>Ga0065721_10003665_pt1 | contig 114914 bp, 81 predicted proteins | sample Mesricmetagenome_FD_59108 | JGI IMG/M metagenome (GOLD analysis project Ga0065721, IMG submission 59108) | Mesophilic microbial community from rice straw/compost enrichment Sample: eDNA_1 v2 (version 2) | ecosystem: Engineered > Solid waste > Grass > Composting > Bioreactor | place: USA...
ATAGCGGCAATGCCATCGATGATCTTCTCAGCCGTTACAGTACTCGATGTTGAAACGGTACCGGTAGCAGCGCCAGCCACCTGCATGAAGAATTTCAGGTCTTCCGTGCGCAGGTAATCTTCCACCAGCTCCTGGGGTAGGTAACTTTGCAGAAACGGAAGGTCTTCCAGCATCTGTTTAGCTACCCTCGCAAAACCAGCCAGGTAATCGGCCGTAATGGTTACTTCGGTAAAATCATAATCGAGCTGATTTTTTACCGCGGCATGGGTGGTTTGAAAATCAAAGGAACCTTCGCCTACCGGTTTGTTCTGGCGGAAAAACTTCCAGCTACCGGTCCCGGACGGTATGACGCTTACCAAGTCCCTGAAGTGTAACTTGCGTCGCCCGCGTACTGCAGGCTGTGAAGCATACGAGGCTACCACGTTACCGGTAAGGTTTGCGGCGGCGGTCATATTGCCCACATCTTTCGTTTCAAAGTTCAGCTCCTTAAAGCTGCTCTTTTCGCTGGCTTCTTTGAGTTTGGTGTGTTCGGCGGCCAACAGATCTTTGATAACCTTCTGAGTGGTTTGCACGGGCTCACCGTCAATGTTGGTGAGTAGCGGCTTGGTGCCGCCCCTGGCTTTGATCTCTCTTAGCTGATCCTCTATAGCCCCCAGGTTGGCTTTTATTTCGGCTTCAAAAGCCTCTTTGTCACCTTTGTGTTTGGTTTTAAATTGATCGAAGTTATCAACAAGGTCTTCGACCATGCTTAATACATCTTCCATGAAAATGAGATTAAAAGTGAGAGAATTTGGGATGGGAGCATCCAAGGCGGAGAAATTCACTGTTCCATGTTTCACGGCTCGGCCTGCTCTCGGGTGGAGCGGGATTTCGATTATCTCGTTACTAGGAGTAGTGCGGATAACCCACGAGTGTGAATTGCATACTTGTAGTGACCTTCGACTTGTTTCTTCTCTGTAATGGCTCCGGCGCGGCCTGGTCGCGATCCAGGAATTAAGCAATGGTGGTGTGCCTCTTACTTACACGGGTGGTGGCTCGCTTACAGAAATAGACCCTTGTATTGTCCGGTGGCCGTACTGGTGTCCGGCTGCTGACTGTCGCGTACAATCGGCAGTGGTGCGCGGTATTACGGTTTCACCTGCTAATTCAAATTGCTTTGAACGTTATTTGCAACCATGCGGTTAGGCAATGGTCGCTCTGTTAAGAACCCTCTGAGTTGTGCATCGGCATAGTCGCACGCTGCGATTGATCGGCCGATATGAACAAAGTTAACTTTTTCGACGAAACATAACTTGTTTGTTAATGCAAAATTTAGCAGTTGAAACTTGAAGGGCACCCAGTCACCTAGCTCATCCGCGTATTTGTAGTAACTGGATACGCTCCATTGATCATCTTGAAATTTAGTTTGCATTTTCTCGAAGAATTCTTGTTGTGCTTTTGTCATAGTTGCCATTGTCATTTATTGCGTTAAAAAATATACATCAGAATGCCGTCCAGCTCATAATAACTGCACCATTGTTCGTGCTAACAGCATATCTCAATGCGTCCACTGCATCATCCAGGTATTTCACCGGCTCGTCCAGTATCATACCGGTCTTATCTTTTTTCCACGAATAGTTTTTCAATTCTTTTATCAGGTTGCTGCTGCTCCTGGTTACAAACAGCGGTTTTGCCTTTATAGACATGATCGACTGCTTAACATCTTTGGTAGCACACGGCTGCATATAAAACCCATGACGGCTTAATTCTTCGGCACTGCGCGGGTCTGCATAGTCGTAGTATATTGGAGTATGGCTGTCAATTTGCAGGCCCTTCATTGTATTTGCCAGGTCAGTGGTGGTCAGCCGGGATTCATACACCAGTTCTTCAGCATAGACTGCCTCATCCTGAATTGTACACCGTATCAGGGCTGTCTTATGATTGAAACCGAAGTCGCAGCCGTAGAAGTAATCACCGGCGGGCATCTGTTCACAGATTTTCCAGTGGGTGAAGATCAACTCCCGGCCAGACCCACGTTCACCCAGGCCGTACACCTTCCAGTATTCCTCATCGGCGTCTTTTAACCGCTCAATCTCATCGATCACCCTTTGTTCCAGGAATGGGTTGTCTTTATAGGTGACAATGTGAAAATCAACATCAGGACGGTCTATTACATGGGTATATATCCAGTGATCGACCATAGAAGGGTTGTAGTCCAGCACTACCTTACCGGTTGTACGAAAGTTTAATTGCATCCAGGCGTCATAGTCCAGTTCACTGGCCTCATTGATGAACAGGTAATCACGTTTGCGGCCCCTGATACGGTGGGGTTGGTCGGCGCTCACAAACTCTACCAGGTTGGTACCGATCATGTACGTTGCCTCGGTCTTATTGTGATTGCTTTCCTTGTATATACCCAATGCGTTCAGAACGTCTATAAAGTCCCGTAAAACGCTTCCTTTGATCGATGGTAAACTATCCCGGACAATGGTAAATACCTTGTTGTTTTCGCCCAGGAGCTTCACTACGAACCAAAGAATGATATTGTATGTCTTCCCGGCGCGGGCAGATCCCTGGAATGCAACTATCGGGTTCTCGCTATTGGTAAGCAATTCAAACACCCTGGTTGACTGTATATTCAGGGCTGTGTTCTTATTGGTTCTGCTCATTGGTTTGGGTTTTGGTTTTGGTGGCTACGATCTGAATGTTGAGCTGGTTAAACGGTACACCGTCTACACCGGTCATTTTATCGGCTGGTTTACCGAAGGCATATTCAAACACCATCTTGATTAGGGTCGGTTCCTTACTTTCAAGGAGTGCTACAAACGCTTTATCAAGGGAGCCGTACTTCTTCTTCAATGCAGACATGCCTAATTGCTTTGCCTGCTGTTCTTCCGACTTCTTCGGCCGCCCAGGTCCCGGTAAACCGGTCCCAATTCTCAGGGGTTTACCGTCTACTGTTTTGTCTTGTTTATTTACCTGTGTATCTCTGTTGTTACTCATACGCTACAACTTATTGATTTTCATGTATGGTTCGGTTCCTGTCACGGGCACGGAATATATCTATGTTGCTGTTTTTCAGGGGGTTTAGACATGGCCGGGTGTTATTTCTTTATTTCTCTTTCTCAATACTTCTACGGTCAGTTTACGGTCATACGGTCACCACCCTATATACATAGGGATGGTGTGACCGTTACCGTACCGGCGACATTGACCCCCTATTTGACCGTAGTTTGACCCCTTGACCGTTAAATGTTTTCATATACATAATCAGTTTATTATCAATCTGTATCTGTTATCATCATGGCTTTTTATTACGGTCATATCAACCATATCCTTTATACGTCTGCGGGCTGTCTTCTCGCTGACCTCATATTTTTCCTGAATGACCGTACTTAATTCGTCGTGTTTCATGGCTGTTGGGGCCGGCAATACCTCCCTGGCCATGCCTACCAGTTCGTCGCGCTTATTATCCTGCCGTTTTCGTAACTTATTTTCCTGCACATCGTCAAAGTCAGCCGACATGAACATTTTATGTTGATCGGACCAGCGGAAGGCGGTAGTCAATTTTGGGTTATTCCGGTTCTTGCCGTACTCAAATTCAGTGGTGATAATTTTAGTGTCGTTATCGTAGGGCTTAATCAGTAGCACGCTTTCGGCTTCGCGGCATATTTCACTGCCCTGGTGCCCGCGTGGCTTGTTGCTGGTCGGGTTCGGGTGGAGGGTGGTTATGATGGACACCTTGTGTCTAACGGTCAAATCCCGCATCCACACCCTACATTCCATGGCCTGTTCAAGGTTGTTCGTGTCCTGAACAAGATCCCCAGCGCCATCAATTATTACAATGGATGGCTGTTTTTCAATGATTAGCTGTTCAATGATTTTCTTACGGTCATCCAAGCGGGCGACAAACCGCAACCCGGCCAATGTAATTTTGCTTGTATCGGCGTTTCGGTCAAGTCCCGCACGTTTATGGATGCGGTAATAACTATTCCATACATCCGCATCTGTGCGCTCGTTATCAATGATTAAAATGCCATTGCAGGAAGGATCGACGGTAAAACCCATACTATCGCATTCCGGGTTAAGGAGGTTGGCGCCGATTGATTCTACACAACTGCTTTTGCCCATACCAGGAGCAGCAATTACCCCTACGATGTTCTGGTGTGTAAGTAGTCCGGTACCGCCCAATAAAACAAGCGCCGGTTTCGGTTCGGGTCTGTTTTCCCAATTAGGAATGTATACCGCTTTAAAAAGTTCTTCAGGCGTTTTTTCCGGCTCCGCAACTTTGCGGGTTCCTAAAGGATGTATCGATCCGTTATACACTTGGGGGTGCCCTGGAGTGGGGCTACCTGCAGGACGGCTTACTTTTAAGCTCTCCTGCTCGGTGCTCAAATGAGCACCATAAGGCAAGGTTACCGGCTTGCGCTTACCATACCCCAGCGCCACTAATTGTTCACATGCCTTTGAAAAATCACCACCGCATTCAAGCAGGGCATACACGGCCGTATGCGAATATGCTTTGCTTTCTTCAAAAGTGTTTTGTGAGGTGGACCACGCTTTGAATAGGCGCAAGGTTTTATTATAGTCACCCGATACACCCTTATCTTTCCCCGGTCTGGTAAAATATATACGTGGTTCAACCTTTCGATCAATACGCCAATCGTGTTTCTCCAGCAATTCTACAATATCGCCGCGCTGATCGTATTCGGTCCAGGGAGCTATTTCCCACGGGCTCTCTTTGGTGTATTGTTGCCGGGGCTCCCTTGCTACATCGTAGACCTCATTAAACGACCGGGCAGCATTGATCAGGAAATCCCGTTGGCTTACCGATATTGTTGGAATTTCGTTTTTCTGCCACGGTTCATAACCCCGTGTCGGTGGGCAGACAATAAAACCGCCTTCGCCCCTGGTTTCGATCAATACCTTAACCTGCTCTCTCGGGTTAGCCTGCCTTTCTTCATCGGTTGTTGGTCGCTTTGCAAGTTTCTGGTTTCCCTCAATCACTTCGCATCGATAGTAAATATGATATCCATTTGATGGAGTGCGGGCAATGTATAATGAGTTGAATAAATCCGGGTCAGTATCGTGAATTAGTTTAAAGTAGTCATTTACAAGGTTGCCGGTAAGGTCGTATTTGTGATCAATATCAATCACCTCCAGCATTAAACTAACCTTACCGCAAACAGTGCCCACACCGTGGGCGCCTCCATATAACTGCAAAAACTCATTGTCGGTGATCATTCTATTCTGGAATATCTTCCACTCTCCGAGGGGGCTTTTTTGTGTGCTACAGGGGATCATATTTAATCCAAGTTCCCACCCTCTTTTCGCCGTCTTATATAATAATTCCTTACCTTGCATTTAAGTTCGTTTCCATTCGTTTAATGAATGAATTAATCGGCCGGCAGGTACTGCGCACTTGCCGGTTTTTTTATTTATGGGTGGTTACGTAAGTGGAGGCGGCGGTATTCAACTGCTCGCTTGTTTTTACCGGATTGGCCAGCAGCCAGGCTTCCAACTCTGAGGCGAGGAAGTATATTTTTCTACCTCTTTTGTAATGGGGGATCTTACGAGCGGCGGTGAGCCGGTACATATAACTGGGCCTGTAGCCTGTATAATCGCAGCCCTGTTCGAAGGTGAGTCTGTTGTTTGCGTCCATAATATCAAGTATTATGAAGCAAAGGAAAGATTAAGGAAAGACGAGGATAGTAATTATCGGGGAGTTGATCGGGGAGTTGATCGGGTACCTGATCAGCTGTTACAGGAATTGATAAGTTGTTTAACCTCCTCTACTGTTGACTCGAAACCTTTTGAAGTTTTATTGAATTTTACAATAGCAGTACCCAGGAACTCATTAAAAGCAGCCAGCAAAACCATGTCAGCATATTGCTGTTTAAAGAAAGTGGTTTTCTTTGATTCGTACTTAAGGGAATGGATAACTGCAAGCAATTTAAATGTTGTTCTTGGTGTCAATATGGATTTTTCAGAAGAATCAATGACACCTATTTCTTCTAAGATTGACATGCAAATATTAAATTCATTTTCTGAAACAAAATAATCTTTCAATTTATTGTTTGCCTGTGATGCGCTTTTATCTATACGTAATCGTTGACGAGCCTCCTTTTCAGTTTCATTAACCCAATTAAAAAAATCGTCTTTAATTGTATCCGCTTTAAAATTTGACACCTCACCAAGTGTAAGATCTCCATACTTGTTTCCTAAATAATCCCACACGAACTCATTGATATTGTCCTTCACATTCAGTTTTTTTTCATTATACACCATTGCTTCATACGTTATAATAGGTTTGTTCGCTTTCTTTTGAATTTTATCTAACGCCGATCTTGCTGAATCCATAACTGGTTTTAATTCGTCGTCGGAGCGCTTTAAGTATTCAGACATCACATTGCACAATGGATTTATAATTTTTCGGAAAGCAGCCATGACTACCTGTTCCTGTTTTGTTAATTTTCTACCGGATTTTTCGGCCTCCATCAATTGGCGAGTAGTAATTCTTGCCATCAACTATAGATTAATGTTTAATTTATCAGTAGCTCTTTGTTTCATTTCATTGGCGGCACGCACATAGCGCTGTGTGTGCTTCAGAGACGTATGGCCTAATAACTCGCTGGCAGTTGTAATATCCTCACCTAGAAATATCAGGTTTGTTCCGAAGGAATGCCTAAGGTTATGCCAGGTGATTTTTTTCTGTATGCCGGCGCGTTTCACCCATGCCTTTAATGTTTTGTTACAGCCATTGGCAGTAGGGAGATCAAAAACGTATTCATCGGGTTTACCTGGTTGCCCCACTACTTTTTTAGCGGCATCGTTCAGGTTGACATGAACCGCATCCACCTCGCCATCGTTCTTTTCCCGCATCTTTACCACGGTCCCCGCCTGCAGGTTGATGTGCGACCACTTCAGTTTTTTTACATCGATCCAAGCAAAGCCGGTTACGCAGCTAAATAACGCCGCGCGTTTCACCTGATCGCTTTCGATAGGAGTTTGAGCAAGGGTTTGTATCTCCTCGATCAGTAGCGTGTCTTTCTTTTTTGGCTTGCCCCCTTTTGTCTTTACATCTTCAGCCGGGTTTGATAATATGATCTTGTCGCGCTTCGCCTGCTTCATCATTTTTTTGAAGCGGTTGAAATAAGATGCGGCGCCTTCACCCTCGCTATTGGCCCGCAAATAATCCTGGAAGTCCGACACAATCGTTTCTGTGATCTGACCAAAAGTAAGCGCGCTTTTCTTTTCCTCTATCAGGAACGCTTTAAAACGGTTCAGGACGCCCTGCATATTACGCTTATCTCTTTTCCTATATTTGTCAACATACGCCTGCATCCAGTCTGTAATGACAGTATGCCTGCCATTGTCGGATGTAAGATTGTAGTCATTCGCCGCTAATTCCTGTGCTCGCTTCAATGCAATCTTTTTTGCCAACTCCAGCGTTTCGCGGTTTGCTTCCCGGTCGGTGGATGTGGCAGGCTTGGCCAAACGCATTGTTAGAAATTCATAGTCTCGTCTACCATTATGATAGATGTCCAGGTACAAAGAAGTGCTACCGGACTTGTTTTTCTTTTTACGCAGTTTGACTGACATATCTATGTATTTATTACTCTTTATTTGATATAAAGATATAAAAACAGGAACAGGAATCACACCACCCGGGTAACAAGGGAGTAACAAAGAATGGAAAAACAATGTAAAATAAACGTCAGCCGAAGAAAAACCAAAATCGAATGAAAGCCGTACCCAATCTACATTTCAGGCATAAAAAAGCCCCCGGAGATCGGGGGCCAAAGTGCCCAGAACAGGAATCGAACCTGCACTCCCTTGCGAGAACCAGATTTTGAGTCTGACGCGTCTACCAGTTCCGCCATCTGGGCATGTTTTTGGGGTGGCAATATTACGAATTAGATACATCCCCACCAAAATCATTAGGGGTTATTTTTCAGGCAATTACCTTTTCCGGCCTGCCTGTGGCAAAAAGCCCCCGCCCCCTCAACCCTCCCGCCGGTTTTTTGTAATAAATTATAGGAAATTCCTACCAACTATAAAAAAAGGAGTCAGGTATGCCAACCACTAAAGAAACCTTCTCCATCAACGGGGAACAGCTCATCAAAAAAATAAAAGAACTCCTCAACGAGGGTAATATCCGCAAAATCACCATTCACGATAAAGACGGTAAGGAGATCATGAGTTTCCCGCTCACCATCGGTGTTGTAGGCGCCGTGTTCGCTCCCATCCTGGCGGCTGTAGGCGCCATGGCGGCGCTGCTTACGGAATGCACCATTACCATAGAACGTGAAGTGGAGGAAAAGGAATGATACTGGAAGTAGTTACGGGCGACATCACGAAATTCCAGGCCGATGCCATTGTGAATGCGGCCAACAGCTCGCTGCTGGGCGGCGGTGGCGTGGATGGCGCTATACATCGTGCCGGCGGACCGGCCATTCTGGAGGAATGTAAACAGATTCGAAACAGGCAGGGCGGCTGCAAAACCGGAGAGGCAGTGATCACCACGGCCGGTAAACTGCCGGCCCGATATGTCATTCATACGGTGGGCCCCGTATGGAATGGCGGCAACCATAACGAGGAAGCCCTGCTGGCGGCGGCCTATACCAATAGTTTGAAACTGGCCGAAGAATATGATATTGAAACGATCGCTTTTCCGAATATCAGTACGGGTATCTATGGGTTTCCGAAAGAAAAGGCGGCGGTGATTGCGGTGCAAACGGTCAGCAGTTTCCAGCAAAAGCGGATCAAAAAAGTAACCTTTGTTTGTTTTGATTATGAGAATTTCGAACTGTACAATAAATTGTTGGATCATTAGCCATGAAAAAATCCGAGTTATGACCATGGCCCGGTGAACTCACCGCTATAAAACAGTCGGAAACGAATATTTACCGGCGGGCTCCTCCAGCAGGGCAGCTATTTTACAAACCAGGTCATAGGTTTCGATATCGATAGCAATATCATATTCGTGTAATTCGGTTGCAATAGTATCAACACAAAGACCAAACTCGTGGTGTTCCAGGAACGCCCCCAAAAAGTACAATCCATCCTTTTTTTATTCCCCCATCATCGCGCTATTCAAACTAATATTTTTAGCTTTGTTCTACTAACATCTTTAGTGTACATTTGTAATCAAATATCCAGGGGATAGTACATTTTATATTTACAGCAATGGAAAAAGATATACGATATGAAAGCGTTAAAGTAATGATTGAGTCTGGTCGTATACATGAATTCCAGCAAATCTTCCACTTCCTGCCCAAAAGCATCATGGCGCAGGACCTGGGCACCAATAACAACCGTATGACCCGCCTCATCAATCACGTTGAACAATTTACTCTGGAAGAATTATTCAGGATCAGCCAACTGCTCGAAATAAACTATAAAACCGTGCTTACCCTGGTCCACAACCAGTACTTCGGGGAGAAAAAAACAAACAGAAAATTTTGACTACTGCTTCTTACCGACCAGAAACTGGTCTGCAGCCATATGCATGATAATCTCTTCAGAACATCCAATCAGGTGTGCCAGTTCGAATATCTCCAGCATCTTCATTTCTGTGGTATCTGCTACAATTTTCCGTAAATGGGACTCTCCCATTTTCAGATCAGCCGCAACCTGCTGATAGGGAACATAATTGAAAATTTGATCCAGCGTATTGATCTGCCTGGTTTCCAGCAACATTTTTATCGTGGCGTACCGTAGTAATTTTTCGTTCATCCGCTTGAATTAAATATACCGTTGAATCACCAGGTTTCGGGGTTCTGCAAAGTACAAAAAATAAAAGGAATAGAGTAATTTACACTAGCATGATGGGGGAAAAAGTTAAAACGGTGATGAGAAGTTTGCTGATACTGATGTGTATTACTGCATGGCAGCCCGGCCATTCACAAAACCGCAGCCTCACACTGCAGGTTGCAGACAGCGCCAACATGCCGGTAGCCCATGCAACAGTAAAAACCAACCAAACTGCCAGCCTTGTTGATTCAACAGGACGCATCAGCCTTGTATTGCCTGCAGGTAAATACCAGGTGGAAGTCAGCGCGGTGGGTCATAACCCGGCCGGCTTCACCATACAATTAACACACGACACTACCCTGTACATCGTACTCCGCAAGCGCGAAAGCCTGCTTCAAAATGTACTGGTCACCGCCAGCCGCAACGTGCATCGCAACCAAATGAGCATTCAATCCATCGACATTGCACAAATTCAAAAACTGCCGGTCATACTCGGCGAGATCGACCCGCTGAAAACCATCACCCTGCTGCCCGGCGTCAAAAACGGCGGTGAAGCCAGCGCGGGTTTATATGTTCGCGGCGGCGGTCCCGATCAAAACCTGTTTTTACTGGACGGTATCCCGGTTTACAATCCCAATCACCTGCTGGGTTTCTTCAGCGTATTCAATGGCGAAGCCATAAAGAATGTAGAAGTGATCAAGGGCGGCATTCCCGCGGAATATGGTGGCCGCCTCAGCAGCGTAATATCGGTAAACACACGCGATGGCCATAAGGACTCATTAAAAGCCGGCGGCGGCATCGGCCTCATCTCCTCCCGCCTTTCGGTAGAAGGCCCGATCATTAAAGGCAAATCCTCGTTTATCGTCAGCGCCCGCCGCACCTATATCGACCAGGTAGCCCGCCTGGTGGCGCCGGATACAATCGGCAACAACGGCTATTATTTTTACGATGTAAATGCCAAAATCAATTACCAGATCAATCAAAACAACGGCCTGTACTTTACTTTTTATACGGGCAAGGACGACTTCACTTTTGCCAATAAGGAAGATGAAGGCCCCGAGCGCGAGTTCAATGCCCTCTGGGGCAATACCATATTCGGCCTCACCTGGAAACAACAGATGGGTAAAAAACTAAAACAGGAGTTATCTGCCATACGCAACGATTTTTCGCTCGACAGCCGCATTGCCTATAATACCAGCGGATTTGTATTTTCATCCGGACTCACCGATCATACATTCAAGAACGACTGGCAGTTTTCGCTCAATAACTGGATCAAATTCAAATGGGGCTGGCAGTATACAAAACATACTTTCCGACCCGGCGCAGGCGGTACATCGGCCGGCGTACAGGAATTTAAATCCAGGATTAACGACCAGTACGCACATGAGGCAGCCGCCTATGCCGGCATGGACATTAATATTACGCCCCGCCTGAACATGATAGCCGGCGTACGCTATAGTTATTTCAATCAGGTGGGCCCTACAGAACGGGTGATCTATAACCCCGACGGGTCGCCCTCAGGCGAAACGGAAATATTTAAAAAAGGCGAAAGTATTGCACGTTACCACTATCCCGAACCCCGTGTGAGTTTTTTGTATAAACTCCCCGGTGAATCGAGCGTAAAACTGTCCTATACCCGCACCATACAATACCTGCACCTGGCCACCACCAGCGCCGCCACCTTTCCCGGCGACCTGTGGGTGCCCGCCAGCCGTTTGATACAACCCGGCATGGCCAGGCAGCTAGCCGCCGGTTATGTAAGAAGTTTTGGCAATGGTATGTTCGAGGCCAGCGCCGAGGCTTATTACAAAACCATGTCCAATCAACTGGAATTTAAACCCGGGGCGCAATTATTGCTGAACCAGAATATAGAAGGCGAAATGATTTTCGGCAGCGGTAAAGCATACGGACTGGAACTGTTCCTGCAAAAGAAAAAAGGACGGTTTACGGGTTGGATTGGTTACACCATCAGCCGTGCTGAAAGAACCTTCCCCACCATGAATGAAGGCAAGCCCTTCCCCTACCGGTACGACCGTACCCACGACCTGAGTGTGGTGACCAATTATAAACTGAGCCGCAAATGGGATGCCGCGGCTGTGTTTGTATATAGTACGGGCAATGCGCTTACCATGCCCAGCGGCCGTTTCATGTTCAACATTGGTTACGATACCAACGAACAAAAATTGCTTTTCACCAATATCAACCAGTATGAAAAGATCAACGACTACCGCATGCCTGCTTATCACCGCATGGATATAGCTTTTACGTTTACACCCAAACCCGAAAGCACCAGGCGGTTTAAAAGCAGCTGGGTATTCAGCCTGTACAATATTTATAACCGGGCCAATCCCTATTTTATTTATCTGGACGTGGATGAAGATACCCGTAGTATACAGGGAAAAAAAGTATTTCTTTTCCCGGTGGTGCCGGGCATCACATGGAATTTTAAATTGTAAGCAATGAGTGGAAAATTTATATGTGTATGTGTGGCCGCCCTGCTGACCCTTTTGATAGGTTGCGAAAGAAATTTTGATATCGATATAGACCAGGGCAATCCCATGCTGGTGGTAGAAGCCTATATCAATAACGAACTGCCTTTGTACAACTATGTAATATTAACCCGCAGCCAGGATTATTATTCGCCTAATTTCGAAGGCACACCGGTAAGCGGCGCCACGGTAACCATTACCGAAGGTGAACTGCTGCCCGACCGCACTTATAAATGGGACGCCACTACCCGCAAACCATTGAGAGAGGCCAGTTTGCCGCAATTACAGGGCAGTCGTTTACCCGGTGTATATTTCGATACCATGCTGGCTTCCGATCCCTCCCGCGCCCTGATGGGCAAACCGGGTAAATATTATTTACTGGAAATAACTGAAGGCAAACACAATTATTCAGCCATTACCAATATACTCTATCCCATCCCCATCGACAGTGTTACCAGCGGTTTTCATTTCCTGGATATAGAAGGTGAAGACACCATACCCAAAGCGCGCATCACCGTTCATTACAAAGATCCCGATACCATTGGCAATACAGTATTGTATTATTGGAACCAGTATCATACCCGCGCCAATTTTGGCTGGGGCGGTTTGAGCACCAACCGGTACAGTCCTAATACCGACGACCTGGTGAACGGCCAGTACATCAGGCTTACGCATGCCAACGAATTTGGCATCAACGACTCTGTAGATTATTACCTGGTGAATGTAGACCGTGAAGTATTTAATTTCTGGGACAGCTTTAACAAGGCCCGGAACAACGAAGGCCCATTTGCCACACCCGTGAGTTTGTTAACCAATATTAAAGGCAGGGATGTAACGGGTTGTTTCAGCGGTTTTAGCATCAGCACACAATCGCTCGAGATCAAATAATAGTACATTTTTTATGCAGAAATACAATTAGTGAAATAATCTTAAAGGAGTATGTATGAGCGACAGGATATTGGGCATTCATCATATAACCGCTATTGCCGGCGACGCCCAATGCAACTATGATTTTTATACCCGGGTGCTTGGACTGCGGCTGGTGAAAAAAACCGTGAATTTCGATGATCCCGGCACCTATCATTTTTATTATGGCAACGAAACCGGTACACCCGGCACCATTCTCACCTTTTTTCCCTGGGCACGGGTAAAACCCGGCAAACCAGGCACCGGTATGGCCACCCATATTGATTATTCCATACCGGCCGGCAGCCTCGATTTCTGGAACGACCGGCTGGAGCAACATATGGTACATCATGAGAAGCCCGCTGAAAAACTGGGCGAACCATACCTGGCCTTTACCGATCCCGATGGATTGCAGATCAATTTAACGGTATCTTCTACCAACGATGACCGTGCTTGTTGGATGAACAAGGAAATTAATGAAGATGCCGCCATCAAAGGTTTTCACGGCGTTACCCTCACTTTAAAAAATGTGGAGGCTACTGCCGGTATACTCACCGAACTATTTGGATACTACCTGTTGAAACAGGAAGGCAATGTGTACCGCTATATTACCGATGCTGTGGAAAATGCCGCTATTGTAGACCTGATGGAAATGCCCGATGGTTTGCCCGGTATAGTGGCCGGCGGCGCCAACCACCATGTGGCATTCCGGGTAAAGAACGATGAGATATTGATGCATTTCAGGGAGAAAGTGGTAGCACGTGGTTTATATATCACTGAAAAAATAGACAGGAATTATTTCTATTCATTGTATTTCCGGGAACCTGGTGGTGTATTGTTCGAGATAGCTTCGGATAATCCCGGTTTTGCCACCGATGAAAGCGTGAGCGAACTGGGCACGCATTTGATGCTGCCGCCGCAATATGAAAGGGAAAGAAATACCATTGAAAAGATCTTACCTAAACTGGAACAATAATGCACACAAAACAAATCGTATATGCCGGAATAGATCCTGACGATGCATCGAAGGCATTGATCATGTTGCATGGCCGTGGCGCCGATGCCAGGGATTTTCTGGGGTTAGCGCAGCATTTACAGGTGGAAGAATTTGCCCTGCTGGCGCCACAGGCTACCAACAATACCTGGTATCCCTACAGCTTTCTGGCGCCCCGTGTACAAAATGAGCCCTGGCTTTCTTCGGCACTTTCCCTGTTGAATGAGCTGGTGGCCGATGTGCAGGCCAAAGGCATTGCCGCCGGGAATATTTATTTACTGGGCTTTTCGCAGGGAGCCTGCCTGGCGCTGGAATTTGCAGCCAGCCATCCGGCCAGTTATGGCGGCGTAATAGCTTTTACCGGTGGGTTGATGGGTGACCGGCTGCCAACCTATAGGGGCGATCTGGCCGGTACACCGGTATTCATTGGCACCAGCGATCCCGACATGCATGTTCCGGTTGATCGGGTACATGAAACGGCCGATGTATTAACCGGCATGCATGCAAAGGTGGTCAAAAAGATCTATAAGCATATGGGACATACGATCATTGAAGACGAGATCAATGAAGCGCGAGCCATCCTCAATCAGTAAAAGGCTTCCGCAATCAGTATCATACAATTTGATGCGCTTTCTTTTTCACCGCCACAGAAACAGGACGAACTACTACGGCCTTCCTTTTGGCCGATAACAACTTCGCATAATCCTTTGGATTGATGGGTTTAAAAAACTCATATAATGGATTGCGGCTGGCCTTTGTTCGCAAACCCATATCCCGCATCAACTGGTCAAGATGCAAAAGTTGAATGGTGCAATACAGGTGCCGCCAAATTCAGAAGCAATCGGCCGGCTGTTTGTTCTCCAGGATGTCATAAATTGCATATCTTTTTCTATGGCTTCATTGCCGGGTAAAAGCAACTGACCCTGTACATAACTCACCAGCCATTCGGCGGCTATTTCCGAGGTTAGCGTGGTAAACAGGCTGGAATTGTAGCCCACAAAACCCAGTTGGGGCACCAATGGGTGAATGATATTACGGAACAGGCGGAAATTACCCCGCTCATCGATGATCAGCTTGCGGTACGACGATTCCAGGAAAGGCAGCTCCTGCCTGAACCCCGTACCAAAAACCAGCACATCGGGTGTAATGGTTTCACCATTCTTCAACACCACCTTCTCCCCTTCAAAATGGTCGATCTCTGTTCGGCGTGCATCGATGGCGCCGTTCAACACCTTTTCATAAAAACCCTCCGGCGCCACCCCCAGGCTGCAGCTGATCTGGTCTTCGATGGCATGTGCGGGCACCATATCGCAGGCCTTTAATTTGAACTGGCTTTTCAGCAATGCTTCCAGTCCGCGCCATTGCGCCCATACCATGGGTTTCCCTACGGTATGCAATAATTTCTGGAAAAGCGTTTTGCGGGGCGCATTAAAAAATGCTTCTGAAAAACGGGAGAACAGCAGATAACGCATATTGAGTTTGTTGCCAAAATACCGCGGCACTTTCCATTGTGCTTTACGGTATAACAGGGTACAGTGGGTGCTTACATCGGCCGCCAGCGTAGCAATATCGGTTGCCGATTTGGCAAAACCCACCACCGCCACCGACTTACCCTGCAGTTGCGATTCGTGCTGTACCTGGCTGCTATGCAGGATGGTTTTTCCTGCCCTGATAAAACTGTCCATGCCCGGGTAGGTGGGCACATACGGCGTATGAAAGGTACCCGTACAAATGGCCACAAAATCGAAATAAAGTTTATAGGGTTTGTTATAGCGGAGGTCTATTACCTCCATATACCAGGTGGCCGGTTGGTAACCCAGATAAGTGACTTCTGTATTAAAACGGATATGCGGCAGCACATTGAAGTGACGTGCATAGTTGCTAAGATAGGCCTGTACCTGGGCACCCGATGGCCACAGGGGATACGAGGCAGGCATGGGAAAATCGGAATATGCATATTCGTCGCGCGTGGTTTGGGTAGCCACACCCAGGTAGGAACGGCTTTGTTCCCAAACCCCGCCAATGGCAGGACCTTTTTCTATTACGGTTACGTTATAACCCTGTTGCAGGAATGCTTTTGCGGTAGCCAGTCCGCTGATACCCGCGCCGATGATACCTATATGTTTCATAATTATTATTGTTTGAACACCACAAATCTATCGTGGTCAGGGTGGCGTGCACAGACCCAATAAACGGATGGGTCGTTTGGCTTAACGAATGCGGCTTTAGAATTGCATATAGTTCATATATGGAAAAGAAAAATTATACGGGCATCGTACCCGGACAGCACAGCGGTAAAGAGATCGACACCGAAAACAGTGTGGACTGTAATTCTGAACAGGAAGCCCATACATTGTTCAAAGCGGCCAAAGCCCGATTGCTGGATGTAAACCACTGGCATGAAGTGGCGGGAAAAGCCCTGGCGGTTTTTCAATTAACCGATGCCCGGGGGCAGGAAGTAAACCGCCGCATGCAGCAGGGCGATTATTTCAAAATAGATATTCCCGGACCGGGATCAAAAAGCGGTGAAGGTTACGATTGGGTACGTGTGGAATCGGTGGAAGAAACAGAACAACCCCATGTGCATAGTGTGGGCATCAGGGTGCGGCCGGCATCCAATCCGCAAAATAATGATGATGAGGTAGCGCATTTTTACTCGAAGCAAAGTACCAGCAATTTTATTGTTACCAGGGAGGGCCGGCGGGTTACCGCCTCGGTATACGACCGAAATACCAGCACCAATGAGGAATCGGGCAATGTGGCAGACGCCATCCGAAATACAACGGTTGGCGCCGGCGCCATTGCCATCTTCTCTAAGATCCAGTGGAAATCACTGGTCGAAGGATTACTCAGGAGGGTGTAGGGGTACCGTTTCGATGTGATCTATCGCTCGAAATAATTTCTCCATAAAACGGCCGCTATACATCCTCCCAATATGGGTGCAATGATAAACAGCCACAATTGTTGCATGGCGATACCGCCCGATAAAACCGCCGGCCCAAAACTACGTGCCGGGTTAACCGGTGTACCGGTAATGGGAATAGTAACCAGATGAATCAATACCAGTGATAAACCGATGGCCAGCCCGGCCATGGTGCTGTTGCCCAGTTTGGAAGTAACCGCCAATATCACAAACAGGAAAAGAAAGGTGAATACTGTTTCTGTGGTAAATGCCGACAGGGTATTGTAGTTGCCCAGGTAGCCCTCGCCCCATCCGTTACTGCCCAGCGCCCAGTTGCCCATCTGAAAACCGGGAGCGCCGGATTGTATCATCAGCAAAATAGCAGCACCCAGGGTAGCGCCCGCCAATTGCGCCAATATATACCCGATGGCATCGGGCAGATTGATTTTGCCCGCTACCAGCATGGAGATGGTAACGGCCGGGTTGATATGGCAACCCGATACACCTCCGATGGTATAGGCCATTACGGCCACCGTTAAACCAAATGCCAGGGAAATACCTAAAAGGCCTATACCTGCCGGTAATGCGGATGCGCTTTTGCCGGCAATGACGGCGGCTCCACAACCAAAAAGTACCAGTGAAGAAGTACCAATGAGTTCAGCTACGTATTTTTTCATCGGGAATGCTTTACTCAAAACTACCTGAGTCACCCGAGAAATCATAGCATGCCCGAAGGCCATTGAGCCAAACAGGCAAACCAGTTGGTGAAAGTGGTGAAAAGCGGAAGTTAAAACGTAAATTGTTGATCGGGTTCGGTACGCCAGGCATTCAGCCAGGGGGAATAGGTTTGAACCGATATGCGACGCCCTTTTACAGTAACGATGCGTAAATAGCCGCTGCCGCCCTTTTCCGATCCTTCCACCCCCTCCTGGTAATTGGCCAGCATCTGGTATACTTTATTACCGTGTACACCCTTGCTTACCAACCTGCCGGTTCCATCGTGCAACACATGTCCGCTAAAAACGAAGACAGCGTTTTTATGTCTGCTCACTAGTTTTTCCCAGATCTGTTCGCCATTGTTTACGGCATTGCGGCCGGTATCTTTTCCAACACCATATCCCTGGGGCAACCAGTCATCGCCCTCTCCCATGCGGGTATCATCGCTGTACATATAGGCATGCATGTTATAAATCACTTTGTGTCGGGGATGTTGCCTTACAATGCTATCTGCCCATTCCAGCACACAGTTGCGTGGTCCAAATTCAAGCGAAAGCACCAGCCATTCACGGCCTCCGGCACGGAAGGTATGCCAGGTATTGTCCATTTTGCCCGTTTCAAAAGCGCCGCCAAATCCGGGCATCCTGCTGTATTTGTCGTAGGGAAACCATTGGTTGAACAAATCGGAGTTGCGGCGCCTGGCATTGCCTTCCAGGTCGTGGTTGCCCGGCGCAAAGCTGTACCTGACTTTCCCATCTAAATGGCTCATGGCTTCTGCCGCCACCTTCCATTGTTCGGGAATATTGTCGTCGGTGAGGTCGCCCTGTTGTAAAACAAATGCAAAGCTATCGGCATGTGCGGCTATCCATTCGGTTTGCGCCCTGAATATATCGGGATACAAACGGGAATAGGTTTGTGTATCGGGCATCAACACCAGCCTGAAAGGTGGGGCGCATGATGTAAACAGCAACAGAAACAATAACCACCTCATATTTCCTGTTTGGGTAATCCTTGTATAAAATCCTGTATCCATCGTTTAGTAAGCTTTAAATAATGATCGGGTCCTTGCGGTTCATAATCCAGGTATTTGAATTCCCTCGCCTCAAAGGGTACGGCCGGTTCTATTTGTGTTCCCTCATGCCATTCGTTGAAAGATGTAATACCAATACAGGGTGCCCCGCTCTCTATCGCCTTTCGAAACATACGGGAATAATATGCGCCGCCTTCCCGGTGCTTTGTATTGCGGTCGTTCCATGGCCGAACCCTGGTATCTATATACCCGGGCCCTACACAGGGAATGAACAGCTTTTTATTAGCAACGGACCATTGTTGCATGCTTTTCCAGTTGTCTGGCGTAGCACCGTAGGTAAAACCGGCGCTGGCGAAATAGGTATACATGCCATCGAAACCCGATTGTTTAAAAAAAGCTGTTTCATGTTCTTTTACCCATAAGCCGATCATCACTGCATCGTATTTCGAATTCCTGATACTTAAAGCGCCACCTGGTTGTAATAAACCGGCCCATTCCCCGGCATCGGTAAGATAGGAATCGTAAATAAAGAAAAAAGGCCGGTTGCGGTGGCTCGCCGATCGGTAAAAGGCAGTATGGCTGCCATAGGTATCCATGATGTATTCTATGGCGTTGCGTGTGGTAGCGGCATTTCTGCCCTGGAATGGCTCGATGTGAAATGCCACTTTGATACCTGCAGCAGCCGCCGCATCCAGTATCAGCGGAATTCCCTTGTCCATGAAATCGTTCCTGGTCCACCATGTAACGACAATAACGCCAATACCGGCTTCCGAAATCATTTGCATGTGTTGTTTTACGATATCCCTGTCAAGGCTGCTATAGGCGCCTGATGCAGGATAAAAGTTGGCGGCAATATCGCTACCGCCGGGCAAACTGCGGGTAGTGGTATCGGAGGGTCCGGAGCGTAAAACAGGATGCGCCCAGTGAATATACCGGCCATCGTGTGCGGGATTACCATACCAATTATAATAGAAACAAAATACATCATTCTTCGACCGGGTATCATGCTGCGCAACGGCCTGCATGGTCAACAACGATATAAAAACAACTAATATCCTGGTGTACATAAACTATCACTTTAAGGGTCCCTGGATATAACTGAACGAATTTCGGTTAGATATTCTTTTTTATCACATTCAAATTCTACTGCAAGTTTCCAATCGCCCCCACGCTGCATCACCTTGATGAGAAAATGATTCCATCCCTTTTCCAGCGGCAGCGCTTTTACCGTTTGCGCCTTTCGTTTCAACCCGCCTTCCCTGATGGAAGCAGCCACCGGTTTACCATCGATATACAACTGCCAGGCATCATCGGCGCCTATATGCATATCCAGTATGGGCATGTCTGGCGCTACCAGCAGGTTGGTAAGCGAACGCGGGCTGTATACCCAAAAGCTCAGGAAGGCTATGGCATGGTCGGCAGGACCCTGGAGACCCATTTTTTTGAAATCGAATATCCCATCCTCTGCCGCGGTTGCTTCCCAGAACCGGTTGCGTACCGGACTGCCTGCCAGGTAATGTACCGGTGCCTCTTTCAGCACATCGGTTTGCGCCAGTTGTTCGATGGTGTTGCCCTCGCCCGCAAAAGCGCCCAGCACCAGCGCCTTTTGCAAAACACCCGATGAAGATATTGCTGGCTGCTCTTTTGAACGGGGCAATTTGAAACGGACGCCAAAATTTAACAATAAACGCCTCAGGGTGGTCACCGAAGCCTTTGCCAACGCTCCGGGATCCAGGGCCAGCAGGTATATATTACCGCTTTCAATAAAAGCATGGCCTACCGGCTTTGTTTCCCGTTCACTTCGTATAACAGCCCCCGTTTTGATGGCTTCAGGCTGATGGTTCCAGAATTTCCAGTCGGTATTACAGGCATCTACCAATACCTTACCACCCTTCATATTGATGCCATATTGCATCACCGGCTCACTGGCTGTTTCAGAAAAATAAAAACCCGCATTGTCAAGGCCGTTCAATAAGGGATGGTTTGTTTTTATAATAAAGGAAGTGGCTTTTCTTTCGGTTAGCTGAATGGGTTGCGGTAGTAAAGCATTGACAGTCGCCAGCGACGAGGGCTGCACACCCCAAACCAATACCGCAGCATCTGTTTTCGGAATACCGGCCGGAGGATATTTCCCGTCAACAATCAGCAGGTTGCCGGAACGCTTCAATTCTACTCCAAGATCCAACAGCAGCCGGGCAAGCACACTATCCTTATCGGTTGACAATAATACAACGGCTTTTTCAGGCACCGGTTGGCCGGGCATGGGTTCTTTGGGCGCTGGTTTTTCCTGTAAAGGTGCATTGGTGGCAAAGGATGCTTTAACGGCATCGAATAAAGGCCAGGTGCGGTACAAAGGCAGGCGAGCATCGTAACCGGGGTTGAGGGTGGTGGTATAAGGTCCCAGGCGTTCGGGTTGTACACCCGGTTTTCCTTCCCGGAAGGGACCAAAGAAAATTCCGTCGCCGGCTTGTGGCGCTTTTGACGTATCGTGTAAACCAAGGGCCAGCGGCTGCAATCCATACCATACCAGGTTAAAAACCGACATGAAGGATGCCTTGTATTTTTTTTGCAGGTTTAAGAGTTGCAACGCTTCTTCAGCCACCCCTTCCATTCTGCCTTCCATCGATTCGTAAGCCCTGTCGCCTATAAACCGGGCGGCCTCCCTGGGGGTGCCGGCATACCCCATGCCCTGTTCGCCAATACCCCATAATTTTCCCTGCGACGACCAGTTCTTCATTTCTTTGTCGTGGCCATAATGCCCGATCACTGTTGGCAGATCGGTGGGCAGGTTGGTTTCCCCATCGCCCGATATCCAGGTACGGGATGAATCCATAGTACGGCAAATGCGTACCCAGTTGTTGATGGCGGCCACCTGTTTTTTGATCAATGAATCGGGTGCACGCTGCACATGCATGACCACGGGAAGATTTTCATTGCATACGCTCCACCCGAATACCGATGGATGATTGCGATCGCGCAGGATCAAACGGCGCAGGTGATCGTCGCAGTTTTGCCAGTATGTTTCGGCATCTGCCCTGGGTCCCCCATCGCTGGCCCAGATACCCGTTTCATCCAGTACCATAATGCCCATTTCATCGGCCATATCCAGGTAAAAACGCGGGTAAGGCTGCGCATGCAGGCGTACGGCATTGGCATGGCAGTCTTTTATCATGGAATACCATGCCCAGGCATAACGCCGCGTCATTTGGGGTATACCCATAAAATGCCAGCTATCTCCTTTTAAAACAATGGGCTGCCCGTTCAACAAAAGCTGCTGACCGTTGATGGTAAACTGCCGCCAGCCAAAACGTTCATAACAGCGGTCGATCACTTTTTTATTCCGGTGTACGCTTACTACCAGCCCGTATAAATGCGGGTTTTCAGGCGTCCAGTTCTGCAGTCTGTTGCCCGGCATCACCTGTATGCGCACCTGCGCACTGCCACGTGAAGGTATTTTTATTTTCTTTGCAGGAACCGCCAATACTTCCTCTCCCAGGCGCCAGTTGATTTCCGGTCCGCCGTTCACCATACAGGGCATAATACTGCCTGCAATATCCAGCTCGATGGTTTTACCGGTATGGTTGCCCACGGTAGCCGTAATTACCAGTTCATCGTTGTTTACATAGGGCTGCACATATACATCCTGTATATGAATATCGGGTTTCACCACCAGGAATACATCCTGCCATATGCCAATGGCGTGCTGCCCCCAGAAGGAACCGGCCACATAGGTACGGTGGCCGTATTTACCGGGCTCGTTAAACTGGTTGGCATCGGTTATATGTACCAGCACCTCTATATCAGCGCCGGGCGTAACGGCATCGGTAATATCTATTTCAAAAGGCAGGAATACATCCCTGTTCTCCCCCACCATCTTCCTGTTTACATATACCCGGGCATAACCGGCCACCGCTTCAAAATGCAGGAACAGTCTTTTGTTATTCCAACTGCTGTTATAAGCCACGGTACGCATCAGCCACCCTTCTTTTACCTGTTCCCAATGGGCCGGGTAAGAAGGATAGGTAACAAAATCGCCACCATTGCCCCTGGCAAAACCATTTACATTCCAGGGCGATGGCACTTTTACCGGTGTTGGCTCCCAGTTTTCATGAAGTTCTTTCCCCGGCATAAATTTCCAGGAACCGTTTAAACATACTGCATCGCGATAGGGCTTTTCGGGCGGCTTTACCCAACTTTCAGCCGGCGCAAATTCAATATCTACCTGTTGGGCAACAGCCTTCCCGGTGCATACAAGCACTACGAACAAACAAATATGGAATTTCATAAGTAATTACTATGGTACGTTGATTTTAATTACAGGGCTATAATTGTATTTGGCCAGGGTAGCAGTACGGGCAGCCACACGTACATAATAAGTTTTGCCCGATATCAGCCCGGTAATGGTATCGGTATATTCGGTTGCCAGTATGGTATTGTCGGCTTCGTTGTTCAAATTGCGTGTACCGCTTTTATGTTCGTTATTGATCACGTCGTACACAGTCACATTTACGGTAGGTATACTGGAGGCCATCACCCGGCTTTCCGTAATCTTTCCCGCGGCCTGCGACCGCAACAATTTATATGTTAGCGTTACCGTACCCGATGTGGCAGATGCGGTTGCCGTAATGGCCAGGTAGGGCACAACGGTAAAATTTACTTCGGTTATGCCCAGTATGTTTACTTCCTTTGCATCTACCGGAAAAAAAGCGCCGTCGATAGGCCGCACATCATACAGTCCTGAAAATATCTTTGTATTTTCGAAAGTACCGTCGGCCCGTACCCAGAAATCGTAGTTGGAAGGGCTGGCATATTTCTTTTCCAGCAGGCGCATGCGAATGCCATTGGGCATTTCGGTTTGAATGGGCTGTTTGGTAATATCGTCTATAATCTGGCCTTTGATGCCGGCATCGGGCGCCGCATAATTATCATCTTTACCACAGGCGACCAGTACAATAAACAAGAAGCTATATAGATAACGCGTTTTCATACTTTTAGCGGTTTGCAATTAATATAACGGGTTCTGAACCAGTTTGGGATTCCTGTTGATCTCGCCCTGATCGATGGACTCGTAATAGAGTTTTGGTAAAAAGGTTTTTTGACCGGCTGTTTGCACCTTCTCAAAAATGTAAGTATTGTCGTCCAGCACATGGTAAGGCATGATTACCTGGAAGCGTTTGTTGTTCAAAAGCTGGTCGGCAATTCGCCATCGCCTGATATCCCAGTAGCGATGATTTTCGAAGGCCAGCTCTACCTGTCTTTCATGGCGTACTTTTTCCACGGTCACCTCTGCGTCTTCCAGCAATTTGATACCTGCACGGTCACGCACCAGGTTCAGGGCCATTTTGGCATCGCCTATCCTTCCCAGTTCAATGGCGGCTTCGGCATAATTCAGCAATATTTCGGCATAGCGGAACTCGATATACTGCTGTTCGGACCCCACAGTGCCTGCGGTATTGCCATTAACGACGCTTTTGTCGTAGGCGGGATTGAGGTATTTACGGATATAAAAACCGGTTTGTGATACTTCCATCCCGCCCCCGATACCATTATAACCTATTACATGTTCCCCCTTATACAGTGTATTGTAGTCACCGGCGGTGATACGCTGGCCGCCATCGATGATACCGGCCTGTACATCGATCACCGTACCGCGCCATTGCGAAAAGGGATAAATGATGGTGGCTGCAAAACGGGGATCCTTATCCTTGAACAGATCGGTAGGATGGGCATAATGGATGGCATTTCCCGAGCCGTCTGTTAAACGCAGGGTACCGGGGCTGCCATCGATGTACTCAAACTGCTCGCTTAATTCCAGCGTAGGATTGGTACGACTGCCATACCCACCGGGCGCCCGTACGCCAAAGGGCAGGTTCCAAAGATCATAAGCATGGGCATTGCTGGCAGAAGTGCGGTATTGTTTGGCCAGCAATATCTCTGTGTTATTGGCCCCATCGAGGAACAGATCCTGGAAGTTTTGCGTTTTATCGGCGTTTTTGTTATACAGGGAATATTTGGTGGAACCCATGATGGACGCGGCAGCATCATAAGCAGCCTGCCAGTATGTATTGGCTTCTGAGGCAGGTATACCCAGCAGACCATCCAGCTGCACGGTACCATATTTGGCTATGGCTGCGGCATACAACATGGCGCGGCTTTTCAGGGCATAGGCTACATAGCGGTCAGGCCTGCCAGTGGGACTGGTTTCGTTTAACAGGTGCGCAGCTTCATCCAGTTCTTTGGCAATAAAATCGTAGATTTCTTTCTCTGAATTGCGGGGAACCTGCAAATCGGCCAGATTGCTGCCATTGTAGTTTTGCACAGTAGTGATGAGCGGCACACCACCATACCGTTTTACCAGGGCGAAATAATAATAAGCCCTGATGAATTTGGCTTCGCCCAGCCAGTTTCTTTTTTTCTCTTCGGCCAGCGGAGATGAGGCAATGCCTTCAATAAAGGCATTGGCATTGCGGATATAATTATATCCCCACCAGCGCAGGCGGTCGCCATTACCCAGGTCGAAACCACCGCCGTTTACGCCCAGTGCCTCATCTGTCATATGCGACAGCCAGGTGCCGGAAGGCCAGGCATTAAAACCATTGCCTACCGAAAAGCGGAAATCCTCTATGGGCATATCGTACAGCAGATTGGCCATATAGGCCTCAATGGTGGCCTCATCTGAAAATATCTTGTCTTTTTGAATGATGTTTTGCGGTTGTACATCCAGCACCCTTTTACAGGCAGTGATTAAACCGGCCGATAAGATGTATATGATGAATAGTTTTTTCATAATACTAAAAGGTTACGTTAACACCAAAGGTGAAGTTGCGGGTAATGGGATACTGCATACCTACATTGGTGGGTGTGTGTTCGGGGTCAATATAATCCACCTCGCTCCAGGTAAATACATTGTAGGCATTGGCATATACACGTAAGCCGTTCAGCCCCCAGTTACCCAGCAAACTGCGCGGAATGGTATACCCCAGTTCCACACTGCGTAAACGCAGGTAAGTAGCATCGTGTACCCAGAAATCGGAAAGCCGGTAATTACTGGCCAGTTGACCATGCGGACGGGTTGATGGGTATTTACCGGGTATCCAGGGGCTCTTGGGATCGGCCGGATCAGCGCGGTGCCACCTGTCCATAAAATACGACAGGCCATTGCGGCCAAAGAAAAGCGGGGCCATCAATTGTTCCTGGTAACGCACATATAATTTGGTGGCGCCCTGTAACAGCGCATTGAAGTCGAACCCTTTCCACTGCAGGTCGATATTCATGCCAAAGCTCACATTCGGTGTGTTCACAAAGCCAGAGCTGTTGGTGCGGCCAATGGGTTGCATGTCGTTCTCATCAATGATACCGTCGTTATTGAAATCTTCATAGCGGAAATCGCCAGGCAACAGGCGCCGGTTGCCTTCACCGTCATGTATAGGCGCATTGTCTATTTCTTCCTGGTTCTGGAATTGCCCGACCACCTTGTATCCAAACAGGATATCGTTCCAGCGGTATCCCCTGTTGTCTTTCCAGTTCGACATGGAACTTCCAAACGGTGCACGTTCCTGGTGCAGGTTTTTGGTACGGGCTATTGAAGCATTGGCACTTACACTGTACTGCAGCTCGCCTACCCGGTTCCTGTGGCCCAGCGCCACTTCCAGACCGCGGGTCATATCGCTGTTCAGGTTTTCCTGTGGCAGCGGTGCACCCACTGTTTGCGGTAAGCTCAATACACGTTGTGCCAGCAAACCCGTGCGTTCTCTTCTAAACCAGTCAAACTCGATATGCAGCTTGCCATCCCACAGGTCGGCATCCAGGCCCAGGTTGATGATCTCCGATTCAAACCAGGTAAGCGCCTCGTAAGGCTGCGGTCTGAAACCCAGTCCTGCCAGAACCGTATTGCCCGAAATATATCGCACCGGCTGGTTTACGCCATTGTAACTGGAGGTGCCCGGGTAAGAATAACCATCGAGCCATTGAAAACCGGCATTACCGTCATCACCTACAATACCCCACGATCCGCGTATCTTCAGGTTACTGAGAAACGGCACATTCTTCTTCAGGAATTGCTCTTCAGAAATACGCCAGCCTGCCTGCAGGCCCGGGAAAAAGCCCCAGCGCTGTCCGGGACCAAAACGGCTGGAACCCATATAGGAAAAGCTGCCTTCGAACAGGTATTTACTTTTATAATCGTAATTGAACCGGCCTGCCAGCGATTGGGTGGCCGAAGGCGTGATCACCGGCGAGTTCACGCTCTGCTTATCGTTCTGGTCGCCGGCATACATTTGATCAACCGAGGTGATGGTAAATTCACGCTGCCCTTCCAGACTATTCAGGTCGTTGTTATATTGTATCTGCTCAAACAACAACATTCCTTTTACATGGTGATCGGTAGCAAAGCTGCGTTCGTAATTCAGCGATGTTTGCACCTGGGCTACGCTTTCTTCGGTCATTCGTTCGTAAAGCGTAGATGCCGAGCCATGTTTTTGCGGAATATAGGTATCGGTGGCATTATCGTAGGTATACAGGGTATAAACCGGCCGCCATCTTTTATTAAAATTATTCTTGTAATCGTAACTGAACATGGCGCCGGCACGTAACCCGGTTATAAAGGGCACCCTATAATTTAACGACAAGCTGCCCTGCAACGCACGTTGCATATAATGCGTGTAACCCGCCACACGGGCATCAGAAACCGCCAGGGGATGATAACCATCATCTACCTGGCTCAGGTAAGCAGGGTTGTTATTGGCATATACCGGAATATCGGGCCGGTTTTGCCAAAGCCCTTTGATGATATCATCTGATACACGGCCTGCCTCTCTTCTTTTATCATACAACAACCCCAGCAATACCTGCGCTTCCAGGTTATTGGCCACCTGTGTAATGATGTTGGATCGAACATTATACCTCCGGTACCCAACATCGCCGCTTTTAAACAGTCCTTCTTCGTCCAGATAACCCAGGGCTGTATAATAACGCATCTTGTCGTTACCGCCACTGATACTGATATCGTTCTTCACAATCGGTGCTGTTTTACGCATACCTACATCAATCCAGTTTGTATTGGGCAGCGTGCCATCCAGGAACTGCTGCAGCTTTTCGGCGGAGTGAGGCGGCGTATTCCTGGGCACCACGTCTGTACTGCGGTAGTTGTTGTTATAATAGGCTTCGTTACTGATCGCCGCCCACTCATACGAACTCATATTCCTGGGTGAATTGGTGATCTCGGTAATGCCATAACTCCCTGTATAATTTACCTGAGTTCGGCCTTTCGTCCCTTTTTTGGTGGTGACGAGTATGACGCCATTGGCGGCTTTTACGCCATAAACGGCAGCCGATGCATCCTTGATGATGGATATACTTTCAATATCATTGGGGTTGAGTCTGTTGAAATCGCTGCGGGGCACCCCGTCTACAATTATCAGCGGTGAGCCCATACCCCTTATATCGAAAGTTGTATTGTAAGTACCTGGCTCACTGGTACGCTGTATAACCCGCAATCCAGGCAGTTTACCGGTAAGCATGTTTACCATATTGGTTTGTACCGAAGTATTGATCTCTTCTGATTGTACACTGGATACGGCGCCGGTAAGCGTTACCTTTTTCTGGGTGCCATAGGCTACCACTACTACATCCTGGAAAGTATTGATACTGAGTTTAAGTGTTATAGCCAGCAGGGTGCGGCCATTAACCGGTACCGTGGTTACTTCATAACCAACATAGCTAAAACGCAGTTCGGCATTGGGCTCAACCGATAATTTGAAGTTACCGTTCTCATCGGTTTGTGTAGCCTGCGAACTGCCGGTTACCGAAATGGTCACTGCAGCCAGAGGCCGCCCCTGCTCATCGGATACACGGCCGGTTACTACGATAGGGTCAGGTGGTGGCGGCAGCGCCGTTACAGGCGCAGCTTCTTTCTTTTTGATGACGATGGTTTTTTCAATGATCTCGAAGGTCAGATCTTCCTGTTGCAAACAATAAGACAGCACTTCCGGAATGGAAGCATTCTTCACATCGATATCGATCCTGTTGGTTTTCTGAATGATCTTTTCTTCGTAAAAGAAGCGGAAACCAGTTTGTTTTTTGATTTCCTTAAATATTTTGATAAGCGATACCTGCCGCCCCGAGTAAGTGATCTTTTGGGCGACCCCTGCAGCGCTTACCTGCATAAAAGCGGCAATCATTAGAACAGCGGTCAGTTTCATAACCAGCACAGTTTTGGATGGCAGCCATGGTATGGTCATGGCCGTACAATTAGCCTCGCCCGGGCATAAAGCCTGGGCGGGCAAAGCAAGCTTTTTCATACTTTTGCAAGTGTTTGGGTTAAACGTTTAGCTTATTGACACAATCATTGCTATCGCAGATCCCAACGAACCGGCCGGGGGCGCTGCAATCGCTCCCGGCTTTTTTAGAACCTGCGCTATGTTGTTGTACCAGGTACCTGGTACCGGATAGGGTCAGGGTAATACCACCAGTTTGATATTGCCCGGTTGGGCGCCGCTTTCCAACCTGAAATGCACATCGGCCGTTTCCAGTATTTTCAATACGTGCGACACATTCATATTGCGCGGTATTTCACCGGTAAAATATCGCGGACCGATGGTCCCTTCATAAGCTATATCTACATTATACCAGCGCGCAACATGGCGCATGATGGTTTGTATTTCGGTGTTGCTGAAATAAAAGTAGCCGTTCTTCCAGGCCATAACGGCATCAGTATTGATCTTGTCATGTACCTGGATATCCTGGTTGATCACAGCCTGCTGACCGGGTTGTAAAATGATTGTTTTATTGGCCGCATCGTTGCCTTTGGCGGCGCCGATCTTTACCTTCCCTTCCAGCAGGGTGGTGCGAATATCGTTTTCGTCGGTATAAGCCATGACATTGAAATGCGTACCCAGCACTTCTATGCTGGAGCGTCCATCCACGTCCACTACAAATTTTTTTACCTTGTCTTTGGCCACTTCGAAATAGGCTTCACCGGTAATGGCCACTTCTCTTCGATCGCCTGTAAAAGCTGTGGGGAAATGTAAAGAAGAAGCGGCGTTCAGCCATACTTTACTGCCATCGGGTAATACAACCTGGTATTGGCCGCCCCGCGGTGTAATAATTGTATTGTGCAGTATGGAATGGTCAGGGGGTATACCCGAGGCATCGTAGATCAATTGCCCGTTTTCTTTTCGAATGCGGAGGCCGGCATCGTTGGGTATCACGCCGTCGTCCAGGCTGTCGAGCAGTATCACGCGGCCATCGGCAAGCACCAGCCTGGCCCTGTCGCCACCAGGTAATACATCCTCAATTTTTTTGAGTGGAACCGGCGTGTTGGTAATGATAGTGGGTGACGTGGTGGATTTGTTTGCAAAGAAATATCCGGCAGCGGTGAGCATCAAACCGGCAATAGCAGCAGCAGCCACCCATCGTATCGTTTTTATGCGGCGTATGCGGGTATTGCGCTGCATTTTTTCCTGGATACCTGCAAAAAGCCGGCGGCTCATGGCATCCTGTGTTTCCTGTTGGTGCAGGAATACCATTTCAATTTCTTCATCGTCAGCCGCATCGTACCATGCATGCAATTGGGCCTTCTCTTCCTCTGTAGCCGTACCCTCCAGGTATTTTTGGGCCAGCGCCAGCAGTTGCGTTTTGTTCATGTTGAGCCGGTTGTATATAATAAGAGTATCGTGCTTATAAAATACCCTTAGTGGCCGGCTATTTTTTTTAAAAAAAGAAAGAGAAAAACAAATTGCTGATGTGCGTACGTATGACACGCAAGGCTTTGGTGAGATGTGATTCAGCCGTTTTTACCGATATCTGTAGTTTTTTGGCCACCTCTGGTAAAGACTGGTCGTCTATTTTGTTATAAATAAATACAAGGCGGCATTTTACGGGGAGTTTGCAGGATAATCTTTTTATCATGTCCAGCAAGAGCCGGTTTTCCATTGCGGGCATTTCGGCCAGTGAAGTGCCAGCCTGTTGTACCAGGGCTTGCTGATGTTCCGACAATCTTTTTTCTTTCAGCAGGTAACGGTATACTGCGTAGCGTGTCATAGCGGCCAGGTAGGCTGAAAGCGATTCGATGGTCAATTGATGCCGTTTTTCCCAAAGCGCCAGAAATACATCCTGCACAATTTCTTCGGAGGCAGTTACCGATTTCAATCGTTTATGCGCCAGATAGAATAACTTATCCCAATACCGTTGATATAGTTCATGAAAGGCCGGTGCATGGTCCTGCCGTAATAGTTTAAGCAGTTCATCATCCGGAAGAAGTTCGCAGGCAGGCATAGTTTTGGCAAACAAGGTTAAATAACAGCCTAAAGATATTTTGAAATTTTGGAATTGGGAAATCAGGAAATGATGTTTCCCAATTCCAAAATTTTGAGAACCTATTGATCGGTATCGTTCGTAATGGTGCCGTTAGTAATATATGCGGTCTGCACCTTGCTGTTTTCGTCTGCCGTTTCGGGTATGCCGGTGAGCAATACCGTGTATACAGTATTCTGTTCAACGGTAATGGTACGGCTGGTATCTACACCATGGTTGTTCTTAACGGCAATGCTCACTTCACCGGCGCTGATCGGTTTAAATTCACTCACTGCAGCAAAATCAGCCGGTTCGTTCACTGCATTACTACCGCCGGCGGCAATGGTTACGGTAGATGTATTTACCGTATCGGTGATGGCATTGAAATACCTGATATAAGCAGAGCCATTGGCATCCAGGCTGTCGATATTGTCGTGCACCACAACATTCCTGTAATGATCGTTGTAACCCACTACAAATGCTGAATAGTATTTATCCTGTTCGAAATTAAAATCGGTGGTGGCCAGTGGTGTGTTATCGGGGTAATCGTACGATTTTACCGGTCTGTTGCCTACATAAATCGGCAGATAACCACCCGTGTAATTGGTATAGGCCAGTGGTTGTTGGGTGAGTGTATTACCCGATAAAGTAATGACCACCGATTGCTGATCAGGCGCCAGGTTAAAAGCCATTAAACCCGCGGCCGGAATATCATTATTGTCATTGTCTTTATCTTTTAAACAGGCGGTGAACAATACACCAGCCAACGCTACCATCAGCATGGGCACGAACGATCTGCGTACATACAATAGTACTTTATCCATATGCTAAACTTTAAATTGGTTACTATAAAAGGTTCATGAGCAGAAGAATTGGCCGGAAGGATTCAACGGTGAAGTTTAAGGGAAATACAAAACTATTGTATAATGACAACTGATTAACTTAAGGAAATGATAAAGGACTGTTAAGCGAATTGTAAAACGATATAGAATTTTATTAACGGCTAAAATAATTCCCGTTATGGGAAATCCTCAATTCGTTGGCCTGCATTTTACATTGAATTAATATTAAAGCAGGTCAGTTTTTTTATCCCCTTCTAACACTGGTGGAAATATTTTTACCCAACGCTGTTCACCATCAACTTACGGTTTATTTCAATACTCCTGACTGAATCATTTACGAAAAAAATCGATTTATGTCCGATCCCATACTGGCACCAACAAGGTTCTTTCTAAAAAATTCAGTAGAAAAAAGCGGAGTTGGCTATCATACGCAGACAAATACATCCACTACTTCGATTCCATAGTCACCCCTATCCAACAAGACAACCGGCTATAACCTCTACCCCCTACCAGGTCGCAATTAACCCCTCATATTGTCGTAAAAACACACCATCACGCGCAGTTCACAGCTGTAGCTTTGTAGCATTAAAAAAATAGCCATGAAACGCAGAACACAACTTCAAATCAAACAACTGGCCGTCATCACCATCGCCTGGCTTCTGACAGGTTGCCTCATCACTGTTTACGACCACCTGGTGTTGCACACCAGCAATGCCCGGGGTCCCGCAGCCGATTATTCCTTCGGACTGGCTCTTGGCTTTAACCTGGGTTCTGCCTTCATAGGCGCCGCATTGGGCGGCAGCCTGCTGGTATTTTATGTGAATGTGAAATACGTAGACAAACCATACGGATACACCATTGCTGTAGTAGCGGTTTCCTATATACTGGTAATCATGATCATCATACTCATACTCGGCGCGGTGTCCATTCCTCTCAAAACAGGACGCCCCCTATTCGACCCGGTATCCGGCACCGCCTTCCGTGCCTTTTTGCTGGATAGCTCCCGCATCAAGAACACGATGATATGGTCTATAGTGGTGGCGGTTACACAATTGTTATTACAAATCAGCAGCAAATTCGGACAGGGCGTTTTTGGCAATATCATCCGCGGTAAATACAATACACCCAGGGAAGAAAACCGCATATTCATGTTCCTGGATATGAACAACAGCACCACCATTGCCGAACAACTGGGCAATGAAAAATACCACGACCTGTTAAAGGATTTTTTTGCAGACATTACCAACCCGATAATCGAGAACAAAGGTGAGATCTATCAATATGTAGGTGATGAAGTGATTGTAGCCTGGAAATACGAAGACGGCATTCGAAACAACCAGTGTGTACAATGTTTTTACGATATTAAACGACAAATAGAAAAACAAAAAGAAAAATACCTGCGCCAATACGAACTGGTGCCTTCTTTCAAAGCCGGTATACATTACGGTAATGTAGTGGCCGGTGAAGTAGGCATTATTAAAAGAGATATCACCTATTCAGGCGATGTACTGAACACCACCTCACGTATCATGAATATGTGCAAGGAATTCAAGGCAGAGATCATTTCCTCGGCCGACCTGGTAGCCCGTATGGGTTTGGTTAATTTGAATGTAAGGCCACTGGGTTCCATCAAATTAAAAGGCAAAGGACAGGAATTGTTGCTGAGCGCCCTGGGTTAGATATTGAAGAAAATTTTACGTTTGTATAGCCAATAACACATTAGCCAGTACAAAAACAGGGTTACCAGTGCAGCGCCAGTTTCCAGGGCACAAATATGGCCTCGGCCTTTTTCAGCCATTGATGCCCCACGGTTTCAAAAACCAGGTAAATAAAAATGGTATTGGTGCCCACTCCACCAGGGGAATCCAGGCAAAGCGATCCTTTTTTTGGATGTCGACGAGCCAGTAACATGGCACGCAGGCGTATCTCAGACGCCGGGTCACACATGAGCAGCACCACCAGTAACGAGTGTTTTAGTTTCAACATAAGCAGTTGTTGTTTTCGGAAGTGGGAGAAATGGTATCCTAAATTGGTGTTTTTTTCATCTAAAAAGATCAGGGCATCGCATGGGGAATGCGTTTTTTTGCTGGGCAACCGGTTGATATACACTGAGCAACTGGCAATACGCTGATGGGAATGGCGGAGGTATTGCCAACCAGCAGGGCATCGGCGCTGATAACGGATTCTGTTTTTTGATAAACAGATTGTTTGATGTCCAGGTTTTCGAGCGTACATTCTATTACCGGCTGGCAATGGGCCAGCGCGGAGTAAATTTCCGTGATGGTAAGTTTGTTCAGGTAATAAGGCGCATCGTTTTGCACCAGACCTTCCTGTTGCGATTTATGCAGGTGTTCTTGGATGCGGGGCAAGGCATATTGCACATCGGCAGGAATGGGCGCCAGAGCTACCACAGGATGACCGGCCATGAGCAGACAGGTGCTGATGCTGCAGACCATAAGTCCGAGACCAACGACGCCAATGGGGATCCGGGAGGTATTAATGGAATGGTTCATGGTAGAAAATTTACTAATTGTTGAGATACGCTTATGATCTGCTGATCTATTCACATACTTCATCCAGCAGGTATACTACCGACCGGTAAAGATGCCCGCTGAATTCCGACAGCACCATTTCACATGTCTTTGAAGTACTGTAACATCCATCCAGCGCGCCTTCCGGAATATCATTGATTTCATCTTTTATGGCGGCCTTTACCAGCCCGGGATAATAAAACCCCCTGTCGCCTGCCATACCACAGCAACCCGCGTGAAAAGGCACCACTACTTCCCTGGCGGCCTGTTTTCCTATGCTCATCAGCTTATCGTACAGACCCATTTTGTACACCGAACAAACCGGGTGAAATACCACTTTTTCTTTGGGCCGTTGTATTTTTAACCGCGGCAGTAAATAATCGGCGGCAAAATCGATGGTATCCAGGATGGTCAGTTTGTCGAATTTCTGCTGGTTATCCGGCGTCAAATGCGGCCGGCAGCTCTGCAGGGTATTGGTACAGGATGTAAGGTCGGCCATCACGGGTATGGTGCCCTGCCGTGTCCATTCCCATAACGATTCAATGGTTTTGTTCATAGTCACCTGTTGCGCCCGGTAAAACCCTTTCGATGAAAAGGCTTGTCCGCAACAATGACCCCGTATATTGTCAGGGATGGTTACCACTATACCGGCTTTTTGCGCCAGACGCTGCAGCACATCCATGGCCGATTCTTTTTTTTCTATATCGGCGCCCATCATGCGGTTGATACAGGTTACGAAATAGATAACTTCGGCGTTTCCGGTACCGGCTGTTTTTAATGGCGGCGGCCCGGCCAGCTGGCGTGGCCATTGTGGCACGGCGGGTAAAACCTTCAAGAGTTTAGTCATCGTGTTGCTACCGAATAAGGCATTCACACCATGCCCGGCACGCAAGGCAGTTTTGATCAACGCCTCCGCGCTTTTAAAATTTTTAGCTACCCGCAAAGCCAGCTTGTTTGCCGTATGGCTATGGTTTTCGCGGCGTAGTCTTTTCACCAGCTCACCGGTATTGATGCTCACGGGGCAATCGGTAGCGCACATGCCATCCACCGCGCAGGTATCCATGGCGGGGAACTGGTAATCCTTCATCACACTATTATAGGTTGCCCTATCACCCGCTTCTTTCAAACGGGCCAGGGCTCTTCTTAAAACAATACGCTGTCGCGGTGTTACGGTATAATCACGGCTGGGACAACGATGCTCGCAATAACCACATTCCACGCATTTGTCTACCTCTTCCTCCACAATGGGCAGCGATTTCAGATTTTTGATATGGCATTGTTTATCGTGGTTGATAATTACCCCCTGGTTCAGGATATTGTTTTCATCTACCAATTGTTTCAGTTCTTTCATAATGGCATAGGCTTCGCTCCCCCACTCGGCCTCTACATAAGGCGCTATCTGGCGGCCGGTGCCATGTTCTGCTTTTAAAGAACCCTTGTATTGATCGCAAATCAGTTGGGCCAGCTCGTCATTAAATAATTCAAACTGCCTGATCTGTTCCGGTGTATTCACCGGCTGCGAGATCAGGAAATGCAGGTTGCCTTCTTTGGCATGGCCAAATACGATGGCATTGTGATAACCATGGTGTATAAATAATTGCTGCAGGCTCTCTATGGCTTCACCCAATACTTCCACGGGTACGGCTACATCTTCCAGCATGACGGCCGTGCCTTTGGCACGTACGGCTGCAACGGATGGATACAGGCCTTTTCGCAACTTCCAATACAAACCCTGTAGGTTCAGGTCGGTGGTAAAACCGGTAGTATAAATCACAGGCAGCTTGTTGAGGCAAGCCTCTGCAGCCGCCAGTTTTTGCTGTAATTCTTCTTCATTCACCCCCTGGTATTCGCATAATATACAGGATGCATTGGGTGGCAGGTCTTTTATAAATGCCGGCGCTTTGGGTAAATCCTGTACGGCAAAAAGGGCGGCTCGGTCCATAAATTCCAGCGCTTCGGCGCCGCTTTGTTTTAAAGGCCAGATGGCATTGCAGGCTTCTTTGGGCGATGCAAAACAAAGCAGGGCGGTGCCCTTGAATGGTTTGTCGGGTATGGTATGCAGCACGGCAGAAGCTATAAAACCCAGCGTACCCTCGGCCCCAATGAGCAGATGGGCCAGTATATCCAATGGATGCTGATAATCCAGGAAGGCATTGATGCCATACCCTACGGTATTCTTCATGCGGTATTTGCGCCGGATCTCATTTACCAGGGCTTCGTTTTTTTGTACGCGTTGCTGTAGTTGCAATAACCCGTTGTATAAAGACGCACATTCCTTTTCAAACCGGGTATAATCGTCCTGCACGGCGGTATTGAACAGCATACCATTGGGCAGCATGAATTCAATGGAGGCCAGGGTATGGTAAGCATTGAATTGCACACCACAGCACATACCGCTGGAATTATTCGATAAAATGCCACCCATCATGGCAGCATTGATGGAGGCGGGATCGGGGCCTATCTTTCTTCCATAAGGCCGCAGATAATGATTTACAGTATTGCCAATGATGCCGGGCTGCACTTTTACTTTTTCGCCATTCTCCAGTATGGTGCACCGGCGCCAGTGTTTGCTGATATCGGCCAGTATGCCATCTGTAACAGACTGTCCGCTCAGGCTGGTGCCGGCAGCCCGAAAGGTGAGGGTGGTTTTATGCTTTGTGGTTAATTGCAACAGGGTTTGAATGTCGTGTATGGTGGCGGGGAATACAATGGCGGCGGGCACCAGGGTATAAAAGCTGGCGTCGCTGGCATAGGCGTAACGGTCTACGGGTTTTGTTTTTAAGCGTTCTTCGGGAAAATGCGCGGCCAGGTCTTTCAGGAGATCCATGAATGGTGTTTTGCGGACTAAATTAGGACGTTTTTAGATTAGAGATTGTTGATTAATTACGGCAATCTGATATTATTATACCCGGCAACCGGCATTGGATGGTTGCGGCACCAGTTTGCCGGCCAGACAAGGCATTGCCAATACGGTGGTTAAACGCATACAGGCATTACCCAACCCCACCAGTGGTCAACTGACATTGATTCTACAACCAACAAAAGCTGGCAGGGTGCAAATACGGTTGTTTGAAATAATTGGTAAACTGGTATTGCAGCAGTGGAAACAAGTGGCGGCCGGTGTACAAACGATGGATGTTTGGCAAAGGAAACCGGCGCGGGGGTACTCTTTGCAGGTGAATAAAAAAATAACGAAAATTGTTGTGCGTTAAGAAAGTGCCGGTTAGTCCAACACTTTTTTTATTCCTGTCTGCGCCCTGTACACCGAAGGACTCACCCCCTTATGCGCCTTAAAGAACTTGTTGAAATGACTCATATCAGTAAAACCCAGTTTCTCACTGATCTCTTTAATGGAAAGCGAACTGTACTGCAGTCTGTTCTCCATCACATGCAATTTATACCTGTTCACATAATCCCTCAACGTCATACCCGTTTGATCTTTAAAAAATATGCCCAAATAATTTTTCGAGTAATGAAACCGCGCTGCCAGGTGCTCCAGCTGCGTACGTTCCGTAGAGTGAATATGTGTGTGCAAATAATGTAACAGGCTGGTAACTGTAGCTGCATGTTTTTGCGGCGTTTGCAATACGCCGGGCTGCCATTGCCGCCGCACCATACTCAGCAATGCCTGTATTAAATAAAAAATAGTTTCATTGCTTTCATTTTTGGTTTCCTTCCATTCCCGCACTATCAACCGCACCAGCGCATCCATCTTTTCTGCCTCTGCCACCACCGGCCTATATTGTTGCCTCGCCTGTATCAGCAACGCATCTATTTCCTGGTTCCAGGCGGGCTGTTGCTGCAGGTACATGTTGGTAAATTTCAAAAAACTAAATTCCGTTTCTTCCTCAATAACAAAAGAATGATGATCACAAGGCGCCAGTAAAAACAATGCCGGCCCATCGTACGCATAATGCATACCCGACAAACAATGTGCCCCCTTACCCCTATGCACAAATATGATCTCAAAATGATTGTGGTTGTGCACAGGATGCGCCCACTCACTGCTTACAAAATGCGACACTTTCAAATAAGCATGCTGTATATACCGCTTCATGATTTTATACCAATTATCCTTACAAATGTACAACTACCCGCCTCCCCGGTGCCGGTAGCTTTGTGGTACAAAAAACAGAACATATGAAAACAGCATTGGTTGTAGGCGCACAAGGCGTCATTGGCCGCAATCTGGCCAACCACCTTCTTTCATTAAACAACTGGCAGGTGATCGGTTTATCACGGCGTGGCGGACCAGCCAACGGTAACCTGCAGCATATAGCAGTAGACCTGCTGAACAAACAAGACGTTCAGGATAAGTTAAAAGACCTCTCCCGGGTCACCCATATCTTTTATGCTGCCTACCAGGACCGCCCCACCTGGGCCGAACTGGTAGCACCCAACCTGGCCATGCTGGTAAACCTGGTAGAGGTTATGGAGCAGGTAGCCCCTCACCTGGAACACATCAGTCTGATGCAGGGCTACAAAGTATACGGCGCCCACCTGGGTCCTTTTAAAACACCCGCCCGAGAAGACGATGCCGGTAAACATATGCCGCCCGAATTCAATGTAGACCAGCAACAATTCCTGGAATCGAAACAACCGGGCAAAGGCTGGACCTGGTCGGCTATACGCCCATCGGTAGTAGGCGGTTTTGCCCTGAGCAACCCTATGAACCTGGCCATGGTGATTGCCGTATATGCCTCCATCTCCAAAGAACTGGGCCTGCCCTTGCGTTTTCCCGGAAAACCAGCCGCCTACGATAAGCTGCTGGAGATGACCGATGCCGGTTTGCTGGCCAAAGCAACGGTATGGGCAGCTACCGACCCGCGTTGCGCCAACCAGGCATTTAACATCAATAACGGTGATCTGTTCCGTTGGAACGAGATGTGGCCGGCCATTGCCCATTATTTTGAGATGGACACCCTGCCGCCCCTGCCCCTGTCCTTACAGGTAGTAATGGCCAACAAAGAACCTTTATGGAATGATATGATGAAAAAATACGGATTGAAACACAGTTATGCCGAAGTATCATCCTGGCAGTTTGGCGATGCCGTATTTAACTGGGACTATGATATGATCGCCGACGGATCGAAAGCCCGACGCTTTGGCTTTCACGAATATATCAACACAAAACAAATGTTCTTCAGCATCTTTGATGAATTACGCAGCCGACGGGTGATCCCATAATTTGTTTGAATTTTGTAAGTCTTGGTTTGAATTGTACAACCATTCCTGCCCTTCCCTGTTGTACATTTGTCTATGCTGAAAACAGAAACACTCGAAGATTTCTACCTGCAGAAATTCAACTGGATGCCCGATAACCTGAAAAAAGATATAGGGCATTTCAATGTGTTTAAATTAGAAGACTGTGTGGGGCCGGGTAAAACGCCCGTTCGATACAATCGCAGGGATTTTTACAAAATTACCCTGGTGCGCGGCAGGCATGTGTATCATTATGCCGACCGCAGCATTGAGGTAGACGGTTCCACCCTGATCTTCTTCAATCCCAATGTGCCTTATACCTTTCAACCCATGAGCGGCGATAACACGGGCTGTTTTTGCATATTCAAGGAAGCCTTTTTTACCGAACGTATGCGGGGCGGCATACGCGACCTGCCCATGTTTATTCCCGGCAATAAAACGGCCTACTCCTTAAACGCTGAGCAAGATCAGTATGTGAGCGGTATTTTCAATAAAATGTTGGATGAAATCAAGTCGGATTATGTGTATAAGTACGATCTGATCAGGAACTATATCATGGAAATGATACATTATGCCATCAAGCTGGGGCCCACCGAAACCCTGTACCAGCATACCGATGCCAATGCCCGCATTACCGCGGTATTTACCGAATTGCTGGAAAGGCAGTTTCCCATCGAGTCGCCCAACCAGCGCTTTACGCTGCGTTCGGCCCGTGATTTTGCCCAACAGCTGTCGGTACATGTCAACCATCTGAACCGCGCCATCCGGCTCACCACGGGAAAAACCACTACCGAACACATTTTTGAAAGGCTTACGGCCGAAGCCAAAGCCCTGTTAAAACACACCAACTGGAACATTTCGGAGATCAGTTATTGCCTCGGTTTTGAAGAACCGGCGCATTTCAATCATTTCTTCAAAAAACAAACGAACATGACACCTTCGATGTTCCGGGCATAGTATGGTGGAAGTTATTACCAGTGACGAGCTTTGTGTGATCAGGCATAAACAGTACCTGTATAGTTTCAACAAAACATTCCTGAGCGAAAAATTGTGGAAAGGCCTTCGCCTGCTGCCAGCCTTTCGTAAAAGCCGGGGTGTATTCCCGCTCAATAGTAAAGAAGCCAACAAGCTGGACCTTCTCTTTGAAAAGATCATCACCGAAAAACATTCCGATTATATCTATTCCGAAGACCTGCAGCGGGTGTACCTGGTAGAATTGGTACATTTCATCAACAAGCTGTGTATGAACGATATTTGATATATTAGCAGTTCAATTAGCATCCCCAAATTAAAAACCTGTTAAAACAAACCCGGCCACTGATTTTATTTGACCGGGTGCATGCTGTCGTTTAAATTTGAATTGTAAATCAATTTGTTGTGACAACAGTACAAAATTACGACGCCAGTTTTTGCGGCAGGTTGCCCATTCATCAAACCAATTCTATTCAGCCTCACGGCGTATTGCTGTTGCTGAACAGGCCGTTAAATGCTGTTATACAGGTGAGTGAGAATGTAGAAGAGCTGTTGCAGTTACCTTTTAAAGATGTACTGTCCACCCCCCTTTCTTCCATTCTCACCGAGGCCAGCATCAGTAAAATTCGTCAGGCTGCCGATGAAGGTTTGACAGATAAACTGCCTCTTGTTCTGACATTTAAAGTAAAGAATGAAGAAAACGATGTGTTGTGCCTGTTGCACACTGTTGAAGAAGGGTTCATTGTAGAGGCCGAACTGAAAAAATTTTTTCAATCGGCGCCCCAAAAATTTATCGATATTTACCAACGGGTAAGAAGGGTGATGCAGCAAATAAATCAATGTGTTACGATTGATGAAGTTTGTAGCACCACTGCCAGTGCGTTAAAAAAGTGGACCGGTTTCGACAAAATCATGGTCTACCGCTTCGATGAGAATTGGAATGGTACAGTGCTTGCAGAGGAAGCAGAGCCTGGAATGGAACTTTATATGGGTCTCACCTTTCCCGCCTCTGATATTCCCCGGCAGGCGAGAGAAATGTACCGGAAGAACCCTTACCGGTTAATTCCCAACAGGGAGTACCAGCCGGTAAAACTTTACCCTTTATTAAACCCGGTCACCAATGGGTTTACCAACTTGTTAAATGCCGATTTGCGCAGCGTAGCTACCGTTCACCTGGAATACCTGGGGAACATGAACGTGATGGCTTCCATGTCGGCACGAATCCTTTACCACGAGCAATTGTGGGGATTGATTGCGTGTCATCACCGGGAAGCCAGGTACTTGTCGTTTGAAGAGTGTTCGGTGGTTGAAATGATTTCCAATATTCTTTCGCAAAAGATTACCGCCCTGCAAATTGCCGAGGGTGCGGCCATACGGCAACGCCTGAACGATCAGTTTGCAGCCATCATTGAAAAAATGGTATCGAAAGAGCACCTGGTAGATGCTTTTTGTGAAAACGCAACGCTATTGAAAGAATTTTTACAGGCCGACGGCATTGCTTTAAGCTGGGAGGGTCAAATTGAAACGGAGGGGAATACACCCCATACCGGCGATATTGAAACCCTGGTGTACTGGCTCAGGCAAAAAGCCCGTCAACATATCTTTCATCAGCACCAATTGCCCCTGGTATTTGAGGAAAGCCGATCTTTTTCCGACAAAGCCAGTGGTATTTTGGCCCTGCCCATTCAACCCGACAGAGGCAACTACCTCATTGCTTTCAGACCTGAAATGGTGAAAACCATTTCCTGGGGCGGTAACCCTAATGAAGCCATTCAGTTTGAACCGGATTCCAAGGTATATCACCCGCGACATTCCTTCAAGGTGTGGCAGCAAACCGTGCACAACACGGCGCAGCCCTGGCATCCTGAAGAAATTGCAGCGGCAGAACAATTCAGGGGATTTTTGGTTCAGCATACACTCGACCGGCTGAACTAACAAAAATATTTGACAAGTAGCATGCTGTTTTCGGGTAGAAATAGAGTTCCGCAACAAGATGATACCTATGTGATAGGTATAGGCGCCTCGGCAGGTGGACTGGAAGCCATCAATGAGTTGTTTGATAATATATCAGACAGCGACCATGTGGCATTTGTGGTAGTCCAGCACCTTTCGTCGGACTATAAAAGCCTGTTGGTAGAGCTGCTTGCCAAGCATACCCATATGCCTGTGGAGGAGGCCCGCCATCGAAAGCGTATAGAAGCCGGCAAGGTGTATGTGATTCCCAATAACAAGGAGCTGACCATACTCAACGGCATGCTGATGCTGGCCGATAAGGAATTCGATAAAGGGCCCAATACCGCCATCGACACTTTTTTTCAATCGCTGGCGCAGGACCAGCGGGAATTTGCGGTTGCGGTACTATTGAGCGGCACGGGCACCGATGGCACGCGCGGTATAGAGGCGGTGAAAAATTGCGGTGGCTTTGTGATTGTGCAGGACCCCGAAACCGCCAAATTCGATGGCATGCCCAAAAGCGCCATCAATTCGGGTTATGTAGACCAGGTATTGCCCCCCGCTGAAATTTTTAGCCAGATTGGTAATTATATCGATGGCGTACTGCCCTTGAAAACCATCCAGTCGAAAAAATACAACGAGTGTATTCAGAATATTCTTACCACCGTATTCCGTAAAACCGGATACGATTTCATGCAGTATAAGGAACCTACCATTTTACGCCGCATTACACGCCGCATGCAAATGGTAAAGCTGGATGATGTGGAAGCCTATGAACGGTATATCAGAACGCATGACGATGAGCCCCTGATGCTGACCCGTGAATTCTTTATAGGCGTAACCAGTTTTTTTCGGGATAAAGATGCCTTCGAACGCTTTTATAAACAGGTGATCGTTCAACTGGTGGAAAGCAAGGAAGAACACGATTCATTAAAAGTATGGGTAACCGCCTGCAGTACGGGGCAGGAAGCCTATACCGTAAGCATACTCATCGATAAGGCGCTGCAGCAATTCAACAAAACACTGGATGTAAAAATATTTGCCAGCGATATAGACAAAACGGCCATTGAATTTGCCGCCAGGGGTAAATACCAGCGCAACCAGTTGCTGGGTATCGACAAAAAGATATTGAATGAATATTTTACCGATACCGATGACGGCTGGTGTGTTATACCACGCATTCGCAAACAGGTGGTATTTGCAACGCATGATATTTTAAAAGATCCGCCTTTTATCAAGAACGACCTGGTCACCTGCCGCAACCTGCTCATTTACCTGAACCCTTCGCTGCAGGAAAATGTACTGGCCACCTTGTATTTTGCACTGAACAAGGGCGGCTACCTGTTCCTGGGCACCAGCGAAAACCCGTCGTTGCTACGCAAGGGTTTTACAGAAATAGACAGCAAGTGGAAGATTTACCAGCGTACTTCCGACCAGAATATTTTCACCCGGCGCATGCAGTCGTCTACCCGCAACCGCACCAGTGTAACCACCGCGGTATCGGCCAAATTAAAAACCAATTTACAACTGGCAGAAGATTTCAAAAACGTGCTGGCCGAAAAGCTGGGTTATGCGGGCATATATATCAATGAAAATTACGAGGTGAAGGAAGCCATTGGCAATTTCAGGAAATTCCTGTCCCTGCCCGATAAGCTGAGCTCGCTGAACATCATGAAAATGGCGCCACCCGAGCTCACGGGCGTGCTGAGCACCGCCCTGCGTAAATCGCAGAAGGAAGGTAAGGCGCAATCGTTCAGAAATGTGCGTGTGACATGGAGCAACCGGCAGCAACTGGTTGACCTGTTTGTATATCCGCCTTCCGAAACCAGCAGCGGAATATATACGCTGGTCGTGCTGGCCGATAGTCTTGTAGATACCGAAAAAACGCAGATAGCCGTGCAGGATATGAGCGTACTGCAGAAAGACCAATACGTACGCCAGCTGGAGGAAGACCTGCGCGAAACACGCACCAATTTGCAGATGGCCATCGAAGGATTGGAAACAGCCAATGAAGAGCTGCAAAGCAGTAACGAGGAATTGCAAAGCGCCAATGAAGAACTGCAGAGCAGTAATGAAGAATTGCAATCGCTGAACGAGGAACTGCATACGCTGAACACCGAACACCAGCTCAGGATCAAGGAGCTGATGGAACTGAACGATGATATTACCAATTACCTGCAAACATCTTTAATAGGCCAGATATTCCTTGACCAGAAATTGCGTATACGCCGCTTTAACCAGGCGGCCACAGCGGTGATCAATATTATTGAAAGTGATATTGGCCGGCCTATAGAACATATTACCCATCATATAAGAGCCGGCAATTTTCTGGAAGATATCAAAAAGGCCAACAAAACAGGCAATATCATTGAAAAGGAAATTGAGCTGAATAATGGGAAGGTATACCTGATACGTTTTCTGCCTTATATTAAACAGGACAAGGTGCGCGATGGCCTGGTGGTGACCATGGTGGATATATCTGCCACCCGGAACCTGAACCGGTTGATCAAAAGCCTGTTCGATGCCAGCGACAACCCTATATTCGTATTCGAGGCCGTGCGGCATGAAGGCATCATCACCGATTTTGTATGCTCCATTGCCAATTATACCGCCTATCATTCCTTTGGAAGGCAGGTGCAGGAAGAAAAACTTTCCCTGAAAAAAGATTTCCCCGAGCTGAGCACCAGCGGTTTGCTGAAGCGCTATATGGATGTGGTGAACTCGGGCGTGCCGGCTTCGATAGAGATCAATTTTACCAGGGATGGACAAAAATACTGGTACCAGGGTGGCATCAACAAATTGCAGGACGGCATGGTGATGGTGTTGTCTGATATCAGCGACCGCAAGGAAGCCGAAGAAAAACTGCGCAAGAATTACAACGAGCTGCTGATTGCCAAAGAAACACTGCGCGAACTGAACAACCAGCTGGAGATGAAAGTAAAGGACCGCACCCGCGATCTGGAGATCAGTGAAGAACGGTTCAGGATGGTGGCCTCCATCTCCAACGATATTATATGGGACTGGGATTTTGCCAGCAACCACCTGTGGTGGAGCGATAGTTATTATGAATTGTATGGTTTTGATCCGTCCAATCCGCAGGTACAAACCCATTCCTTCCGCCTGCAGCATATTCATGCCGATGATCGCAGCCATGTGGAAGAAGCATTTACCCAGGTATTGCAGGGAATTAAAACGGAGTTCAATATCGGTTATCGGTATAAAAAGGAAAATGGTGAGTATGCCCATGTGCTGGACAGGGGCATGTTGCTGACCGACGACCAGGGTATGCCCTACCGCATGATTGGCGCTATGGTAGACGTGACCCGGCTGGAACAAAGCCGGCAGCAGCTTTCGCAAAAAAATGCCGAACTGCAATCGGTTTTACAACAGTTCCGCTTTGTGAACGATTTTATGCCGCAGATTGTGTGGGCTGCCCAACCCGATGGACATTATGATTTTTACAACCAGCAATGGTACGATTATACGGGTATGAGCTCGAATGGCTCCCGGGAAAAGAACTGGCACGACATATTGCATCCTGATGATTATGACCGTGCCTGGACCAACTGGCAGCGTTCACTGCAAACCGGCAGGCCTTACGAAATGGAATACCGCATGCGCAAGTTCGACGGCAGTTACCGCTGGTTCCTGGCCAGGGCCCTGCCCATGCGCGACGACCAGGGCAATATTATACGCTGGTTCGGCACCTGTACAGATATACACGATCAGAAAATTGCCGAACGGGTATTGGAAGACAAGGTGCATGAAAGAACCCGCGAGTTGCGGCTGCTGAATGAAAAACTGGAGGCCAGTAACAGCGACCTGATGCAGTTTGCCTCCGTGGCCTCGCACGACCTGAAAGAGCCATTGCGAAAGATCCATTTTTTTACCAGCCTCATTAAAGACCAGTTCCCGTTGGAAACAAAGGGCAATTTGTCGGTATATATCGACAGAATTTCAAAAGCCTCCTCGCGGGCCACCAGCCTGATCAACGATGTATTATCGTATTCACGATTATCGAGCGAGAACCTGTATGAAAAAGTGGATCTGAACCTGGTGTTGCAGGAAATTTTGCAGGATCTTGACCTGGTAATACAGGAGAAACGCGCCACCATTGAAGCAACCCGTTTGCCGGTCATTCAGGCCGTTTCGGGCCAGATGCGACAATTATTTCAGAATATATTGTCGAATTCGCTGAAATTTCATAAACCCGGGCAGCCACCCCGTATCACCATCACCAGCCAGTTGTTTGAAAAAAGCGATTACCGCGAATTCAAGGAGCTGAAAGGCCCCATTCACGAGATCATCGTAAAAGATGACGGGATTGGCTTTGATGAACAATATTCCAAAAAAATATTTTCATTGTTTCAACGGCTCAACAGCAAGGAAACCTATGAAGGAACCGGTATCGGACTGGCCATTGCCAACAAGATTGTGGAGCGACATCATGGTATGATCAGCGCCAAAGGGCGTGAAAACGAAGGCGCAGAATTCATAATTTTGTTGCCTGAAGAACAGCCGGAGCCATGGCAGGCAAATGAGGAAGTAATAAAAACAAATTTATAAACAAAGCGTATGCGTATTATGATGGAAGAAGCTACCATATTGTACATAGACGATGATCCGGATGATCTGCTGATCTTTGGGGAATCGATTTGTAAATTATACCCCGATATTACTGTCATCAAAGCGCAAAGCGCCGACGAAGGTCTTGATATCCTGCGCCAGATGGAACGGGAAAACAAGCCATTTCCCGGTTTGATCGTGCTGGATATGAACATGCCTAAAAAAGACGGGCGGCAGACCTTACAGGATATTAAAAAGCGATGGGAAGACATCCCCGTGGTGATCTTTACTACCTCATCCAATAAGGCCGATGTGGATTTTTGCCGCAATTATGGCACCAGTTGTATCACCAAGCCTATGAGCTACAAAAACCTGAACCAGACCATCCAGGAAATTGTAGCTCATTCCAATATCCCCAGTACCAAACTGCAATAGGCATTAAACCGTGGTTTTCGCCTCGTAATATGCTTTAATCCATTTTTCAAACTGTGTAAAACAATCATTGGCGGCCGCTATGGCGGTTGACAGGTCATCTGGTTTTAACACAGCATTCAGATGCGTCAGGAAGGATTGCCATAGTTCCCAGGTATCGCCATAGCCCGATAAAAAGGAAAAAGCCTGTTCGGGCACCTGCGGGCATTTTGCCAGAATCAGTTTTTTGATCACTGCCCCACCCAACACCGAACCTTCCAGTACATAATAGCAGCCCAATGCGCTTACGGCATTGGAAACGGATGGCAGCACGGTGGCAAAACGCTCCGGTGCTGCATAACCCAGCACCATAATATCGTCCAGTATTCGGCCTGATTTTCTGCGATGGGTGTAATCAGGGATTTGATGGCTTAAATGGGTATCGAAAACCTTTTCCAGTGGCTGATAAAATCCATACAGGCAATGCAGCAGCCTGGCGTAATCTACGGTGTTGCCGATGCCTTTGATGTGTTGCACCAACGCTTTTTCGGTACCGGCATGCAAAAGGGCGGTGGATTGTTTTAATATTTCTGCAGGGGTTTGTGTTTGCATGTGGCTGAACCAGCAATAATTATTCCTTTTTATGGCTGCTACGGTCCCTGTTTGGGAAAAACCGGCGTCAATAAGCCTGGCAGGCAGCTACCCACCTATCACCTGGTTCGGGGAGATTGTATAACCACCGGGCCTAACAAACCCGAAGGCACCAACGGCGTATCGGCTTTGAATTTGATATTGGTGCGGGTTCTTCTTTTTTCAGGAGGCAAGGCCGCATCGCCAATTAATCGGTTGGGCCAAAGATTGACTATTTCTATTTCAAGCAGGTTATTCCTGGCGCGTAGTGCCTGGGTGATATCTGCCTGCCAGGGCGAGGTCCATACTATGCCCAGCTTTTTACCATTGAGTTGTATATCGGCAATATGTTTTACTACACCCAGGTGCAAAATATACTGTTTACCACTTTGATATTCGGGTACATCGAATTGCTTTTTATACAAGGCCGTTCCGGAATAATAACGAATGCCTTCCTCCGGTCTTTTTGTCCAGTCCTCCAATTCATCGAATACAATGGATGAAGGACCGCCCCAGGCTTCATCGAAATGAACCGTCCAGGGGCCGGTGAGTTGCTTTATGGTTGCATAGTCTATGATGCCATATTGCTTTTTGCCGGAAGTTTTTTTGAAAACGATGAACCAGGATTGAAAGGGTGCAAACTGCAGTTGTACATGGGTATAACCGTTCTCTTCTTTTTTTGCCAGCTTATGTTGCGTGCCGGTAACCGGGTCCCATATTTCCACCTGCCTGCCGGTAATACGAAAACCACAGTTAGTGGTAATGGATTCGTTGGCCAGGTTGGCTACAAAATATATATGCGTATCACCTGCCACACGATGAATAAAATCGATGTTGGCTTCACATTTGAAATCAGGACCTATGTTTTGTAAAAACTGTTTTAAAGGGATATCTGCGTAATTGGTGCCGGCTGCTATTTCCCGTATTTGTTGATCACATTGCGGAAAATTGAAAAGCCCCGGATCCTGTGTTGGTTTAGGACCAATAACTGTAGCGCCTGCTTTTACCATTTCAGCTATCTTTTTTAATACAGGCACTGGCATTTTATGGGTATCGGGCAAAACAAGTACCCGATAGCTCATGCCGTCGGGTAATACAATTCTTCCGTTCTTAACCGATAAGCGTGTGAGCAACACTTCTTCATTACATACATCATAGTCATAACCCCGGGGTTCGCGTTGTTTGGGCAATACGATATTCGGCGCCCAGTCGCCATTGTAATACAATATATCTGCCACAAACAAACCCTGCTGCAACAGGTACTGGCAACGGCTGATGTATTGCAGGAAGGGCCCCGATTTATTCCACCAGGTTACATTGGGATTGAAATGCGTGCCTGCGCCATATTCATAACCTGGCTTGCCATCTTCCGGCCGGGAGGCCGTGGAGGTATGTATCAGAAAACGGTTCACGCCTTCACAAAAAGCGCGGTCGGCGGCCTGTTTCATACTGCCAGGGTAATCGTACCAATGCCGCCAGGAAGTGAAGGCTTCGGCGCTCACAGTTTTCTTACCGTATACATGCGCTGTACTGGCTACCATTTTGGTCACCTTGTTTTGTCCGCCTTCGAGCCGCACCGTACCGTAGCCCAGCTTTTCATCCAGGCCGCCCGGTTCATCGTGTTTCAAACCCAGCCAGAACTCCCCTTGCGGACGGTCGCTGCGGCCGAGGTTTTTCAGGGTATCCATACACATGGTGCCCGAGCGGCTGGGTCCTGCTGCTTCGTTTTGCATTTCCAAACCATGCCGGTGACACAAATCGCCAAAATGTTTGTAATGGCCATCGGCCATACAATCGGCTACGGTTTTGCGGTAGTCGTGTAGAAACCGGTCAGCCATTTCGGCGCTGCCTATTAAATAACCACGCAATACGGGTAAATATGGTGTGGGATCGTAACCGCGGTAATGCTTAAAACGCTCTACGATCTTTTCGGTCCAGTTGGGAAAACCGTCTTCAAAACTGTCGTCGCAAAAATACGTAAGCGTTTTACCGGCCAGTTCACCGGCTTCCTCCAATAATACCTTGCCCAGGTGTTCGAATTGCAGGTCTACGCCTTCATGGCTCAACCAGTCGATGGATAAGCCATCTGCTTCGGGCAGGGCGATCATGAGTTTGGAGCCCGTCATACGGTGCCCGGTGCGAATGATGATCCAGTCTCCTGCCGGCACCTCCCATTCCAGGTAACCATCTTTTACCTGCGCGGTGAGGTCGATCACCAGTTGTACTGGAACGGCTTCATCACCCGGCTGGCTAAGCCAGGGTGTATTTACCGGCCCCATCACATCTTTTGCCTTTATAAAATTGCTGGCGTCTTTACGATTGGTTTTGGCTGCAAATTCAGGCAGGTTGTTATTTTTTGATACCGCCGGTATGGCTACTATCGAAGTATCGCGATAATCCAGTTTTTCCAGCGGCAGATCGATATAGTCTTTCCAGCCGGGTGCATTCACCAGTTTGTTGTACCCATCGCGATTACCGGGTAAGGGCAAGGCGCCGGCAAATTTTTGCGGTCCGCTTATTTTCAGTTCCGATTGCAGGAACCAACGGCAGGCATGTCGTGGAGGTATCCAGGGACCGCCCATACACCAGCCCGAGGAGAGGTTAATACCTACTTTCAAACCAAGCCGGTGCGCTTCTTTTAATGCATGCCGGAATAAGGCCCGCCATTCGGGCGATAAGAATTTGACACCATGCGGAATGCCGCCACCCAGTCCGTCGGAGCTGTTCACCAGCAGCACTTCGCCCAGACCTTTGGCTTTAAACTCCTCCAGGTCGCGTGTAATGCCTTCTTTGCTCACGAGTCCATTGAACCACCACCAATAACAACCGGGCCGGTAGGGCAAGGCTGGCAATTGAAAATTGACCGACAGTTCATCATTTACCGGTTGCCGGCCTGACGCCAATTTCAGGGTGGCCAATTGTACGGCAGTGAGAGAACTATAGGTAAGGAACTGGCGACGGTTCATAATGGAAAGCAATATTTACCATTTGGAATTCAGGTGGCGTAAGGTAAAACCACCATCGGGTTCCAGGGTGAACATGGTGGCAGATGAATTTTCCTGTAACAGCATGCGGTAATTACGCAGGGGCATGCCCAGTTTATGCGCCAGGTAAAAACGGTTGACGCCGTTATGGGCTGCCACTAAAAAGTTTCCTGTGCGGTATTGTTGTTGCAGCGAATTAAAAAAATCGTCTACACGGGTAACGATCTCCAATGCTGTTTCGCCCGTACCACCTGCCCTGGCAGTGGATGGATCGGCCATCCAATCGTTCCAGAGTTTCGGGTTTTCTGCAATAAATTCCTCTTTGGTTTTATTTTCCCACTGGCCAAAATCGGCTTCTATCAACCTTTCGTCTTTTATTACTTCCGCGCCACTCACAATTTGCGCCGTCACATAAGCACGTTGCAGGGGCGATGAAAAAACACCATCCCATTGAATAGAGGCCAGTTGTTTGTGCAATGCCCTGGCCTGCATAAGGCCGGTTTCTGTAAGTGGAATATCAGTTCTTCCGCAATACCGGTTGTTATCGGCATTCCAGGCGGTTTGGCCATGTCGTATCAAAAAAATATTAAGCATAGGTTTTGTGCTGTATATAGCCCTTCTGTACAAGTGTGTTAATGAAACGTTGATAGTTTTTTTGATAGATCTCCATCCAATCGGTTCGCGGATGAATTTCTTTTTCTATTTGTGTAAGCGCTTTGGCAGCGTCTACTATGGAATGGAAATGCGTTTTACTGGCCGCCAAAATGGCTGCCCCCACGGCGCCCGTAACATGTTTCATTTTATACACCGGCAATTGCAATACATTGCTGCGTATCTGCAGCCATACATCACTGTTGCTGCCGCCGCCTGCTGTATACACCGAACCGGGTTTTTCACCGCTCAATTGCTCTATCATGTCATAGGCATAGCGTTCAATATAGGCCACCCCTTCCATATTGGCGGCAAACAATGCGGCTTTGGACACAGCATCCGGATAAAAGCCCCTTGCTTCCGGCGCCATAAAAGGAAAACGTTCCCCTTTTTGTTTTAAAGGCCAGGCCAGATGTGGTGTGGGTATTAAACCGGCCGCTTGCTGATTGAGGGCATCCAGCTCGTTGCCAAAATCCTGTGCAATCCAGTCGGCGCCGGTATTGCTGGCGCCGCCGGGCATCCAGTAACCTTCCGGGTGCCGATGGCAATAGAGACGGCCAAGCGGATCGTTGATCTCTCGGGTGGTTACACCTTTCACCACCAGGGTGGTGCCAATGGTGGTATTCCAGTCGCCCACATTCACGGCGCCCGATGCTACCTGCGCAGCACAACCATCTGTCATGCCGGCCACCACCTGTACAGTATGTGGTAGTCCCAGGATATTGGCCAGTTCGTGGGTGATGGTTCCTATAGCAGTGCCAGAAGCCTGTACTTCGGGCAACCATTCTATTTGAATGGGCAATAGTTCCAGGATATAGGAAGGCCATGTATAATTACGTATATCATAACCCGATTTAAGGGCATTGGTATAATCGGTGACATTAAAACGGCCACATAATTTACCAATGATAAAATCGGTGGCATGAATAAAGCCACCTATCTCTTTTACTTTTTCGGGATACTGGTTCATGAACCATAACATTTTGGGCAAACCGCTGCTGGCATTAAATGCCGTGTAACCGGTGCTATGCGCGGCCAGCGCCACCTCCTTGCATTGACGCGCTTCGGCGCCCGAACGCGTATCGCTGTACATGATGGCATTGTACAGAGGTTTGTTGTTTTTGCCCATGGGTATGATGGTGCCCGAGGTAGAGGTAACGGATATGGCGCATATATCGGCCAGTGAAATGGAGGTTTTGGCCTGTTTGATGACCTGTTGCAGGCAAAGCAGGCATTGGTTCCACCATTGCAGGGGTGATTGTTCTTCGCGCCAGTGATCGGTCAGGGGAAAGTTTTGGGAGGCGCTTGCCACCAGATTTCCCTGCACATCTACAAGTACTACACGGGCGCCCTGGGTGCCGATGTCGATGCCGATAAAATATGGATTGTTCATATGTAGATCCTTATAGGACCACCGCCCACCCACGGAGGGCGGTGCCCTGTGGGCGTTTATAAAGGTTTTAGATTCTTAAAATGTGTTCTGGTGTTCTTCCAGGCTTTGTACACGTCGTTGTAGTTATCCTGCGGCTCCACCGTTTCCACGGTGTCATTAAACACCGCCTTTGCATGCAACGCTTCATTGCAAAGCAAAGCACCGCCTACTACCGACGACTGTTCAAAACCATGCCGCACCTGCACCTTCTTATTCATCAATCCCGCCAGTAAGCGGCGCAGCGTGGGGCTTTGTAATCCGCCGCCACAAGCCCATACATAGTCTTTCTGGGCGCCGGTGAGTTCAGTGAGAATTTTATAGTTTTCTGCAATAGAGCAGGCAATATCCACCATCGTAGCCCACACAAAATGCGCACGCTTCAACTGGTGCGATACGGGTGTGGGGAATATAAATCCGCCCCTGATCAGTGGCGTCTTTTCATCGGCCACCAGGCTGCCCAGCGAGGCGGTGCAAAAATGTTCTTTGTTGGCCGCCAGTTCTTTCTCTATCACATCATAATTTTCGTTCGGGAAAAACACTTCTTTCAGCCGCTGGAAGTTCAAACCGGTTACGCCGGCATTGGCTTCAAATACCAGACGTTTGGGATCAATATCACGACTGGTCCAGGTACGTTGTTTTTCATCCAGTAAATAGGTATCCACCAGCTTTACAATGGGCGTGGTGGTGCCGCTTACAATCACCACATCGTCAATAGCGGGTTGGGTGCTTTTAATAGCCAGCTGGGTATCTCCCCCACCCGCCACCACTACAGCGCCTTTGAATGTGGGATCTGTGGCCGGTCCAATGATGGTTCCTGCATTGACCAAAGGTGGTAACAAGGTTGTATCCAATCCAAACACCGCACACAGTTCTTCACTCCATTGGCGATTGGCTACATCGTACAGGAGGGTTTCCGATGCCTGTGAATGTTCGTACTTCACTACCCCGCTCAGTTTATACTCTACCCAATCGCTGATGCTCATGAATGAAACGGTCTTTTCCCATACTTCTTTCCAGCGCTGTTTAATACCAATCAGTTTAAAGGCCGAGAACAGGGAAGTAGGATAACGGCCGGTAAGGCTATACACCCTGGTTTTATCTTTCACCATATCTTCCCATTCACGGCCGCGATGATCGATATTGGGTAACCCTACCAGCGAGGTGCCGTTTTTGTCTATCAGTACAATGCCTTCCCGCTGGCTGGTGCCCGTGAGCGCTTTTACCTGTATGCCGGGCAATCGATCCATCACCTGCCGCGCCAGTCGGGTCACCTGCTGCCACAAGGCATCGGGCTCAAAGTACAGGGCTTCGGGATATTTATCGTCGCGTACGTAACAAATGTCTTCGCGCGCCACACCCAGTACTTCGCCATTGGCGCCGGTGGCGGCCACCCGCACATTGCCGGTTCCTATATCGATGATGATGTATGCTTCCTGCTGTGTCATATCTGAACGGTTAATACTTCTTTATTGGCCAGTTTGGCGGCTGATTTTTTATTGTGCACAAACCAGTCGAACAGAGTTTTATTCAAAATGGCCACATGATGGTCTTCCACTTCAAAGGTAGCGCCTGCAATATGCGGCGTGGCCATTACCTGCGGGTGATGAATGATTTTGTAATCCAGTTCATCGGGTGGTTCATTATCGAATACATCCAGTATGGCGCCGCGAATTTTTCCTTCTTCCAGCACCTTCAGCAAAGCTTCGCGTTGTACCACCACAGCCCTGGCCGTGTTTACAAAAATGGCATCGGGTTGCATGGACGATAACAAGTCATAGCCGATCATGCCCCGGGTACTGTCGGTTACCGGGAGGTGTACCGATACAATATTACTGGTAGCAAAAACTTCTTCCAGGCTTACCGCCCTATAGGCCTTATTATAGGCGCCCACATAGGGATCGTAGAACTGTATGGAACAAGGGTAATTGTGCAGCATGTTGGCAATCAGCTGCCCGATAGCGCCAAAACCCACCATGCCAATGGTTTTACCGGCCAGTTCATTGCCTTTGAACTGCAGGTACGAAGTATGGGCGCCTTCGGCCCAGTTGCGTCCTTTTAACCATTCCATGGCAGGCAGTGTATTACGCATAAAAGTAATCACATTCGCAATAAATAGTTCAGCCACGGCCTGGGCATTACGGGCCGGTGTGTAAAACACGGGAATGCCATGTTTTGTAGCTGTGGGTATGGCCACATTGGATGGTGTTCCGCGGCACACACCTATAAACTGTAAACGTGGATAAGCATCGATCACCCCGGCGGTGACATCATCGTGTTCGGTGATCAATGCTTCAGCAGCCGTTTCTTTTAATAATTGTACTAACTCATCGGCATAATATGCACGTCCATGCGGTTTCCAGGGCCGGTAAATCACTTCTCCGAACTGCTCGCGTAAAACCGCTAACCCGTTCTCATTGTAAGGTGCAGTTATTAAAATTTTCATAGCACTGTTTGCTTTAATGTTGATGTATGTTCTGTTTATTAACTCTCCATTTGTACTCCTGTCAATGACTTTTCTTCTATATGGTGCAATGTTTTTGCGTTATCGGGCAGGGTAATGAATTTTGTAAGCAGGGCGCTTATAAAATACAGGATGGCCAGTATCCACATCAATCCCTGTGTGCCGGCAACGGCATTGAACAATCCCACAATAGCAGGCCCCACAAATACCGGTAAGCCGGCGCCCAGGTTCAGAATACTAATGGCGGCGCCTTTATCTTTTTTTACCAGTGAAGGCACCAATGCCGAGAGTGGTACATAACCTGCCAGACAGGCGCCCCATAAAATGCCCGCGGCCATTACAATGGCCACATTACCGGCAGCGGCCTGCGGGGCATAATACAATATCAGGGTGGTGATGCCGCAGCCCATACCGCCAAACCACATAATGGTATTGCGCCATCCCAGGCGGTCGCCCACAAAACCAAATATGAGGTTGAAGATGATATTGCTGGTAAAGATGGTGCCCCATATCTTGAGCCAGGTGGTGGTATCGAAACCATGCTGCGCCATATACATGGGCAAAAACACGGGAAAGGCAAACTGGGCGGTGGTATTGATGATGCGCACAATGCCGCCCAGCAATACCTTCGGTTCTTCTTTTACTATGGTAAGCCCTTTTAATAATTCACGCGCCTTGCTGCCGGTTTCCTGGTTATCGCCGGGTTTAAAAGGCGCCTTATTTAAAATGAGCGCAAAGAAAGCACCTACCAGCACCCAGAATACCGAGCTCCACAGGGTATTGATATAACCCAGCCTTTCAATGGCCCAGCTGGAATAAAAAGCGCCCAGCACATTTAAACCGCCGGTAAACACAAACCAGAACCAGCCCACAGCGCGGCCCAGTTTTTCTTTCGGACTTTGATACGCAATCCATACCATAAACGAGTAGGCAAAAAGCGGGTAGCCAAAACCACGCAATGCGTAGGTTACTAACATCACCGGGTAGTTGAGGTCCTGCAGGCCATAACCCACAAAACCTACCGTGCCGATGAGATACAACAGCAAGCCGGCCATCATGGTCTTTTTGGGACCATAGCCTTCTGCCAGCACTCCCGAAAACCAGGCCGATACGGCAATGGTAACACCATAGGCCGTAAACAGCGCTGCGTTTTGTTCTATGCTCATGCCCCTGCCGGTTAGGTAAGGACTCAGCCATCCCGTTTCCATACCATCGCCCATCATAAATATCAGTATGCCAACATAACCCCAGATGAGCGACAGGGGGATGCCGGATTTGTCGATTAGTGACCTGGAGGCAGCAATCTTTTGCATATGCGTGTTATTTTTTTATTTCCATTCCGGGATGCTGAAATGACCATCTATATCGGTGGTAGTGCCCTGGCTGGAGCCTTTGATGTTTACGGTTACACCTGGTAGTGGTGCGCCCTGATTGTCGGTTACTTTACCCATGACCTGGGCATACTGGGCAAAGACAGATCCGGTGGTTAGCGTCAGGAAGAGGATGAAAATAAATGAAACAAATACGGTAGGTCTCGGGGAAGGTAGCGGATAGCTGAGTGGGGAGTGATACTTTTTCATACGCAGGTAAGTTTCGATTGAATGAAAATGGTTTCCATCAGTGAAAGTTTTTTAAGTGTTGTAGCAAAGGAATTAAACACACATTAATGTTTTTAAACATTCACTTTAAGGAATTGCTAAGAAATCATGACCAGCTTAGGAAGGTCATAACCAGTTCAGACAGAACAAATAGTCCTGTTGAAAGGACAACTGGTTACAGTAACCGGCAATCGTTTACTGGCAATCATAATATTATGTTAGTAAAATAAAGAAATTTCATTCAATTAAACAAAATTAAATGTTTTTTAAGTAAATTAATAATTATTTTAAAGCGGCTGCGGGTTGAATTCCAGGTATAGGGGGCAAAAAAAACAAACCTAATTAATGGTTTTTAAGGAAAAGGAATAGCTTTGTTGCAATCATAAGTACTATGACGATCACGGAAAGACATCAATTGATTCTTCAAAAACTGCAGGACCATGGCCGTGTTGATATCCAGGAGTTGAGCGAAGAGCTGCAGGTATCGGGTGTTACCATACGCAAAGACCTGAAATTACTGGAAGAGAAAAATCTGCTCTTCCGCACCAAAGGTGGCGGCTCTATTAGTAATCCCTATGCCATAGAGCGCACCATCAATGAAAAAGAGTATATCAATTCAGATCAGAAAAAGAAGATCGCAAGGGCGGCCCTGAGCCTGATCGACCAAACAGACAGCATCATCATTGGCTCGGGCACCACGGTGTTTGAACTGGCGCGTGTGCTGCACCCTGCCAAACATCTTACGGTAATCACCCCTGCCCTGCGCGTAGCGCTGGAACTGTGTAACCGACCAAACGTGGATATTTTACAAATGGGCGGTTTAATACACCACAGCTCTGCCTCTGCGGCGGGCGCTTTTGGAGAAAAACTGCTGGAAGAAATTTCCTGCGGGCTGCTGTTTATTGGCGTGGATGGCATTGATGCCGATTTCGGGTTAAGCATTACCAACCTGGCCGAGGCCAGCCTGGTAAAAAAAATGATTCATGTGGCACAGCAGGTGGTGGTGATGGCCGATTATACCAAGTTTGGCAGAAGAGGCATTGGAAGAATTTGCGGTACCGACCAGGTAGATTTTGTGATCACCGATGGCGGTGCCCCAATGGAAAGTGTAAAGCAGTTGGAAGAAAAAGGCGTAAAGGTGATCATGGCTGAATAAGTATCTGACATTTTCCACGCACTCAATAATGTATCCGGCTTTTTATTTCGAATTTGGTAAGATGAAATTACCAGACCTTTTTTTCGGCTTTTTTGTAAAGACTTCTGTTTCCACGACAGGCCTGTCCTGATTCGCTTTTTATCTTAATTTTAAATCAATCTTTTCCACACATACAGCTTTATTCTCATATCTTCCCGCCGCCGGTACTAAAATGAAGTATTTTAGTCCGGTAATATTTCACCGGTATTGGTTACTAATTTTATTGACAGGATGTAGTGCTATTAATCAGGAAAACCAATTGTTCCATACAGGTATGAAATTCTTGTTCAATGATGGTTCGGGAAAGATCAGAGAGTTGTCTTCAAAAGAAGAACTGGATTATTACATCAGCATCAGCCCTGACAAACAAAAACTAAAGATCTGGTTGTACCACAGCAGCAGTTGGATCAGTTACGAGGAATTCCTGAAACGGGCAGCCACCCATAAAAGCCCATGGAATGGCAAACCGGAAACGGTACAACCGGCTGTTGTTATTGAGAAGAGCATAGCACCCACCCCTCCTCCGCCTGCACCCGCTATAAAGGAAAAAAAACGCCACGCACAAACCGTAACAAAACCCTTACAACTACTACTGAATATTTGTATTGTATTGGTAGTGGCAGGTGGCGTATATGCAGCGCTATTCTATAGTCAAAAAGAATGGACGGATCCGCAATTCTTTGATACCACAGCCTCCAGACCACACAATACGCCGCCGTTGAATGCCGATTCGCTGATACATATGATAGAAGTTAAAGAAAAGCGAACGCTGGACAAATTAACAAAAATGAATCTGCGTTTGCGTAATAACTGGCCCGAAAAGATCGTTCTCACCCTGCAAGGCCAGCAGCAAACACACCTGAAGAACGATTCAATACGCCGGTTCGAGAACCTGCAATGTATTGTTAAAAATTTTACAGGGTATACAATCGATCATGCAGTGGTAATGCTGCAGGTATGGCAGAGCGGTTCCCCGAAAATACAGGACACGTTTCGCCTGGAGCAGATCGATCATCGCGGCGACGCCTATACGCTGAACATTTCCAATACCTATAAAGGCGATAGCCTGACCATCCGGTTCAGCAGCATCCGGTCATTTGGGCTTAATTTCTGCTATTCGTATGAAGAACCAACCATCAGTGGCAATCCGAATGACAAATGGTTTTGTAAAGATTAACATGCAGTAATTATGAGCCTGTTTTATTTTCCCTTGTTGATCCGCAACGACCGGTACTTTGTGGCCCGTCTTGACGACGACAGCCTGCCCGAAAACCGGGAAGAACTCGATTTCAACTTCGTGATATATGCGCAGGACCGCACTTCTACCCCGGTATTGAGCATCGAGAATCTAAAAAATGCCGTCATGAACCAGATGCGGGCCGATACCAGCCACCAGGATGTACACCTGCAGGACTGTGAACTATCGATGCAAAAGCTGGACAATAACCGTTTTGAATTGCTGATCAAAAAAACAGGCGCCTTCAGCTGCCAGCCATTTCATGATGTGGAAAGCGGCCTCTATTTCAGCCTGCACCGCAACGACGACCGCGCTTTTATTCATTATTCCGGCGATAAAGTACAACAACAACAGTTCAACCTGTATGTTACCCTGGAAGTGGATGGGGAAAGGTTTTCAGCCCGTTTTTTGTTTGCCATTGTACATTCGAAAGAATGCCACCGCGTGGTAATAGATTTTGGCAGCGAGGCCAGCCAGGTGGGTTACAAAAACTGCCATGTAAATACCGGCGTAATACAATACGATATTCTTTCCAATATCATCCATTCCCTGCCACCCGGCGGCAACTGGCAACGCAGCAATTTCCTGAACAACGAACCCGACGATAAATTCCTGTACCGTTCCTTCTATGCCATCAAAAAAAATATCATAGGCGACGACAAGGATAATTTCCTGTTCCGTTTTAACGACGACCCGCTGAATGATGCCATTCGCCTGTTCATTACGCGCAACGAGGTAGCGGCCATCAACCAGGCACCAGGCCAGTCGTTTAAAGACAAATACATCATCATCCCCAACCTGAAGCTGGGTATAGATAATGTAAGCCTGCATTTATCATTTAACAATCGTCCTGAAGATTATAATATCAGCACGCATAAGGCTGAACTGATCAGCGCCATCCTGTTGCGGCTGCTGCGCCTGATGATACATACCAAATCCGATTTCAGAAAGGGTGGTCTCATAGTGACCCTGCTGGTGCCCAACCTGTATACACAAGGCGATATTTTCGCGCTGCTGACCGAGCTGAGCAAACAAACCGGCCGCATGATTGCCTCCCTGGGTATTCCCGAAAACGTATTGCATGTGGAGTATGAAACCATCTCCGAAAGCGATGCCGCTTTTATGGGTTACCAGCTGAGCAACAGCGCCAATCTTTCTTTTAACAATGGCGATATATCGCTGATTATCGATTGCGGTAAAGGCACTACCGATATCAGTATGGTGCTGGCCGATGGCAATGAAAATTTCAGCAGCTTTTTCCGTACCGGTTTTGCCGGTGCGGGCAATGTGCTCACCTATGGTTTTATTGAAGATTTTCTGACGCTGGTGCTGAGAGCCATTCCAGGCAGCAACGATGCCTCGGTGTCGGATTTCATCAAAAAACAAATACTCGATCAAAACCTCACTACCGATGTGCTGGACTTTTTACAGTTCATCGAAAGCCGTAAAAAACAATACCCCGAGCTGGACAGGTTGTCGCTGACGGATTTTATGGAGATGAAGGAAAATGCCATGAATACCGAAAGAACCATTGCCAATTTGCACAAAGATGCGGGCAACCTGTTGCAATACACGGCCGATATATTCAAAGACAATCCCAACAAGATATGGGATATCGATATCACAGGTATCATTCACAAGGCCATCGATTGTATTTGTCATTGCATTATGTCGAGCATACGGGAAGCCATTACAGATGATATACGAAAAAGGATCAGGATCGTTATACTTACCGGCCGGGCCTTTTATTTCGATGCGTTGCGGGTGCAACTGACCAATCAGTTGAAAGAAGTGTTGAGTCCGCATACGCGCATACCGCCCATGAGCCGGCACAACGTGATCAACAATAAAAGCGTAGCCATATATGGCGCTTTCAGCGGCGCGTACAAGATCACCGATTTTACCGGCATACCCATCGACCGCAAGGAAGGTTTAAGACATAACAAGGCACTTTTCGACAACAATTTGTATTTGTATGAAGGTTTGAAAATTCAGCCCGACAACGATATCATCTATAATGCATTTTTGATCAGGCGCAATAACCAGTCGCTGCGCCGTTTCAAAAACAACAGCATCGATATTTATTTTACCCGAGATCATATTTTTATACGCCGTATGGAAAACCAGCAGGTAAAATATGTGATATCGCTGGAAAGCCTGATTGCTACGGCGCCCGGTACCCATATGGCCATGCAGGACCTGAAACGTATTTCCATGTTCCCGGGCCTGAATGAAGATATAGATACCATAGATCATATACATACCCGGTTACATCATCAAGAAGAACCGGAGATAGTAGTTACCGAAAACAAACGCACCATTTTAGCCCGTTTATTCAACATGATATGAAACAAACCAATCGTTTGGGAAAACTGTTAACATGCCTGTTGCTGCTTTTAGCCGGCTACAGCCTCCATGCACAAACCGATTCCACCCGTATTCGCCTGGTAGATTCCCTGACGGCAGAACAAAAAGCCAGCCACAACCGGGTATTGTTACGATCGGAACTGGATTCGCTCCTGAAAAAATTTGGCCGGCAAAATGAAACGCCGCCACAGGAAGCCAGTACCAATACCGTAACGCCCACCCACGACGATGATACGGCCATGTGGACCCTGGTGGCCGCCCTAAACGCCGTACTGTTGCTGATCCTTTACGGTATTTACCGCAGCAATAAAAACGCGCAACATATTACCCGACTACTGGAAAGGCAGCATCACCAGGTAGACAAACTGGTGCAGCAAGCCCCATCCGGCAGTTTGAAAGAACCGGCGAAAGCCGACACCGGAAAAGCCGGCGCCCAGAAACAAAAGATGGCCACCCTGGAAGCAAAGATCCTGGAACAAACAAAGGCCATTGAACAACTCACTGCCGAAAACAACCAATTGCTGGAAGATGTGAAAGAAATGGACGGCTTCAAAACCATGTACCAGGAACTGGTGGAAGGCATTACCAAAACCTTCAAGGTTAAAAACTATCCTGCTCATGGTGAATTGAAATCGGAACATGAGCGGCTGTTGCTTTGGCTGGAAACCGAAAAGGCCTTTACTATAAACGTGTACGAGAAATATGTGAAGCCCATACATGCCATACTGGAGGCCAATAAAAGAGATCCCGCGCATACCCCCGATGATGAAAAAAACCGGCTCACCGAGCTGCTGGTATCCGTTTCGTTGTTGTACATGGAATACCTGTACCTGCGCGTGGCCGAACTAAGTATTGGCGGAAAGATTGTGGATCGTATCAATCTCATAAAAAAAGCGGCTGCCATTAATGCCGCCCATCTGAAACAGCTGGATGTAGAACACGGCAGCAAGGCGCTGGTACTGCACCTGGCCTTGCAGGAAAAAAACATTGGTCCATTGAGTTACCCGGTGCTGGACGAAACCAACCTGAACAGAAAATAAACCCATTGCATGTTTATTAGCCTGCCATTTTTATATGGGCTTAGTTTGCTGTTGATGACGGTGTACAGTTTGCGTTATTACAACAGGCTGTATAAAAAAGGCCGCTATATGCGGCCGGGCTGGTTCATGGGCTTATTTGCACTGGTGAGTGTTTTTTGTATTGGTTTTTTATGGGCGCATTTTAATGCGCCACTGCGTTTACAAACTTATAGCAACCTTGATCATCACTTTTTACAGCACCAGGGTTTTGTAGTGTCAAAAAGCATTGAGCTGGGGAATACCGATACCGTTCATTTTAATAACAATTCCTATAACCGCTTCATCATTCAAAAACAGGGTGAACAGGTACGCATCACCGCGCCTTATTCTGAAGACCCGCTGTATGGTAAAAAACCGGGTGAAGGGTATACTCTCTTATCGCGTACCTGGCCTGTAAGCAGTGAACTGCGGCTGCAGGCAGATACCGTGGGTTGTACCATTCGTGTGGCGAATAGTACATTGGAGATCACCGATCACCGCGGCCATCTATACCAGGTAACGAAAGCATTAAAAAGAGGGGCCAGTATATGGACCCTGTTCAAAAACGAACTGGCCTTTACAGAAGCCCCTTATTATACCAATGAAAAGTTTCGAAATAGTTTGCAGCATATATACCTGTTGCGGCAGGAGCTTTCGGGTAAAGAGGGCGCATTGGCTTATTTTATATCCGGAAGGGCTTTTGAGTTTGCGAAATCCATCGGCCATAATAATTCAACGCTGTCGCCGGCTGTGCTGGCTTTTGAAACCAGTTTGCCCGGCAACAGCCAGTTTGCCTGGGGCATTGGGTTTAGGGAAAATAACAGGAATCAATACCGTGTACAAACGGCCGGCGGCGATACCTGTATAATCACCAACCAGTTCCCGGTTTCCTATCCGTTAACCGAGGAGAAAAAAGACTGGAACAGCAATACCGTCAATAAATTCCTGGTGGCCAACTCGCAGGACCTGCTGGAGGCTTCCCTGCTGGTGAACGAAGGTTTTATGTTCAACAGCGCAGGCGCCAACCGGTTATACGATTTTAAACCCGTGCTGCTTTCCTACAGGAAGGGCGATGCCCGGGCGCCCCTGCAACTGCGGGCAAAACGGTTCGACCGGGTGCCGCCGGATATTCCCATTGTGAACAACCAATTATTATTACCCGCAGCTTCGGGGCAATTTCAATGGCTGTTTCAGGTTACCGATAGTTTTAACTGGCAGTTCAGCAATGCACCCGACAGTAATAACTGGCAAATTTCCATGATGGGCATGCTGATTGTATTTTCGGTGCTGGTATTGTTGAGCGCCGCAGTGAATGCCCCCAATGAAAATCATTTGATTTGGCAATTGCTGTCGTGTGTAACCATACTGTTGCTCACCACGCGATTATTGTTGTACTGGCGGTATAAAAGTTTTCCGCCGTTCGATGCCATGGACCTGCCCTCGCAGGAGCAATTGATGAATGTGTGGAACTACCGCATCATCCTGTACACCGGCTATTTGCTGGCTGTGATTTTTGGATTTCGTGGGTTGTACAATACATTTGTAAAAGCCAGGAAATTGATCAGCCGACAATTCCGTTTGCGCTGGCGCGATATAGGCGCTGTACCAGGCCTGTCGTTTCAAAATAAACTGGGCCGGCACTTTGCCGTGGAGTATTTTTTATTTGGTTGGTTTGTGGTACTGGTTTGCAGTTTTGTGCTTACCAAACTGGCAGATAATTATGTGCGGCAGGTGTGTATGGGTATGATACTGGCTTATTTTGTGTTCCTGTTTGCTTCATACAAACATTCGCCGCTGGCGACGGCTGCCGGCAATGCCTGGTGGCGGATAGACAGTCATAAAAAGATATCCCTGCTTATCAGCAATCCTGTAAAGCTAATCCTGTCGCTGAGCCTGCTGGTGGTATTGCTGTTTATAGATATTGGACTGGCAATTATCTTTTTCAACTTTATATTATTCCACGAAACCTGGTTGTGTTATAACTATGCCATTGCCGGTTTATCGGCCGGCAGAAGAGGCAATAGCCGGATATTCTTTATTGCCGGAACCGTATACCTCTTGTGTTTTGCCGGCAACCTGTTCTTTATACCGCGTATCTTACAGGGGTACTTACGCTGGCCCGAGCTGCTTTTTGCCATTCCGCCGGCTATTTGTTGTTTGGGTGTGGCGCTGGCCTTGTTTGCCATCCGATTTCATTCTTCATTATTACAAAAAGCGGTGCGGGTAGCAGCCGTGCTGCTGATAGCCATTCCTTTTTTTGTACCCAAATCGGCCATACTGGAAAAGGCCATGGCCACCCGTTACCGAATTGATGTGCTGACCATGCCCGTTGACCAGGTAATTGAACAGGCTTATATGGAAGGCAATAACAGCACGCCGGTGATACGTGCTGCGCAAAACCAATGGTTCATCAATACTTTTGTGCACGAGCCCCACAATCCGCACGTAAACGACTGGAATTTTCGCATGCTGCCCCATGCGCCGCAAAACCGGGGCGCCAAATACAATGCCCAGGCAACCGATCTGGTAGCCAGCCGCTTTTTGATTGCAGAACATGGCAAGTGGTCGGTATTACTGTATATTTTATTATGGCTGGCGCCGGCTACACTGGCCGCTGCCTTTTACCGCATTTATCCCGATTTTACCAAATCAACCAACCATCATTATCCGGGTATCAGTACGGGTTTTAGTGTACTGAATTATATTTTTATTACCGGCTTACTGGTGGTGCTGGCCGCATCGGGTAAATATATCTTCTTTGGACAGGACCTGCCCTTTGCCAGTATACTCAGCAAGTTATCGGTGTTGTTCCCCGCAGTGCTTATTTTACTGGCCCTGCGTTTGTTCCGGCATATTCCCTTACAGTTATATGCCAACAATATGAAGCGGTGGCCGGCAGTGGCGGCCTTTGCTGCACTGGCTTTGTTGTTATTGTTTATTGCGCCCACACAAAATCGCAGCCGGGAGTTTGGTTTGAATAACCTGGTACAAAAAGTAGGTTTGTTTGCCACCACACAAATGCAACCCGTATTGAGCTATTACGATACCGCCCGGGCTACGCGCCGACTGCCCATACAGGCCAAGGACCAGTTGCTGAAAGATTCATTGAACCGCATGCTGGCCAACAGCTATTTTGCCGACAGCAATCGCTTTTTGCAAAAGATCATCCGGGATTATACCAAAGGCACTTTTTCCGACCATATCAATGCCGCCAATATCCTGTACCTGCATAAAACCACCGGCGCCCTCACATTGGCCGTGAATGAAAATTATTTCCGTATACAGCCGCCACCACATTTGCAGCTTTACTGGACCGGTAGTGTGTATGGCGATTCATCGGTGTACAATGTGTATACCATGCAAGCCGATGGCAGGATTGAAAAAAGGAGATTCTCTTCCATACCGGGGTCTGCCGTAATGCATGATGTACAACTGGTTTATGACGGCCGGCAATTATTCCTGCACAATAATCGTTTAACAGCGCTTACCGTTCGGCAAAATAAACAATACTTTACCATTCCACCCAACAACAGTATACCTGTAGCCAATCCCTGCCGGCTGTTGCTGAAAGATATTCAGCCCGGTTTTGACCAGGCCATCAGCATAGCGCCCGATGCTTTTATGCGCAATTGTTTTGTAAATGGCAACCGGTATTATGCCTATCCCCTGCAGGATCAATTTACCTGGGCACGCAATTATGCCGAAACCATTGCCGGTGCCTATACCCGTAAAGACCTGCATAACAAAAACGTATTCCTTTCATTGGATTATACACTCACCCAGGACCTGGTGACCATGATGAAGGAAGCGCTGCAGGCAGACAAGGAATACAGAACCGGCGCCGAATATGGCGTTTGTATTGCCGATGGGAACGGCCGCCTGCTGGCTATAGCCGACTATATTAAAGGCAGGCCCCGCCCCGACCCCAACGACAAGGCCGCCTATAACGACATGCTGCAAAACCAGGGCAACGAACTGCCCCAGCAGGAATTTCGTAAACAGGCCGGCAATATCAACCTGCTGCGCCTGAATCCCGGTCCGGGTTCTACCTTAAAACCGATTGTATTTGCCGCCATTGCTTCGCAGTTACCGCTCAATTGGCATCAAATGAGCAGTACCGGTTTTGATGAAAAACTGTCTTATTTCGGGGGTGAGCGGGTGGCGCCTTATCATTTTGAAAAGAACAATGGAACCATCCGGTCGGTGGCCGATTACCTGCGGCTGAGTGATAATTACCTGCACAGCAATATCATGTTATTGGGTTCTTATCCCAAACAGCCAGTTGGGGATTTGCTGTATCATTTCAGCACCAGTTACCCGGGTGCTACCAGTGCCTGGCCGCATTTTACGTATAATGGAACGGGTTATTGGTTACATGGTTATAAAAACTGGCCGGGATATGAAAAAGGCCGGGTGCATTTTGGGTCAGACAGCTCCTTTTTATCCATAGGCCTGTTATCGAATTTTAATATTCTGAACCGGCACCGGAATGGCTATTACGAGTTATTTGCGCATGCCTACGATTCATCGCTTTTCCTGGATACCTATAATAATTCGGGTTTTGTGCTGCCGGAGATGTCGCTCTTCGATCAGCAGGGCGATGGTATAGATACCAAAATACCCTATGATGCTTTTGCCTATTGTTTCAGGAACCATGTAAAGGGCAGCAGCCAGGTTATGATACCACCGGTGAAAATGGTGGAGGCGTTTGGAAAACTGATAAGTTTGAACAGCGCCTATTCCCTGACACTGAATCCCGCAGGCCAACTAACAACGTATAAACCGTTTTACACCGATGCCTCCGTTTCCGGTTTTAACAATTTGATGCAGGAACAGGTTTTTCTGGGTATGCACCAGGCGCTTTTCCAGGGTACCGCCGGCGCATTAGGGCGTTTGCTTAAGAACGGAGATCCTTATTATTACTATGCCAAAACCGGCACCACCGGCGATGATGCCGCCGACACCAAATCGAGGTTGCTGGTGCTGGTGATATCGAAGAAAGAGATTCACAATCCTAATACCTCACTGGACGATAACCGTTTTTACACCATCTACTTCACTTCGCAAAACGGTCCAAACAAGCAAAACGAAGCGCTGCAACAGAAAATAATTGCCTATCTGCAGGAATCTAAGACGTTTAAGCAGTATATGAGTGAAGAACTATCTTTGCGCGATGGATTATTTTAAAAAGTTGCAGGACCTGTTGCTGACCGAGCGGGAAGAAGACAGACGAATGTACATGCACCTCACGCCAAGCACGTCGGTAAATGAACGCAGGGCTGGTGGCCTCACCTGGTACCCCATCGCCATACGCGATACCGAAATGACCCGGGGCGATTACCTGAGCGTGGAAGTGGAACGCACTACGCACCAGGATGTAGTGCACCAGTTCCGATCGGGCATGCCCGCGGTTCTATTCTCGAACCACGATCCCCATAACAATAGAACAGAAGGTATCATTTCATTTGTGAGCAGCAACCGCTGCAAGATTACCCTGCGTACCGATGAGCTGCCCAACTGGGCACGCAACGGCAAACTGGGCATCGACCTGTTATTTGATGAAAATAGCTACGAAGAAATGCTGCAGGCCCTGAAACTGGCGCCGTTGCTGCGGGAGAAAAAAGAAGAAGGCCGATTGATAAATATTTTAATAGGGGAACAATCACCCGGATTTCAGCCACTGCCACCTTTTGAAATACCGGTTCTCAATAACTCGCAACAGGAAGCCGTCAACAAAATATTGGCGGCCAATGATCTTGCCATTGTGCACGGCCCTCCGGGTACCGGCAAAACCACCACCCTGGTGCAGGCCATCAAAGCATTGATCAAACAGAAAGAACAGCGGGTGCTGGTGGTGGCGCCAAGCAATACCGCCGTAGACCTGCTGAGCGAGAAATTATCTGACGAAGGATTGAACGTATTGCGTGTGGGCAATCCTGCCCGTGTTTCGGAGCGCCTGTTATCGCTTACGCTGGATCATAAAATGAGCGAGCATTCGCATATGAAAGAGATCAAGCGCCTGAAAAAACAGGCTTCTGCTTACCTGGATATGGCGCATAAGTACAAACGTAATTTTGGCAAAGCCGAACGCGACCAGCGCAAGGCGCTGTTTGCCGAGGCGCGCAATATCATGAAGGAGGTAGACAATTCCGAACAATACATCACCGACGACCTGGTGAGCCGCGCTCAGGTGATTACCGCCACCCTGGTGGGCGCCAATCATTTCACCGTTCGCCAGCTTCGCTACAATACCGTGGTGATCGACGAAGCCGGTCAGGCCCTGGAGCCCGCCTGCTGGATACCCATCTTAAAAGGCCGTAAACTCATACTTGCCGGCGACCATTGCCAATTACCGCCCACCATAAAAAGTGTTGAAGCTGCACAAAACGGCCTGGCCACTACCCTACTGGAAAAATGCGTGGCCCGGCATCCCGAAGCCGTAGTATTGCTGCAGGAGAAATACCGCATGCATAAGCAGATCATGGGATTTTCATCGCGCGCATTTTACAACAACCAATTGCAGGCGCATAGTTCGGTGGCGCATCATGTATTGTTGGCGCACAACAAACCGCTGGTATTTGTAGATACGGCAGGCTGCGGTTATGAAGAAAAAACAGAACGCAATGCTGTGAGCAATCCCGAAGAAGCAGCTTTGCTGTTCAGGCATTTGTTGCGTTTGACAGCTGAGCTGGAAAGCTATTTTCAGCCCGCCATCTTTCCTACCATCGCCATCATATCGCCCTACCGGCAGCAGGTAGATGTGTTGAAGGAACAATTTCAAAATATACCAGCCTTACAGCCTTGGGCAAATCATATTTCCATTAATACCATCGATAGTTTCCAGGGCCAGGAGCGCGATATTGTATACATCAGTTTAACACGCAGCAATGCCGATAACAGGATCGGCTTTTTATCGGAGATCAGGCGTATGAATGTGGCCATGACCAGGGCGCGGAAAAAACTGGTGGTGATTGGAGACAGCGCCACATTGAGCCAATATGCGTTTTACGCCGATTTTATTGAGTATGCGCAAAGTGTTGACGGGTATGTGAGCGCCTGGGAATACTATGAGTAAACGCCGCGGCTTTTCAGGTGATGCTCCCGCCATTGCAAGGGCGTAACCCCATACAGGTTTTTGAAGGCAGTGGTAAATGCGCTTTGGGATTTATACAAACAGGTTCCGGCAATTTCCTTGATGGATTTATTGCCATCGGCCTGTAATTGTTGCGCCTTCTCCATTCGCTTGTGGTTGCGGTATTACCTGATGCCCAAGCCCACAATTTCCCGGAAAGCCACCTGCAACAGTTTACGGTTCACATGGCATTGCCGGGCCGGCTCACCCGTGATGATACTATCCAGTGGTTTCACACATATTTTTTCTTCCATGACGGCAACAGCAATCAATACAAACTATTGAAACGCATTTGACGATTCATAGGTTAGATAAGGTTTTAATGTTGAGCCAGTTTGGTGACTACATGATGCTTTGAAACAAATCATTACTCATCAGCCGGTAATTACAGGGATACCGTGATGCAATTGGTGGAGCCCCGTTTATTGAAACGTTAACCGCTTTCTTTTTTCTTTGGCGACCTGAATACGATCTTGCCGATGGGTGGCATGGTATCACCCAGCAAAAAGCCCCAGGGTTTCAGGGGCACTACCCTGTCGAATATCACTTTTACAATGGCCAGCAAGGGTATAGACAGGAACATACCGCCAATACCCCATAAAGCCCCGGCCACAAAAACGGTGACGATGGCCATCAGCGCATTAATGCGCACACGCGAAGCCACAATACGTGGCACAATAAAATGATTATCGATAAACTGCACGCTTACATATTGCAACAGCACCCATAAAGCCGGACCTAAAGATTTAGTGGCATAGGTGACCAGTACGGCAATCAGCGCGGCGATGATGCCACCCACATAAGGTATCATATTCAGCAATGCACCCACAATGGCAATCAATATGGCATAGTCGATGCCCTGCAATAACAGGCCGGTGCCGTTGAGCGTGGCCACAATGGACGCTTCGAGCAACAGGCCGGTTAGGTATTTTTGAATCAGAGTTTTCGATTCATACAATACTTCACCTACCATATCGTGTCGATCTTCCCGGAACAGTTTACCGATAAAATCCAGCAGCAGCGGTTTATAAAACAGAATCATGAATACGTATACGGGAATTAAAAAAACCAGCTTTAATATGCTGGTCATGGTAATAATGGTTTGTCCTACGAGGGCGCCGGAAGCATTGATTTCTTTATTTTTCAGATCGTTGATCCAGGTATCTACCCGATGCCTGGGTATTTCAAAAGTGCCGGAGATCCATTCGCTGGTTTCTGATAAAAAACGATTGAATTTTTGTTGCAGCACCGGCAGTGTATCGGTAAAGCGGCTTACCTGGTCTACGATAAAATAAATGAGGGAGCTGATGATCAACAACATTACCAGCACCGCTATGAATATAGAAAGCACCCTGGGCAGGCCCCAGCGGCCAAGCAGGTTTACCAGGGGATTGAGTAAAATGGAGAGAATGCCCGCATACAACAACGGCAGTAAAATAGGTCCTCCTATATACAGGATGTAAAAAAACAAAAAAACGCCCAGGATGCCCTGGGCGGCAATTATGATAAAAGGTATTTTACTGCCGTTGGCCATACAATACCTTACATCAAATTATAAGCCAGCCAAACTTATTGTGCGGCCACGCTGGCGGGATTGGTTTTGGCAAATTCATCCGCCAGTTGCGTCAACTGTCCGGGTGTAAGCGTTTTATCGCCTTCCTCCACCACTACCCGGTAAGCAAATCGAACGGTTTCGCCTTTTTTCAACTTCAGGTTTTTGGACGATTTTCCGTTAGTGAATTGTTTTTCACCCAGCGGGTTGGCGGCAAAAAGGCCATACCCACGGGCATGCCAGAATGTGGGATAATTCACATTTTTAGGGTGATCGATGATGGCCACGGTAATGGAATCGTTCTTGATTTTACCATACATCTTGCACCAGACAGCCCGGGTACTCCAGGCATCATCGCCTGTTTTGCCTTCGCTGGTGAGATAATTGCCGTTGGCAATTTGGTCCGGCTCACCTTTTACGGTGGTTACATTGCCTTTATCATCAGTATACTGCCTGTCTTCGCGGGAAGGTATCTGCAACTCATGTGCCGCGCGAAAACCCAGCAAACCGTCCTTGGCATCGGTAAAGGTAACATCGGTATTGGCCTTTAACACCGTGATACGATCAATGACGCGCCGGCCGCCCGAACCGCTGAACTCGTATTGCGTGGTTTCTTCCAGCAATATATCTTTTTGCTGGTTGGTCCAGTTAGCATGATAAACCAAAATGCCTTTGGTGCCATCCTGTGTTTTCAACACCTTATCAGTTCTGATCCACCCATACCGGTGTTTTTTTTCGGCAGGAATAGCATATGAATTATTCCAGAAATCAAGCCCGTTCACATTCTCAAAATTCAGCCAAAGCCCCAGGTGATGCGGGTGATCGGTGGGTTCGTGATCGATGGGTTGCATGGGAAAACCGCGGGTTACCATGGTGCCGTTGGCGGCATAAATGGGATGCAATACCGGCTTGGCCAGTGAATCGGGGTATATAAAACTGGTAAAACGTTTACCGCCAATATTCACGTGAATGGTGGTATGATTCCCGTCCTTCACAAATTGCACCTTTTCCTGTTTCTGGGCTGTTGCAGAAAAGGCCAGCACAAGTGATACTGTGCCGGCGCTGATGTATTTAAACATGACTGTTTGCTTTAGTATTTGAACACTTTTCCGCCTACCATCACCTCCTGTGTTTTTTCATCGAAGGTGGCTTTCATGCCGGTATGCACGGCAGCGGTGGTCATGATGCAGGCAATGGAATGGCTGTAACCTGCTTCCACCGGCGCATTGGGTTGTTTGCGGCTGCGCACGCATTCCATCCAGTTGCGTACATGTGCGCTGGTGAGTTTATCGCCGCCGGTATTGGCAGAGGCCACCACTGCTTCGGCCTTCGACAAACTTTGTTCGGGCAGCAGGTTGGGTTGCATACCCATATCGTCGGCATGGCGTTTGGTGAGGCCGCCTTTGGGGGATACGGTATTGGTGATCAGATTCAGTTCACCACCATTGCTGTAATAAATTTCCGAAGGCCGTTCATCACCATTATGCATGCGCGAAGCAAAAGTTACCTGGAAGCCTGTGGTGGGATCGTTGGTTGGACCATAATCAAAAACAGCGGTGATGGTATCCCAGTTCTTGCGTCCGTCTTTCCACATATAAATACCGCCATTGGCAACCACGCTGCGCGGATGTTGCAGTCCACTGAACCAATGCACGGTATCAATCTGGTGGCTCATCCACTGACCGGGCAGTCCCGATGAATAAGGCCAGAACAAACGATACTCGAGGTATTTACGCGGATCGAATGGTTCGTAAGGACGGTTCAGGATAAAACGTTTCCAGTCGGTATCTTCTTCTCTCAACTCTTTCAGCAGGGGCACGCGGCGCCAACGACCGGGCTGGTTAACATTCCAGGTAAGTTCTACCATGGTGATGGGTCCGAACTTGCCCGATTTAATGAATTCTTCGGCTGCATGGTAGTTGCTGCCGCTGCGGCGTTGCGAACCGATCTGGATGATGCGATTGCTGGCTTTTACCGCTTTCAGGGCAGCGCGGTTATCTTCCATGGTTTCGGCAAATGGTTTTTCTACATAGGCATCGCAACCGGCGTTCACCGCTTCAATGGTGTGCAGCGCATGCTGGAAATCGGCTGTGCTGATGAATACCGCATCTACCAGTTTTTTGCTGTACATTTCTTCGTTGTTACGGCAGGCTACAATATCGTGACCCAGTTTGGCCTTCCATTGTGCCGCACCTTCTTCCCTTCTTTTTTTCCAGATATCGGAAACGGCCACTATGTCGAAGTTCAGCTCCTTGTAGTGATTGAGGAAACAGGGCATGTGTGAACTGCGATGCCGGTCGGAAAAACCCACCACGCCTACGCGAACGCGGTCGTTAGCGCCTATGATGCGCCGGTAACTTTGAGCGGTAAATCCCATGTTGGCGGCCAGTACGCCTGCGCCTGCAAAAGCTGTTTGTTTAATAAACCTGCGACGAGAATTTTTCATAAAGCAATATTATGTTGATTGTTTTTTTTATGCGTTAAATTTAAAGAGAACCGGTTCATTTTCAATATTAAATTGGGTTAAGCTGATATAGCTTAGTGGTTGGGTAATATGATTGAACTTTACAGACGAGTTTTAATGGAAAATACAGGCCGCTTATTAATGAATGAGCGCCTGCCTGCGATTGACGGGAAAACGGCCTGGTGCGTTGCGTGCCGGTTCGCGTAAACCATCCTGCTCTATCCTGACCAGGTGTAGTTAGTCTGAATTGACAGCCCCCCGGTATATTTCTATACTACTGCTTTTCGACATATTACTGCTGAGCAGGAAACTGGTTTCCTGGTCGCCGCAAATGAGCCGTACATAGGCGGTATTGGGTGGAATGGAACCTAAACTTTCGGCATAAACGGTTAGCAGGTTACCGCCGCCTTTGTAGATGGGAATCTTTATGGAGTAGGGTTTCAGATTGAGCGGCACTTTGGAGGCAATAATCTGGCCGTTATAGTAGAGGCTTACTGTGTCGCCATCTACCCAGCCATTGTCCTGCAGGGTTACTTCGGCAGAATCGTGGTATACCACAAAGCGTCCGGAAGTAACCATGGCGCGGCCGGCCATGAAATTAATGCTGCCGGAAAGCGAGTCTTTGATGATGGGGCGGGCAAAGAAAGATTCACCGCCCGAGCGCGGCATACTGGCGGCGTATACGTTATCGCGGTCTATGCCGGGCGTGTAGCGGCCGAGGGGTTCGGAGGCGGTTGCTGCGGTGTTGGCGGAGGGCGTGGTATTGAGAAATGGCGGGTTGGTGTTCGTGGGTTGTTGGTTTGAGTTGGCTGGTGGTGAATTAGTAGCTGCAATTGGTGCGTAGGCATTCGTAGGTTGTGTGCCGGAACCTGTTGGTGTCTGGATACCATGCGCGGATACAGCGTTGGTGTTTTGCGCCGGGTTGGTGTTTGTGCGTTGTGTGTTGGCCTTTGTTGTTGGCGGGTTGGTAGCTGCGGTTTGCAACGCTGCGTTCGTATGTCCGGAAGGCACGATGGTATTCGCAGTTGGCGAACTCGAGATGGGCGACGGCGTTGCCTCTGCCGCTACAAACTTCGGACCCGATTGCCCGGCTGCCGGCGCATTATATTCCACCGAAAATTCATTATACGCCATTTCTTTCACCGCCGCCTTCTTCTTCGCCACCCCATCGAACCGCCTCGAATACTGCGCAATAATATTACACAAGGTATCACACTTCCGCTCTCCGTTCAACACCACCATATCCCCCTTCTTCACCATCGTCAGCTTCATGGAATCACAGGTAAAACAATGTTTCGCCCAGGTATACTGCCCCGGAGGATCTTTGAAATACAACACCTCCTTCAGCTTCGTCATTAAATAATTGTTGTAAATACGCCCCATGATGCGGGTATGCAAACGCACTGTAGTATCTGATGGCAGTATGCATTGCACCACCCCCTCGAATACATTACCATACACCTTTATGATTTGCAGGCGGGAATCGAATTTTTTGGTGATTTTGCTCTTTTCTCCGAAATAACCACCCTTCCAATCTCCAATGATCCACGAGTTGTCCTGGCTGAAACACAGCACAGGCATCAGGCTAAACCAAAGGATACTTACAGCCGGAATTAAATGTTTCATTATTGGTACAGTTGATCAATGCGTTCTTCTGTACGGTAGCAGGACCCTATGCCCGCAGGCATCCGGTATGTTAGGGGGATATCTACTTTTTCGGTGCGGAAATGAACAGACAAATATATACCGCCTCCGGCCAACCAGCAAATACGGCAACCGGAGTTTTCAACATTTTATTCCATGCCGCTCAAGATAAGCGGACAAGCAAACATGGTGATTATTATTGCTTTACAGATGAAGCCGGTTTGTATTTCGACTGAATGGCGGCGCCCACCGCGTCGGCCATGCCTTCGGGACGCCATTCATCCACGGTCCATTTGCCGTCGTTATAAGAAACATTTCCAAACATGGTTTCGTTCAATACCACGTGAAAACTTTTTGGCCAGCCATTGTCATTGCCTGACTCGGAAGGTGTTGCCCAGCCGGTATAGTGCATACCGTTAAAATCAAGGCTTATATCGATCGGTTCACTCATAAAGAAGGGTATTGCAAAGTATATACCATGACGAGTGTCATGCAATAGCTGCAAGATACGTAAATCCTCCACCCTGTTGGGCCATTTTGACTAAATTTAAACATGGCTTCCACCAGTTCATTCGACGATCTTTTTCATCGCGCGGTCAGCGCCATCGATACCGGCGATGCCGCCACCCTGCAGCAATTGCTGAGGGCACATCCTGAGCTGGTGCGCGAAAGGCTGCAACAGCCCGGCCACTGGCTGCGCGAACAGCCGGGCGATGCACTGAACGGCTTTTTTAAAGCCCCTTACCTGATTTGGTTTGTTGCAGAAGATGCGGTGCGAAATAATACCCTGCCCGGCAATATTACCCATATTACCCATATCATCATCAACGTCCTGAAACGTGAACAGGTAATCAGCCTGCAGGAACAACTCAATTACACCCTGATGCTGGTGGCCCGCTCGGCCGTGGCGCAAAAATGCCGGGTACAACTACCATTGCTGGACGTACTGATTGATGCCGGCGCCGACTGTACAGGCGCACCCGATAATGCACTGGTGAACAATCATGAAGAAGCAGCCGCCCATCTGGTGAAGCGCGGTGCACCGCTTACGCTGGCATCGGCGCTGTGCCTGGGTTACTGGCAGCAGGCAGAGGAACTGGCGTCCACAGCCGATGCCAATACCAAACAATTTGTCCTGGTATTGTGTGCATTGAATGGAAAAGCAAAGGCTATTGTCTGGTTATTGCCGTATGGCGTACAGGTCAATAGCCTCTGCCCCGATTTGTATGGGCACGGCACTCCATTGCACCATGCCGTATGCTCGGGATCGTTAGAAACGGTAAAAGTGTTGATAGCGGACGGCGCCGCCCCCACCATCCGCGACAGCGCCTGGCAGGGCACCGCTTTGGGATGGGCCGAATACGAGCAGCAGCACGAAATTGCAGCTTACCTGAGCAGCCTGTAAACTACACGATGCTCATCACACAAGCAGCTCCTGGTGTATTTCGCGAGGCCAGTGACTAAGCAAACCATTCATCACCTGACAAGAACCCGGAAACTATTTTTAATTACATTTGAGCATGAAAAAACTCATATTAGCTGCTATCGTTTGCGCCGGCTGCTCAGGCGCCATAGCACAGGAAAAAGTCCTTTTCAAAGGCACCGCCGATAATCAATATGATGGCCATGTGATTGTTTTATACAACAATGTCACCAAAGACATGGACTCAGCCATTATTCAGGATGGCAAATACGAGATTAGTGTGAACTTCAAAGAGCCCACCCGCTACATGTTCTATAGTAAGTACGAGGCGCAAAGACGAGGCGGTTATGCACCCTGGGGTATCATTGTTACCCAACCGGGCACCATTACCATCAACACCAGGGTAGACTCCATGGCCGGTTCAACAGCCACCGGCGCACCCGATAATGATCTTTTCAACCAATACCATGCTGTAACCATGGCCAACCAGAAAAAGATCATGGAGCAGCTGTATACCAAATACGGAAAAGCCTTTCTGGATACGCTTTCGCCAGAGAATGAAAAATACCAGCAGATCGTAAGCGAATACCAGCAATTGGTGGAAGCCGGCAAACCGGCAGAAACCGCCCGCATGGAACAATTCATCAAAAAGAACAATGGTTCCTTTACCGCCCTGTATTTGCTGATGATGGCCAGCAACTCGCTGGAAGCCGATAAGCTGGAGGAATTATACAATACCCTATCGCCGGCGTATAAAGAAACGCCGCTGTCGAAAAGCCTGGCCAACCGCATCAGTACCGCCAAAGCCACCGCCATTGGCAAAATAGCGCCCGATTTTACCCAAACCGATACGCTGGGCAACAATGTGTCGCTGAAAGATTTCAGGGGTAAATATGTGCTGATCGATTTCTGGGCCAGCTGGTGCAAACCCTGCCGGGCTGAAAACCCCAACGTGGTGAATGCATTCAACCGGTTCAAGGATAAAGGGTTTACCGTGCTGGGCGTATCGCTGGACAGACCGGGGGCCAAAGAAAAATGGCTGGAAGCCATTCATGCCGATAAGCTTACATGGACCCATGTATCGGACCTGCAGTTCTGGGACAATGCCGTGGCGAAATTGTACGGGGTGCAATCCATTCCTGAAAACTTTTTACTGGATAAAGAAGGCCGTATCATTGCCACCGGCATACGTGGGGAAGAGCTGATAAAGAAGCTGGAAGAAGAAATTAAATAATATTGAATGATGAATATTGAGTGTTGAATGTTGAAGTAAATACACTTCAACATTCAACACTCAACATTCCCTGTTCATGGTATTGGCTTGCACGCCGCTAATTATTAGTTTTGGTGTGTATCATTAATTTTTGCCTATGGCATACGTTCACCTGCCCGCACCTGCCTGCCTGCGGGTATTGTTGTTTTTGACGTTCCTGTCATTCCTGCTGGTCCGTTGCAGCCACACCAAAATCATTACCGAATACGATTGCGCCGATGCCGCCAACGTGAATAAAGATACCACTGTATGGCATTATTTCTGGGGCCTGAAACAGGCAAAGGATATTCGTCCGCAATGCGATGCGCGTTATAATCACCTGAATAAAGTAGAAGTAAAATCAACACCCGGCCACCTGTTGCTCGCCGTTATTACGCTGGGTATTGTTATTCCGCAAAAAATTTCCTGGTGTTGTGCGCCCTCCAACACCTCGCCCGGTCACCTCGGCGCCCCTAATAACTGATTCGATCACGCAGAACCATTTTTTTATGGCATTACCCGATGGAATTCTACCGCTGCCCATTACCAGCTGGCAAAATGGTCACCAGAACTTTACCGTGCAGCTACAAAAAGACGCCAGTTTTAATATGCGCCTGCCCTTTGCATTTACCGAGCAGGAGAAGAATTATCATGCCACCACTAAAAATTTTCAATGGCTTATTCAGCATGCCATCGATAATGGATTGCGAATGCGCGCCATGGGCAATGGCTGGTCGTTCAGCGATGTGGCCGTTTGCCAGGGCGGCATTGTAGATACCCGTGAGCTGCGTACCTTTTTTAGTATGGGCGATAGTTTCCTGGCGCCGGAAACCTGGCCGGCGGCAAAACTGCCAAAGACGTTGTGTTTACCCAATGCGGTATGAGCATATTGCAATTGAACAGGGAACTGGAGCAGGAAAACGGCTGGATGCGTGCGCTGCGCGCATCGGGCGCCAGCAACGGGCAAACCATTGTGGGGGCCACGGCCACCGGTACCCATGGCGCGGGATTGAAAGTGGGTGCAGTGCATGATGCCATCATCGGTTTACATATTGTTACCGGCCCCCATTCGCATGTATGGCTGGAAAGAGCCTCCTACCCTGTGGCTTCCCAGGCCTTTATAGACTGGCTGGGCGCCGAAGCCATACGCGACGATGAGCTGTTCAATGCCGCCGTAGTAAGTTTTGGCAGCTTTGGATTTATTCATGGTGTATTGCTGGAAACAGAACCCATTTACCTGCTGGAAAAATATACCGTGGGGAATATTCCCTATAACGATGCGCTGCGCGCGGCCATCAATGAATGGAATTTTGATGGGCTGCACGATTACCTGCCCTTTCCTGCCGAAAGTCCCGGCCGCAGTTTGTGTCATTTCGAGATTGTGGTGAATCCGCATCGTTTTTCAGAGAACGATCCGGAGAAAGGGGTGTTTATGAAAGTGATGTATAAGGTGCCCTATCGCACCGATTATACCAAACCGGCTCCTGCACCGGGTGATTTTCAATACGGCGATGAATTACTGGGACTGATACAAACCGTGCTGGATAACCTGGGCAAAAATATTGTGCAGAAACTGGTGCCGCCCCTGGTGACAAAATTATTCCCGCTGGCCTTTGCCTCTAACGAAGCCAGCATTGGCACAATTGGCGAAACCTTCACCAATACCAAATTCCGTGGCAAAGCAGCCAGCGCCGCCATCGCCATTGATACGGCTCATTCCGGCAGGGCTATAGAAGAAATTGTTGATGTGAACAAAAAGACGGTTTTTGCGGGTGGACTGGCATTGCGTTTTGTAAAAGGTACGGCTGCTACCCTGGGCTTTACCAAATTTCCCAAAACCTGTGTGCTGGAAATGGATGGTGTAGACAGCGCCACCAGCCGGCGATTCTTTAGCAGCGTATGGGATCGTTTGAATAACCTGGGCATTGAACATACGCTTCACTGGGGCAAGATTAATTTCGATTTGAACGAAAAGCGGGTTCGCCAAATGTATGGCGACACCGCCGTGAATAAATGGCTGAGCGCCCGCCGGGCTTTGCTGAACGATGCCACGCGCGAGGTATTTACCAATGCCTTTTTGGAAAGATGCGGGCTGGTATAAGATCAGTCTTTGGCCATGCTGTTGAGATAGGCCGATAAAGCTTTGATGCTATCTGTATTGATATAATCCACTTTCAGTTCAATCAGTTGCTGCCAGGCATCCATAAAATCGGGACCGCCCCAAAAACGAACCGTTTTTTGCAATTGGTGGGCATGCTCCACGGCATTCTTCAGGTTGTTCCAGTCGTTGGCCGGTATCTTGTTGTTCCCATTCCATTTTGTATACTTTTTCATGTCGTCGCTCAGCATGGCAATCCTGCTCAGGGCTTCCTTGCTGTAGGAAACGCCCAGCACGCCATCAAACCAGATCCAGGACGGCCAGGTGGTGAAAGTGGAAGCATCGGGGCGGTTGCCACTGATCACTATGCGAAGTGATGAGGAGCGGATTAGAGAAGGATATTTTTGCAGCAGGGCAACCAGTTTGTTCAATGTTGATACCGCCTCTGTTTTTATATCTATCATCAACTGCAGGTTGCGGGTGGTGTCGGCATATACATACCCCTTGTGGTTATCAATAAAAGCCTGCAGCGGTTTCAGGTACAGGTCTTCAAGGGTGCGCCCCTTATCCAGGTCTTTCACCGTATGGGCTACCAGCAAGGAATCGTTCCGAAGAAAAATATCGGCTTCTATCGACCCAAAACCTGAATAATAAGCGGTGTACAATGGTACCGGCTGTTCGTAGTCGTTGTGCGAATGGGCATTGGCCGTAGAATAGGTGGCGGGCTGGGCCAGTGTTGTTGAATACGAAAGTATCAACAGATACAAAATATTTTTCATACCAGGCTGATAGGGTTTTCAAGGTTGCAGGTTAATGTACATGGGAAAGTTACGAATTAATTGTATTTCCACGATGCTATAACTCCTACCCCCTATAACCTGACGTTTACGGCCGATCCCGAGTAGTGGATCACTCTGTCGAAGCGCAGCGGCGAGCTCACCCCTGCTCCTTTATTCTTACCTACTACTACAATATGAAAAGTCCTGTTTTGCGGCATACCGGGATATTCACCTTTCCGGCTACCAATGGTGAGCATTCTGCTTCTATTATTCCATTTGACAGGTATGGTAGCGTACAGGCCTTTTTCGTAGTTGTAATTATCGTTCTCGTCTTCGTATAGGGTAAATTGACCGTCGGCGCCTTCGTATATCCTCAGCTCCAGGCTGCTGTTGGCATCGTCATCACCTTTTGTCATGGGTATTATGGAACCCACCCTTACATACAGTGGAATAAGATCAATGGGAATTTCCTTGAACACATCCGTACCGCCCGCCAGTTTCTCGCCTGTCCAGAAGTCGAACCAATCGCTGCCAGAAGGCAGGTATATTTTTTGGGTTCTTGTTCTGTTGAAATCGGCCACTGTTTCATGGCCTGCTTTGGTCATATACAGCGAACTGGTAACCGGGCACACCAGCAACGATTTGCCAAACATGTACTGGTTATTGATGTTCCAGGCTTTTTTATCGGATGGGAAATCCATCACCAGCGCCCGCATCATGATGCCGGACTTTGAGGTCTCCGAGGCATTGGAATAATTATAGGGCAGGAGGCGGTAGCGCAGGTTCATGAACTTTTCTATGGCATCGTAGGCCCAGTATCCTTTTTTACCAAACTGGTAAATGCCGCCGGGTGTTCCTTCTGTATGAGAGCACATCATGGGACAAAAAGCACTGAACTGCAACCAGCGCACATACAATTCATGAAAGGCCTGGTCTTTGTTGGCATTGGGATATTTTTCCTTCGATAAAAAATTGTTGATATCGCTGTTGTAATACGGTATACCGTTTACCGACAAATTACAGCCGGCCGCTATTTGCGCACGCAGCAGGGCCCATTGTGGTTGCAGATCTTCGGTTAATGTATAAGAAGCAAACTGGTTCATGGTGGCGCCATCCTGCCAGGGTTGTAATTGCCTGTATTTTTTATTGCCGTTAACGGGTTCATCTTTTTCTTTGTCGCTGTTGTTATTTCTGCCATAACCGAATACCCATTGCGGGTATAAGGGTACAGGACCTGTTAATCGGCGATAACCGGCAATCACCTTATCGGCTGTGCCGCCATGAATAAAAAAATAATCAATGCAGCCGGCTGTTTCCGATTCAAAGGTAGTGCCATCGGTAGTATCCCTGAAGGTGGTAACGCCATCACTATCCCATAATAAACCATAACCTTTAGCCGATAAGAGAAATGGCGCAGGCTGCGGGCTACTTTGTTTAATGACAAAAGTTTGTCCGCGCTGATTCATCAAACCTTTTTGTTGCTGTCCCAACCCGAACACAGCTTCTTCTTCATCGAGCTGAAAAGTTTGTGACACCCGGTAGGTTGTATCGTCCGCATTGCCCCTGGGAACAAACTGAAAGGCATTTTCTTTTTCATCGAGTAACGGGAACCCGGAAGCGCTGTAGAAATTCACCATACCCGATTGCTGGTGTACTTTCACCTGCAGCAGGCTGCTGTTGATAAACAGTTCATAACCGCTTTGCACCACCTGCAGTTCTACTTTATCGGGTGTTTTTTGAACAGATATACTTTTTTTAGCGGGCATTACCGAATCCCTGAATTTAGACACGCGTACTATGGAAGGCGTAAAAAACTGCACTTCCACATTCACTGCCTCGGTATACGTAATTACACCCGTATTGGTACGATGGTATTGTTGGGAACGGCTAACCTGGAAAACAAAAACAGATAGGGTGAAGATCAGACAGGATTTATTGATCATATTTTGTCATCGGGTTTGATACCCCAGTTTACTACCTTTTCTGTAATTGTAGCCCTTCTTATAAATATTTATTTTTTGTATGCAGGAATATGAAGCAGCCATCGTGAATTGGCAGGGTATTCGGCTGCTTTTACCTGTTGTTATATTCCGTTATCCTATTCGTACTATTACGAATACCGTTTGGTATTTTACCTGATCAACCGCTTCTCCAGTTCTTCCAGGGAAACGCCTTTTGTTTCCGGCACTTTGGTTAATACCCACAACAATTGCAGCGCCATCATGAATGCAAAGAAGGCGAATATAGGCCAGGGATTCTCTGCAAAGATGCCAACTTTGGCATCGAGGAATACCGGTGTTACCAGAGTAATAATGGCGGCAAATACCCAGTGTACGCTGGCACCAAATGATTGCCCCGTAGCGCGAATATTATTAGGGAATATCTCGGCAATGAATACCCATATCACCGCGCCCTGCCCTACCGCATGTGCAGCAATAAACAAAAGCAGGAATATCATGAGGAAACCCGGACCGGCATTGGCATAAAATGACCAGGCTACCATGGCCAGGCTGATGATATAACCAATGGAACCCATGATGAGCAATGTTTTCCGGCCCGCCCGGTCAATGAGGTAGAGGCCTACGAATGTAAAGATGAGGTTGGTGCCGCCGATGGCAATGGAGTTAAACAGCGACTCTTTGGCGGCCAGTCCGGCGCGTTCCAGTATTTCGGGGGCATAATACAATATGAAGTTGATGCCGGATAGCTGGTTGAAGAAGGCCACCATAAAAGCCAGCCACAGGATAGTTTTGTATTTGCTGCTGAAAAAGCCTTTTGATTGGCCTTTGGCCATTTCTTCCTGTACGCTGGTGACAATAGCGTTTACTTCTGCCTGCGGATTGGTTACACCCAGTTTGGCCAAAATGATAGCAGCCTTTGCCGTATCGCTCTTTTTGGCGATGAGCCAGCGCGGGCTTTCGGGAATGCCGAATACCATGACTGTGTAGATCACTGAAGGCAGAGCCATGACACCCAGCATCCATCGCCAGTCGTTCTGGCCGCCTACGCCTTCCAGGAAATAGTTAGACAGAAAAGCGATGAGTATGCCAAATACAATATTGAACTGGTACATGGCTACCAGGCGCCCCCTGGTGGCGGGAGTGGAAATTTCAGAAATATAGGTAGGCGCCGCTACGGATGAGATACCAATACCCAAACCGCCCAAAAAACGAAAAAAGGAAAAAGTATAGGGATCCTGCGCCAGTGCAGAACCCAGGGCCGATACGCTGAAAAAAATGCCTATCCACAGCAATACTTTTTTACGTCCGTATCGATCGGTGGGTATGCCGCCCACGAGGGAGCCTGCTACTGTGCCCCATAATGCCATAGACATAATGAAGAAACCATGGAACCATGGCGAGGTGTTCCATAATTCTTTGATGGGCAGATTGGCGCCGGATATCACTACGGTATCAAAGCCAAAAATAAATCCGGCCAGCGCGCCGATCACTGCCAGGCGAATGAGGTAGCCGGAGGTTGTAACGGTGGGTACGGTTTGGCTTTCCAGGTGTTTGTTCATATAGCAGGTTATTTAATCCCGGCTAATATATTGAAACATTGGATAATAATGGTTGCTGATGATTTTTAGCAGGTGAAGCACCGTCTTTTAATGCCCAGCAATCACCTTCCACGGCACCCTGATAGCCTTGGGCCTGTACCAATCCGGATTGGCCTTTCCATCTTTGCAAAACGGCAAACACTTGCCATACCCATTCACACAATAAGTGATCAACAACTCCCCTTTCTCATTCACATATTCCGGGTGCGGAAACACCGAATAAAAAAACGGTGAATGCCCCTGCTCCCTGTCGTCGATGCTGTAAATTTCCCGGCGGTTGGTAAAAGGTCCGGTGGGTTTATCGGCAGTGGCGATATAAATTTTCTTACCCATATCACAATCCACGCTGAATTCAGAAGTAACCAGCACATATTTATTACGCACTTTGCATACATACACGCTGTTGGAAGCGCCTCTGCCAACAGGTTTGGCTTTTATCACATCGGTATCCCATGACTGCCCGTTCCAGAAACGCCAGTCGTGATCGGGATCTTTCAAAGAAAACCGTGCAACAAACACATTGCTTTCTATGAAATCGGCCTTATATCCAAATGCATACACCATACCTTTTCCATCTTCTACATAACCACATCCAAAATTGATCTCGTTAAAAGCCGGCAATTCGGTATACCGCACCACTTTCATATCCGGTACAGTCATCTTTGCCCACAAATCGCGGCCGGTGCTTTTGAAATCAAATGCGCCATCGCCGGTACGCACCAGTGAGGTGCAATACATATACATGGTATCCTTATGCTGAAAACCCGATCCCGGCCACATAAAATAATTATCATCGGGATTGTTTTTGAACAAACTTTTCATGCCTTCTCCCACCAGTGTTTTACTGTTACGCCAGTTCCAGTCGTTTTTAGGTTGCACAATAGCGGCATTGCGCACCTGGAACAAACAGGGCACGGAACCGGTAACGCTATCATAGGTATCGATATAGGCATCGCCAAAATTCCAGAACACCTGTCCATTGCTGAGTGGCACCGATATGGCATTGTCAGAAGCAATCAGTCCTGCTTCGCGACGAAAAAAATGGGTTACCACGGTGTCTTTGTAAGCGGCATCAGGAGCATTTTTGTCATTACCCGTATCGCCCATCAGAAATAACAGCAAAAATGGCAGCCATACTTTCATATACAAAGATTTAACGAGCGGCAAAATAGCCAAAAAATTCATTCACAGGTGTGAAAAAACAAATCCATTCAAATAGGCTCAGGGCACTACTTTTGCCCACTAGTCTATTTAGCGCCCATGCAATCAAAGAAGAACGATCAGAAAAATGTGTTACTGCTGCAGCCGCATCGTTTGTTGTCGGATCGTGGCCTGTTTGAATGCCTGCAAATCACCAAAACAGGCGGCATTTTCAAATATGAGAACAGCGAACTGAACAGTACCGAGCTGAACAAACATTTTGCATCGCTGCCCAGGGAGATGAAGGATGCCATACTTTGGTTTGGCAAAGAAAAGACGGAACAGATAAAAGAAGATATTCAGAAAAAATACACCCTGCAACGCGCCGGCATTCCCTATGAACAATACCATAAAAACGCCTATGTACGTCGGCTGCACGAATGCATGGAACGGGTAAAACCATTTGCCGGCCTGGTAAAATGGTATCATAAAGTACCGGTACATAAAGGCAACTATAAAACCGGTCCCTGTGTGTTCAGCACCTACAAACCGCAATTGCAATTTGAAGTCACCCAAAACGGGCAGGCCCTCACCCTTCATACACAGGTAAACATCAATGGCCAGCTGTATGCCATGAACCAGTTTACACGTCATCATTTTTTATTGCACAGCAACAACGAATATTTTTTACTGGGCCATAAAGATTATCAAACGCTGGAATGGCTGCGCGAAAACGATCCGCAGCAATACAGCCTGCAACCACAGGAGCTGGCCGAAAACATACTGGCTAAACTGGAAGATAGCGGTTATACCGTGAACCGAAATAATCTGTTCACGAAAAACGAGATCAGGGTAAAGCCGGTGAACCGGGTTATGCTGAGCGAGATCAGCCAATCGTTCCTGGTGCTTACGCCGCAATGGGTGTACGAAGGTTTTGTAGCGGAAGGCACCTGGAAAGAAACCTACGAGATCACCCGTAACGGACAGGCCTATGCGGTTTATAGGGATAAGGAAGAAGAGACGGCTTTCCGGCAATTACTGGAATCTTTGCATCCTAATTTTGCCAAACAGTTGAACGGCTATTATTATGTATCCTTTGCAGAGGCGCAAAAAAAACAATGGTTCCTGAAAGTATACCACAAGCTGCTTGACCTGAACATACAGGTGGTGGGTATGGACATGTTGCAGTATTTCAGGTATTCGCCGCACAGGGTACAGGCCAGTGTGAAAATTAAAAAAGAAGAAAACAAATCGCTCACACTGGTGATGAAGGTATATTTTGGGGAAGAAGAGGTGGCGCTCACCGAAATTCAAAAAACCATTCTGGCCGGGCAAAGGGCCATTTTGTTGCAGGATGGATCGCTGGGTATATTGCAGGAAGACTGGTTGCAGCAATACGGCACCATCATACGCCATGGCCACATTAACAAAAAGGAAATTCAGGTGCCGCGCTGGCTGGCCTTCAGTGAGGACCAGACCACCGATGGCCGGCAGGTGTTGCAACCCGTACTGCACCGGAACTGGTGGGACAAATGGCAGCAATGGCAGCAAAACGGCGATCATGTATTTACACTTCCCTCCAGCGTAAAAGCCACCCTGCGCCCCTACCAGCAAAAAGGGTTTGAATGGATGTTGCTGCTGGCCGAAGCAGGCGCCGGCGCCTGTCTGGCCGATGATATGGGTTTGGGTAAAACCCTGCAAACCATCAGCATGCTCACCCACCAGCTGGAACAGCGGCCGGGTATACAACATCTTATTGTTTGCCCCTCCTCGCTTATTTACAACTGGCAACAGGAATTGCAGAAATTTGCATCGCATATACCCGTGCTGGTGTATCATGGCGCCAACCGGAACGTAGAAGATATAAAAGGCGGGCAATACCATGTGATCATTACCAGCTATGGCACCGTGCGACAGGATATTGACCTGCTGTGTACTATTGCATTTGGCACCATTGTGCTGGACGAAAGCCATAATATCAAAAATCCTGCTGCACAAATCACCAAAGCCGTATGCCGGCTGCCATCTACTTTCAGGGTGGCGCTCAGCGGTACGCCGGTGATGAACAATACCTTTGACCTGTATGCCCAAATGAACTTCCTGTTGCCGGGCATATTCGGCAGCCGCGAGTTCTTTAAACGTGAATACGCCGATGCTATCGACCGCGATAAGGATGCCGATAAGATCAGGGCTTTGCAAAAGATCACCGTGCCTTTTGTATTAAGAAGAACCAAGGAACAGGTAGCAGGCGACCTGCCGCCCAAAACCGAGATAGTGATGTGGTGTGATATGAGTACCGCACAAAAAGCTCTGTACGATGAGATCAAAGACAATATTCGCGAAAGCGTGTTCATGAACATCAAACAGGATGGCCTGAGCAAAAGCCGTCTGCAGGTATTACAGGGCATGCTCAAATTGCGGCAGGTATGTAATTCCCCGCTGTTGCTACCCCGCGAAGAGCAAAGCTGTACAGATTCCATCAAAACCGATTTGCTGATGGATGAACTGCAAAACAACCTGCACGATCACAAAGTGCTGGTATTTTCCCAGTTCACCAGCATGCTGAACCTGCTGGCTGTCACCTGCCAGGAGAAGGGCATTGCCTATTATCATTTCGACGGGCAAACGCCGCCTGAAAAACGTATGGAGATGGTAGCCAAATTCCAGGAGCCGGGTAATACCACCAATGTATTCCTTATTAGTTTAAAGGCTGGTAATGCAGGCCTGAACCTCACCGCCGCGGGGTATGTATTCCTGTTTGATCCCTGGTGGAATACGGCCGTGCAGCAACAGGCCATCGACCGCACGCACCGCATCGGGCAAACAAAAAATGTGTTTGCCTACAAGATGATCTGCAAGGATACCATCGAAGAAAAGATCATCCAGTTGCAACAGCAAAAAAAGCAGCTGGCCGACGATCTGATTGCGGAAGACGAAGGTTTTGTAAAGGCGCTTACCGAAGACGATATCAAATACCTATTTAGTTAAGGCCTTGTAACGCATGAGGGCTTCCACATAATAATAGTCGCCGTAAATCAGTGGCACGTCTATATCCGAATTACGCGGGTGGTTACCGGTGCCGTGTTTGATGATAAAACCACCGGCTTCGTTGGGTGCTGCAAAGTATTGGGGAGATGACAGTGATTTCAATATTCTTTTAGCTGTCTTCAAATACAGGCGACGCTGTTTTCCCTTTACATATCCCTGAAGTTCCAGCAAAGCCGAACAGGTGATGGCGGCGGCAGAAGCATCACGCGCGGCATTGGGAATGCCAGGTGCATGGAAGTCCCAGTAGTACACGTAATCGGCCGGCAAATGCTTCAACATAAAAGCCGCGATATGATTGGCCTGGTCGAGATATTTTTTGTCTTTGGTTTCGCGATACATGAGTGTGTAACCGTACAATCCCCAGGCTTGCCCGCGTGCCCAGGCCGATGAATCGTGCGCGCCCTGTACGGTTTGCTTTTTCTGTATACCACCGGTTTTGGCATCATAAATCACCAGGTGATGAGAGCTGTAATCGGGCCGGAAATGATGCTGCATGGTGGTATTGGCATGCGTAACGGCTATTTTATAAAAAGAGGAATCGCCGTTAAAACGTGTGGCGGCAAACAGCAGTTCCAGGTTCATCATATTATCGATGATCACCATAAACTGATCGGGTTTTGAATCCCATGAACGTATGCAGCCTACTTTTTCACTAAAACGGCTGGCCAGCGATCGGGCGCTGGTTACAATCACTTCTTTGTATTCCTCGCCGGGCGCCAGGCGATACGCATTGCCAAAGGAACAATACATCATAAAACCCAGGTCGTGCGTTGTTTGGTTGTATTTTTCCTTTTCCAGCACTTTCATTTTGCGCAGCGCTTCGTTGTACAGTACCGTATCGTTGGTGGCTTCGTACAAATACAATAAGGTGCCGGGGTAAAAACCACCCACCCAGGGTTCTGAACCGCTTGTTCGTACGGTGTTGTTGTTCCAGGTTACCGGAAAACGGTCAGGCGCCAATTGCGTCATCAATACTTTGTAATTGGCAGCAGCTTTTTCCAGGCTGCGTTGTACCTGGGCTGTGGCGCCCTGAAAGACCAACAATAATAAAGCACTAAATATTATTCGGTTCATTGTATCAAATATTTCAGTTGCGCTTCATTCAGCTCAACGGTCGGTGCAAATTGGCTTCCGGCCATATACTGTTCCAGGCTGTAACGCAACTGCCTGGCTGCTGGACGCTTGTCCAGATCTTTTGTAATATCCATCGATACCAGTACCAGTTTGCCATTGCCCACTTTAGCTTCTATTACATTGGCCATTTTGCGGTTCCTGAAAAAATTATCAATTACACGCACCAGGGGCTGCATTTCGGGTAATGAATCGATGATCATGGTTTTGGAAGAAGTGATCAGGTCCCACCATTGCCAGTTGCTGTAAAAATCGGTAGGGAAATGGCGCAGCGCAGCATGTTGTGGATCGCAAAGCACACCCATGGTGCCAGGCTGATCGGGAAAATGTACTGGGCTCCAGAACACCGGTGCAAAGCGGCCTACCACGCCTTTCAATTGAGCGGTATCAGGATTGAACAATACTTTCTTTCCCTGCTTCAGGTTATCCATTGCTTCGTTGAGCGTAGTGGCAAATACCACATCGTTGCCGGCAGCCGGCAATTGTTGGGGGTATACCCAGATGGTCCAGCTGTTTTTATAAGGCGTGCCCTGCAAACTCAACTCAATGGTGAGTGCAGCAGCTTTCTGCATGTTTTTCAGATCGATGTTAATTTCACCCAATTCAATACCATTGCCCAGCTCGATATTTTGCGCAGGCAGTTTTCCGCTTGCAATGAGCTTTCCATTGGCGTCCTTTGCCTGCCATACAGGGGTTATGTTTTTTAATGTGCCTTTGCTGAAATTGGCAATCTCGGCTTTGGCCGTGAATGTTTCTGCATTTGTATACAACGCCTTGTGGTAACGTATCAAAGGCACTACGGGACCGCAATACATGCGATGCTGCTCCGGCGTTACCAGTCCCTTGCTGTCCCAGAAAGCATCGAGTATGCCGATGAGCGCCGTACCCTGGCCGGGAAAATCGTGCAGGTCCAGCAATTCAAAACCACTCATGCCCTTTGTTTTCAGCGCACGCTCTATTTCTTCTTTATACAGGTTGGCGGAGAACTTACCGCTGGCCAGCGTAAACAGATCGGCTAACGACAGCATGCCTTTACGCTGTAGGTCTTTTTGAATGGCCTTGAAGTTCAGCGGGTCCAGCACGCCGGTATACTTTTTAATTTCCGACAGGTTGGGATATACCGAATACTGTCCTATTTCGTGCGTGATGATGGGCACGGGCAAACCATCGATGGCCTTTGTATAATCTGTTTTGAAATCGGGGGCATAAGTATTAAAGATACCCTGTCCCCTCACCCATCCTTTTTTGGTATACTGGGTAATGAAATATTCATCGTCCGGCTCGGGCCAGCGGCCATGATCTTTTTCAAAGGTGAAGGTGGTGGTGGTATACAAATGTCGCGGATCGGCAGCTTTTGTTTTTTTCACGAGCCCAGACAACCACTTGAAATCGCCCTGCAGTTCATTACCCATACTCCAGAAACAAAAAGAGGGATGGTTGCCATATTCGTTGCTGATGTGCAGGGCTTCTTCTTCCAGGAAACGGTTTGTGTTGGCGTCTTTGCCTACATTCAGGCTCCACAAGGGCAATTCTACCTGCAGGTAAAAACCCATGGAATCGGCCACCTCAAAAGCGGCCTGGGGCGGGCACCAGGAGTGAAAACGCAAATGATTTAAACCATAGGCTTTGGCGGCGCCAAACACTTTTTGCCAGCCATTTTTATCCATGGGTGGATGACCGGTGAGCGGGAAGATGGCGCATTCCAGCGTACCACGTAAAAAAATGCGCCGGCCATTGATCCATAACAGGCTGTTCCGGTTGCTCATGTCGCGCAAACCAAATGCAGCTGTGGTTTCGTGTTTGGATTTACCTGCCTGTAATTGCAGTTTGGCGGTATACAACACGGGGTTGAACTCATCCCATAACTGCGCCTGGGGCATGGGTATGATGAGTACCTGCTGGCCATTGCGCACAGACAGCTTTTTTACGGCTATCTGTTTGTTTTGTTTGTCGGTAATCTGCACGGTGAGGGTGCCAGACCGGCTGCTTTGTATATCTGCTACTATGCGCACGTATTTGTTGATAGCCGAGGGATACAGTTGTACAGACCGGATATGATCTTTACTCCTGGCCTTTAATTGCATTTTGCCAATCACGCCGTTCCAGATGATCTGCGTGCCATCGGTATAGGCATGCGCCATATCCCGGTGGGTGATATCGTATTGTTTGGAATTATCTACCCGAATCACCAGCAAATGTTTGCCGGGCTTCAGCAACTCGCTTACCTGGTAGGTATGCGGCGCCGACAGGCTTTCACGGGTTCCGGCTTCGCGGCCGTCTATCCAGACTTTGGTAGTCCACAATACCCGCTCCAGGTACAATTCTATTTCTTTATTGTTCCAGCTTTGCGGAATAGTGATTTCTTTGGCATACCAGGCATGACCAACATACCGGTGTTTGCGCTGCAGGTGCAGCAGCACTTCTTTTGTAAGTGTATCGGCTGTTAATGTGGGCGGTGCGCCTATACCGGCATCGTCGAGTGTGCCAGGCAGGCTGATCTTTTTTTCGAAAGGCTGCCTGTACCATTGTTCCTGCTCGCCAGTCTTTTTTTCATCGAGCCGCACGGTCCATTCACCGGCCAATGATATTATATCCTGCGCCTTTACACTGCTATGCCCTACCAAAACCAACAGGCATATGATAAACTGCCTGCCCATATTACGAATTGACATTAGAACTATTGATTTGTAATTTCATTAAACCATCTATCATTTGAGCATGCGTACGGGCGCCGAAATGCATATTATCTGCAGCCAGCACTTTTTCGAAACAGGCGGCTGCCTCTTCCATTTTCTGCAAACCCAGGTAGCCCAATCCCATGATGTAATGGCAATGCACCTGGTTGCGTATGTTCAAATCATCTTCAAAGATCAGCAGGTCGGGTAAGGATACGGCAAAGTAGTCGATCTTCACGTCATCACCCCTGTGCTCCTCACCATACTCGATGAGCCTGTTAAAGATAGACTGGGCTTTTTCTTTATTACCCAGTTTACGCCAGGCCATGCCCTGATAGAAAATCTTGTCTGGTGGCTGGTCGTTGTAAAACATGGCGGCTGTAGGTTCCGATAAACCATCGGTAGCCTTTTTAAAGTAGCTTTCAGCCTTGTTTTTGTCGCCGGTTTGTTCGTATACAATGCCCAGCCAGTAAAAGATATCATTTTCTTTGGCGCCAAACAATTTGCCTTCGCCCAGGTTATCGGGATATACCTGTGCCTTCTCCAGCATGTCGATGGCCTGGGTATATTGCTGCCGGCCGATGCATTCTTTGGCCATTTCAACCAGGCTGTAAATGTACTGGCCCGACACTTTGCCTTCGCCGCCTTCCCAGGGATGGAATTTGCGTTCCATGATGAACTGATAGGCTTTCTGGTGCTGGCCCAGGAAATTGTACAGGGCGGCTCTTTCCAGGTACAGGTCGTCGCGCCATTCCACTACATCTATATGCTGCTCCAGGAATTGCAGGCGTTCCTTTACATCCTTGTTCAGGCGTTTGTACAACTGGTCCAGCTCCATCAATACCCGGGCATCTTTTTTATCCAGTGCAAAGGCCTGTTCAAAACAATACAGGGCTTTTTCAGGATCGTTGCGTTTGTTGAAATAAGCTATACCCAGGTTGCGGAATACGGTGGGGAAACTATTATCTCTTTTGGCAGACAGCTCCCATTGCTCAATGGCATTATCGTATTGCTTTTTGTCGTACCAAAGATTGCCGAGATAATAAGGCGCTTTGGCATCGGCCGGGTTTTCTTTGGTGGCCAGTTGCAACACGGCAATATCTTCCAGACGGTTGGGGAATACCAGGTAGCTGCTGCTTTGCGCCGCCTGTTTAAAATAACGTTTGGCGTTTTCCTTATCGTTTAATTGATAATATAACCAGGCTTTGTAGTAGGTGACCATGGTGCCGGCAGCATCTTCCAGGAATTTCAGAGCATCGTCGTACAAACCCGCAGCCGCATAATCCAGCGCATATTCAATATAGTTGTGATCGTAGCCACGAGCACGTTGCACCAGTTGTTCCTTTCCGGCAGGTCCTTGTTCAAAGTACAGGGCCAGGTTGAATGCATCACGCTCCAGTCCTTCGGCACAAACCTGTAATGCTTTTTCGGTTTGACCCAGTTTGCGCAGGGCGGCTGCTTTTAATGCCCAGGCCTTGCTGTTGCGTGCATTCCTGTCTAATGACCATTGAATATGTTCCAGCGCTTTTTCGTAATGGCCGTTTGCCATATCCAGTTGCGCAATAGAGAAGAAAGCACTGTCTTGCCAGGCGCTGTTCCAGGCGGCTTTATAAAAAGCGCCATAGGCTTCGGCCCATTTGCCCTGGAATTTCAGACTTAATCCTAAATTATAATAAGGTTCCCCGTCATAAGGATTGGGATTGCGTTGTGTTAATGTTTCGATGGCCTTCCTGAAATAAGGTTCGCTTTTGGCAAACTGGCCACGGCGCAAATACCAAAGTCCCAGGGCATTGTTGTTACGTACATCCCCCGCATCGCGGCGCAAGGCTTCTTCATAATACGGCACTGGGCTGTATGTAGCATGACGGTATTGCTCCAGGTGCTGGCCTGTTAAAAACAGTTGCTCGTTATTGACCACTTCGGCCGGTGGTAAAGCAGCTTTGGCCGGCTCGGGCATTTCGTTCTGCCTGTTTTTTAAAGGTTCGTAACGCAGCAGTTCACGACCATTGGTATCGCTGATGAGCAACAATATGTTGTCGGGTGTTACGCTGTCGTCAACGGTTTCGCTATGGGTAAATACCTGCTCGGGCGATAGCTCCAGTTCTTTCTCCAGCAGCAAATGATCGCCCTTATATAGTTTCAGGAAACGTTGCGATTGTCTGGAAGTAGCAAAAACTTTTACGATCAGCGCCTTGTTCTCTTTTTCTACATTCACCAACAGGTCTTTGGTGGCATTCTTCACCACACCCAACTCGCGGTAAGGCATAAAATACTGGGTGAACGATTTTTCTTCATAAGGCATTAGCCAGGTGAAATCGGGCTGGTTATCGGTGAATACACCGGTCATCAGCTCAATATAGGGACCATCCTCATCGGTGAGGTTGCGATCCCAGGCTTTGCCAAAATCGCTGTGCCCCCAGGTCCATTGTTTTTTACCGGGCGATACATGATGGTTGGCCACATGCAATACGCCTGCCTGTGTATCGTGTTCATAGCCGCCTACAAAATCGTAATCGGAGTTGATGGCCATATACGAAGTAGGAACGGGAATGTTTTTATAGCGGGAAATATCAGTACCGGGAGAATAATCCACTTTATAATAGGTGCCGGTGGCAATGGGGAACGACGATACATCGCGTTTGCCATGATCGAATACCGCATTTACATCGGGCGGGAATACCGACTGGTAATCGTCGTTCACTTTTACCGCCGGGTTGGCCCACCACAGGAAGGTTTGTGGCAAGGTAGTGCGGTTATAGAGTTTTACATTGATCTCCAGGTAGGCTTTACCGGGATAGAGGCGGAAGCCGGCCATACCCTTGGTGCGGAACATACGCTCCACTTCGTTTACCCAAATGGTTTTGCTGCCGTCGGCATGTTCTTCCAGCGACCAGTCTACCGGTTCAAAAGTACTTGGCCGATGGTGTTGCGGCCAGTTGAACTCAATACCACCCGATATCCAGGGGCCGCACAAACCCACCAGCGCGGGTTTTATCACCTGGTTGTAATAAATGAAATGCCTTTGTTTGATCTTGTCCCAGGCCATTTGTACACGGCCGCCCAGTTCGGGCAGGATCATGATCTTCAGGTATTCGTTTTCCAGGAACAGGCCGTTGTATGTTTTGTCTTTTTTGTCGTCGTAAATTTTTTCGATCACAGGGTTGGGATATACCACACCACTGCTGCCCTGGTACACACGTTTTTCAAAAAACATCGGGTTTTTGTCGGGTTCACCGATGCCGTAGGTTGGAATGGTCACATTTTCCTGCCACATCCTTACTGTTGAATCATGCATAGATAATTCAGATTAGTGTATAGTAATTTGTTGTTCTATTTCTTCCAAAGTTTTTCCTTTTGTTTCCTTCACCCTCGACTTCACAAATAAAAATCCGAGTACACAAATACCGGCATACATATAAAAGGGTCCGAATGCGCCCATCTTTTCTGCCAGTACAGGGAAAGTGAATACCAATACAAAATAGGCGGCCCATAAGCTGATCACGGCTACCGAGGTAGCGCGGCTGCGTATGTTGTTGGGGAATATCTCGGCAATCAATACCCAGGTTACCGGAGCCAGCGAAGTGGCATACAGTGCAATGGCAATTAATACCATCACGGATATCATACCAGCTGCAGCCTGGTTCTTCAGCAACAAAGCCAGCAAAATATAAATGATGGAGAGTCCGCCGGCGCCCAGCAACATCAAAGGCTTGCGTCCCAGCTTATCTACCTGCCACATGGCTATTAAAGTAAACACCAGGTTAACAATACCTATGGAAACGGTTTCAAACAATTGCTGATCCAAACTGGCGCCCACCGATTCAAATATGGTAGAGGTATAATTGAATACCACGTTGATGCCGCAAAACTGCTGGAATACAGCCAATGCAATACCAATCACCACAGCAGGGCGTACCGATTTGGCAAACACCGCACTCAACGAAACCTTGCCCGGTCCCTGCAGTGATTTTTTGATATCGGCAGCAGTGGCTTCGGCAAATGGAGCATCCCCTATTTTGCGCAATACCTGTTGTGCTTTTTCCGGCTGGTTTACCTGCATCAGCCAGCGCGGACTTTCGGGCAACCACAATACACCCAGCAGGAACAATACCGAGGGCACCATACCCAAACCAAACATATAACGCCATGCATCGGGTCCGCTGTCGGCCAGCAGATAGTTCACCAGGTTGGTGACCAGTATGCCCAGTACAATGGTGAGCTGGTTGATGGCTACATTGCGGCCACGCACTTTTGCCGGTGATATTTCGGCAATATACATGGGGCTTAACATGGAAGCCATGCCTACGCCAATTCCCGCTGCAAAACGCATTATAATAAATACGGTAAGTGTATTCGACAAGGCCATACCCAATGAGGATACGGCGAATATGAAGGCGGCCGTCATGAGGCCCGGTTTACGGCCATAGCGGTCGGCAATGGCGCCGGCAATTACACAACCCACAATACAACCCAGGGCCAGGCTGCCTGTTAAAAAACCTTCCCACCAGGCGGTCAATGCAAATTCGTTGCGTAAAAAAGGAAGGGCGCCGGATATCACGGCAAAGTCGAAACCAAACAGGTAACCGCCCAACGCGGATATGAATGATATGGCTACGATATACCGTGAATTAAAACTATACGACTGGGGCATAGCAATCTTTATTTATTTATAATGTCAAACATACTACGTATACATAGCGCGTAGAATGGATATTTATTTGAAAAAGATGGACTATTTGCTGGTCCGAGATTTTTGCATTTCATATAGGAAAGCGGAATTTTTAATGGATAATTTAACGTTTGAACAAAGCATCAATCATATCTGTTGGCAATTCAATGGCCGGATTAAAATGCGGGCTGCTCACATATTGCTGCAGGCTGTACAGCAGCTGACGGGCTACCGGCCTGTTGGGAAGGTCGTGCACCAGATCGATGGCTGATAGCAACAGTTTGCCCTTGCCCACTTTGGCTTCACATACCAGGCCAATCTTATTGTTGAGATTCCAGTCGGGAATCATTTGTATCAATGGACGAAACTCTGCCGGCGTATGATCCAGCACAAAAGGTTTTGAATGGCGCACCACATCCCACCATTGCCAGTTGGTATGGAATTCGGTGGGGAACTCACGCAGGGCAACATGATCGGGATCACACAATATACCCAGTAAATTTGGCGGCATGCCCGACCAAACGGTGTTCCATGAAATACCGGAAAATACCGGATCGGCAGTAGACTGTATGGCGCCGGTATCGGGTAATAACAATACCGTGGCGCCTTTCTGCAATTGTTTTTTAACTGCATCGTTCCAGCTACGGGCCACCACGATGTTTTTTAAAGAAGGTTGGGGCAAGGTTTCAGGATATACCCAAATATTCCAGTCGTTTTGATAGGGTGTGCCTTCCACCTGCGCCGAAACAAGCAGGCGGGTAGCCTTTTGTACCCGATTCAATGGTATATTCAGGCTACCCGTTTTGATTGGGCTTCCCAAAGGAATAGTCAGGTTAGCAAACCGGCCCTGTTCATAAACCGTACCATCGGGGTAACGCAGCGACCAGCTGATGGTGGCATTGTTCAATGGTGCTTCGCCGAAATTGGCCAGGTCAATATGGGCGGTAAAATGCTGACGGTTGGTATAGGTAAATCCATCGGTACGCAACAAGGGCACCACCGCATTTTGAAAACGGCTGAATGCTGCGCCGGTTACATATTTTTTGGGTTGCCAGAACACATCCACCACGCCTACCGGCGCCGTACCCTGGCCGGGAAAATCGTTCAACTGCAACAGGGTGTACCCTGCCATACCAGGTGTACGCAAATACGATTCTATCTCTTCTTTTTTCTGCAGCACCTGCCATTTGCCGGAAGCCATGGTGAATGCCGGCGCCTGGTCGAGCATATGATGCTCGCGCAACGATTCGCGGAACAGTTCGTAATTATAGGCACGCAATACGCCACTGAATTTGGGTATCTCGTCGAAGTCGGGGTACACGCACCACTGCCCTACTTCATGGCTCATGAGCGGCTCCTTGAATTTTTTGATATCGGTCGCATAATCGTATTGGGTGTTCAGGGGCGCTTTGTTGAAACGGCCTTTTAATCCTTCTTTCCAACGCTGCGGGCGCGGACCATAAAAATCATGGAATTCAGCTTCGGGTATCACCGGATAGCCCGAGCCGCCGGTATATAAATGGCGGGGATCTTTTTTCTTCCAGGCAGTTACCAGTTCGCCCAGCCATTGTTTGGCCGTGGGGCCCACCAGTTCATTGCCCTCACACATCATCACAAATGATGGATGGTTGCCATAGGTGTCGAGAATGCGAAAAGATTCTTCTTTCAAAAAACGGTTCACGGCCGAATCCTTGCCTATGGTAAATCGCCAGTCGGAATTTTCTACCTGTAAATAGAAACCCATGCGGTCGGCCACTTCAAAAGCGGCTTTGGGCGGGCACCAGCTGTGAAAGCGCATGCCGTTGAGGCCATAGGCCTTGCTAATTCGGAAAATATGCCCCCAGGAAGCGGTATCCATAGCAGGATAACCAGTGAGGGGGAATTCGGCGCAGTTTACAGTGGAACGAATAAAAACGGGCCTGTTGTTGATGGTGAAACGCGTGCCATCGGTTTTGAAATCGCGTACGCCAAAAACGACTGTGCTGCTGTCCGCATATTTTTCGGCGCCACCGTTAGCATTGAGTTGCACCTGTAGGTTGTACAGGTTCGGATGAAACTCATCCCAGGTTTGCATGTTGGCGCCCAGGTTGAGTTGAGTGGTAACGGATATGATGGAATCGGTTCCTGAGAAAGACACCTCCACAGGCGCTACCTTATGTTGGGTTGATTGCGCTTTCAATTGCAGGGTTCCCTGCACAGCGTGTTTTTCGGGGTTGGCAATTTGAATGCGTACCTCGGCCTGTTGTTTAGCAGCCTGCGGGTATACCTGCACGTCATGTACGTTTACTTTGTCTGCAGCCAGTAATTCTATTTTACCAATGATGCCGTTCCAGTTGGTTTGGGTTTCAGCGCTTACAGCATGACTGTACTCGATATTGTAAATAAGGTTATTATCTACGCGGATGCGGATGACGTTTTTTTTATCGGGTTGCAACAGGCGGGTAATATCGTATATATGGGGTACCGAAAGGCTTTCCTGTTTACCGGCGGGCTGGCTGTTGATCCATACGGCGGTTTCCCAATGGGCCCTTTCAAGATAGAGGCGGATGTTTTTTTTGCTCCAGCTTGCCGGAACAAAAACTTCTTTTTCATACCAGGCGGGGCCTTTGTATTCGTACATGCGCGTGAGGCGCAGGGAGGTCATGTCGTGGGTTTTGATGCCTTTGCCGGCCTGGTCGGTAGAGCCGGGCAGCATAATTTCTTCGGCTAGCTGGGGCATGAGTTGAACGCCGTTGGCGCTGATGCCGGTGAAGAAGGGGTCGGTTTTGAATTTCCAGATACCGGCCAGGGAAAGGCGGTGCTGGGCGAAAAGGGAAAGGGGTAATGAGAGCAAAAAAATAAAGGGAAATCGTTTCATGATGATCGTGTTCACTATTTAGCTTTCTGTTTATGTTTCAGGGGCCACTTTAAAGAGCGCGGGTGGGAGGTATTACCCGGCGGGCATCTTAAAAAGAGCCAAGCGGTTGGTATATTTATACCAACCTGGTCCACTTGCCCTCCATTGCCAGGACCTGCTTGGCCACTTATTTTGCTACCTTTCCCGTTAAGGTCACTATACTTTTCGGCGGCACTATAATTTGCTGCACAGGCATCACCGATCTTTTGCAGTTCAAAGTGCTACTGGTGGTGTACGCATTCACCACACCGCCTTCCATCGCCATATCCAACTGCATTCTTTTTTCATCACCTGTATTAACAATCACCACCACCAGCGTGCCCGCCGCTTCATCTTTATAGGCCGATACCAGGTCTGCACCTTCCGCCGCAATTCTTTTCATACCTGGCCGTACAAACCGTGCATAATTGCCCATGGCCCATAATTGTTTTGAATCCAGTACCTGTCCGTCTTCCTTGCAATTGGCCGGTTTTATATTACCATGCACATCATTAATATATACCAGCGCATCGCTGTAATCGTAAGGACTCATGGCCAGCCACCATTGCCAGGAACTGGTATTGGCCACGGTAATATCGTAATGCATCACTTTGGCAACATATAATCCATATTCTATGCCGGTATTTCGTGGTCCTCCCTTATACACATTACAGATATTCCCCAATATGCCAAACTCTGTTTGCCAGGTTTGTAATGCTGTATCTGTTTCGCTCACGGCAGCAGCCACCTGTTTACGCACATGCACCATATGCTCATCGGGACAAGTGGTGAAATAACTATGCGATGAAATGATGCGCGATACATTGGGCAAGTTGCCGATGTAGTTGGCAGACGATCTGTTAAAGAACTGTTGCACCTGGTTGCCGCGGTTTTTTTCGTTTTTGCTGTACAGGAAATTCCATTGGCCTGCCTCCCCTACCACTACCGAGGCTTTTGACTTTTTCTTCGCCAGGCCTTTTGAAAGCATTCTTACCAGGGTGGCTATTTCATCATTGGTAGCCTGGGTGCCCTCCTGCGAAATCCTGTCTTTACCCCAATTCCATTGCGGTTCGTTCACAGGGCTCAGATAATCGAATTTGAAATGCTTCGTCACTTTCACCATAAAATCGGCATAATCCTGCATACGCCCTTCCTGTATGTTCATGGCAGGATGCGCGGTGCCGTTATAGGCCTTTCCGTTTTTTGCCCAGAAAACGGGCGGCGCAATGGAAAAACCCAGGGTATACCGAACGCCGCGTTTACGGGCGGCTTTCAAAAACCATTGCTGTCCTTTTTGTTTTTTAAAATCAAATTTCCCTTTGGCGTCCATAAAACACTCCTCCCTTCTCCATTCATCGGGAATATGGCTGGTATTACCCTGTTCATAACTGCCGGCGCCTATATTAAAGCGCCACAGCGATAAAGCGATGCCTTTGGGGCTGCCATCGGTCAGGGTATCCATGCTAAACAGCCAGTCGGCAATCTGCTCTTTCTTTTGTTCATTTTTCCAGTTGCCTATGAACTTGGCCGTCCAGCAGTCGGATGCGCCAAAACTGTGCATGGTTTGGTGCTCCTGGTTCCAGTGAATTCGTATGGTTTGTGCATAGGTGTTTTGTATCAATATCAAAAATCCAACAACACAGTACGGTAATTTCATTATTAGTCTCCTGTTCTTACTATTCTTAATCTTTCCAGTGCTATATCGTAAGTGGCTTCAAACGTGCCGCTGGGTTTGCCAAAATTGCTGACAGAAAAGCCCCAGTTGGCTCCGCCATTGATCACGCCTACAGCGCCTATTTTGCTGACCAGGTCGTTGTAATCATCGCGCATATTGGCCCGCGCGGCCACCAGCCTGAACCAACCTTTTCCATTGTAGTTATCCTGCACAACGTTGTAGGGTGCATTGAGGCTGATATTATTCGATTCGCCGGTGGTACTGAAAGTACCGGTAAACAGGTTATCGTGTGCTGCTTCTTTAAACAGTTTGGGCGAGTTAGGCGGCGTTTCGCCCCAACCCGTATTACCCTGCACCACAGGGCCGGTTACAGCCATGTATTCCCAGGGTGTGGCAGGCGACCAGCCGGGATATAAAGTAGCATCGGCAATCGGTTTAGACGGCGTGAAAGGTTCAGCCTTGATGGTACGCTCGGTCATGTTTACGGTAACCCGGTAATACCCCTTCTGATTTACCGGCAGTTTTGAACTGGCCAGGGAGAGGTCGTTAACAATCTTGCCCGGCTCGGCAGCACTCATGGCTACAACATTGGGACCATCGAAAGTATACAGCACACTGGACTGGTTGGAACTAAATGGCCGGTCGTTACCCAAAAAAGCCACAAAACGGATCACCTCTGAAGGTTCGTTGCGATAATACATGTCTACCGTAAATACATTGGTCCCCTGCTTTTTCATCGATACCAGGGTGCCAATACCACGGCAGGCGCCATAATGTTCATAAGCCTGGTTGGCCACTTCAAACTGATTCTTTGCATCAGACATATACAGGCGGTCTAAAATACCTACCGTAATGGCATTACCTTTTATGGATTTATTACCGCTGGCATCGGTTGAGCGAACAATGTACTGGTATTCGCCGGCCTTGCCACCCGGCAGCGAGAAGGTTTTTGTATAGTGATAATTCTTTTTTTCTTCGGCGGTAGCAGGTATGATCAGTTCTTCTTCCGATACCTGCTGCCCATCCCAGGTTTCGCCCCATACCTTTACTTCCACCGAAGCAATGCTTTCGTCGGCTATAGTGGCATCAATGTCGAAGGTCACGGGATCATTGCTCAACCCGTAATGCTTCAGCACTGTAGGTTGGTTAACGGTAATTACAGGTGGCAGTTCATCGGGATTGTAACCAGGCACCAGGTTTTCGTCGGTCAAATCTTCCACATTCACTTCTCCTTTTACCACGCCGCCTTTTTTATTGGTCACCCACAACTCAATAATATGTTTGGTGGGGTTGGCATCTTTCCATACATCAATGGTATCTACAATTACATAGCTGGTGTTGCCATTGGTATTGTATACGGTATCGATCATCCATTCGCCGTTCTTTGCCTGCACTTTCGCAATTCCGTCGGCATCTTCAACGGTAGCGGCCAGCGCCACGCGGTAATCGGGACCAATCCACAGCAATTGAGCGCTTGCCTGTTTCAATTGTGGCGGTAACGGTGAACCGGAATCAGGAAAAATGAGCGGTTTGGCACAGGAGCCGGCGATGACAATTCCCAATATGGCGATGATTAATTTTTTCATTGGTAATTTATTTTTAAAGATTACCATCCGGTATTTTGCACCAGGTTGCCTTCACTCTTCAAGACTTCTACTTCGGGGATGGGATATAAATACATTTTAGGGGTGAATACACGGTCTTCGGCTTTTTCTACCAGGTAGGTAAATGCGTTGGCACCGGTACGGGTAATGCGCATGCGCATGATGGGCATGTTTTCGGTTTGTTCTGCAATTTTCCAGCGGCGCACATCAAAGAAACGGTGTTCTTCAAAAGCAAGCTCCACCCTTCTTTCGTTGCGTATGCGTTCGCGCATTTCATCTTTCGATAAACCGGGCGGTAAAGGCGGCATGGCTACGCCGGGCCGGTTGCGCACGGCATCCACAGCCTGTTTGGCGGTCATAGAATAACCGGCTTTTGTTTCGGGACCATATGCTTCATTCATGGCCTCGGCATAATTCAGCAATATCTCTGAATAACGGAATATGATCCAGGTGTGTAAACTGGCATTGTTCTGCGCCAGGTTCAGGCCTTCATCCAGGAACTTTCTGATATAGTAACCGGTGGTAGTAGCCTTGGGCTTACCCAGTCCATCCTGCCCGCCTACCCAGCATTCAACCGGCCTTCCCTTGAAACTGGTATTGTTCACCAGTATGCTCATGGTGAGACGGGGATCGCGGCCTGCATAGGGATTGGCCGGATCATATCCTGAACCGGGTTCATTAATACCCAAACCGGTCTCCTTCATTTCATAAGCATCCACCAGGTTTTGCGATGGGCAGGTACTGGCCTGGCCACCCTGGTCGTAACCAATGGGATAATTTCTTTTTTCAAAATCGTTTCTTGCATAACCCTGCTGGGCAAAAATCACTTCCGGGTTGCCATCGGCGCCATTACCCAGCCTGAACAAACCCTTGTAATCGTTATGCAGCGAATACCGGTTCATGGCAATCACATCGTGTGCGGCTTTGGCAGCCTTTTCCCATTTGGTAACATTGTTATTGGGATTGTGCAGGGGGCTGGCGGCATACAATAACATCCTGGCTTTTAAAGCACGGGCGGCGCCTTGTGTTATACGGCCACGCCATTTTTCGCTGTCGAAGCCTACCCAGCTGTCTTTCAGTTCGGGCAGCACAGCATCAATTTCACTTTCAATAAAACTTACGCATTCATCGAAGCTTTTACGCGTCATGGCCTTCAATTCTTCGGAAGTGTAATCCGACCTGGTGATGATGGGTACCCCGCCGTAACGTTTGATAAGCTCGAAATGATACAGGGCGCGCAATAAACGCACTTCGGCACGCAGCCAGGCCATGTCACGCACGCGGTAATAATAGTCGTTTTTGTTAGCGGGGTCAATGGTATCGCGGTAGATGATATTTTTATAGTCCTGCGATTTTTCCAGGAACAGGTTGGCCCTGTATATGCCCTGGTACCAATCGTCCCAGTAATTTTCGGGATTGGAACTGGGCGTCCAGGTACCCATATTAAATTGCTGTATACCCGACAGCGGATCGGCATGATCGGCTTCATCGCAGGCCGAGGCCAGCATGGCATTGCTGATGCGGTCGAAGCCGAAACGGTCAAATAAAAAAGTATATACGCCATAACCGGCCTGGCTCATACGGGTATAGTCTACAAATACTTCATCTTCTTCAAAATTTGTTTCCAGCTCACGGTCCAGATATTTTTTACACCCTGTAAGCGCTGCCATCACCAGTACCAGCGTTACTATCAATTTAGGATGTTTCATATTGTATAGTATTAAGGAGATTTTTTAAAATTTTACACTCAGGCCTACAGTCAGCACTTTTAATGGAGGATAACCCAAACTCAGCGTTTCTGTATCTACATCGGGCTCCAGGTTATCCCAGCTTACCAGGTTCAAACCGCTGATATATACGCGCAGGTTATCGAAAGGCAATCTGCTCAGGGTTGACTGGGGCAGTGTATAACCCAGCTCTACATTCCTTAACCTGATTTGCGTTACATTACGCAGCCAGAAAGTAGAAGCTCGTGAATTATTTGGACTGGCCTGTGTTGTCAACCGCGGGAATTTGGCATTGGCATGGTTCTGCGGTGTCCAGCGCCCTTCGGCAGCCCATTCAGAAATATTGTTGTTGTTGATAAAAGGCTGGAACAAATAGTTGTTCAAATTCACCGTTCTGTTGCTGGTGCCCTGGAACAGGAAATCGAGGTCGAAGCCTTTCCAGGCCAGGCCACCGGTGAAAGAATAAATAATCTCGGGATAGCTGTGAGTGCCAATGGCAATTTCGTCATTTACGTCAATCAGTCCATCGCCATTCTGATCTTTGTATTTCAGGTCGCCGGGGCGCACCACGGAAAATGTTTGGGTGGGGCTGGACAGGATATCGCTTTCATCCCTGAAAAAACCTATGGCTTCCAAACCAAAATATTGTCCAACGGGTTTGCCCTTGCGCGAATTGTACGATTCTTTCCGGGGCGCTTCATAATTCTCCTTGATCTCGTTGCGGGCAAAGGAGAACTGGGCGCCGGCAAAATAACTCAGGCTGCCCACCTTATCATTATACATGATTTCGGCATCTACACCATAGCTGTTCACTATGCCCCTGTTCTCGAAAGCCATTTGCGGAATACCCGACATAACCGGAGTTACGCTGGTCATATCTACCAGAATATCGTAACGGTTCTGGTAATATACATCGGTATTAAAGCTCAGCTTATCTTTCAGCCATTTTGTTTCAATACCCAAATTGAACATGCCCGCTTTTTCCCAGCTGATATCGGGATTGGCAATGCGCATTTGCACCAATGCATTGTAAAAGGTTTGTCCTGTTCCGAAATAATAACCCTGGTTGCTTTGGGGTCCCCAGTATTGTGTATACGGGAAGCGGCCTACGGCAGAAGGCGTACGGTCGTTACCCAGTAAACCGGCAGAAGCCCTTAACTTCAGGTAGCTGATGGTATTGTTGGTTTGCCAGAAATTTTCCTTGTGCAATAACCAACCGGCAGAGAGGGCCGGGAAGAAACCAAAACGTTTGCCGGGCGCATAGTTCTCGGTGCCACTGTACGAAAAGCTGAACTCGCCAAAATATCTTTGTTTGTATCCCCAGGATATACGGCCTGCCAGGTTTTGCATGGCATAGGCCGACTGGTTGCCCAGGGCGCTGTAGCGGTCCTGCATAAACATCAACAAACCGGTGAACGCATGCTCATTGAAATTACGTTTGTACTCAAAGCCGGTCTGCGCAGCAATGCGGTTGTTCTCTACATCACTACCCGTCCAAATGGTGAGGTCGCTGCCTACACCGCGCTGCTGATAATACACACTGTCTTCACCGGTGCTGGATGTGGTGCGGGTGGGCTCGTAGTAGGCCATGGTCCTTGTTTTATCGTAGCGGTTATTGAACTCGCTGGCGAAAAACATGGTACCGAATATGCTCAGTCCTTCTGTGATAAAATCGAGTTTTTGATTCAAACGCACCAAGCCCTGCACCGTACGGTCATGCCGCGACTGGAAACCTTTCTCCAGTAAATCGCCTACGGGATTGTTGGGAAAAGTGGGTGTACCCGTGATATCTCCGTTGGGTGTTCGTACACTGTACAGGTTGGGCGCATAGGTGGCCATGTTCTGCCACATGCTTTCGGTAGATACCGGCGGGAATTTGCGGTCTTCAATATCGCCACCCAAACTTACCTGGGCCGAAAAGCTTTTGGTGATATTCAGGTCGATATTGGCGCGAAAATTCATTTGCCGGTAGCTGATATTGGCATTGTGTTCCTGATCGGTATTGGCATACAAACCCCTGTTATCCATATAACCCATCATTAAAAAATAACGGGCGGTTTGGTTGCCACCATCGAAGGTGAGTGAATAATTCTGTATACCCGATCCATTACGTAACACTTCGTCGTACCAGTTTACATCGGGATACAAATAGGGATCTATACCTGAACGGTAGCCTTCCAGTTCTTTTTCTGAATACAGGGCGGGTAAACCGTCATTGGCCAGCGCCTCATTGTACAAACGGGCAAAATCGTAGGAACGCGACATCCTGGGTAACTGCGTGGGCTGCTGATAACCATAGCGTGCATTCAAACCAATATTGATTTTGCTGCCGGCCTTTCCCCTTTTTGTGGTGACGAGAATGGCGCCATTGGCCGCTTTAACGCCGTACATAGCCAGCGATGCGGCGTCTTTGAGTATGGATATAGATTCTATTTCATCTACATTGAAAAGGCTGAATTTATTAATTGGAAACCCGTCGAGCAAAATCAGCATGCCATTGTTTTGGAATGTTTGCCGGCCCCTGATCAATATCTGTGCTTCATCGAAACCAGGGGTGGTTACGTTTTGCATAACAGCCACACCCGGCATTCTGCCAAACAAGGTACTGCCAAGCGTAGGCACATTGCTTTTGCGCATGTCGGCACTGCTTACGCGCGATATAGAGGAGGTGATCTGGTCTTTGCGTTGTGCGCCAAACAAAACAGGTACGGTCGATTCAACCTGCACGGCCGAGTCGGCAGGGGTTTGCGCATGGGCGGTCAATGACAGCAGGGCCATCATTAAACCGGGTACTATTTTATATGGTTGAAATGACATAGCAATTAAGTTTTTAGATGACTACCAGCCCGGATTCTGGATCACGTAGCCGAGGTTAACTTCTGTTTGTTTGAAGGGATACAGGTACATTTTATCTTCCCATACCCGGTTTTCGAATTTCTCCAGCTTATAATAAGGCTGCGGGTGGTCATCGTCTTTATTATACAGGCGTAAACCCCACATGCCACCGCCCATCACGCCTTCCTGACCGGCAATCTTCCAGCGCCGTACATCGAAATAACGATGTTCTTCAAAGGCTAGTTCCACAGCTCTTTCACGGCGTATTTTCCGGCGCATATCGTCCTGGTTGGTATAGGTAATGGCTGGCATGTTAACACGTTCACGTATCTGGCGCAGGGCCCATTCAATTTCTCCTGATGAACCATTCACTTCGTTCAATGCTTCGGCATAGTTCAGGTAAAACTCGGCCAGCCTGAAGGTGATCCACCGCGGTGCGGGATTGGAACCATTCCGTACACCTTTCAGGAACTTGCGCATAAAACCAACCCCGTTGTACAGGTTCAGGCGAATACCCCCCTGCTCGTAGAAATGGTATACGACGCCTGAATTGCGCGACCATTCGGTACCCGACTGGAATACCGATGCCTGGAAGCGGGGTTCCAGTTCACCCAGTTTGGTGGTGTATTGGGTATAGGGATAGGCCTGGTCTTCTACTTCATCCCAGGTTTGTTCGGTACCATCAGCTTTTTGGTACATTTTGGTGAAGTTGAAGGTGATACCGATGTTCACGGCATCATCGCCGGTGTACACCACTTTACCGGGTGTCATAAAGCGCACAAAATAGTTGCCTGTATTGGTGCCCATCAAACCCGCATCGAGAATGATCTCGTTTACATTGGGATTGATAAATATTTCTTCATAACGGTCTACAGCGTTGTTTTGGCCGCGGTACAATTCGCACCAGCCGCTTTCGGTGGCAGCCCAGTCCAGAACGGCCTTGCTGGCATTGGCGGCCAGTTGCCAGCGGTTGGCATCGTAATTGGTGTAACCGATCATGGCCCGCAGATCGCCACTTGCCGGTAAATAAGATTCGGCCGAATTAAACAGTGGGCTGGCGGCATACAGCAGGGTTCTTGCTTTTAATGCCAGCGCAGCGCCTTTTACCACACGGCCTCTGAAATTGGTGGGATAAGAATTGGGAAGATGTTTGGCAGCCTCATCACATTCACTCACGATAAAATTCACAGTTTCTTCAAAAGAGCTGCGCGGTATCATTACCTCCGGTATATCCCCTACGCCGGTTACTTTAAGCGATTTGTCAACAATGGGAATACCACCCAGGCGCTGCATCAGGTCGAAATGCATTAAAGCACGCAGGAAAATGGCTTCGGCTTTCATAGCCGCCTTTTCCTCCTCGGAATAAGGCGATTTGTCGACATTTTCAATAAACAAACAGGCATTGCGTATGCCGCGATAGCAATAAAAAGAATTGAATTCCCAGTACTGCACGGTGGTAGCATTCCAGTTGCCGGTGTTTATATAATCGGTGCCTGCGTAGTTGGCCCAGGCGTCGGCCTCATCACAGGCGGCGGCTACCGGTGCACAATAAGTGCCGTAATGACGATAGGCCTGATCACTGGCATCCCAGTAATAAGGGAACTCGTATATGGAAGCCGTGCTGTACACGGTATACAGGAACTGCAATGTTTTTTCTTTCGATGTAAATACGCTGTCAATGGTGACGTCGCTGCCAATGGGCTTTTCCAGAAATCTTTCGCAGGAAGAGAACAAGCCCGTAAACAACACAGCCAGCAAAGCGATGATGGTGATACGCTTCATATCAGTAATTTTTCCGTTGATTAGAAATTAAGATTGATACCTGCATTGAATACACGCATGGTGGGATACACGCGTCCCCACAGTTCCCTGGCATCTACGTCTACACTGTATTTCATCGATGTCCAGGTAAGCAGGTTATTGCCGCTGGCAAAGAGTCGCAGCGATTTCAGCCCTACCCTTTTCAGCAGGTTGCCGTTGAAGCGGTATCCTAACTGTACGTTTTTCAAACGCAGGTAAGAACCATCCTGTACCCAAAAGCTGGATACCTGGTAATTGTGTTGGGTACCGGGCGACAGTTCAAGCCGGGGGAAATTGATGGGCTCGCCGGCATCGGCACGTTCGCGTGTCCATCGTTGCATGTGCCATTCCTGGGCAGGTCCCCAACTGGAGTTGAAGGGATAAGCTATAGAAGAAGCAAAATAAACCGATACATTTTCGCTACCCTGGAATAAAACTGAAAGGTCCCAACCTTTCCATTGTGCGCCAAACGAGAAGCTATAGGTAATCTCGGGCCATTTGCTGTAACCAATGGGGCCTTTGTCGAAATCGTTGATTACGCCGTCGTCGTTCAGGTCTTTATACTTCATATCGCCTGGCTGTAAACCACCGGCTTCCCATTGCGATATGGGACGTTTGGGATCGTTGATCTCTTCCCATGAATTGTAAAACCCTTCGAATTGCAAACCAAAATACTGGTCCAGCCTACGGCCGGTTTTTTGCATGTATTCGTAAGGCTGGGGAATTTCGTTGGCGTAAATAATCTTGTTACGTGCAAAGGAATAGGCGCCCTTTAACCAGTAATTGAATGTATTGATTCTGTCGTTATATCCCAGTTCCAGTTCATATCCGTGATTCTGCACTTTACCGATATTGGCCGGTGGCAGGGAGGCCACCACAATTTCAGGACCGGAGATCTGCCAGAGAATATTATCTCTTTTTTCTTCAAAATAATCACCTGTAAGTGATAACCTGTTGTTGAAGAACTTGAATTCGGCGCCGGCATTCCATTTCACCGCCTTTTCCCAGGTTACGTCCGGGTTGTTCAGCGGCCCTTCCCGATACATATTATACCGCGCCATGTCTAAACCCGCCGTACCAAAAACGGCCGCCTGGTATCCGCCATTGTATACTGTGTACGATGTGGGAATATACATGTACCGGCTTCCACCAATTTTGTCGTTACCCACCACACCATAAGACCCCCTCAATTTCATGAAGGAGAACCAGGAGTCTTTTGGAAAAAAAGCTTCCTCCGAAGCTACCCATCCCAGCGACCAGGCCGGGAATATGCCATACCGTTTTCCTTCGGGGAAATTTTCCGAACCATTGCGGCCCATATCAAATTCAAACAGGTACCTGCTGTGGTAGTCATAGGTAATACGTGTTACCACACCCAGGTAGCCGGATGGCAATCCATATGCCAGGGAAGGGTTCCAGGTTTTTTGCAAATTGCCGAGCAACAAACCTGTTACGTGGTGACCGCCCCTGAAAGTGCGGTCGTATTCGATAGCCGCTTCAGCATATATTTTTCTCCATTTATTGGCGGCCGCAATACTTTCCGACAAATTGAACCAGGGACCGTCTTCCTTGCTTTTATACAAAATATACCCACCGGGCGCATTGGCATCTTTCAACACCGTCCAGGCCGGAAAATTTTTCGAGCGGTTAGCATCTTTCTGGTAAAAGTTATCATAGGAGCCCATGGCGCGTACCGCCAGGCCGGGTGTTATTTTTTGCAGGTTGTATTTTAACAGCAGGTTGGTGTTGAGGGCATTGCCAAACCGGTCGGTAACAAAGGCGCCGCCGGTACTGGTGGGTCCCGCCTGTCCCCAGGGGTTGAAGAAAGGCACGCCTGCCGGTAAGCCTCTTACACTTTCCACATATTTTCCATCCAGGAAAACAGGGCCTGCAACCGGCGCCAGGTTCATGGCCTTATCAAAAGCGCCCCAGGCGCCGCCATTGGGGATGGAGTTATCTGTAATTTGTTCGCCCAGCTTCACACTCATCGAAAAATCTTCGGTGAAGTTGAAGTCGAAGTTCATCCTGATATTATAGCGGTTGAACACATGTTTGTAGGGGAAACCAAAATCCTGTTCCGGCTTATTGTATCCGCCACCCTGGCTGAAATAACTGAAGCTGGTATAATAACGTACTTTATTGGTACCGCCGGAGATGTTTACGTTATGATTTTGTTGCAGTGAAAATGGCTTGATGAGTTCATCCATCCAGTTGTAACTGGGATGGAAAACCGGGTCGGCGCCAGACTTATACAATTCCAGGTCTTCTTCCGAAAAGCTGGGCGGCAAACCGGCATTTGCCTGTGCTTCGTTACGTAATACGGCATAATCGTATGCATTCAGCATTTTGGGCAGAATGGTAGGTTGCGAAAGGGCCGTATTGCTGGTAAAATTGATGGCGGGCCTACCGGCCTTACCGGTTTTGGTAGTGATGAGGATAACGCCATTGGCGCCGCGTACGCCAAATACAGCCGTGGCGGAGGCGTCTTTCAGGATATTGATCGACTCGATTTCGCTGGCGTCGATATTGTTATAAGTTTCACGCTCCACGCCATCTACCATGATCATGGGGCTTCTGCCACTGGCGTTCAGCGTAGCCATACCGCGGATTTGGATATCCGCTTTATCGCTCCCGAATTCACCACTGCTTTGAACGATTTGTACTCCTGGCGCCAGGCCTATCAGCGCGTTGCTCACGCCGGCCACCGGTGCTTTTACCAGATCTTCACCCTTAATATTGGCGAAGGAACCTGTGGAAGTTAATTTTTTTTGCGTACCATAACCCACCACAATCACATCACTCATTTCCTCGGATTTGGCTTCCATGGATTGCGTGATGAAGGTTCTCCCATTGATCTGGGTTTCCCGGGTTATGTATCCCGCGTAAGAAAATACAAGTACGCCGTTGCGAGGCGCAGAGATGGTAAACTCTCCCTCATCGTTGGTAATGGCGCCGATCTTTGCCCCCTTGACCATGATGTTCACACCAGGAAGGGGCTGGTTCTTTTCGGTGACCTTACCTTTTACTGTAATGGATTGTGCCCAGGCAGAATGGACAAAAAAGAGCAGCAGACAGATAGGGAAAGCTACAGGCAACAGGCATTTTTTCATATGCAGCGCTTTGGTATATCGTTATTTTAACGATACAATATTAATAAGGGTTAACTGGCTATAAAATAGAGTTTCTTATGAAAGAGATGGACTATTTTATTTTTTACCGCCTGCTTATAAGTGATTATTATGTTACATTTACAGCGAATTTTGTCATAGTCAGTTGCTCATATGTTAAAGAAAAAAGAAGGCTTCAGGGGGCAGAAAAGCATTGTATTGCCACGCAAGATCATTACCGAATTCTGCAACAGCAATTCTATAGCCAACGGCATGTATATCACCGATATAGGCTATTATCCCAAAGCGCAGTATCATTTTCGAAAAAGACCGCATGGCAGCGAACAGCATATTCTTATTTATTGTGTGGAAGGCCGTGGCCATACTCAAATACTCAAAAACAAATACGATCTGCAACCCGGATCGTTTGTGATCATACCGGCCGGCAGCAGTCATTCTTATGCCGCCAGCGAAACTGAAAGCTGGACAATTTACTGGATTCACTTTACTGGCCCCCTGTCCGGTAAAATGGTTTATACCATGATTCAGAAGATGAACGGTTATCATTCAACGGTAGAGTTCAAACAAAAACGTATTGACCTGTTCGATGATATGTATGCATGTTTGGAAAGAGGTTATGGCAATGACAATCTTTGTTATGCCAACATGTGTTTGTTTCATTTCATCAGTTCGTTTGTGTACGACGACCAGTTCAATCTTTCGCAAAAAGTGCATGCCGCCGATCCCGTGGAAATGAGTATTAGTTTTATGCAGCAGCATATAGCTTCCCTGTTATCGTTAGAAGCTATTGCACGCTCGGTAAATTTTTCTACCAGTCATTATTCAGCGCTGTTTAGAAAAAAGACCGGTTATGCGCCCATCGAGTATTTTAATCATTTAAAGATCCAGCGCGCCTGCCAGTATTTACATTTTACCGATTTACGGGTGAAGGAAATTGCCGATAAACTGGGTTTTGATGACCCTTATTATTTTTCCCGGTTGTTTAGTAAGTTGATGGGAATGAGTCCGAACCAGTATCGGATGAAAAAATGAGCCATTTGCTGGTACATATACAGATTATTACTTACCTTCGCCATTAGAAGTTAATGGACAACCCTGTTTACATTAAGTTTCCCAATCACTTTCTCCCAAAATGTTGATGCTATCAACGGCTAATGGACCATCCCAGCGTTGACTACTATCTTATTGATTAAGTAATAGTTATCAAGCGGCCTGGACCATCCGATTTTGCACAACCATTTAACCGCCGGATGGTCACCACCGGGCCAATCCCTTGCAGGCGGTAATTTACTTCTATCGTATACATACTGGAGCCGTAGCGGAACCCGCTACCGGCAGGGTTAGCCATTACATATCAATAACTTGTATGAAACAACTTATTATAGTCGTATTGCTGGTGTGGGGCCTGGGCGCCCATGCGCAAACCCGCCCCCAGCCTTCCATGTATGTATTTAATTACTCTTTTATCAATCCGGCTGCTATTGCTGCCGAGGACTATAGCCAGGTGCGTGTGGGTTATAGAAGGCAGTGGGTGGGCATCGATGGCGCCC
>Ga0065721_10048715_pt1 | contig 114700 bp, 104 predicted proteins | sample Mesricmetagenome_FD_59108 | JGI IMG/M metagenome (GOLD analysis project Ga0065721, IMG submission 59108) | Mesophilic microbial community from rice straw/compost enrichment Sample: eDNA_1 v2 (version 2) | ecosystem: Engineered > Solid waste > Grass > Composting > Bioreactor | place: USA...
TGTTCCTTGATAGCTTCTATGGCTACCTTCGCCTTAAAGCTGGCACTGAATTTCCTGCGTTCTTTTTTCATTTTCAACTGCTAATTTAAACATTTATGCAGTTGTCCAGTATTTGGGTAGTATGATATTGTATTTGTTGATTACGGGGCTCAGCAGTCTGTATTATTACGTCGTATTAATAACAGGGACGGTTCCGACGATAAATTTTCACTACTTTATGTTCTTTTTTTTCGGACTGGTAATTTCTATAACATTGATAAATAATTTGTTGATTTTTATTAAGCCTAAGCTTTTGGACAAGAAATGTCAGTATTTAATAAACCTTTCAGTATGCTTCCTGCAATCTGTAATTATTGTGGTTGATGGATTTTATTTTAGGTATCTACAGGGACTTAGTTTGACTTTTTATGTCAACGTCAATAAGTTAACAAAAGCATTTGACTGGGGAGGTTATTTTGAGTATTTTACGTTAGAGTTTATTTTAAAGCTCCAGTCGTCAGACAATGTGCTTTTTGGGGTTAATTTAATCACGCTTGTCCTGGGAATAAGTCTGTTGTTTCAGTTTAAAGACCTGAAAACAACAGACCTCCCGCCATCAAATCAATAAATACGTCTCGGAAAAGCGGATACGGTGATTGCCCCAAACGATACTACTGCGGCAATTGCAGCATCCGCCATTCCGCGATTTGAAATAACCCACCTGCTATTACGGAAGTGACCGAAACCCGGTAATACCGATACGCCGTATGATTGGTAAACGTATACGTTTTGGTCATAAAGCGTTCCGCGAAAGTCTCATCGTTCCGTTCATCCAGCAGTGTCCACGTGTTTCCATCCACCGAACCTTCCAGTTTCCAGTTTTTGGGATCGCGATCAGGGACGTCATTAGCCGAAGTGAGGGTGTATGCACCGAGAACGATCGGCTCGTAAAAATCCAGCTGAAACCAAAGGTCGCCGACGTAATCAAACTGCAGGAATTTCGTCTGGATGTCGTTGTCCGTCAGTTTCAATGAACCTTCGCCGGCGAATTTGCCACCGCTGTTGTCGCGGGAAACGCTCAGCGCACCTCGGTTGGTAACGTCGCGCACCACGCCCAGGTCGGTTAGCAATCGGGAGATTTCGGCAATGGAACCATTCGGCGTTTTTACCCGCAGCGTATAGTCTTCAAACTGCCCCGGGGCAACCGAAATGTTTACCACCTCGTTGTTGTTTAGGAATTCACCGCCCACGCCTACGCCTTTGTACCAAAAAATACTGTCTACCGCGATATTGGCGGCCACCGAAAGGTCGAGGCTACCCCCCGGTTTGGGGGTAGCGGTCACTTCAATCAGGCTGTCGGGAACGATGTTAACCACCGCTTCCTTTTCTGCCCAGAAGCCCTGGCCGTTTTCCGTCCGCAGCTTAATCCGGAAGTTACCCGTCCGCAAAAAGGTATGCGTCGGTGATTCCTCCAGCGAAACGCTGTCGTCGCCGAATTCCCAGCGCACCATTGCATAATTGGTTCCTTCGTTGGTAAACGAATAAGTAAAAGGGTCGTCTTCAGAGACCTGGGTCATCGAAAACCCCGCACTGGGCTTCGGTTCCTCCGGTTCAGGTGCCGGAACCGATTCATCTTTGCAGGATAAAAGCGTCAGCTGAAAAAGCAAAGCAATACCTAGCGTTCTTGTGATTGTTATCGTTGCCATTTGGATTGTTGTCATCGTACAAACTGCGTTTTATTTTTTTTTAAAAGGTTACCCATACGTTGCCCGGGTATCAGGGCACCCGGATCACCCGCCATTCTGCGAGTTGCCAGAGGTTACTTCCGTTGTTGACGCCAAACTCAAGGCGGTAATGCGTATAAGAAGTCTCCGTGCTGAATTCATAGCGTTTCGTTTGGAAGCGCTCGGTGAATATTTCGCCGGTTCGGCTGTCGAGCTCCGTCCAGGTCTCCCCGTCATTGGATCCCAGTAGTTTCCAGTCTTTCGGATCCCGGTCTGGAAAATCATTAGCTGAGGTGAGTGTATAGGCACCTAGTTTCGTCGGCGTGTCGTAAACCAGTTGCGTCCACAGGTCAGCCCGGAAGTCTCCCACCAAGAACTTCTTGCTTATATCGTTATCAATTAATTTAAGCGAACCTTCCCCGCCTTCCGCTCCGCCGCCGTTATCGCGGCTGACGCTGTATATGCCCTCGTTGGTAACGTCCACCTCCAATACGTGCTCGGGATAAATCAAGATGATAGCCGATTTCTTTTGCTCATCCAATACGTGGGTAGAGGGATTGGTAAGCACCACGGGCACGGCCAGGAGTTTATCCATGTGCTGCTCAATGACCGACCATTGCACGAAGACATCCAACGGTGCGGAGCTGATGTTGGAGCCGATCCGGCGGAGGGTATCCATGGTAACCTCGCTAAGATCCAGCGCGATGGTATTTTCCGGCAGGACACCCGCGTCGATCAGGGTGGCAACCGTATCCGGATTGAGCTTCGCGCCTACGGTAAAGGCCCTGCCGGGTGCGCCGGCCAGCGAGATGCCCAACGACACGTTGAGTCCGCCCGACTGGACTTGGTAGTTCTGCCGGTTGCGCACTTCCAATACCGTGCCGCCGCCATTGGTTAGGGATAGGTAGCGGATTTCTTCGGGCCGTAAAACGTCCGTCGTATTGAGCGTCACGATGCCGCCGGTGCTGCCGCTAGCCAATGTGTTTCCTTTTCCGGGATTTGCCAGCCGGTAAGCAAAGGCTACCTGCTTGCCGTAATTGCGCTCCAGAAAGCTGATGTTGATGGCCACTTCAAAGACGGCGCTGTCTGCACCGAAGGGGATCGTCACCGCGTTGGGCACCACGAGGTGTTCATTGGGAATCGGCAGTACATCTTCCAGTTGGCCTTCGTCGATCAATTGGGTCAAGGTATCCTGGTTGAGTTGGATTTCCACCTGGAAGGCTTTGCCTGCCGATTGCGACAGTTGGATGGCCAGCGGCACGATCAGCCGCTCGCCTTCCTTGCGGGGCTCGCCCACGGTCTCCTTTGGCGATACAGCACTGGGATCGGTCGCCTCGATGTCAAACGATTCCAGCGCGTGATCGGTACAGGTTTGGAACAGGAGCATGGCTAGGGCCAGCGTGCTCAATGTGCGTATGCGTGTTATTGCGTTCATATCGTAATGGATAGCAAATTTTCGTTAACAGTCGATCGCTTTGCCGGTTACTGATCCAGCCACACCCGGCCGTCCAATTGCCAGCTTTCCAATCGCGGTATTTTCAGCCAGCTGATGATCTGGGCCGGTATGTCCACATTCCGGGGGACCAGTGCCCCGAGATCCGCCGAACTGGGTGCACAGACAAAGTCAGACTGGTATTGGCGCGTAATGTCGGCCCCACCAAGGGTCATGTGACTGCCAAGGGGCCCCATGTCGTCGATGGTGTTGCCTTCCGAGCCTACCACCGGCCACAGGCCGGCGAGGAAATCGTAGTAGGGGTGGTCTTCCGGTACGCCGATCTCGCAGGAATATTGCGAAATGACGTCGTCGGGCAAGGCTACTTTCCAGAACCGCACATCGCTGATGTAGCAGTCGGCCTGGCCGTTGTCCGATTGCCCGCCAAGCATCAGCGGGAAGTTATTCGTGATGCTGCCGTAACCCGTGATGTTCACTTCGTTGTTGAACTGCCCGTTGGTGTAGGTGCGGACAAACCGCTCGTTATCGCGTATTACGCCCACCACGGCGATGCTGTTCCACGTCGCGTTGGCCAATGTGCCGCCCCGGGTCTGACCCACGTTATTGCCGAGGCCGCGGGCGTTGAACATCCAGAAATCTTCTTCCAGGAAAATGGTCCAGCCCACGAAATCCCAGGTCCACCGTTCGCGCTTGTTCAGCAGGGCGGGGTAGTTGTACCGGTAGTTGTTGTTCGGACCGGGGTTTTTCTTCACCTTCAGCTCGATGGTAAAGGCATCATCATCCAAATTGTAAATGTCGTTGTCGCCAGCGGTTACCTCACCCCGCAGCTGCTGCCGGAAGCGGACGAAATCGCCCTGGAACCGGATGCCCAGGAAGGGTTTGGAAATGATTCGCCGTTGGTAGCGCAGCGAATGGAATATCGTAAACGTATTCACTTCGGGGTTGCTGAAAATGGTATTGTCGTTCTCCTCATCGGGAATCGGGTAGTCGCCTCCCTTGCTGGACGTGATGACCACCAGCCAGTTTTCCGCTTCGTAATTGGGCCGGTTCTTCACGGCATCGAGGATTTCGCCCACCGAGCTGTCAAAAGCCAGGATCGCATCGCGGTATTGCGGTACGGACAGGTCATACCCATACTGGCTGCCTGCTTCATCGATACCGGTGAAATGGGCGGTCACCATCGTGACCGTGTCGGTTCCCAGGGCCGTGATCGTCGCGTCCTTTACTGCCCCGTCATTGTCCAGCAGTTCATGCACGTCGGTCCCCTCGGTCAGGTACTCGGCGAACAGGGGCGAGGAGGTATACACCCGAACGTCACTTTCGGGATTGGCCGCCTGTATGCGTTCAAACAGCAACGGGAAGTCTGCCAGGTGGTTGTCTTCGAAGTCATCCCCTTGGATGCCGTGTTTGGCTTTCTGCACTCCGGTGAGCATATCGGCCCAGTTCGTGCCATTTTGGTCGCCCGTTTCTTCGTCGGAAAGCGATTCCCATGAATAGATGGAGTTGGGGAGCAACGAACTGATGACCGGCGGGGCGGCCGCTTGTACCGATTTCCCCCGGGCGCCGTCGGCAATGATATACAATACCCGCGGCGTACCGAAGGCAACGTCAACGCTGTCCGTGTAGGCGTTATCTGGAATCTTACGGGCAAACTCCTCGCGGCAGGCCCACAGGCCCGTGAGCGCCAGCACGGTCGGCAACAGCAACCGGAAGGTCTTTGAGATATAGGGATTCGAGGTCATAATGCGATGTGGTATTCTCATGCGTAAAACAGTTAATCGATTGTTACCCGGATGAAATTGTTTGCGGGCTCTCCGTTAAACAGCGCAATACTGCCATAGATCAGCAGGGCGCGGCGCCCATCGGCAGCGGTGGTTTCCATAATGTCGCTGATTCCGCCGCTGAACAGACCGGTAGCGTTATAGCCGGCCAGCAGTGCGCCGCTTTCGTCGAGCACCATAAATCCGTTGCGTGCAATGCCGTTGTAGGTACGGAAGTCGCCGGCAACGATGATCTTTCCGTCGCTCAGCTGCTTGATGAATTCGGGGCTTCCGCCTTCGAACGCCTGGGGAACAAAGGCTTCATCAAGGGTGCCGTCCTCGTTGAGCATGGCGAGCTGCCGCGCGGGTTGTCCGTTGTAGTTGCGGAATTCGCCGGCAATCAGGTATTTGCCCGTAACGGGGTTGTACTGGGCGCTCGAAATCGGTTGGTCGGCGCCGGTGCCGCCGGGGTTGAAGGTTTCGTCAAGGGTTCCGTCGGCTTTGAGCCGTACAATCCGGCCCGCGGCCTGGCCATCGAAGCGGGTGAAGTTGCCATAGACCAACAGTTTGCCCTGCTGACCGCCCGACTCGTGCAGGACGGTGGCGGCGGCGCCGTTGCCGGCTTCCATTCCTTTTCCGGTGGCTGTGTTGAATCGGTAGGTCTTGTCGAGGCTTCCGTCGGCGTTCAGCCGGGCGATTTGGCGGATTTCGATACTGTCCAGAATAACGCTATCCCGTGTCTCGAGCCGGTTCGGTTGGTCGTACCGACGGCTGATGTAGTAACGGAAGCTGCCGGTTGCCAATACCTTGCCGCCTTGTTCGTACAGTTTACCCACAAAGCCATCGAATCCTCCGTTGAAACTTGGATAATACTTGATGGTATCCTGTTGGTCAGGGCGGCGGAAGGGGTGTACGCCCATGGTATCGATGGTACCGTTCTCGTGAATGCGGGTCAGGTTGCTGATGTCTGCACTGCGCTGGCTGTAGCCGCTGAAAAATCCGGCGACCAGGTAACCATTGCCGAAACGGATGATGTCGGCGATCGCACCGTTGGCGCCGCCGCCCGACCGGAGGCTGGCATCGTAGGTTCCGTCGGCAAAGGCCCGGGCGATCCGGTTAATGGGACGGACAATGCCCTTGTTGTTATAGTCGGTGAACCCACCTACCACCAACATCCGATCGTCGTTTGTTTGGATCACCCGCAGCACGGGGCCGTCCGTGCCTTGTGTGACGTTGAAACTCGGATCGGGGTTGATTTTGCCGGTGACCTCAAACTGCGGCCCGAAGACGACGACGTCGCCCACCGAAATGGAGGTTACGCCGGTGCTGGCAAAATCAGGTACGATTACCTTGATATGTTCTTCGGTTACTTCGCTTACTTCCGCCATTTCTCCATTGAACCGGAACACCAGTTGCTCGCTAAAGGGAACCAAGCCCGTGGCGTTGATGGTTACCTCCGTGCCAGGTAGGCCGTTGGCGGGTGTCGGTGTCTGGCTGCGGTTGATGAGGATGCCCAAGGGCTCCTTGCCGGGACCGTACGGTGCTTCCGGAACCGATACTTTTTCGGAGCAGGTCCACAGACCCAATCCGGCCAAGCTGAATAAACACGCTATTTTGAATGAATTTGTCATAGAACCGCTCTTATCGTTTACTTTGAATAATGTCCTGGATTACTTCCTGCCGGTTGAAACCAAAGCCTCCACCCCGATTGAAATCCAGTACGTGCACCACACCGTTGTGGGGTTGAATATCTGAGGAGGAAACCGGATGGGTGATCCATCGCCCCGGGTCGGGGTCCGAAATATTCGGGATGTATGAAATGTGCAATTGCCGGTAACCCATGTATTTCAGGCGGGTCTCCGTTGGTTTCCCTGCATCGGTGACGGCATCGTTGAACACCACGCCGATGTTGCTGATCGTGTTGTTATAGGCCAAGTAATTTTCGCCGCCGAAGGTACTCAGAATATCGAAGTCAATCTGTGGATAGTCCTTCAATAGCTTTTTGCCGTGGAACAGGTACCGCTCCAGGTATTTCCGCCAGATCACGGAATCAATATCGGCCAGGGTCTGGATCGTGTCCAGTCCGAGGTCGTAAAGTTGCTGGTTTGCACCATCCGCCAAAAAGGGATCCTCACCTTCATAGCCCACCTGTCCGATCAGCCGCCGGATCTCTTCGTCTTTCGGGGCGAAGAAGGTCAGCTCTTCGGTGTTCAAGACTTCTTCCAGGCCCGCTAGCCGGACGACGGCCGCCACCGAGTCCAGCTCGATGGGACGCGAGTCCAGGTAGCCCATTAGGGTTCCGTCGAAATACGGGTTAGCCTTTCCGCCGTCGGTGTAATACTCATCCTGTTTGCAGGAAGAAAAGAAGAAGGAGGCCACCAGCATCGCCAAGGCGGCCGTCCAAACCGTGTTTATACAGGTCCGTTTACGCGTATTCATCGTTATTGATCGCTCCATAATTCGTAACATTACCTACTTAACCAATATTCATTCAACACAATCCGCGGATTGTTGGCCCGTGCCACCGGATCAATCGGCCAGGTCCACGCCCGGCGGTTGTATTGGTCGGAGTTCAGCGGGTTGCGGGCAAATGTGGGGTTCATGATGCGCTGCGTGCGCACCAAATCAAAATACCTGTGCCCCTCGCCGAATAATTCTCGGCACCGCTCCCAGAAGATAAAATCCTTCAACATCGCGCCGCCGGTACCCGTATAGGGCGTCGCTTCCGCACGGTCGCGGATCAGGTTGAGTGACGCAATGGCCTCGGTATCGCGGGATAATTCGGCCAACGCTTCCGCATGCAGCAGGATGGCATCGGCATAGCGGAAAATCATAAAGGTATTGTCCGGATTGCGGTCTTCGTTGCCCGACGCGTATACGTTAAATCCGAATTTCACGGCGGTGAACTGCCCGCTGTTGGAGAGCATGTCGGTAAACCAGAAATCGCGCCGCTTATCGGCTACCCCTGCAGGGTACAGCTTGGCCATGTAGGTGTCGATGAAATAGCAATGGCTGATCTGGTTATTGTAGCGTGGGAATTTATAGGGCCACCGCAGGAAATGGTCGCCAAAAGGCGACAACGGTACGTTTTCATCCTGGTAGTTAATGCTTCGGTAAAACTCGAAGAGGCTTTCGTCCGAACGGCCCTTCATCACGGTAGCCCATCCTTCTTCCGTAAGGGGATAGAGGCGGTAGGCATTGCTTTCAATCAGCTCCGTACCCAGGGCGGCTGCCTCCTCGTAATAGCGCTGCCGGTTGTTGCGGTCAAAGCCGGCGTTCCACATGTTCATGTGCATGAGCAGGGCAATGATGCTGCCACGCGAGGCTCGCGCACCCTTCAGGGCGGGATCTGAATACGTCCAGGGGATGTTGTCCTTATGCGGGCGCAGGTCGTCCAGGCATTTGTTCATCACTGAAACCATCGGCTCCCGCGGCAACGCCTCTTCCTGATAGGGTTCGGTGTAGTATACGACATCGCCATACAGGCGGACCATCCAGAAGTACGTAAAACACCGGATAAACGTGGCCTCCGCCAGGTACCGCTTTTTTTCGGTGTCGCTCAGGCCGGGGATGCCTTCGTTGAGCTTGTCGATGAGGATGTTGGCGGTCTGGATTACCTGGTAGTACCGCGTCCAGTTCGTAACCCGTTCGTAGTGATACCACTCCCAGGGTTGCGTGGGATCCATGGCGGTGAGCAGGTCATTCCGTCCCAGCACTTCCACCACGCGTCGGGAGGAGTAACTGTTGCCATTGGGCGAGGCAAAGACTTCGCCCGAACGTACTTCGCCGATCCCGCCGATGATCCAGCCTTCATTGAGTTTATCGAAGAACATGCTGTACATGTTGGCAATGTTGGTTTCCACATCGGCTACCGATTGGTAGAAGTTATTGCCCGTGAGGCGGTCCAGGGGTTCTACCGTCAGGAATTCTTTGCACGAATACGAGGCGAATAATAGGACCAAAATAGCTATTCTTTTTTTCATGATCTCCTGCTCGTTAAAATCCAAGATTAAAACCGATGTTGTAGGTGCGCGGTACGGGATAGCCTTCCGAGACATCGCGACCCATGGTGGTCACGTTTTCGGGGTTGGGGCCTGAATAGCGGGAAAATGTATGGAGGTTTTCGCCGGACAGGTAGACCCGCAGGTTATCGATCCCAAAGCGCTGGATGAAATCGCGCTCAAACATATAGGACAGCACCAGGCTGTTGATTTTGAAATAGGTGCCGTCCTCCGCCCAGAGTGTCTGGTCGAACCGGAAGGGCAGGATGGTGCCGTAGCGACGGTAGTCGTAGGCATAGGGATATTGGGCCCTGTCGCCCGGCTGCTGCCACATATCGATGTCGTCCAGCGGTACCACCGCGTTATTAGCAAAAGGGTCCCGCATCAGTCCCATCCGCTGGGCCAATGCATTGTTCAGGATCGTCCGTTTTCCGGTAAATGATCCGTTGATGTTAAGTCCGAAGTTTTTGTAGGTAAGCATCGCCGATAAACCACCCGTGAAAATCGGCTGCGAATTGCCGGTTCGGCGGTAGTCGTAGCCGTCGAGGATGTAGTCGCCGTTCAGATCGCGCAGAATGGGATCCCCGCCCTGGAAAAACTGGCCGTTGGTTTGGTACCGGAGCCCCGTAACCGGATCTACCGGCACGTCCTGATCGGTCGAGTACACGCCGTCGTTGATACGTAGGTAGTTGGCCAGCGACGCGCCGCCCACGCGGAGAATGACGTGCTGCAAGTGCTGGTTCGCGTCGAATTCCCAGCGGATGAATTGCCCGTCGAAGCCGTCCGGCAAGCTAAGCAGCACGTCGTGGTTGATGGCACCGTTGACGGAGAACGACAGACTGAAATCGCTGTTGATCGGCAGCGGCCGGATCATCAGGAACAGCTCATGGCCGTAATTCACGATGCCGGCACCGTTGCTGAACAATTTGTTGAATCCGGTGATGTTGGAAAGGGGTTGTTCGAACAGCTCGTTTTCAACTTTCTTGTAATAAGTGTCGTAGATCACTTCCAGACGGTTGTTGAAAAGGGAGAAATCGAACCCCAGGTTGTATTGCGTATTGGTCTTGGGCATCAGGTTCGGGTTGGGAATCTGGTCGAAATCGAGACCGATACCCTGCTGCCCGTTGTAGTTGCCGGTGATGTTGAATTTTCCGTAGATCCGCTCCAGCGTGCCGGTGGGGATGATGTTAACTCCCCAGCTTAAGCGCAGTGCCCCGTAGTCCAGCCAGTCGAGGCCGTCCAGAAAGGGCTCTTTGTCAAAATTCCAGCGGAATCCGATGGCCGGATTGCGAGCGTACAGGTTCTCGAACCCGTTGGCCGAGGAGCCGTCCAAACGGTAGGAGAGATCGAGGACGTACCGTTTGTCAAAGTCGTAAGAAGCGGCAAATGCAAAAGATGCGGCCCGCTCATCGGCATAGTCATCGAGCAATCCGCCGCCGCGGGAAAAGTACCCGTCAAAGCCGATCGGCCCCTGTAATTGGTCGTTTGGACTGCGTTCCTGCCGCGTAACGGAGCTCTGACGGCCCGCAATGCGGAACTCGTTGAAGAAATTGACGAATAGGTTGTGCCGCTCGCCGAAGGTCCGTGAATAGTTGAGGCTGTTCCGGTTGTAGAGCTGCGTCGTCCGGCCGTTGTACGAATAGACCCGCGCAAACTGGTTGTTGGCAACGGCGGGCGTGAAGGTGTCTTCGGTTTTCGACTCGAATTCATAGCTGACATTTGTGCTGGCGCGGAGCCCCTGTATGAATTCGTAGCTGGCCTCCAGGTTTGACCGGATCAACCGGGTCGCGTTGTCGTTGTCGGTGTTCAGCGCGGAGGCGTGGCTGCCACCGGCCTGGTAGAAGGATGGAGGCGGAAGCAGGGTGGAGGATAACCCGTTTTCGGCAATCCCGGTCTGCAGCATCCCGATGCCGTCGCCCACGCTCTGCTGCCCCAGTTGGCCGGTTACCGAGCCGATAATCTGAAAGCGGCGGTCGGCGGGCTGGTATTCCATGCGCAGGTTGGCGTTATAGCGCTGGAAGCCCGTATTGCGGATGATGCCCTGATCGGAAAAATAACCCAGGTTGGCCTTGTAGTTGAACAGCTGATCACCGCCGTCGATCGCCAGGTTATGGCTCTGGTTGTAGATGGTGCGGTAGTAGTAATCCTGCCAGTTGGTCGAGTTGTTCCAGTACGCGTTGAGGCTGTCGGAGAGCATTCCCGATTGAGATACGAGCCATAAATCCCAGAAGTCCTGCGCATTTTCATAGATCTGCCTCAGTTTGAGCTGTCGCTCCAGGTTCCCGCCCAAGGTTTCGCGCAGCTTGGGCGGTGTTTTGACGAAGGAATTGTGGGTATACCGCACGCGGGGGATGGGCGAATTGCCCCGTTTGGTGGTGATGATGATGACCCCGTAGGCGGCCATGGAGCCGTACAGCGACGTCGCCTGGGCGTCTTTCAGGATTTCAATGCTGGCGATGTCTTCCTGCGGGATGAGGGAAAGCGGACTGATACCGGGTCCTTGTTGCTGGAACCCGTATTCCGTGGCGCGGTCGGCGTCCATCGGTACCCCGTCGATGACATAGAGCGGTGAGGTGGGCTGCAGAAACGACTGGTTGCCACTGCCCGTCATGGAGATGGTCGAAAGGCCCCGTATCTGGGTAGAGCCCCGGAAGCCGGGAGCGCCGGTGTTTAACTGGATGTTCATACCCGGCACCCGGCCCTGGAGGAGCTGCTCCACATTGGCGACGGGAATGTCCTGCACCTGCTCGCCGCTGATGGCGAACGACGAACCTGTGCTTAACTCTTTGGAACGTTTCTGATAGCCGCGGATCACCACCTCTTCCAGTGCGTTTGCGTCCGGCGCCAGCTGGATGCGCAGGCTCTCGCGGTCGGCGCCGACCTTTCGCGACTGCTCCTGATAGCCGATGATCCGGAACACCAATGTAGAGCCGGGGGGGACCGAAAAGCGGAAGTTCCCGTTTTCGTCGGTGGTACCCAAGGCTCGCAACGGGCGTCCCACGAACACGGTGACGCCGGCAAACGGCTGGCGGTTTTCATCGACGACATTCCCCGCCACGGTTACGTTGGCCTGCCCATAGGCACCCACGGTGGCCAGTAACCCGATAACTATCCCGATCAATCGTACAGACTTCATACTGAAGAAATTGATGTGTAACTTATTCATCTTCAAACTTTGGTAGTTCGTTTCTAAAATGGAATATGATTTCCCAGTTGCCCGCCCGGTAAATGTTGAAGTCCAGTCCGAACGACGCATATTCCCGCACGCCGCCGAACCCCCGGCGGGAGTATTCGATATCAATGCTGGCACTGCTTCCGTTTCCGTTGGTGTACGGGGTGGCGACATTGACCAGGGGAATGGGATAGGCTACATCGTATTGGACGTACTCGGCCGTTTTGACGATGTTGAAACCGTGGATCAGCTGGTTCCACTTCGTTTCGTTGAACTCGTCGGGATTCATAAATGTACCGTCGGGGCGCATGAACTTCAGGCGGAGGTTATGGCCGTTCCCGCCTTCAAACGGACGGATGTAAACCACGACGTCCTTGACGTTGTCATTGCTCTGCAGCGGTTTATTGGAATTGGCACCGATGACCTTGTCCAATCGCGGACGGATGTAGTCTTGCTTGTCCGGATTGGCTGGATCCGCCGGATCGGGGGCCGGTTCACCGGTGTACGGATTGGTATCCGTGTACGGGTAATAGGGCTGCTCCCGCCAGGGGATGAGCTGAAAGTCCCGTAAGTAAACGGTTCCGCCGGAGTTGGATACTTTCAGGTCGAAAAAGCGGATATCCTGCACGAGGTTGCTGCTGTCCGTCGGGCGGGGCTCGATGAGGTCGTTGGTGGACGAACCCCAGAGAATGAACTGTCCCGACTCGCGGACTTCAAACAAGGGGCGGTCTTCCAGGCGGCGCTTGGCTTCGATTTCTTCCAGCGATTTTTCATAGCCATCGTACGCGTCGATCCACACGTAGGTGGGCCGCACCTGGAACAGGTCGGTAACCGGCCGGCCGTCGCCATACCGGGCATTGACAATTTCGAAGGTCAGCGGCAGCGACGAGTCGTCGGAGTTGAAAATCCCCATCAGGTTGGTCCGCCCGATAACGGGCTCCAGTAGTTGTGTGCCGTAATTGATGTTTTTGCTCAGGTATTCCCGTTCTTCGGGCAAATCCAGTACGTCCTTACAGCCGCCCGCAAGCGAGGCTGCAAGGATGCAGGGGATAACGATATGGAATGGGTATCTTCTCATGGTCTTGTTCGTTTAATTCTCCTCTCTATCGGGTGCGTTCATCGTCCAGTCGGCGATCTGGAAATCACTGCCGCTGCGTATGCGGGTTACGTTGAGCCGGTAGAACTTATACGCCACTTCGTTGCGGATGCGGAATACCTTCAGCTGGAACCGCTCTTCGAAGATCTGCCCGGATTTTGAATCAAGGGTAGTCCAATTCTCGCCGTCTTGTGAGCCCTGCACGTTCCAGTCGATCGGGTCGCGCTGCGGCAGGTCGTTCGCCGACGTGAGGGTGTAGGCCCCGGCAACCGCAGGTTCCTCCAGTTCAAATTGCAGCCAAACGCCGTTGAAGTTGTTGAGGAAGAACTTGGTTTCCCGGTTTCCGTCAAAGGCGAATTCCGCAGCTTCGATGGCGGTCGGACCGCCGGGATTTTCGCGCGAGGTTTTCCATTCGCCGCCGATCAGCTTAAACAGGTTGGGTGGTGGCGGGACGTAGGTAAGCCGGCTGATGAAATCACCGAAGCCGAATACATGATCGCTATTGACGACGTGTACAAACCCGTTGTCGGTTTGGATGTTGATCGACCCGGTGTGGGTCGTGATCCAGTTGCGCCGGAACTGACTGCGCTTGGTGTCGCTGAATTCAATGGTTGAAGGTCCGCCATCGCGGAATCCGGTAGAGGTGGTGTGCGCCAGCTTGGCGTGCATGGGGTAGTTGTAGCGGATGGCCGTCAGGCTGATGCCGTCTTGCAATCGCATCGAATCCGTTGGGTACTTGCCGCGGATAATGTATTGGGTGAGCATCGTATCCAAGTGTTCGTAATCGACGGTTGACAGGTATTCCGATGGCTTATCGGCCAAAAAGCGGACGTTGTTCAGGTTTGCGATCGCCAGCTGAAAGCTTTCGTTGGTCAGCGCAAACAACGTGATGTCGCTGTCGCGGAGCGTCTCTGCCAGTTCCAGTCGGTCGATCACGCTGAGCAGCGAGTCGTACACGCCCGGTTGGCTTTTCAGGTAGGCATAGGTGTCTCCCACGAACTGTTTGTCAATGGGTTCCGGATTGTAGTAACCGCCGTCTTTGGCACAGGAGGTTACCAACAATCCCAGGAGCAGCCAATAGCAAAAATTGATCAGTTTCTTCATGGTTACGGGGTTATTGCCAGTATTCGTTTTGAGTCAATAGGTTATTCTGATCCAGCAGGGTCTGGGCAATGGGCCAGTAGATGCCTTGTTGGGTAATCAACCGGCTGATCACCGGATGGCCGGGCCGGATGCGGTTGTAGCGTACCAGGTCATACCAACGGTGGCCTTCGCCCATCAGTTCGCGCTGGCGTTCCAGAAAGATGGCGTTGAGCAGGTCGCCATTGACTTCCTCGTTGTACGGGTCCAGTCCGCGCCGTGTGCGGATTGCATCGAGGTTCTCGATGGCACCCGAGCGCTCACCCAATACGGCCAGCGCTTCGGCGCGCAGCAGCGTGACGTCTTCCAGCCGCGTGAATACGATGGCGCTGGTGAAAATCCGGAACGAGGGGTCGTTTACCCCGCCCATGATGCATTTGATCTTGCTGAAAATCGGGTACCGGCCGTTATAGTTGGAAAAATACCGCTCGGATACGGGGGTGCCCAAGGTGTCCAGACTGAAGCGCTCGTCGCCGCCTTCGTTGAAGATGTTGATGATCGAATCCTTCGGCAGGTAGATGTCGGGGATGCGCTTGTTGACCACCGGTTCGGCCAGCGTCAGTTCTTCGATATGGCCCGTAAAAGAGGCATCGACATGGCCCCAGTCAAAAGCAAAGCCGAATAGCTGATTGGTATTTTTATTGAAGAAAAACCCGTTTGCCCCGGTGAGGTGGTCGGTAGAGATGTAACCGTTTGAGGCGCGTTGGTAATTGTCGATCACGAACTTGCTGTAATTGGCTACGGAGGGATAGTCCCCCTGCCAGGCCGCCAGGTGCGCAAGTACGGCATATGCCGTTAACTTGCGCGCTAACGCACCATCCCAACGACCTGTTGTTTCGTTATAGTAATTTCCCTGCTGCTGTTCGTCGTTTGCACTGTAGCGGTAGGGGAGGTCGGCCGCCGCAGCCAGCATTTCCTGCTCCGCCCAGGCTAGCACCCGGTCCTGGTTTTCACGGGGTTTGTTTTCAAAATTCCCATCGTGCGAGGAGACGATCAGCGGTACATCTCCCCAGTTCCTGACCATGTAAAAATAGGCGAAGGCGCGCAGGAACCGGACCTGGGCAATATCTACGACCATATTATTTTCCGTATACCTGAGGTCTTTTTCGTGCACCTCATGCACGCGCTCCAGGAAGATGTTAGCCGAATTGATCACCGCATACCAACGCCGCCAGTTCGAGAGGGCTTCCAGCGATGGATAGGAGGCAGTGAGGTCATTGCTGATGATGGCGCGGAGATCTTGTCTCGACGGACTGGTAAATTCGCCCGCGCGGACGTCCCCATAAAGCCAGTGGGCGTTGTAATCGGCCAGGGCCGCACGTACCAGGCCGTAGGTTCCCATCACCGCGGCACGGGTGTCTTCCAGCGAATTCCACATGTTTTCTTCGCCCACCACGCGCGACGAATCGATGTCAAGCATTTTTTTGCACCCACCTGTCATCCCCAGTAGGATGGCCACAGCGCCCCAGGTGATCAGCCGTAGGCTCGGTAAGTTGCGATTTGTCGGTTTACTCATGATGTATCTTTGTGCTTTCTGTGGTTTACAAATTCATTCGGATGCCCAACGTATACGTACGGGGGATGGGCAATCCATATCCCGTGTCGTATCCCATAAAATCAACCAGCTCCGGATCGCGCCCCGTATAGGGTGAGAGCGTAAATAGGTTGTGGCCCGTGCAATAGACAAAAAACCGATCCAGCGTGCCCATCCGCGTGCTTAGCAGCTCGGTCAGGTCATAGCCCAGCGACAGCGTGCGGAGTTTGAAAAACGAGCCGTTTTCCAGGAACAGGTCCTGCTCCATGCGATAGGGAATGACGTTGCTCCAGGGATTGTAAATGGGATACTTGCTGTAGTCGCCGTGTTTTTCCCAGAAGGTGATTTCCTTCACTGCATTGATTTCTATGGCTCCTTCCCGGTTGACGAAATCAAACCGGTTGGCCATGTCGGCATTCAGCACGTTGCGGCCCAGGTTGAAATAGAAATTTGCATCCAGCGACCACTTGCCGTACCGGAACTGGTTCATAAAGCCGCCGGATACTTTCGGGAAGATGGATCCCATAAGCATCCGGTCGTTGTTGTCAATCAGGTTATCGCCGTTGGTGTCCACCCATTTCGGGTCGCCGGCCCGCAGCGGTATGCCGTTGTAACGCAGCGGTTGCCCGTTGGTTACCGGCACTTCGGCATCCGACAAATAGATGCCTTCGTTTTGGAGCAACCAGAACCGGTCAATCCGCTCGCCGACGCGGAACAGGCGGTTGTTAATGACCAGCTCATCGCGGCCGCCCGGCAATGCGGTAAGTTTGTTCTGGTTGTAGTTGATATTAAGGGACGGTGTCCACGAAAAATTCCCCGCCCCGCGGAAAGCATCGACCCGCATCAGCAGTTCCACGCCGGTATTGTTGACGTCCATGCCGGCTTCGTACGACTGGCGATAGCCAAATTCGGCATAGGAAGGAATCCCCAGAAGCTGGTTCCGGTCGTACTTGGTGTACCAATCCAGGTTGATCTGGATGCGCTCATCGGCCAAGCCCAGATCCACGCCGACATTCAACTGATCGGTGTAGGCCCAGGGGATGCCGTACCCCGACCAGCCGAATTCATAAGGCCGGGTCAGCACGCCCATGCCGTTGTAGCCGGGGGTAATGAGGTTTCCGGTATACCCGACCTGCGTGGAGTAGGACGGTCCCTGTGAGAAATTGTCAAACGCATTCAGGCGGCCGATGCGGCCGGCGCTGGCGCGCAGGTTGAATGTCGAAAACGGCGTACCTTCCGTGAGCAAGTCGTTCCGGATGTTCCAACCCACCGACAGCACGGGGGTAAACAGCCACCGGCTGGTAGGCTGAGCGTTCGATGAACCATCAGACCGCAGCAACAGGGAAACGGTGTACCGGTTGTCGAAGTTGTAAGATCCGCGGCCATAGAAAGACACCAGGTTCTGCTTGGTGTAATCGAGAAATTTAAAGACCAGTTGCCGGGGAAACGCCGTGGGGTTGAGGTAGTCGCCATTGTTCGGGTCCGACTGAAGCAAGTTGATTTTGATGAAATCGTTGATGCCTTTATAGGCATATGCGTAATTGTATTTGAACGCATCCCATTGCAGCACGCCGCCGCCTTCAACGAACAGCGTATGCTTGTCGCCCGTTTTGACGTCGTAGGTTACGTGATTGTCGAAAATCAGCCGTTGGTTGTAACCGTAGTAGTTGGACGCGAAGCTGTTTTCTTCCATTAGGGTACGTGGATAAAAGAGGTCACGGTACCCTTCGTTGTAGTCGACCGCCAGTCGGGATGCAATTTTAACCCGGTTCAGGTCAAACACCAGTTTGGCATGCCCCTCCACGATGTTGGTCGCGTTATTGTCAAAGCTGTTGTCAAACTGGGTGAGGTACTGCCGGTAGATCTCATCATTCGGAGATAGGGGCGAGGAAGGGTCGGGGATATAGGAAGCCGTGGCAAAGCGGTCGCGCAACGACCGGTTGCGGTCACGCTGCACGCGGTTGCCATTGATCATGGCCGAAAATAACAGCCACTTCATGGGTTTCATGTTGATGTTGAACAACGCGTTGTATCGCTTCAAACCGGTTTCATCGGCCACGCCCTGGTTCCGCAGATGTCCCGCAGCAAAGCGGAAATTCGCACGTTCGCTTCCGCCCGATATATCGGCATTGGCAGAATACAGCAGGCCGGTTTGGTAATAGCTGTCCGTCCAGTTGGATGGACCGTAATACGAGGCGTTCAACGAGTCACTCAGATAAAGCGGATAGCTGTCGTCCGCGGAATACCTCCCCGTGGCGGTGTAGCGATCGTAAAACTGCTTGCGGAATGCATTTTCATAGGCGCCGTTGATGGTGGTCACCGTAGGCCGCTGGGCTGCACCTGCGTATACGTTGAAGCTGATTTTACGCTCGGTTCCGGGTTGTTTGGTGGTGATGGCAATCACGCCGTTGGCACCCAACGGGCCATAAACCGCTATACTTGCCAGATCCTTCAGCACGGTCACCGAAGCGATGTTGTTCATGTCGATGTTACTCAGGAGATTGGTGGCCGGGCCGATGCGGTTGAATTGGTATTGCTGGATGTCGAACGCAAAGGGGTGTTCACCAATGAGCGGAATGCCATCCACAACCACCAATGGCTGTGATTGATAGACTTCTTTGTTGGAAAGGATCGGCATCGGGAGGCCGCGGATGTACATGGGCTGCACGCTTCCCGGTTCTCCGGTATTTTCCTGCACATACAGTCCCGCAATCTGATCTTTCAGGTACTGTTGCAGGGAAACCGCAGGAAAGCGGGCGATGTCATCGGGTGCCGCACTCATGAACCGCGCACTCAGGTCTGTGAAAACGGAATCCCGCCGACCGATTGCCAGTTCCCTGACCAACGTGGTGTCGCTACGAAGACTGTCTTGGGCCGCTCCCGTGGTATCCACAGTGGACTGGTACGCCCCGCCGGAAAAGTTCCGGGCAGCATATGCGGGATACGTTAGGTATAGCAGCGCACAACCCGTTAGAATTATTGTGATACGCATATAAATTGGTTTTTCAGACAATTATTATCTTTTAAGTTAATAAAAGGCATGCGAGTTCCTTGCCACCAGAAGTAGCAGTGCATAAAAGTTTACAAAAGCTTACAAAAAGTCACCGGACGCCCCGCAACGAAGGCAGCCAATAGATCCATACACGGTCGGCAACACGGAACGTGAGGTACCGCATACAAATCGAATGTCCGTCCTGATTAACTAAATTAGGTGATGAATGTAAATAAGATTCTCATATGTCATAATTAAAAGAGTTTATTAATTAGGCAGTTTATCCCTTTCTTTCGTAATTAATTTGGTCAACGGCATCGCTGACGATGCTTGTTTACTTGGTTTGTTACGGCTAAGTTACAAACAAAAATCGTTTTAGCAATTTTTTTTGAAATTTTTTTTTCGTGGAAAAATAGAAGCGCTTGTATTGTTAAAATTTTGTAATTAATCGCAGAAAAATCGGGATTTTCTGATTTCTGTCACTAATTTTGCGGCAATTTTAACAGAATGGGTAAAAGAAGCAAAAAAACCGCCGACGAGGTGGATGTCATTCTTATCGGCGCGGGCATTATGAGTGCTACCTTGGGCACCTTAATCAACGAACTGCATCCCCGTGCAAGCATCGAAATTTTCGAACGTCTGGACGAGGTTGCGGCCGAGAGTTCCGATGCATGGAACAACGCTGGGACAGGGCATTCGGCGTTATGTGAACTGAACTATACGCCCCAGCGTCCCGATGGCTCGGTGGACATCGCAAAGGCCATCAAGATTGCGGAGTCGTTTGAGCAGTCGAAGGAATTTTGGTCGTACCTAGTGGTCAACGGACTGGTAGACCGTCCGGAGAGCTTTATCCGGAGTATTCCGCATATGAGTTTTGTGTTCGGGAAGGAGAACGTAGCGTTTCTTAAAAGACGGTACGAGACGATGAAAGAACACCATCTTTTCAAAGGTATGGAGTACACGGAGGACCATTCCGTGCTGCGGGAATGGATTCCCTTGATGATGGAAGGCCGGAACAAAAAGGAACTGCTGGCGGCGACAAAGATCGACATCGGTACCGATGTTAATTTCGGCGCGTTGACAAGGGCCTTGTTTCGCCATCTGATGGAGAAGGAAGGCGTGAAGCTCCGGCTGGCACACGAAGTGCGCGACATCGAGCGGGCAGCGGACGGGCGCTGGGAGGTAACGGTGAAGAACCTAACCACCGACAAAAAGCGTACGGTGTCTGCCAAATTTGTATTTATCGGTGCTGGCGGTGGATCCCTGCTGCTGCTCGAGAAATCGGGGATACCCGAGGCCAAGGGATTCGGCGGATTCCCGGTCAGCGGACAATGGCTGAAATGCACCAACCCGGCTGTCATCGAGCAACACCACGCAAAAGTATACGGAAAGGCCGCGGTCGGATCGCCACCCATGTCTGTACCCCACCTGGATACCCGTGTCATCGACGGCAAGCTGGCGCTGTTGTTTGGCCCTTATGCGGGTTTCTCCACGAAATTCCTCAAAAATGGTTCCTGGCTCGACCTGCCGGCTTCCATTAAACTCAATAACATCCGGCCCATGCTGGCCGCCGGAATGGACAACATTCCGCTGACCAAATACCTGATCAACCAGGTACGCCAAAGTCCGGAAGACCGGCTGGAAGCCTTGCGGGAATACGTTCCTACCGCCCGTATGGAAGATTGGGAGCTTGAAATTGCCGGGCAACGTGTACAGGTTATCAAAAAGGACGAAAAGCATGGCGGCATATTGGAGTTCGGTACGGAAGTGGTGAGCAGCGCCGATGGTTCCATCGCCGCATTGCTGGGCGCATCGCCCGGTGCATCCACCTCGGTCTCCATTATGATCGACCTGCTGGCCCGCTGTTTTCCGGAACGGGCGAAGACCCGGCAGTACCTCGATAAGCTGCAGGCGATGGTGCCTTCGTTCAACCATTCCATCGCGGCCGATGAGCAACTGTGCCGGGAAACGCGTGAACGTTCGGCAGCAATCCTGAAGCTCGAGCCAACACTCGCGTCCGTCTGATGGCGGCGGTAGCACTTACGAGCGACTGGCTTTTCCTGCTTATTCAATGGGTGGGTGTCATTTGCGGCGTAGTGCAGGTGCTGCTCGCAAAGGCCAACCGCGTGCTGCTTTATCCGTTCGGAATTGCCAGTATCCTGATTACCCTCTATGTGCTGTACGACGCGGGCTTGTATGCCGAAATCCTGCTGAACCTGTATTACCTGGCGATGAGTATTTACGGATGGGCCCACTGGGCGAAGCGCAGGGGCGAGGCCCCGGTGAAGGCGGGCTACTCGGGCAAAAGGGAATGGGTCATCACGCTGCTGATCGTCGCCATCGGCTTTCCGTTGTTATATTATGCATTGGTCCATTTTACTGATTCAACGGTACCGGCATGGGATGCATGGGTAAGTGCCACGGCGTGGGCCGGCATGTGGCTGTTGGCGCAGCGAAAAATCGAAAATTGGGTTTGGCTCAACATCAGCAATGCGATCGCAATTCCGCTGCTTATCCACAAGGGGCTTCATCTCTATGCCGCGTTAACCTTGTTTTTATTTATTGTGGCCATTTTCGGCTTTATCGAGTGGAAACGTATCATCCGCCGGGAAGGGGCATCGCTATGATTCCCGCGGAAATCGCCGATCAGCTGCGCGCGTTGTTGGGCCGCGCCGAATCGGAAGGCCGACTGACGCAGGATCAGTTGGCTATTCTCTACAATCGGGGCTGGTTCAAGCTCTTTGTACCCCGGGATTTGGGTGGCTTGGAATTGACGCTGCCCGATGGGGTTCGTCTGGAAGAGGAACTGGCGGGCATTGACGGAAGCCTTGGATGGACGGTCACGCTTTGTGCCGGGGCTAATTTGTTCGTGGGGTATATGCAACCGTCGGCCGCACAGGCCGTGTTTGCCGATCCGGCCGTTTGCCTGGGAGGAAGCGGACAGGCATCTGGCACCGCTACGATAGCGGGGAATGGCTACCGCGTGTCCGGAAGGTGGCGCTATGCTACCGGAGCACCTCACTTGACTCATTTTACGGCCAACTGCTTCGTCGAACGCGATGGCGAGACCTTGTTGGACGAAGCCGGCAATCCTCGGGTGATGTCATTTTTCTTCGCTAAAGACGACGTACGGATTATCGAGGACTGGCCGGCTTTCGGTCTGAAAGCTACGGCAAGCCACTCGTTTGAAGTGTCGGACGTTTGGGTGGACGAAACCCATGCGTTTGTCATTGCTCCCGAGCGGGCTACCCTGGCCCAACCGATATACCGGTATCCGTTCCTGCAATTTGCGGAAGCGACACTTGCCGCCAACACGTTGGGCATGGCACGTCATTTCGTGTCGTGCGCAAAAGGGCTGCTGAAAGATCCGGTGGTTGATTTGGCCGAAACCGTACAGGCGCGGCTTGCGACGGTGAAGGCCTCGTTTTATCAGGCTGTGGACGCATCGTGGAACGAATTGGCAGATCGGGGGCAGCTATCTCCTTCAATACTTCAGTCGGTGAGCGATCAAAGCCGGATCATGGTGCACGCGTGCCGTGAGCAGGTGATGGCTCTGTATCCCCATGTCGGACTGGCTGCCGCGGATGCTTCCACCGAGATCAACCGGATCTGGCGGGATCTCTTTACCGCCAGTCAACACAGCCTCCTCCGTTAATCGCTTGTTCTCCCGCTTCTCCTAATCACTCGCGCAATCCACGGGTTCATACAGCACCGAAAAGCGACTGGTGTCGCGGGTGACCTGCCGGCCGGTAGCCGTGTCCACGGACAGGGGTTTTTGCGTCAACCTGCCACCCTGCAACGCGAATACTACCCGAAGCGTATCCGGCATGCCCTCCTGGGTGAAACTCCATACCAGGTCAAGTGTGTCACCCTCCATCTTGCCTAGCAATGTGCCTCGTCGGGCGTCCTTTTCAAAAGGAATAACGTTGAAAACGCCCGTAACGGTTTCCTTGCGGATCGCCAATTGGACGTACGATGAATCCTGCTGTTGGGTTCCCTCGGTGCGCAGAAAACAGTACTTCTGCTCTTGGTCGCTTCGCGTTGGGTTGCCGCCCGTCGAATCTCCGGCAGTTGATTTATCACCGGTTGTGCTGTGTTCGCTCTGTGTACGATTTTGGCAGGAAAATAGCGCTGCTAGGCAACATATACTAAAATAGGTCCGTAGATTCATGCTTGAAGTTCAATGTTCCGTTTAGTAACAACTAAGCCGCCACAATGTTTTTAATTACAGGCGACCGATACAAATATACGGTTTCAGTTTGTTTCGGGGGTATTTTGGACCTGCCGCTCGCAAGCTGGGATCCGCCGCGCTCCGCTTGCGTCTCGGCAAGGCTTGCTCTGCAGCAGGTCCAAAATACTAGATTTACGTCACAGACACCATCCGGGATACCTTTGGCTACGCAAAAGCAGCCTAGTGACGCGGACCGAAGGGAGCGTTACAGCTGAGTTGCGTACCAAAGGTATCCGTAACCGAGGTATCCATCCCAAATACTTCTCCAAAGATACCCTTGCTACGCATAAGCAGCCTTGTGACGCCGGACCAACAGGAGCGTTACAGCGGGGTTACTACCTTTGGCTACGCATAAGCAGCCTGATGACACGCAGCGAACAAGAGCTACAGCGGAGTTGCGTAAAGCTATAGAAATTGCCCATTGAACCCGTATATTTCCTCTAAAATACTTTCTTTCATTGGCAGAGGAGAGACCGATAAATTCCTTTTATATGCAACGCAATCAAATTGCATATAAAAGGTAATTTATCTAAGTTTGTCTACATCATGCATAGAAAAAGTTAAATGATTGCATTTGCCAATGCCAAAATCAATATCGGCTTGCAGGTCTTGAGCCGGAGAGAAGACGGATACCACAATCTTGAAACCGTCTTCTATCCGCTGAAGCTATATGATGTCGTGGAAGTGGTAGAAGCTCCGGATATGCGCTTTATCCCCTCCGGTATCCCCGTTCCCGGCGATGGACGCGACAATCTCTGCCTCCGGGCTTATCGGCTGCTCAGTGAAACACACGATTTGCCGCCCGTGCATATTTACCTGCATAAGGCCATTCCCATCGGTGCCGGACTAGGCGGTGGCTCGGCGGATGCCGCGTTTCTGTTAACGTTGCTGAACACGATGTTCGAATTGGAGCTTGACGAATCGCAGTTGATGGATTACGCACGCCGGCTGGGCGCGGATTGCGCCTTTTTTATCCGTAATACACCGGTACTGGCTACCGGAATCGGTGATGTTTTCCAAGACGTAACGATTGATCTGTCGGCATACCACTTGGTATTGGTTAAGCCTCCCGTACACATATCGACGGCGGAAGCCTATGGGACGGTCACGCTGGATCCGGAGGGCCGGCAATTGAAGTCGGCCATCACCCGTCCAGTAGCCGAATGGCGGGACACTATCGTCAACGACTTCGAGGCCGGCATTTTTGCGAACCATCCCGAGATAGCGGCAGTTAAAAATCAGCTGTATGAAAACGGAGCCCTATTTGCCGCCATGAGCGGCAGCGGATCTTCGGTGTATGGATTGTTTAGAAAACCGGTAAAAATTCCTGACTTAGAGTTAACTAACGAAGTATTTTACATAGCGCAATAAAAGAGATTTAGCATGGTAGAATTCCGCGCACTTATCGAACGATCCGAAATCCAGCATGGTCCGGCAATGATGGGATGGGCGTATATCGAAGTGCCGCGTACCATAGCCGAACAGCTAAAACCCGGCTGTCGGCAGGTCTACCGGGTACGCGGGGAAATCGACGATCAGCCGTTTTCCGGACTGGCCTTGATGCCCAAAGGGGAGGGCGACTACTTCCTCGCCATCAACGGTGGCATGAGAAAAAAATTAAAGAAGGGCGTGGGGGATTTTCTGTCCCTCCGCTTGGAGGAAGATCGGGAATTTGTGATCGAGATGCCCGAAGACTTGGAACTATGCCTATCGGACGATGAAGGGAATCTGATGGCAAGATTCATGTCAATGCCCAAATCGCACCGCAATTATTTCATCAAATACATCAACGACGCAAAAACCGATCCCACGCGCGCGAAACGCATCGGCATGACGGTGGAGGCGATGGCGACAGGACTCGACTTCGGGGCGATGATCCGGCTCGATAAAGCAAGGAGGCAACGCGATGTATAGGTTACTGAAAATAGCGTTGATGGCGGTGGTATCGGTCGGCGCCGTAATGGCGTGCGCACAGGAAAGCGAAAAAGCAAAATCTATGGAAACACTGGGAATCGGGGATCAAGTGCCCCGCTTTGTTCTGAAAGATCAATCGGGCCGTGATGTGGATATCGCGGATTACATCGGCAAGAAGAAAATGGTCATCTATTTTTACCCCAAAGACGAAAGTCCGGGTTGCACGAAGCAGGCCTGTGCGATCCGGGATAGTTTTGCAGACTATACCGATGCGGGTGCCGTTGTTATTGGCATTAACTCCGGAAGCGTGGAAAGCCACCGGTCATTTGCGGAAAAACACAGGTTGCCTTTTATCCTACTCAGCGACCCTGGCAACCGGGTGCTGAAACAGTTCGGTGTGAAAAATGTACTTTTTCTTACCGGGCGGGAGACGTTTGTAGTCGGGCTTGACGGGAAGATCGTATTTAACTACCGGGCGTTGATGAATGCCGCCGAACATAACGATAAGGTATTGGAGTTTCTGAAAGGAGACGATGCCGGATAATCCCGGATAATCAGTGTCCGAAACCGGCACCGTCCTCAATACCGTTGTTTAATGTTTAATGACCGTGGTCATCCCCGTCCACTACGTGAACCTCTACTTTAAGGTCAAGGTCGTTCGCCCCACTGAATTGCGTGTAGTTGGGATTGTCCCAATCATCGGCTGTGATGTTAGCCTTTACGCCGTTGTTTAAGTGGCGCAGGATGACATTGAACACAAACGAGTCGGATGGTTTCAGCACATGTAAATACCCCGTTATACCCACCCGCTTGTTCTCAGGATCGGCATATTGATAGTCCAGTACCCCGTCCGGAGCGCCCAGGAAGAAAATCTGGTGGATGTCGGATTCCGCCAGGAATTCCTGTTCGGCACCTTCCCGGCCGGCGAAGTCTGTGGTGCTCAGCGTGAGGCGGTAGGTTTTTCCTGCGTCCAAGTGCAGGTGCGTACCCACCGGAGGTAAACCGGTCTCGTCAAACGTAACCGCCACGACTTCCGGGTTTTCAAGATCCTCGGCATGACCGTCGTGCCAATCTACTTCGGTAAAGGTCAATGTCGCCGATTTGATTTCTTCCTGAGGGATCTCAGGTTCCGGGTCATCCTTGCTGCACGACACTGCAAACACCAGGAATCCCAGCGATAACAGCGTAAAACGAAGGGGGCTAAACAAATGCTTCATAACGGACTTAATTAAGATTTGAGTTAAACAAGTTATTTAATTATATCGTTTTATCAGTTGATAAATAGCGTATTGAATAGCTAAAAAGAATATGATAATCGGATGCCGATCTCTCGGCCCAAACCATGGCTGTAGTAGCGAAATCGATTCATGTATTCTTTATAACTTCTATCAAATAAATTAGTTATGGATACACCCGCTTCTAACGGATGATTGCCTAAAGCAAATTGACTGCCGGCATACAAGGAAAAGAGGTGGTAGGCCGGCGGTGGTGGTGCGTAATCCGACGCCGGTTCGTAACGCCTTTGTTCCAGTACCCATTGGTGTGCAAAGCTGAGATAGGTGTTGCTCGTTATCTTACTTTCTATTGGCAACTGCCATCGCAGCCGGTGATCGAACCGATCGGACGGGATATAGGGAAGATAGTGGTCATGGGTTATGTCACGGGCACGGATAACCGAAGCATTGAGGTGGTAATCGAGGTCTGCAGATAATGCATATCGCAGGGCAAGGTCTGCACCAAAAAGCGACGCGTCGGTCTGCTTGTATCTGAACACCGGAAATGTACCGCGGATGGTTTGCAGAAATTCGCCGGGTGAGGGCTGTGCATAGATATAGTCTTGGATATACTGCGCGTACAGATCAAGGTCGACGGTCAGCGCGCCATTGGCATATGACGGGCTGACGACCCATTTATATCCGTGTTCGCTACCCAGCCCCGCATCCCCGATTTCATAGAGGGCTGATCCATGGTGCAGGCCGTTGCTATATAGTTCATTGGCGCTGGGTGCACGCCATGCCAAGCCGAGGTTACTACGTAGCTGCCAAGCTGCGCTCATGTGCCATACAGCGCCAAAAGAGCCGCTGACGTTGTGGAAGTCGCGCTGGCCGCCATACAGGTTCTGGTGTTTATCGAACCCAGCGGCATCAAAGGTTTTAAAATCATACCGGATTCCCAGTTCCCATTCGTGCGTCTCCCGGATGAGCCGCTGGATGGCAAAAAGCCCACCAGTGAAACTGTCGTAGTTCGGAATGAGCGGCGTATTCAGCGTTCCCGGGACGTTGTTATTCACCTGTAACGTCAGGTTGGTCCCCACCTGTGTGCGCCAGTGGTCGTAAAGCGGTGTCTGGTAATTCGCATCCAGCGTCTGGGTGGTCAGGATCATATCAAGCATCGGCAAGGCGTCGCGGTCGGCACGGCGCATGTCATACTCCTGCCGGTGGTTGCGCTGAATACCATACTGGATATCGGAACTGCCGCCGCCGGAATAATCGCGGTGCCATTTCAGCTTACCGAGGTCGTGTGTAACGCGCTGCCGGGGAACATCAATGTCGTAAGTAAACGGATACGTTTCGAAAGGCCGGCCGGCCTCAACGCGGGCCTGTATGTCGGCTGTGGTGCCGACATGGGCTCCGGTGAAAATGCCGAGTAACGTATAAAACCGGCTGTAGTAGGCATCAAACACCGATTGCGGGCGACTATAACGCAGTGCAGCAGAGACGTTGTACTCCGCCAGTCCGGTATTGCCAAGGTAATAATCAGCCGTGCGTACATTTCCACTCCGTTTGGCCGTGCCCTGTACCCGCCACGCAAGTCCCGGTAAGGCACTGACTCCCGATTGCAGCATGCCGGATAGGATACCGCCGCGGCCATTGGCCTGGTAGAGGGTGTTCAGCTCGCCGGATAGATGCGGATCGACGGGCAAAGGAGATGGCGACGTAATGATGACGCCCCCGATGGCATCGGCGCCGTAGCGAACACCTTCCGCACCCTTTACCAGCCGGAATTCCTTTGCAACAAATGGATCGATCTCCGGTGCATGCTCGCTGCCCCATTGCTGGCCTTCCTGCCGGATGCCGTTGTTCAGAATCAGGATCCGGTTGCTGTGCATCCCATTGATGACCGGTTTTGCAATCGTCGTACCGGTCTGCAACATGCTTACCCCGGGCAACGTACTGAAGATGTCAGCCAACGTTTTTCCCTGTACCTGTGCGGCTTGCTCGCGGGAGACAGTCCGTACCGCATTCGTGGTAACCACGGTCTGCTGGTGGCCCACCACATTGACATCGTGCAACAAGATGTGATCGTGATGAAGTGTCAAGGTAAGGGTCGCGTCATTCTCCAGCGTGACTTCCGTAGTCAGGCTATCAAAACCCACGCTGGTAGCAGTAATCGCATACCGGGTACCGCTGCAGAGCTGCACAAACCGGAAATAGCCATGCCCATCGGAAAGAATTTGCTGCGTGCCGGGATTGATTTTCAGGGTCACGCCCGATAAGGGGAGCTGCGTGTCACTGTCCACCACACGGCCCCGGATGGTGAGGTGGCATGTCGGAGTTTGGGAATACCCGGTCTCGACAAATAAGCCCGGTATGGAAACAAGTATAGAAATAAGTATCGTCCAGATCCGCATCGTGTCGTTATCGATCAGGTCACAAATTTCAACATAGTTGCGTTAATAAGCAAATCAAATGCAACAAAGTTTATTTTAATAATTGAGGTTTGCAAATAAATTTCTGATTGTCAGTATACTAACTAGATTTATGGCTCATTCGGCAGCGTTGATCATGAATCATAAACTAGGAGCGGGGATGGAATTGCGTGATAACCGAATGTAAGTAATCGCGATCCACATGGGTATAGATTTCGGTAGTGGTAATGCTTTCGTGTCCCAGCATCTCCTGTACAGCACGCAGGTCGGCACCGCCTTCGACCAGGTGGCTGGCAAACGAATGGCGGAACGTGTGGGGACTGATTTTTTTCTTCAATCCGATTTTTGCCGCAAGGTCCTTGATGATAATAAATATCATGACCCGGGTCAACGGCGCGCCCCGGCGGTTCAGGAATACGAAGTCCTCGAAGCCCGGTTTAATCTTCTGGTGGATGCGTATTTCGTTCAGATAAATATGGAGATATTTGGCCGCTTGGGAGCCAATAGGTACCAGGCGTTCTTTGCTGCCTTTGCCTTCGACTTTGATAAACTCCACGTCCAGAAACAGGTTGGAAATTTTCAAGCCTACCAATTCACTCACCCGGAGGCCGCAGCCATACAGAACCTCCAGCAGGGCTTTGTTACGCATACCTTCGGCGGCAGTTAGGTCGATTGCAGCGATGAGGTCGTCTATTTCCGTGATGTTGAGTACGTCCGGGATCTTGCGGCCCAGGCGCGGCGCCTGGATCAGTGCCGTGGGGTTTTCAACCAATCCGTACTCCAGTGCCATAAAGAGATAAAATGTTTTGATGCCGGAGAGGATGCGGGCCTGGCTGTATGCGGAGAGCCCGAATCCGTTGATCCATGTTAAAAAATCCTGTAGCTGTACCGGCGTAATACTTTGGGGTTCTATCGCTTGTGGTTCGGCGAACTGCTGAAGTTTGGATACGTCATCGAGGTATGCCTCAACCGTATTTGCAGACATGGCCCGCTCCAGTTGGAGGTAGTGCTTGAAGCCGTCGATGGCGGTTTTCCAGTCCATGGTCACTGTCCAAGTGAGTCAGGAAGGTGTTATTTGTTCAAATAAAGTAAAATGACACCGAATGTCGCGGCAACTTGTCCAATCCAGAAAACAAACATCCATTTGATGATTTCGGTTTTATTCTCGGCTAAATCGGCTTTCGTCGCCAAAATTTTTGTTTTATCTTCCACCTCTTCTTTGATTTTTTTTTCGATATACGTTGTGAGGTTTTCGGCTGATTCTTTTCCCAGTTTTCCCGAAAGCAATGAATATAACTTTGTTATCACAAAAATAAGAAAGAATCATATGATATGCAAGTCCCAGCGGATCCAAGCTTGTGAGCGGCAGGCGTAAAATTCATTCCGATTTGTTATTTTTACCACCCATGGAAAAGATGGAACTTGCATTGGACCGCATCATCGAAGCGATGTTGTCGCGGATACCTGGTTTGATCCTCGCGATCATTCTGTTGTTCATCGGAAGCTGGTTGATCGGGCTGATCCTGAAAGTCCTCCGCAACCGGTTCGAACGGCGAAATGTAGACCTTTCGCTCCGCGATTTTGTGGCAAGTATTGTCAAGGTTATCCTGTATACCATGCTCATAATTTCCGTCGCCTCGATGGTAGGGATACAGACCACCTCGTTTGTGGCGGTGCTGGGAGCAGCCAGCCTTTCCATCGGACTCGCGCTTCAGGGCAGCCTCTCCAATTTTGCCGGCGGGGTGTTGATCCTTCTTTTCCGCCCCTTTCGGGTGGGCGACTACGTAAGCAGCGCTGCGGGTGCTTCGGGAACTGTGGAAAAAATCGATATTCTTTATACCACGCTGCGGACTGCCGACGGGATTGCGGTGTTCGCACCCAACGGGCCACTTGCCAACTCGGTGATCACCAATTATTCAAGCATTACCAAACGTCGGATTGAGTATAAGATTGGCATCGGTTACGAATCCAATATCAAAGAAGCACGGGAGGTTATTTTGTCTGTTCTGAAAGCGGACAGCCGGGTCTTAGGCACTCCGAAGCCGGAAGTGCACGTCGCGGAACTCGCAGACAGTTCGGTTAATCTGGTCGTTCGGGCTTGGGCACCGAAGGAGGTCTATTGGGATGCATATTATGAAGTCTTTGAGCAGATAAAGGGAGCCCTCGATACCAACAACATCACCATTCCCTATCCCCAGCAAGAAATGCGCATTGTGAACATAGGTTCCTCAAAGGGGGATGTGCTCGGCGGGGACCCGAACGGAGGGCGGGATAACTAGCGCCGCATGCTCAGCAGGCGGGCCACATATTTCCCGACGATGTCGAACTCAAGATTGACAACATCACCGACGTTAACCTGCTTAAGATTTGTGTGTTCGTAGGTATATGGAATAATGGCAACCGAAAATTGGCTGTCTTTAGAATCTACGACCGTAAGGCTGATTCCATTGACCGTAATCGAGCCTTTTTCGACCGTTATGTTACCCGGACCGGCATCATATTGGAAGGTATACAGATAACTGCCCCGTTGGTCTTCGATGGCTATGCATCGCGCGGTCTGATCCACGTGCCCTTGCACGATGTGCCCATCCAACCGGTCGCCCACTTTGGTGCAGCGCTCGAGATTGACCTCACTGCCGAGTTGGAGGCCGCCGAGGTTGCTTTTTGACAACGTTTCGGCAATGGCGGTTACGGTGTGCTCGCCGGGTGACAAAGCCACCACTGTGAGGCAGACCCCGTTGTGTGATATGCTCTGATCGATTTTCAGTTCATCCGAGAGTGCGGACGCCACGGTGATGTGCAGGTTGCCGGCCTCGTGGTCGAGGCGTGATACCTTGCCGATGGTTTCGATAATGCCTGTGAACATGCGCGTGGTTTTTCAGCTTTCAATTAATTTTTTGCCCGTTTCCGTAATCCAAAGAGCAGCAGAACACCGAAGACCAAGCTCCCTGCGCATCCGGCATAAGCGAGGTAGTCGCCCGATTGCACATAAAACGTGATTTCCTCATTGAGGTTGATGTCCTGCTTAATGGCTGCCGGTACCCACCACTTGGTTTTTCGCACAACGTCACCGCGCTGGTTGATGAATGCCGAGATGCCTGTGTTGGCCGACCGCGCTACCCAGCGCCTTGTTTCGATCGCCCGCAATTTGGCGTATGCCAGGTGCTGGTCTTTGCCGGCCGTATTGCCCCACCAGCCGTCGTTGGTAATGATGGCAATGAACTGCGCACCTTGTTTAATGGATTTGGCTACATAGTCTCCCCATATGGATTCGTAACAGATCACCGGGGCGGCACCGATGCCGCTTTGCGAATAGAAAACCGAAGGCTTGTCCTGGCGTCCGTAACCTCCGGTGGTACCACCGAATCCTTCGAACAGCGGTTTCAGGAATGCCAGCTCGCCTCCGAAGGGGAACTGCTCGGCACCGGCCACTAACTTGGATTTGTGATAGTATTGCAGCTTTGCCGAATTCTCAATGAGCACAGCCGAATTAAATGCGTCGTAATAAACGCCTTCAAAGGCACGTGCCGTGGGGGTCTGTGGACCGTTATAGATCCGATATCCTTCGATGCCTGAGAGCACGTTTCCATTTTTGTACCGATCCAGAAATTGCTGGATGTGCAAAAAGGTGGGATGTTCGTAAAAGCGATCTTCGTCAAAGCCTCCCTGCCGGGCGATGGCTGTTTCCGGCCAGATGAAAAATTCGGTATTCGGCTGTGCAATGGACTCCGATAGCTTCACCAGGTTATCGATCTGTGATTCAGGTGTCAGGAAAGTGAACTTGCCATAAGGATCGACGTTTGGCTGTACCACCACGATATTAGAAGGGTTTTCCCGTTCTTCATAGGTCGTGTACCGCCATAGCGACCAAAAAGTAGGCACACCGATCAGCAGAACGACAACACTCAGCAGTTTCCGCCGATGTGAAGGAGCAAATCCATCGCGTGCCGACAAAATTGCCAGAAACACCAATATGTTCAGCGCCCAGATCCATACCGTCCCGCCGTACACACCGGTGTATTCATACCATTGTACCATCTGATGGGCGTTGGCAAAACCATTTCCCAGCGTCATCCACGGAAACGCGAGGTCCCACGTCTGGTGCAGGTATTCATAAGCGATCCAGAACGATACCAATCCGGCGAATGACCACCCGATTGCATACCGTTTACGCAACTGATAATAGAGGCGAAAGGCGAATGCCATCAACAAGGCAGCGAGACAGAAGGGGATAAGTGAAACAAAAGCCGCAGCATAGACCGGCATTACGGCGTTCATAGCGTTGAAGACCCAATAAATGGAGGCTGTATTCCACACCACACCTGTTAGTCCTCCCAATAAAAACACCTTCGCGCCCTTCTTTTGGTAGTCACCCCGCATCACATCTTCGAGGGCTAATAAAAGGGGAATGAAGGCTAGCCAAAGCAATGGAGCGGTGTAGGGGATAGGGGGCCATGCCAACCACAGTAAGAAAGCACTCAACAGTGCAAATAAATAATTCTTTCTCACGGTTAAAGTTGGGATAGGAGTTCGCTTTTCTTGTTTTCGTACTCTTCCTGCGTGATCAGCTGCCGCTCAAACAACGATTTCAGCCGCCGGAGCTTCAAGGTGAGCTCATCTTCCTGTTCGGTTTGCTGAGGAGGCGGGGCCGGTTGCGGTTCCGGAAGCTGCTTTTCCGTTAAGCGCTGCTTTTCGGCCGAACGTTGCTTTTCCAATGCGTCGTTTGCCAATTGGTATACTTTGCGTGCCTGGTTTTTAGGGATGTATCCAATCTCTACAGGGTCGCCTTTCGCCGGGATGAGGAACAGCCGGGAGCCGAGTATGCCCTCTTTGAACCACACCTCAGACAGTTGGTGCCAAGGAAAGATATCGAAGTCGGCAGCGAGTCCGAGTTTCGTCGATTTACACACCAAGATCCGCTGATCGGTCACCGCAATGCTGTCCGGAAACAAGGTGACGGCAGGCATCTTCTGCACGGCTACGTATTGTATCTGTTCGTCGTGAGCCAACAGGTCCTGAAGTTTCAGCAGCAGCTTTTCGACGACCTTGGGATCTTGCCCATCATTGATATATCGATCGATGTTCATGTACGCGAAGATAGGAAGATTATCCCATACCTTGTATGCACACCACAAATTCCCCTTTCACCGGATGCGAAGTGAAATGCGCGATCACTTCGGCAAGCGTACCCCGTACGGTTTCCTCGTATACTTTGCTGATTTCACGCGATACAGAAGCCAACCGTTCTCCGCCGAAGGTATCGGCAAACTCTTGCAGTGTTTTCGTCAGCCGGTGTGGCGACTCATAAAAGACCATCGTCCGGTTTTCATTGACGAGCGCTTTCAATCTCGTCTGGCGCCCTTTTTTTACCGGAAGAAAGCCCTCGAAACAAAACCGGTCGCATGGGAACCCCGAAGCAACCAGTGCCGGCACAAAAGCGGTCGCGCCGGGTAGGCATTGGATCTCGATCCCATTTTTAATCGCTTCACGCACCAAAAGAAATCCCGGGTCGGATATTGCCGGTGTGCCTGCGTCGGATATCAGAGCGACCGCCTGGCCTTCTTTCAGGAAGCGGATAACCTCGTTCACCGCTTTGTGTTCATTGTGCTGATGATGGGCGTATGCCTTTTTTTCAATACCGAAATGCCTGAGCAGGGGGGCACTGGTACGGGTATCTTCAGCAAGGATGACATCGGCCTCTTTCAGGATACGTATTGCTCGTAAGGTCATATCCTCCAGATTACCGATGGGAGTGGGGACGAGGTAAAGCATTTTTCTTATTTTTGCGCGATACAAATAAACGAAAATATGTTGCAAGTTAATTATCTCCGAGAGAACCGCGACCATGTGGTCGAACGTCTGGCAATCCGTAACTTCAAAGCGTTGGAACTGGTAGATGAAGTGATTGCGCTTGATGAGCGCCGTAAGCAACTTCAGACTGAGTCGGATTCCATTGCTGCTGAGGCGAATGCGGCGGCACGCCAGATTGGCGAGTTGATGCGGCAGGGGCAGCGGGAAGAAGCCGAGACGATCAAAGCGCGTTCCGGAGGATATAAAGAGCAACAAAAGAAGCTTGCCGACGAACAGGCTGCGGTCGAGGCGGATTTATACGAGAAGCTGGTGCTTTTGCCTAATCTGCCGCACAAGTCCGTCCCGCGTGGGGGCGGTGCGGAAGACAACGAGGTGGTGTTGGAACACGGCCATCGTCCCGAACTTCCCGAAAATGCGTTGCCCCATTGGGAACTGGCGGCAAAATACGACATCATCGATTTTGAACTCGGTACCAAGGTTGCCGGCGCCGGATTTCCGGTATATAAAGGCAAAGGTGCACGCCTGCAACGCGCCATGATCAATTTCTTTTTGGATCAGGCCGCCAAGGCGGGGTACAAAGAGGTACAGCCGCCCATCCTCATCAACGAAGCGTCCGGATTCGGCACAGGCCAACTACCCGACAAAGAAGGACAGATGTACCACGTCGGAGTTGACAATCTGTACTTGATCCCCACGGCGGAGGTACCGGTAACCAATCTCTACCGTGATACCATCGTCAAGGAGTCGGACTTCCCCATCAAAATGACGGCCTATACACCGTGTTTCCGACGTGAAGCCGGATCCTATGGTGCCCACGTGCGGGGTTTGAATCGCCTGCACCAGTTTGACAAAGTAGAGGTTGTACAGATCGTACATCCGGATAAATCTTACGAGACGCTGGAGGAGATGAGTGCCTATGTCCAGTCGTTGCTGCAGGCACTGAACCTCCCATATCGGGTGTTACGGCTCTGCGGCGGGGATATGGGATTCACGTCCGCACTGACGTACGACATGGAGGTGTGGAGCGCCGCCCAAAAACGTTGGCTGGAGGTTTCTTCCGTATCCAATTTTGAAACTTTCCAAAGCAACCGGCTAAAGGTGCGCTTTAAAGGGGAAAACGGCAAAACCCAGCTGGCACATACACTTAATGGAAGCGCCCTGGCTTTGCCCCGTATATTGGCCTCCCTTTTGGAAGACAATCAAACGGCAGCGGGTATAAAAATTCCAGAAGTGCTCGTACCCTACGCGGGATTTGAATGGATCGACTAGGTAGGGGATGTTATTCCCCATGGAGGGACGTTTCCCGGTAAAGATGTTTGAACATAACGCCTGGATCTTCCCCGATGGCCAACGCGATAAGGTAGAGTTCGTCTGCGCGCAGCTGTGATTTTGGATTAATACTCAATTGGCTGAGTCGATACGTACTCAGCCCTGTTTTTCTTGCAACTTCAGCCCTGTTCACGGATCTTTTGGCGAGGTAAAGGCCAAGCTCCGTCAATGTCCCCTTATTCACGTCGTCTAATCTTTTTAATTTTCGAGTTGGGATAAAAATATCCGCTTACACATTTTATGGAAAAAATATTTTGATATATGTGTAATTTCTCTATATTTGTAGAGTCTAAACAAAATTATCAACAGCCGTACCGCATATAGGTTTGTCTAATTTTTTGAAAGTACTTGCGGTTTTTGAATTGTCCGCTTGTATCATGTGTTTGTGAATCCAAAACAATTCTATCGCTAAAAGGGGCTCCCCGCCCCTTTTTTCCGTTTACCCTCGCGCTAAATCCCTCTCTGACTTTTTCCATACTGCTTCGTGCGTCATTTATGTTAAATAGATGTTAAATTAAGTATACACATAGGTTTAATATAGGGTTTATATAGGTTAATGCTATATATATACTATATAAAAGCATTATATTTTCATTGAATATTCTATCTTTGTATTGTTAAAGAATCGGATAAAGCACATATCATAACAAACGATTAAGATGGCTATTATACAGCAGGGAATAAACGGTCCATTCCGCGGTAAAGTAGGATCCGTCATCGGATATACCTTGAACGGTCAGAATGTAATGCGTTCGATCGGTAAACGTCGTACACGGCCTTTTACTGAACTGGAACTTTTGAATCAGGCTAAGATGAAAGTTACGTCGGAATATCTGGGGCGGATTAAGCCTTTTGTCAAATTCGGTTACCGGACCGAAGCGCCCAATGGCAGCCGGATTGGCGCGTTCCAGTTAGCTCAATCGCAGGTGAGAAAGCATGCGCTGGAGATCGATTCGGAAGGTAAGCCCTTTGTGAACCCGGCAAAAGTGCTTATTTCCAAGGGAAACCTGGAGCCTCCCACAAACTGTTCGGTCAAGGCAGAAGGCAACCGGTTAATCTTCCGCTGGGATTATTTGAAACGTGGGGGATACCACAGGCTCCTGACGTTGGCGTATGATGGCGATTCTTTCCGTTTTTTCCGGGATTTGGGAGAAGAGCGGCGGAATGGAGCGGACATCTGGGATCTACATAACCTGGATTTGCTGGAACAACCTCTTCATGTATATGCGGCATTCCGGGATACAATAACCGGCGAAATATCGGACAGTGTCTACTGCGGGGCTATTAAGCCATCGGTTCCATCCGTGCCAGATATTGATCGTTCCCATCCTCAAACACCACCTGCACCACCCAGCCCTCCATCCGGGCAATACGAGTTAGCATTTCCTGATCGATGAACAGCCAGTTGAACGGCGTTCCGGTCACGCCCCGGTATTCATACTGATAGTGGATTTCGCCAAAATATCCATGTGGTTTCTCGACCGACCCGTCTGAATAAAGATAGGTAATGTCGGAGGAATCGAACAAAAGCTGCCCACCCTGACGGAGCAGCGTGCGGCAGTGTTTCAGCAACGAGCTTAACCCCGCTACGGTTCCTGCTAAACCGATGCCGTTCATAAGAAACAGAAGTGTATCGTAGCCGCCTTCACGGTAGTCAAAAAAGTCTCGTTGCAGCACGGTTCGGACGCCTCTTTGGCGCATCACGGAACACGCTCCGGACGATAGTTCCAAAGCGGTTACATCAAAGCCCCGTTCCTGCAGATACAGGGCGTGACTGCCCGCACCCGCCCCGACATCGAGCGTGCGGCCGTCACACAACGCGAGTGCGATGTGTTCCAGTTCCGGAAAATCGTCAGGTTCCCGGAAAAATACTTCAACCGGCATTTCTTCCAGGTCGCCGTAACTGGTGTGCAGCATCAGCTTGTCGCTGGTATTGCCGTGAAAATAGTCACGAAGGGCACTGCCCAGAACATCAGTCGCCATGGGAGATGTGCAGGATCTGTTTGGCAAGCGCAATGGTTTCTGCATCACCCGTATGCTTGCCAGGTTCGTCGGAAAGTTTAATAACCGGTGTCCACTCCGCTTCTTCGGGATAGGCCTCGGTCATTTTGATCACAATATTCATCGGCGAAAGCCCCACGTCGTTGGTAAAATTCGTGCCGATGCCGAAGGACATTCCGATGCGGTCCCGGCAATATTCGACGATGCGGGCAACTTTCTCGTAATTCAGCCCATCGGAAAAAATGATGGTTTTGGAACGCGGATCGATTCCTTTCTGTTGGTAGTGATGGATGGCTTTATCGGCAAACTGCAAAGGATCACCGCTGTCGTGGCGGACGCCGTCGAATAATTTGGTGAGTTTTTTGTCGAATTGCGTAAAGAAGACATCGGTCGTATAGGTATCGGAGAGTGCGATGCCGAGATCTCCCCGGTACACGTCCGACCAGTGCTCGAGCCCCAGCAGATTGGCCATTTTGAATCCGTATTTTGCTGCATGGAACATAAACCATTCGTGCGCATGCGTTCCGATGGGTTTGGTCTGGTACAGCATGGCCATATGTACGTTGCTGGTGCCGATAAACGAACCTTGGCCGTATTGGGTGAGTGCCTGGACCACCAACCGGTGTACCGCGTAGGAATGACGCCGTCGGGTGCCGAATTCCGCCAGGGTAATGCCCAGTTGGCCATATTGATTGATTTTTTGCCGCACGGTTTCCACGACCTGCTCATCCGGTTGCCGCTGCTGGCCGGTCATCTGGTAGTATAGTTCACAAATCAGCGACATAATCGGTACCTCCCATAGGATCGTGCGATACCAATATCCCTCAATCGACACGGAAAGTCCGTCGCCAAGCTGCCGGATGTGAACTTCTTCGGGATCGTATCGGTACCCTTCCAGGAAGTCAAAATACGTAGGGTCGATATAAGGGCAGGTGACGGCAAAAAAGTTTTTTTCCTGGCGCGTGAGCTGAAGCTTTGCCAGTTCGTTGACTGCTTTCCGTAACGCTTCCGCAAATCCATCGGGAAAGGTATGTCCACCCCGGTTGATGAACTGGTATTTTGCTTTGGCCTTTGGAAATAGTTTCACCACCGCGTGCTGCATGGTGAATTTATAAAAGTCGTTATCGAGCAGGGAATTGATCATCACTTCACCGCTGCTAACCAAGCTTCAGCCATCAATTGCGCTCCAGCTAAGGACGCATGCACACCGTCGCCGGTCCAATAGGAGGGAGCTGCCACTTTCGCTGCTTCGTCGAATACCCGTTGATAGGGGATAAACGCTGCTCCGTATTCCGTGGCGATTTCCCTAGCCGCCCGGCGGTATTCGTCAAAATCGGGATACCAGGCGTCGGTTACCGCTTTCACGTTATTGACGGCAAAGGGCTCGCCGATGACGAGTTTGATTCCGGGAAGTGCCGTCAGCGTTCGATCGATCAGTTTGCGGTAATCGTCGCGGTACACTTGTATGGTCCCGTCATATTTTCCGTCAAATTTATGCCAAAAGTCGTTTACACCGATGAGGATGCTGAGCACGTTGGGTTTGAGGGCCAAACAATCTTCCTCCCAGCGGTCGGCCAGCTGGTAGACCTTATTTCCGCTGATCCCGCGGTTATAGATCGTCAACTGCTTCGATGCATGTGTATTCAAAAGGTTTGCGGCGGCCAAAAACGCGTAGCCGGTTCCCAGTGCCCGGCTGTTGTTGGGTGCTTTGTTTTCTTTGTCCCGCCCGGCGTCTGTGATGGAATCCCCTTGAAACAAGATGATGTCGTTTTCCTGAATGCGGATTTTCGGAGCCGAAGAAATCCCAGCGGCTTTGACAATTTCGGGAAGGCTGACCGCCATTGCGGCGCCCATTAACGTGGTTCCTATAAAGGTACGTCTGCTTTTATCCATGGTTAACAAGTGGTTTTACTGGTTTCAAAAGTAGAAAAATATATGGAAAAAAGCGAAGCAGTCCCATCGGACTGCTTCGCTTTTTACGGTAGCTGGTTTACGTAGCGGGAATTATCCCCGGCCGCGGGAAGAACCCGACCGCTCATCCGAACGGCCCCGTACGGCGTTGCTGCTTCGTTCGGAACTCCGGCCTGTTGAAACGCTTGGCCGCGACGTCGAACGTGAAGACACCGAGGTGTTACGGCTGGAGGTACTGCGCTGTGTCTGTGAGGACGAAGGCCTGACATTCTCGCGTGACGACCGCGATGATACGGTGTGTACCCGTGCTGCCGGCTGGTTGCGCTCCCGGGCTTGAGGTTGTACGCGTTCCCTTGCCTGGGGCCGTACACGTTCCCGAGCTTGGGGTTGTACACGTTCCCGTGAGCGTTGGGGCGTCACGTTTTCGCGGCCGTTTGTTTGCGAACGGCTGCTGTTTACCTCCGGACGGCTGGCACGGTTGCGTTCAGCACGGGGTGCCGGTGAATTGCCGGACTCCGTGCGGTTACGTGATTCCGTACGTGTGCGTTCGGGCGACGATTGCCGTGCGGGAGCGGTGGCCTTGGAACGGTTTTCCGACGTCCGGGATGTCCGGGTGGTATTGCCGTTCTCACGGGTGGTTGACTGTGCTCCGCGTGTGGCTGCGTCGTTCCTGGAAGCCGTGCCGCGCGTAGCGGAAGAATTCCGAGGCGCGTCGGCTTCCGTGCGACCGCCGGTCCGTGAACTGGCGCTGCGGGATCCGGCCGACCGCACGGTCGCCGCGTCGGCTACCCGCGAAGGACGTGCCGAAGAGCGGGAGCTGCGGTCAACTTCCGGACGGTATAAGCTTACCGAGCGGCTACTGACCGATGCCCGTCCCGGACGGGAAGCGCTATTGATATCCCGAACGGCCACCCGGCTGCGTGTTACACGCTCGATCTCGCTGTGCCGTGGGCCGGTTACGTACGTGCGGTTATTGTACACATAGGTGTTGTTGATAATCGTCGTACGGTTATAAATATTCACACGGTTCCGATACGGTGTATAATAGCTGTAGATCCGCGGGCTGCAGATGTAACGTTGCGGCACAAATACCCAATGTGCGGCAGGGATGCCCATATTGATGGAGATGCTCATTCGGGGGCCAAGCGGTGCCCAGCCATAATAACCACCGCCGCTACGCCAGCTCACCCACGCAGGTCCCCATTCATAGCCCGGTACCCAGGCCCAACCGTAATAGTCCGAATAGGTCCAACGTCCGTAGTGAAACGGGGCCCAGCCCCAATCATAATCCGAAACCCAGGTGTTGCCGTAAGAGGTCATTACCCAATGGCCGCGGGAAGCATAGGGCTGGAAATCACGGTCTACGTCAGGAAGCCAAATATATCCATATTCGGGGTCGTCTATCCATTCCCCATACGGCGAAAGTTCGTCGTAGAACATTTGAAATGAAACGCTCATACCGGGTTGAGCCTTCACGGTGCCGGTTGCTGCCATCACCAGGAAGGTAAGTGCAGTTATCACTAATTGTCCGGTTCTTTTTAACGTTTTCATGACAAGCTGATTTTAATCTAATAATCTTGTTCGTTTCTGTGGGTATGACTGCAAAGCAGGGGCCAGGGTTTAATGGGGTGGTAGTGTCTTTCTTTTTGTTACGTTTGGTTTTCCAAGAACATTTTGCCGGAATTGGTGTTTACTAGTGCATTGGCAAGGGTATTTTGCCTGGAGGCCGGGAATGGCGCACGGTTGCGGGAGGGCCCGGAATAACGGACGGTTGCCTGCGCGACGGGTTTGAATGACAAATAAACGATACAGATTAAAATTAATCTTCTATTTTTGTAGCCTTAACTGCTGAAATCCCCGATGATAAACAAGATACAGCGCATACTGATCGAATTAGCTAATATCCATCGGTTTGTTATGCGTTTCTATCGGGAGGTGTTCATGCCTCCCTACGAATTCAAGGAAATTATCCGGCAATGCTACGAAGTGGGATGGAAATCACTGCCGTTGATTTCGTTGACGGGCTTCATTACAGGTATTGTGTTCACCAACCAATCCCGTCCGTCGCTCGCTGAATTTGGTGCCACTTCTTGGCTGCCTGCCCTGATCTCCATTGCCATTATCCGTGCACTGGCGCCGCTTGTCACGGCATTGATCGCATCCGGTAAAGTGGGCTCACAGATCGGGGCGGAACTGGGCTCGATGAAAGTGACGGAACAGATCGATGCCATGGAAGTGTCGGGTACCAATCCGTTTAAGTTTTTGGTTGTGAGCCGCGTACTGGCAACCACCATCAGTATTCCCGTACTTTCCTGCTACACAGCAGCGGTAGGTCTCTTGGGTGCTTTTTTGAGTGTAAATGCCGCTGAAAACACCAGTTTCCGGGTGTACTTCGATCAAGTATTTGAAGCCGTCACCTTTTTGGATGTGTTTTCATTGGTGCTGAAAGCAGTTGTATTCGGTTTTACCATCGGCATCGTGGGTTGTTACCAAGGGTATCATTCGTCGAAGGGAACAGAAGGAGTGGGCCGTGCGGCCAATTGGGCGGTGGTGATGTCGATGTTCCTCATCTTTATTGAGGAAATATTGATTGTTCAAATTATTCAAGCAATGCGCGCTTAATCATGTTGAAATCAGGCGGACATATCGATCGGAGTACCCAGGTGATCACCGTACGGGATGTGAGCAAATCATTCGGCAACTTGCACGTGTTGCGTAACGTGGATCTGCATTTGTTCAAGGGTGAGAATTTGGTCGTTTTAGGACGATCAGGCACCGGTAAATCTGTACTCATTAAGCTTATATCCGGATTATTGAAACCCGACTCGGGTACGATCGAGGTGCTCGGTGAGCATTTGGATGAATTGGACGAAAAGGCGTTGCAGCAACTCCGGTTGAAGATCGGCTTCTCATTTCAGAATAGTGCGCTGTATGATAGCATGACGGTACGCCAAAATCTGGAGTTTCCGCTGGTACGGAATAAGCGGCATCTTACGCGTGCCGAAATCAATCATGAGGTGGAGGATGTGGCAGATGCCGTCGGATTGTTGCACACGATCAATCAGATGCCATCGGAACTTTCCGGTGGACAACGTAAGCGGATCGGGATTGCGCGGACATTGATACTCCGCCCGGAGATTATGCTCTATGACGAGCCGACGGCGGGACTTGATCCGATCACTTGTATCGAGATTAACGGGCTCATTAATGAAGTACAAGAGAAGTATAAGACGTCTTCTATCATCATTACGCACGATCTGGCATGCGCCAAAAGCGTCGGTGACCGGATCGCGATGCTGCTCGATGGAAAATTTGAGCGGGAAGGAAGTTTTGATCAAATTTTTGACACAGATGATGAACGGGTAAAACCGTTTCATGACTATAATTTTATCACATAATCTATGAGTGCTGTAGAAAATAAACGTTCGATTATTGTAGGGCTGTTTGTCCTGGTGGGGATAGTTATTTTGGTGGCAGGTATTTTGGTGCTCGGTGGTCAACAGAACCGTTTTTCTAAAAATATTCACGTGTCTACCGTGTTTGATGACGTGAGTGGCCTTAAGGCCGGTAATAATGTTTGGTTTTCGGGCGTAAAAATCGGAACGATCAAAAACATCACGTTCAAAAACCTTCAACAGGTGGAGATTGTGATGGCTATTGAGGAGAAGTCGCATGAATACATCCGAAAGGATGCGGTGGCTAAAATCGGATCGGAAAGTTTCATCGGCAATAAGCTGATCGTTATCGAAGGCGGTAATGCCAGCACGCCGGCCATCGAAGAAGGTGATGTTTTGCAAAGCGCCCAGGAAGGTGGGCTGGACGCTATGTTGTCTACTTTGCAAGTGAATAATGAGAATTTAGCGATCATTACGAAGAATTTCAGCGAGCTGAGCGACCGGATTGCTCGAGGCGAAGGTGCGGTGGGAGCTGTCCTGACAGACTCTTTGATGGCGATCCATATCCGGCAGATGATTGCCAACCTAGATAAAACCGCGTCCAATACGGCGCAGGCGTCGCAAGCGTTGAATCAATTGGCAGGTAAAATGAATGCAGAAGGAACCCTAATCAATGACCTGCTTACGGACACCGTGGTTTATGGAAACCTCCAATCGGCAGTTGCGCAATTGCAGGGCATTACCCAAACGGCTTCCGCACTGGTAACGAACCTGAATCAGACCGCGGGCAAACTGGATGAGAAGGATAACGCGGTTGGTGTATTGCTGAATGACCCTGAAACGGCGGAGACCCTGCGGCAAACGTTGCAGAACTTAGAGCAGAGTACGGAAAAGCTGGACCAGAACATGGAGGCGTTGCAGCACAATTTCCTATTCCGGGGTTTTTTCCGTAAGCAACGGAAACAGGCAGAGAAGGAAGCAGAAGCGCAGAATTGACCGCCGATACGAACGATCTTGGGTTAAACGATGGTAGCCTCTTTATTAATGCGATAGCAATTCAGGGATTTCCGTAGCTTCCACTTCGCCGCTTTCCGTAATTTTTGAGAGCTTCACGGCTACCACTTCATTGACGAGCAACGGATCGTAGGGTGTACGTACCTTTACATAATTGCGGGTAAAGCCGTGCATATAGCCGTCTTTGACATCCCATTCAAATAATACCGCCTCTTCCTTCCCCAATTGGGATTCATAAAACGCCCGGCGTTTTTTGTCGGAGAGAATGTGCAGCATTTTGCTACGTTCCCCACGCTGCGCGCCCGGCACCGCACCTTCCATCTGCGCCGCGATCGTGTTTTCACGTTCCGAATAAGTGAATACATGCAGGTAGGAAATGTCGAGACCGTTGAGGAACTGATAGGTGTCCAAAAAATCTTCCCGCGTTTCGCCGGGGAAACCCACAATCACATCCACGCCGATGCAGCAGTTGGGCATCAACTCCTTGATCCGCGCCACCCGGCCGGCATACAGCTCGCGTTTATAGCGTCTGCGCATCAGTCCAAGGACTTTATTTGATCCGGATTGCAGTGGAATATGAAAATGGGGGACAAACCGGTCTGACCCGGCCACAAATTCAATAATTTCGTCGCTGAGCAGATTTGGTTCGATGGATGAAATGCGGAACCGGTCGATTCCTTCCACGCGATCCAATGCCTTTACCAAATCGAAGAAGCGATCTTCGCGGTTGCCATTGCGGATTCCGAAGTCGCCGATGTTTACCCCCGTGAGCACGATTTCCCGTACGCCGGATGCGGCGATGTCTTCTGCTTGTTTCACCAGATCGGCAATGGTGCCACTGCGGCTTGCACCCCTGGCAAGGGGAATCGTGCAAAATGTGCACGAATAGTCGCAACCGTCCTGGACTTTCAAAAACGTGCGGGTTCGGTCGCCGATTGAAAAGGCAGGCACAAACTGATGGGTTTCTGCAATCGGAGCATTATAAACAATCGCTTTCGGTTGCTTAGTTAACTCATTGATATGATCAACGATATTAAATTTTTCGGCCGCACCAAGCACCATATCCACACCCGGTATCTCCGTGATTTCGCGGGGTTTCAGCTGGGCATAGCAGCCCACGACGACCACGTACGCACCGGGCGAATGGTTCAAGGCTTCCTTGACTACCTTGCGGCATTTACGGTCGGCATTTTCCGTAACGGAACAGGTGTTGATCACATAGACGTCCGCCCGGCTATTGAACGGGGTGGCCTCATATCCCGCTTGTTGGAAAATGCGGCCAATGGAAGATGTCTCCGAAAAATTCAGCTTGCATCCCAAGGTATAAAAAGCGACTTTCCTGCTCATTTTCAAAGCGCAAAGGTACTTCTTTTTTTTCAGGCGGCAAAAGCTATCTTTGGTAGATGGGACCCGAAGTTTTCGTCGTTGGCGCCGGCCTTCGGGATCGGTGGCGGTGGGGAGCTTACCGAAAATGGCAGGCTGCATATTCTCGGGCGGAGCGCACTTGGTGGACTGGAAACCTCGATGGGCGGGTGCTTGGACCCACCCGGGCAGCCGATCGGAGGCTTGTACGCGGCGGGTAAGGCGGCGGGATTCGGAACCGGCGACCAAAAATCTGCATAAATGCGGCTAACGGGCAATCGGGGGTTGTGGTTTAGAACGAGATTCACTACACTTGCTCCCAAAACAAGACGAACATTTAGGGATTGCATTCCATTGAAAAGCAATAATTTGCATATCGGTCCGTACAAAAAAATCAAGAGGCTGCTTTTGCATGCGGTGTTCTGGACGGTTATTTCGGTATTGGCATACCTTACCTATCGGCGTCTCGGCGGTGATTATGTATGGATTTTTGTGGTCAAGGAAATCGCGGTTACGATGACGCTGTTTTATGCCGTGTCGTGGTTGATAGCCAAGGGGGTGCAGGTCGGTAATATTTACCGCGTTATCGGTTTCTATATCTTGGGTTATGTTTGGTGGGTGTCCATGACCTACCTGGTATGCTATATTGTACAGCATGATTTCGAAAGAGGAGATACGTTTTTTGACGCCTACCTGAATTTGGTGTTGGACAAGGGGTACTTCGGCTTGTTCACGTTCCATAAGACAGCGGCATTGCTGCTGGATTACATTTTCATCGTTACCTTAACCGTTGGCCCTAAGCTTGTTAAATCCTATGTAGATCAATCCAACGAGAAGGCGCGGCTGGAACGGGATCACCTCGCGATGGAATTGAACTTTCTCAAATCCCAGGTGTCCCCGCATTTTTTGTTCAATACGTTGAATAGCATTTATCGGATGTCTGAAAAAGGTGATTCCAGGACGTCGGATACGATTTATCGGTTATCCGGGATGATGCGATACCTGCTTTATGAGGCCAAAGACGAGAAACTGCTTCTTGACAAAGAGGTGGGGCGTATCATTGACGATTACGTGGCATTGGCCCGGATGCGGTACAACGATAACGTCCGGATTGAGCTTGTAACCGACGAAATAGACGAGCCGTACCGCATTGTTCCGCTTCTGCTGATCCCCTTTGTCGAAAATGCCTTTAAGCACGGCCCGGAACAGAGTCGTAAAGATGCCTGGGTGCGTATCGAGCTGAAGGTGATAGACGGGGTGCTTTATTTCAACGTAGGCAATGGGGTCAACCGCGCTGTCACACGGCCCGAGGTGGGTGGGGTAGGTATGGAAAACGTCCGTAAGCGGTTGAAGCTCCATTATGCGGACCGTCATACGCTCCAGGTGCGTGAAACCGAATCGGATTATTATATTTCGTTGGCGATCCAACTGTAGCGAAGCTTATGTATACGTGTGTAATTATCGACGATGAGGCCATTGCGCGTGATGCGCTCGCGGAATATGTGGCCAAGGTGCCCTTTCTGAAATTATTGGGTTGTTACGAGAATCCCTTGGCTCTCATGACGCTTACCGAGCCAGTAGATATCATTTTTTCCGATATCCGCATGCCGGAGATGGATGGTATATCGTTTTTCAAAAGCCTGAGCAATCCACCGGCTTTCATCTTCGTTACCGGCAATCCGGAACATGCCGCCGAGAGCTATGAACTGGATGTCTTGGATTTTGTGGTCAAACCCTTCGACTTCGCGCGTTTTTTGAAAGCCGTGAATAAGGCAAAATTGTTTTTGGCGCACAAGCATGGATCGAGGCAAAACACTTCGTACTTCGTGGTAAAGGACCGGAACCTGCACGTTATCCTGGAACATCAGGCCATCTGTTTTGTAAAAGGGAATAAGGATTACGTTTCTATCGAGACGACCGAAAGGACTTACACCCTTTGGCGTACATTGAGCAGCGTGGGGGCGGACCTTCCGACTGACCGTTTTCTGCAAGTACACAAGTCGTATATCGTTAACCTCGCCTTTGTGAAATCCATTGCGGCCGAAAAATTGATGCTGAAAGGAAATCTCGGAGAAGTACCGGTAGGTAAGCAATTTAAGGACGAACTGCGCAGACGCTTCGGGATAGGTTGACCACAGGGCTATCCCGGATGTTGGAGATGTTGGATGATCCGATCAATGCACGCTTCAAAATCATTAAATGATATAGGTTTTAGAAGTTGATAGGTGACGACGGGCGGAAGTTGCTCGGTAAAACAATCCGTGGTGGTGGCCGAAACCACCACCACGGCCAGGGACGTGGGGAACAATCCAAAATGGAAGCCTGAGGGACCTCCGGAGGGAATCACTAGGTCAAGGAAAACAATATCTGGTTTTGTTAAATTCAGTGCGCCGAGAATGTCGCAACGTTCCTGCACGACACCGACCAAAAGGAGTTCCTCGCGGCGGCCGATGTAATCCGTCATCATGTCGATGGCCAATGAATCGTCTTCAATCAGCAAACAGCGGTACATCCTCATAATGAAACGAAGATGCGCTATCGGAAAGACGTTGAGAAATAAATCCGACCAATGGAGGATCCACCCCTACGAAAGCCGAATTTCCACCGATATAAATCGGTATAACCCGATAACGCGAAGCGCGGGGGTCGAGGCCAGAAAGCCACCCGGCTTTTTGTAGGTACGTGAATCTAATAGCCTATGGCTATAAAAACGTGAAATAGATCGGCTGACAGGGCGTTTTCGTCGCGGTCGGTGCCCCGTTCGTCGGATATTTTTTTGCCGTTACTCAATCTTTTTCATAATTGTACAAATACAAGTTTTTTTATGGAAAGGAATCACCTAAACGCCATCATCAGCCGGAATCTGCTGTTGGTACGGCGGCAACGACGGCTTTCACAGACGGAAGTCGCTGCGGTGTTACGAATCAAACAGCCGTCCTACAATCGGATGGAATCGGGAAAAACGCACATCAGTGCGGATCAATTAGCTATGCTGGCGGAATTTTATGATTTGTTCGTTGCCGCGTTTTTCAATGAGTCAAGGAAATATGAAAGGTATGCCTAAGTTTTGGGAAGCAGACCAAGGGAACGTAAAGGAGCTAAGTAAGGATTGATCGCTATGTTATTGTGGTTTGTAATTATCGGGCTGTTCGTCAGGGTGGCGTGGGAAGATTTCAAATATCGTGGGGTACTGGTGCTGTTGTTTCTGATACTCGGATCGGTGGTTATTTCGCACGCCGTTCTATTGAGCGTGTTTTCGATCAAGGATGTGGCTGTCAACCTAGTCATTGTGACAGTACAGTTGGCGATATTGGCGGTGGTAGTATACCGACGAAAAGGAAGTTGGAAGTTGGCAGGGAGCAACTGGATCGGTTGGGGTGACGTTGCTTTCCTCATGGTGATGGCTTGCTGCTTTTCGACCGCGAACTTTGTGCTATTTTATTCCGTTGGTGTCGTGTTGGTGCTGTTTGAATCTTTGTTGGCAAAGATGATCGGTTTTCAAGTAAAGCATATCCTATTGGCAGGCGGGCAGGCCCTGATCCTGGCGATTGTTTACCTGTGCGATCATATGCAACTGGGCGCCAGTTTGTTTATGGATATGCCGATTATTCGGTTGCTGTTATAGGGGATTACCATGGAAACATTAGACCTGAATCCGGAGGACCTGAAATTGCTGAGCGCGCAACAAGCCTGGCATTACCGGGTACTCCCACAACGGGAAAATGGGCACCTGCTGTGTTTTACCGATCACGACAGTGATTGCTCGCAAATGAAGGAAGAGCTGGAAATGCTCACCGGGATGGATGTCGTGTTACAGGTACTGCCGCAATCCACGGTAACAAAATACCTGAATAAACACTACCTGCGGGAGGACAACACGCAGCTTGCTAACGACCGCCGCATAGGCGATACGACGGACTTTCTCGATGAACTCATCGGGGAAGCCAAACGATTGAAGAGCAGTGATATCCATATTGAAACCTATCAAGACCGCTGCCGGGTGCGTATCCGAATCGATGGTTTGATGATCGAACGGTACAGACTGGGAAAAACGGAATACCCCGCCGTAATCAATAAGGTCAAAATCCCGTCCGGATTGGATATCGCCGAAAAACGGTTTCCTCAAGATGGACGGATCCATTTCGGTAACAAACGAGATAAATTTGATATCCGTGTGTCGATACTTCCTACGTTGCACGGCGAGAAGGTGGTACTGCGGCTGCTAAACAACGGCGCAACCAATATCTCGTTGGACACCCTGGGGTTTTCCACACAAGATATGAGCCATTACCTGGAAGGGGTAAAGCGGCCTAATGGTATGGTGCTCATTAGCGGACCCACCGGATCGGGAAAAACAACGACCCTCCATGCTACCCTGAAACTGCTTAATAAAGAGACGCGTAACATCTTGACCATTGAAGATCCCGTCGAATATACGTTGGAGGGCATCAATCAAGTACAGCTGAAAGAAGGGATTGGTCTGAGGTTTGCCCCTGCCCTGCGGACTTTTTTGCGGCAGGATCCCGATGTTATCATGGTGGGTGAGATACGCGACGTCGAAACAGCGGCTATGGCAATACGGGCCTCACTCACAGGACATTTGGTATTATCCACCATCCATACCAACTCAGCTTGGGGCACGGTATCCCGACTGATTGATATGGGAATCCCATCCTTTTTACTGGCGAATACCCTGAACACAACCGTAGCACAGCGGCTGGTACGACTGCTGTGCCCAGCGTGCAAAAAAGAAGCGACGTTTGACAACTCACTATATCCCCGGAATTTTACCCCTTACACCGCAGTGAACCGGCATTTCGTGGCCACGGGATGTGACGAATGCCACCATACCGGATACCGAGGCCGTGCCGCGATCTATGAGGTAATTCCCATCGATGGGGCTTTGGCCGAGAAAATTAAACACAATGAGCACAACATTTACGATAATTTGACAAAAAGAGACATAAAGACACTGGCGGAAAATGCTTTTGCACTGTTCGCGGCAGGTCAGACCGCTATCGAAGAAATTTATCCGCTATTGTACAATTTTTAACTGTGAGAGACTAGCTATGAAACCAAAAGGCATACAACAATTGATATCCATAAAAATTTGGTATACCAGTATCTGTGGATTTATCATATTCAGCCCGTGGGTAGGCCTGGCACAACAGTCCGATCGGATCACTCAATTGGAGCAAAGGTTGAAAAATCTCTCGGCCGAAGTACCCGGAATCAACCAGCACGTAACACTGTCCGTATCGGGCGCTTCCATCCAGGAATTTCTCCGAGCATTGGCTGAGGCAGCCGATCTCAACATCAACGTAGACCCCGCGCTGGAAACCCGTATCTATAACAATTTCCAATCCGAAACGGCACGGAATGTCCCCCTATTTTTTGCGCAGGAATATAACCTTGATATTAGTTTCATCCGGTCGATCCTTTCCATCAATCCATTGAATCCACAGGATTACCGCGTACCCAAGCCCATCGCGGCGGACTACGATGCTGGCCTCAATCAACTGTCGCTCTCCCTTGAGAACGATAGCCTCGTAAGTGTTGCGCGCACCATCACCCAAAAAAGTAACGTGAACGTAATCGTGACTACTGAACTGCGGGATAAAACGGTAACGCTCTATGTGCAGCATATGGAACTGTCTGCTGCGTTGCGTCAGTTCGCCTTCAACAATCAGTTGAAACTGGCCAAAACGGCCGACGGGGCTTTCGTTTTCCTGCCCCTCGGGCAGCGTGAGGAGAATTTCATCAACAATGATGCTGAACTGGCAACCCACAGACTACCGTTGACTTCAACTATGGAAGGAGGGATGGAAGGGCAGGGAAGCAACTTGTATGTGGAAATTCAGGGACAGCACCCCGCAGATTCCATCCCACTGCTCGATGTGGAAGCAAATAACACGCCTATTGAAGAAGTTATCCGATATGCGGCCGACCAGATAAACGCAAATTATTTTCTATTCAGTCCGTTGCAGGGGACGGTAACCGCCCGCTTGAAACGGGTCAAATTTGAGGATCTACTAACAGCGGTGCTACGAGGGCTTCCTCCAAAAATACGTATTATTCCTATTACCGGGACAGCATCTATGCCACACAGGGTGGTTATCACGGCAAGCCGCTGCACGGCAGGTACATTGAGCGTCATGTCAACAAAGGCTTGAAAGTCATGGGCCGGTACACCTATGGTCTCCGAAGCGGAAAATGGCAGTACTGGGACGAAAATGGGGCGCTCCGTAAGGTATTATATTGGAGAGAAGGGAGGGAAGCCGGAAAATTCTGGATATACAATGAAAAGGGCGAATTGCAGCAGCAGAGGTATCTGCGGTCGGAAATGGAAAGTTGGCTGGTGCGTACATGGGATTGGGTAAGAGGCCTGTTTTGATAAAAACTTGAATCGTATACATCATGATCAACCAGCTAAAAAAGACGATCTGTAATAATCTTTTTAAAATAAGGACCGTACGAAACTACTCGCAACGGTATATCGGGCAAGTACTTTCCATTTCGCAACCTGCTTATAAAAAGATGGAGGATGGAACTACTATTATCAATGCAAGCCAACTAGGCGTTCTTGCTGATTTCTACGACCTGCCAATTGAATTTTTTTACCGGCAATATGCTGTATTTAGTGCAGATTCGTATCGAACCCGGACGCAATATGAACAACTCCATGAACAACTGAACCGGAGCAATCTGCTGTTGGATGTTTATCACAAGCGAATTACGGAACTGGAAGCCAAAGTAGTCCGGAAAGATGCAAAAATAGAGGAGCTGTACAAACTTATAACCAGAGGTTATCAAAGACATAACCAAAGCTTACCATAAGCCGTATAAATGAGTGCTAATATTGTACTGTTCTAAAACATAAAAGGCTATGAAAATAACGTACAAAAAAAAGAACTTGTTCGCCATCGCTTTTCTCCTGGTGGTTTCGGCGGTGATATGCGCTACCCCGGCACACGCACAGGAAGAGGTTGCAACACAAGACTCTGTTGCCGTAAAACGCGTGTCGATGATTGCAACGGATCTTGGGATCAGTCCGGATCAGGCAAAGGTGGTAATGGAAGTTATTGATCTGGAAAAGGTTAGGGCTTCCGAAGCCATCCGGGAATCCCAGCAACAGCTGTCAGTGAAACTAACCGGATTCGCCGCCGAACGGGATAAAGCCTTGAAAGAAGTGTTGACGGAAGAACAACTTACTAAAATCAAGGCGGCACTTAGAAGGGATCATGCGCTTTCTCCGGCGGCTATTTCCCCAACGGGTATCCGTTAGCATGCCGAAAAACCATATACCTAAATATACAGAAATGACTATTTTGATACCACGCTTGGCAGGCAATGTGTATGTCGTTACACTGGGCCTCATGATATTTTCCTTTTTTGATCTGTACGGACAGATACCCGGTCCACCACCGTCATTACCTAGCCCGAACGCCGCTTCGCTGGGGCTATTCGGGGAGTACCCGGTTTCACATTTCACTGGTGTGCCGCAGATCAGCATACCGGTTTACACATTGCGCTCCGGCAAGGCGGAGATGGCTGTCACCATGGATTATCACGCTTCCGGGTTCCGCCCTGATATGCATCCTGGTTGGGTGGGGATGGGCTGGAACTTATCAGTAGGTGGCGCGATCAGTCGCACGGTGAAGGACATGCCCGACGATTACAACAATGGCAATTATTATTTGGGTGCCAATAATGGGTTCTATTTTAATCATGGCGTGCTCAATCCGTCAAATTGGAGCACAACCACTTACATGCAGAGTATCGCGCAGAGCAATGATATGTTGAAGGATACCGAGCCGGACGAATTCTCATTTCATGTGAACGGCATTTCGGGGACTTTCTATATGGGGCACGATGGGCAATGGAAAGTTAGGTGTGATCGACCTATTAAGGTTACGTTTGATGGGATATTCTTGGATGTCCCTTTTGATAGACCTTCTGGATCTTATTATGAGTATTATGGATATTTTCCCTCATTTTCGAGTTTTACCATAACGGATGAAAATGGAGTACAATATAAATTCGGAGGCACGACCGATGCCATCGAGTACAGCATAGATTTTTTCAATCAATATGACGACGAATGGATCGCCAATACTTGGTATCTCACCTCCGTCGATTACGGTTTCGGGGATTTTATAGGCCTGACCTATGAACGGGACGCATTCGTCAACCAAATGACCATTGCCGTAAACAACAATCTGGGGACGAGTTCCGTTGGGAGCGGTGGCATATTCAATCCCGTACCCGGTTGCAGCAGCTGGAGTTATGCATCGATTGGCGCTTCCTACCGTGGGCAGCTCGTATCTCCGGTATACCTAACAACGATGAGTTCCAAGCACGAGGTGATCCATTTTGACCGTTCCACCACCACAGAACTTCGTTATGCCCAGAGTGTGTTCGACTGGATGTATTCTCAATGGTACATGTACCCGTATTATGCCAGTTTCTTACCGTACCTGGAAGATTATGACTATTACGATACGTACCCATCCAACCTCAGTAAACTGCAATGGAAGAAACTCGACCGGATACGTATCGAAGTGGATGAACAGCAGAAACGATCTTTCAATTTTACCTATAGCTCCAGCAGTAGCCAGCGACTTACGCTGCAATCCATACGGGAGCATGGTGCGGAGGGGGGACTGTTGAGACCATATACCTTCACCTACAATACATCGGTCTCATTACCGGGTTACCTAGCGAACCGGACCGATCACTGGGGCTTCTATAACGGGACCTATGCAGACATCAGCAACACGAGCACCTACCACCTCACCTATTACAATTACCGGCAGCCGAATGCTACCTATCTTCAAGCGGGTACACTGAACCGGATTACCTACCCTACAGGCGGGGTTACAGACTTCACGTTCGAACCGCATTATTATCGCATGGCCGTACCAGAGGCAAGGTGGAATGCTCCCACAACGCTGTCATCCAATACACTTGCCGGAGGATTGCGGATCCGTAAGATCAGCAGCTATGACCCGGAGTTCCCATCCAGTAAGGTTGAAAAGGAATATTTTTACGTAAAGGGGTATACCAATGGTGCCAATGTTGCCTCGTTGCAGTCTAGCGGCATCCTCGGTGGGCAGAGCAGGTATTATTTTGATGATTACCGGGTGAGGTCGTTTAACGATGTCAATACCTACTCGCAATCCAGATTTTCCTCGCAATCGGTGCTCCCCGCCAGCGAGAACAGCAGGGGCAGCCACATTGGCTACAGCGAAGTGGTTGAAAAAAGGAGCGACGGAAGCTATACCATCTCCAAATACAGCAATTTCGACGTCTCAATCTATCGGGATCTTGCTCCCGTAAATGACCTCTTGCAATCACGGACGGAGTATTCGCCATACCGGTCCCGTGCGCATTACAGAGGCAAATTGTTGGAGGAAACCAACTATAGTTCTGCTGACTTGACTGTTATGAGGCGGACGCAGACCTATACGGCGGTATCGACCGGGAGCGAGGTACGATCGATGCGTGCGCTGTATTTCAACGTATGCCCCGGGACAGCCGTAAGTGTACGGGAGGGTACCGCATATGCGTATTATGCAGATGCTTATTTGCCCCTCAGCGAAACCATTTACGAATACGACGAAGCCGGCGCAAATCCAGTGACGACCACCAAGAGCTATACATACGACGCGAATTACAGGCTGCCCAAGCAGGAACAGACAGTAGACAGCCGTGGCCAGACAATGCGCACCAAGTATCGTTATGTGTTCGATGTGCTTACCAACTATAGCAGCTCGTATAACAACGCACAACTGTACCCTTATTCCTATCTGGTGTACAGCCATAATATCGCGACGCCCATCGAGGTTGTCAATACCGTGGTTGAAGGGGGTACGGAAAAGATCACGGGAGCAACGGTGCTTACCCATACCGGAACGCGGCAATACTATTATCCCTCTTACCAATGGCGTTCGGTGCCACAGGTATCATACCGGCTCGGTAACCTGCTTCCGATAGCGGTTTCGGGATATGTGCCATTCTCCGTTACCCGGTCTGGAAGTTCCGAGGCGGAAACATTGGATATTGCAATGGTGAAGGACGCTGAGTTCGAATTCCAGCCATCACGTACCTACAATAAGATCCGGTATGTGGGCTACATCGATGCGGCCGGGAAAGCAATTTCGACCATCCATGGCCAGTTTATGAAGCACCCGATCGCTCGGATAACAGGTGGGCGTTTTCTGGAATCCGCCTATTCGAGCTTCGAGACGACGGCCAACGACAGTGACTGGCGTGGTGGTGGTGGTCAGGTGCTCACCCGCTATAACGATCAGGATGCTCCTGTGGGTATGTACTGTACGAATAATACGGGTACATCCGGATATATTACCACTTACGACAAGCAGTTGGTAGCGGGTAATACCTACGTGCTCACTTTCTGGGAGAAGGGCGGAACGGTTACGATTCGCAACAGTGGCGCTGTAGTGGTAAGTAACACGATATTGCAGACCAAGGGCAGCTGGCAACAGCGTGAGATCAGGGTACAAAGCGTATCGGGCAACTTGGGAATTATTCCCGCCGGATACATCGACGACGTCCGGCTGTATCCGCTGGGGGCACAGATGGAAAGCTACACATACAACCAGTTGGGGGCCGTGACCACATCAACTGACAGTAAGGGCTATACGACGTATTATGAATATGATCAGTTCAACCGGCTGTTGCGGGTAAAAGACCGCCAGGGCCGGATCTTACAGGATTATACCTATCACCTCAAATAGACAGAAGCCATGGGAAAACTGAGAAAATACATTTTCCATTCGGTAGTTTTGGGTTCACTGCTTTGGTGTACTGCGGTATACGGGCAAACCTCTACGAAGAATTACATCCGCACGGCGGTTCCGATGCAGGGGTACACGACGCCTGCGGCGTTAAGCATGGCACTCGCGGACTATACGAAGGTTCGCGTCGATATCGACTACTACGACGGGCTGGGGCGGGCGCTACAGGGTGTTTCGTCCAAAGCGGCACCTTCCGCCGTTGATCTGGTGACGCCGATCGCTTACGATGCTGTGGGGAGGCGGGACAAAGATTACCTGCCTTATCCGGCCGGCACGGGCAACGCATTCCGAACCAGTGCAGTATCGGCACAGCAGACGTATTATAGCAGTACGGCACCATCCGGCCAGCCGACAACAGGAAAGGCGTACACGGCCACCGTTTACGATGCCTCGCCGCTGGACCGGGTGAAGGAGCAGGGTTTTCCGGGGGAAGTATGGCAACCCTCCGGAAGCCGCACGGCTTCCACCGGGCGCACGGTGGTAAGCGGGTACCTGACGAACAATACTGAGGCTTACACGGCTGTATCCACGATGCGCCGCGCTACGCGCTACTGGGTCACGCTTTCCACATCGGGCGTTCCCACGTTGGTAAACGAGGGGGTATACGGTTCCGGTCAGCTGACAGTCACCGTAACCAAAGACGAGAACTGGGCCGGCGGGAGCGGCACGTTCGCCAGCCGGTTGCATACGGTGGAGGAATACACGGACAAGCACGGGCGGGTAGTATTGCGCCGTACATTTAACGGCACAAGCGAGGTGCTGAGTACGTACTATGTTTACAACAACCTGGGGCAATTGAGTTTCGTGCTGACGCCGGAGATGAATCCCGACCGGGATACGGGCGTGCCAACGGCCACGGAGCTTAGCCGGTTCGCCTATCAATACCGTTACGATAAATGGGGCCGGATGTCTTACCGTCGGCTACCAGGGGGGGCACATGGGAAACCTATAATTACAACAAGGCTGGCTGGCTGGTTTTCCATCAGGACAGCCGCCAGATACAGGAGACCTATGCTGGTTTCTCCCCAGGGCAGTATCATACGTTCTACAAATACGATGGGCAAGGCCGGGTAATCATCCGAGGCGTGGAGCGCAACCGAACGATGACGCGTGATGCGATCGAAGGCACGTTAAGCACATGGCCCACACAGTGGGAGGATCGGAGCACTGCCAGCGGGAATCTACATGGCTATACGAATACCGGTATTCCTTCGGATGCACCATACATGGATGTACTGGAAGTGAACTACTACGACGACTATACAGGTATCCCCGGCCTGCCGCATAACCAATCGACGAGCTACAGCAAGCTTACGCGCGGGCTTCTGGTTGCCAGCAAGGTGAAGGTGATCGGCACATCCTCGACGTACCTGTGGACGGTAAACTATTACGACGACGAGGGTCGTCTGGTGCGACAGTGGAAGCATCACTATCTCGGAGGATCGTCCAACGCAAACAAGTTCGACGATTTCACCAACGAATACGACTTCAACGGGCAGCTTATCAAAAGCACACGAAAACACCACACCACGAGTTCAGTCACACCGGCGGTTACGGTAGTTACGGAATATACCTATGACCACCGAGGGAGGTTGGTGGATACAAAGAAGTCGGTGAATGGTGCCGCTTCGACGATCATCTCACGCAATGCTTATAACGAAGGGGGGCAACTACGAACCAAAAAACTGCACAGCACAAACGGTACGGACTGGGGGCAGCAGGTCACCTACGGCTACAATACGCGGGGATGGCTCACCACTGCAGACGCGCCGCTGTTCAATCAAGTGCTGGGGTACAATGGGGGTACTTCCCCTCAGTATAACGGGAACATCAGCTCACAGGCCTTCACCCGCCACAATCTGGCTTCCATCCCGGCGCTGGTAACCGACACGTACACCTACACGTATGACGGCGTGAACCGGCTGCTGCAGGGCACAATGGCAAGCAACAAAGGGAGTGAAACGCTTACCTATACGAAAAACGGGAACATCAAGACACTGGCCCGTACAGCTACCAGTAGTACGGTGGTCGACAATCTGACGTACACTTACACAGGCAACCGGCTGAGCAGTGTGTCGGACGTGGCCACATCCACGGATGCGAATTACCAACTTCCCGGTACCACCGGCTATACCTACGATGCCAACGGGAACGTGAAGACCCGTGTGAACAGTAGCAGCACTGGTAACAACATCACGGAGGTAACGTACAACTACCTGAACCTTCCGCGGAGCGTGACGGCCGTCGCGGGCAACGTGACCTATACCTACGACGGAACAGGCAGGAAGCTTCGAAGCGTGAACGGGATCAATAGCCAGACACGGGACTATATCGACGGTATCGAATATACGGGAGGCACCATGGAACTTATCCACACGGAGGAAGGACGTATCACGCGGAGTGGAACAACTTATACCTACCATTATTTTCTTCGTGACCATTTGGGCAATAACCGGGTGGGCTTTGCCCAGGGCACGAACGTGACGGTACCGAACTTTACAGCCGACTATTATCCATTCGGGTTGCAATACCGGCAATATGTGCGTGTGGGATCACCGAAGATTAATTATCTTTACAACGGGAAGGAATTGCAGGACGGGATCAAGCAGTATGATTACGGCGCGAGGTTCTATGACCCGGTGATAGGGAGGTGGAATGCGGTGGACCCTTTGGCCGAACTGAGCAGGCGGAATTCACCGTACAATTATGGATTTAATAACCCGATGCGTTTTATTGATCCGGATGGGATGTCTCCTTGGGACTGGATTCTGAAAGACGACATGTTTTTCTGGGACGACCGGGTTGAAGATCAGCAGAGCGCGGAAGAGCTTTATGGAAAAGAGGCGGTTTATGCGGGCAAAAGCTCAACGGTTAAATCTCAGAGAGGGGATCAGGTTATTGACGAGGTTTCATTGAACGAGGATGGTACGGTGACAAAAGATGGAACGACCTTGGCGCAAAACTCGAAAAGCACCTTCACGAACGCTGCGGGTTCCACATTCCGATCCCGGCAGACGATGGGTAGCTTTGTCGGGGTGTCAGCGAACTTTGCCTTTATGGGGGGATTCGGAATCTCGTTGGGATACGTTTCTGATGCAGTAGGTCAGGGTGATTTTTATTTTTCTTTCAATGGTAATATGGGATTTGGTTTAGATGCGGGTTTGGATGTAGGTTACGTTAAACCAACAGAAGGACAGTTTTATGCGAATGATTTTGCTGGCCAAGGTTCAAATTACAACTTGGGTTTAACTACTCCTGTGATTAGTCCGGGTTGGACATATGGTGGGACTACTTCAAAAGGAATGAATGCGAGAGATAAGGTATTTGACCCCAGGACTTGGGGTAGCGGAAGGACGGGATATATAGTTGACCAAACCGGCCTTGGGTATCCGTCTGGTTTAGGTGTTAGTTTTATGTACAGTTATAGTAATACTTGGTTATTAAGGTGAAATTAAATAGTTTTAAACTTAGTAATACGGATAAATCGATTATCTACATAGTGCTTTTTGTACCTATGTTAGTGATGATAGGATTTGCAATTCGAGGAGCCTTTTTTAACGATAGGTCTTCAAGAGATTATTTTCTGGAGACACGAGAAAAGGAAAGCTTTCATGGTGTAGTCGATTCCATCTTTTGGCAAAAGGATAATCACAATGTAAAGACTTTAAAATCCGACCACGGTGTTTTTGAAATAGAACGTGTTTGGGAAAACAAATTCAAAGTCGGTGATTCCGTTTCGAAGCATAAAGGCTGTCTTTTGGTTGAACATTATCGGAACGGCAAGTTATTAGAGGTATTGAACTACGAAGACTTGCGTAAAAAGTGATTTCGGTTATCTGGGTTGTCAAATGTTGATTTTCTATTTTTTCTTCAATGGAATGTGGCTTGGACGCAGTGTATATCTAACCCACTGGAGACAATCAACAGATTAACCCAAATATTAACATAACATTTAGATGAGGCTCATTTTTTCACCTTACTCTTGTGTATTTGGTATACATATCCTCATCTATTTTCTTTGATTATTTGCTTAACATTTATAATTCGAAAGGCTAAAACGTTGGTTAAAGTAATTAGAAGGTGAATCGAGCTCAAACCTTGGTGCGGACGGCCACGGGCAGCACGGCGGTGGATAACCTGACCTACGCCTACACGGGTGTATCCGGCTGACAAGCGTGGCGGACGCAGCCACTCAACGGACGCGAATTACCAACTTCCCGGTACCACCGGCTATACCTACGATGCCAACGGGAACGTGAAGACCCGTGTGAACAGTAGCAGCACTGGCAACAACATCACGGAGGTAACGTACAACTACCTGAACCTTCCGCAGAGCGTGACGGCCGTTGCGGGCAACGTGACCTACACTTACGACGGCACGGGCAGGAAGCTTCGAAGCGTGAACGGGGTCAATAGCCAGACACGGGACTATATCGACGGTATCGAGTATACCGCTAACGGCGCGACCATGGAGCTGATCCACACCGAGGAGGGGCGCATCACCCGGAACGGCACGGTCTACACGTACCATTTTTTTTGCGTGACCACCTGGACAACAACCGGGCGGGCTTCGCCCAGGGCACGAACGTGACGGTACCGAACTTTATAGCCGACTATTATCCATTCGGGTTGCAATACCGGCAATATGTGCGTGTGGGATCACCGAAAATTAATTATCTTTACAACGGGAAGGAACTGCAGGACGGGTTGAAGCCGGTGATTACGGGGCAAGGTTCCATGACCCGGTGATTGGAAGGTGGCAGACGGTGGACCCGTTGGCGGAACAGATGCGAAAGCATTCCTTATAATTATGCTTTCAATAATCCCATAAGGTTTGTCGATCCCGATGGGATGATGCCTCGTTACAACTGGAATACCGGTCAGTATCAAGAAGATGACGGAAGCATTGTTGACTGGAATTACGTGAAGGACATTCCAATCTTACTGTTGTCCACTTAGATTTTGCCATGGCAGATTTGGGTTTTACTACGGTCGGCTCAAATTTTTCCGTGGCAATTCTTGATCTTACCGCGGGTCATTCAAATTCTACCACGGTAATTTTCTACCCTACCAAGATCTATCCGGATTTTACCATGGTAGATTTGGATTTTACCACGGTTAGCTATTTGTGAAAAACGCAAAAAAGCGTGTTTTTGATATAACCAGAGCGTTAAAAAAAAGTAAGCCAAACAGATTTTCTACCTGCTCAGAAATATGGCCCGTTTTTATTTTTTTTATTCGAAAAAATGCTTACGAGCAGCAATGAGCGACCGTGGCTACAAAGCAGACGTAATGGGTGCGAAGCTTAACCTATCATCTTGGCCCACCTAAAGGAGATTTTATCGGCGCTTTCCTTACGGGACCTTGAAGTTTTTCGAACGGAGTGATTGAAAGAGTAAGTGTGGGAAATACAGGGCTCGAACCTGTGACCCCTACCTTGTCGAGGTAGTGCTCTGAACCAACTGAGCTAATTTCCCGGGTGCTGCAAAAATAGGCTTTTTTTAAATAGCTGCAAATGATTTTTGATATTGTCGGATTCGAAGCGAAGGCATTGTCGCATTTGGCCCGTAAAAATGTCACAGAAAGCCGCTGCAAACCACCGAAAATATCGCTAATATTGGCCCGGTTTTCACGCTTACCTCCGAATTTATGCGAACAACTAAGCAGGCTGCGATTGGTTTTATCTTTGTCACCTTGTTGATTGATGTCATGGGATGGGGGTTGATCATCCCCGTCATGGCCGATCTGATTGCCGAACTGAAGGGTATCCCGGTAAATATTGCCAGTACCTACGGGGCGCTTTTGCTATCCTCGTTTGCGATTACTCAATTTCTGTTTTCGCCGTTGGTCGGAAACCTCAGCGATCGGTTCGGCCGGCGGCCCATCTTGCTGATTTCGCTGCTTGGATTCGCGATTGACTACCTGATTCTCGCTTGGGCGCCTACCTACGGGTGGTTGTTCGCAGGTCGTATTATCGCGGGCATCACGGGTGCAAGCTTCACGACAGCCTCTTCCTACATTGCCGATATCAGCACGGACGAAACCAGCCGGGCAAAGAACTTCGGATTGATCGGTGCGGCTTTCGGGCTGGGGTTCGTGCTCGGACCGGCGCTGGGTGGCCTGCTAGCCACATGGGGGCTGCGGGCTCCTTTTTATGCTGCGGCGGTGCTTTGTCTGCTGAACTTCCTTTTCGGGTTGCTGCTGTTGCCTGAATCGCTTCCCAAAGGCAGCCGAAGGGCGTTCGATTGGCGGCGCGCGAATCCGCTGGGGTCGCTTCGCTTTCTGATGGAACATAGGGAAATCGGCGGATTGGCGATCAGCTTTTTCCTGATTTACCTGGGGGCGCAGGCAGTGCAGGGCAGCTGGAATTTCTTTACCATTTATCAATTTGATTGGAGTGAGGGCATGATCGGGATTTCGCTGGCGGTCGTTGGCGTACTGACCGGCCTGGTGCAAGGGGGATTGACCCGGATCCTGAATCCGAAAATCGGAAATGAAAAAAGTATCTACCTCGGATTGTCGCTGTATGCGCTGGGGCTTATTTTGTTTGCATTTGCGACCGAGGGATGGATGATGTTTGTTTTCTTGGTGCCCTATTGCCTGGGCGGTATTTGCGGACCTTCCCTGCAATCGTTGATAGCGGGCCACGTGGAAAGCAGTCAGCAGGGCGAGTTGCAGGGGGCACTGACCAGCTTGATGAGTCTGACGACAATCGTGGGGCCGCTCATTATGAACAATGCATTTTCCTATTTTACAACACCCCAGGCGCCGTTTCACTTTCCGGGCATCCATTTTCTGATCGGTGCGGTCTGTATGCTTGGCGGTCTGTGGATCGTCCGCCGGATATTGACGCGGGAAAAACTTGCGGTGGCATGACGACGACATGGGCCGAGAAGATTATTGCGTTTAACAGGGACCTGCAATACACAGGCGCGCTGCCTCCGGGTTTCGGGGTGATGAATCCTTACCTGGATAACCCGGAGACGATGGTTGTAATGCAGGCCTTTTACCGGAAATATTACAGCGATTCAAACCAGCGAAAGTTTATTGTCGGTATCAACCCGAGTCGGCATGGCGCCGGCGTAACGGGTGTTCCGTTTACCGATACGAAGCGGCTGGAAAGTGTTTGCGGAATTAAGATGCTTTCGGCGCATACGCACGAAGTTTCGTCGGTATTCCTGTACGATATGATCACCGCTTGGGGCGGACCGTACGATTTTTACCAACGGTTTTATATCAATTCACCGTTTCCGTTAGCCATTGTGCGTCATGTGAAAGAGAATACCTGGCTGAATGCGAACTACTACGACGATCCCAAGCTTTTTGAAATGGTGAAGCCGTTCATGATTGCTTCCATGAAACAACACATCAGCCTCGGGTTGGATACTTCGGAAGTTTACATCCTCGGGAAAAAGAATGCGCAGTTTATCAGTAAACTGAACAAAGCCGAAAAGCTGTTTGAGAAAGCCGTGGTATTAGACCACCCGCGATATATTCAGCAATATAAATCCAAAGATAAGCAATGGTATATCGATAAATACCTGACGACGCTGAGCGGCGATAATTCTTATACCGCTGCGCGATAGTTTGAATGCGGGCGCTTATGTTTCTTCTTTTTGTTTTTATTCGGCTTGCCGGAAGGTTGTGCGGCCGCTCGTGCGGGCTCGTTCCGGTATTCGTCCATGTTATCCGGGATGAACGGATGGTCTTCGACCAGCGGTAAGCGCTGTTTGATCAGTTTTGAAATCTGCCAGAGGTATTCGCGCTCTTCCGTATCGCAGAACGACCAGGCCCGTCCGCTTTCACCGGCTCTCCCGGTGCGTCCGATGCGATGCACATAGGTTTCCGGCTCGTTGGGCAGATCAAAGTTAATGACTAATTGGAGCCGGTCGATGTCAATCCCTCGTGCGGCAATGTCTGTAGCTACCAATACCTTGAGGGTTCCGTCTTTAAAGGCTTTGAGCGCCTTTTGCCGGGCCTGTTGGGATTTGTTGCCGTGAATAGCCTGCGCGGTGATATTGGCTTTGCTGAGCTTGCGCACGATTTTGTCGGCGCCGTGCTTCGTCCGTGAGAATACCAATACGTTTCCATTTTTTTCATTGTGCACAAGGTGGCACAACAGGTCGACTTTGTCGGCCTTCGCGACGGGATAGATCGCCTGCTGAATGGTGTCGACAGTTGAAGACACCGGCGCAACGGCAATCCGTTCGGGCTTATTCAAAATGGCGTTGGCGAGGTTTTCGATTTCTGACGGCATGGTGGCCGAGAACAACATCGTTTGCCGTTTTTCCGGAATTTTGCTGATGATGGTGCGGATGTCTTTGATGAAGCCCATATCGAGCATGCGGTCGGCTTCGTCCAACACCAGGAAACGTACCTGTTGCAGGGACAGAACTTTTTGGTTGAGCAGGTCGAGCAGCCGACCGGGTGTGGCTACCAGAATATCCGGGCGTTTGCGGAGCGCCGCAATTTGATTGACGGCTGATACGCCGCCGAATATCACGGTATGTTTGATGCGTGTCCGGCTGACGTACACGTCGATATTTTCGCCGATCTGGATAGCTAACTCGCGTGTTGGGGCGAGTATTAGTGCTTTGGGCCCCTGAAATCCGGGCTCTGCTTTTGAAGCTAACAGGTGCTCAATAATCGGAAGGGAAAACGCGGCGGTCTTGCCGGTACCGGTCTGTGCGCATGCCAACACGTCGTGGTGTTGAAGTACTGCGGGAATGGCCTGCTGCTGAATGGGAGTGGGGGTATGGTAACCTGCGGAATCCAGTGCCTGTAAGATCGGGCTGGAGAGATTTAATGATGTAAATAGCAAAGTACAATGTTTACTGAGGCTGCAAAGGTATTCATAATTATCCAGCTTCCGAAATATTGGGTGTTTTTAGCGGGCAGCAGGTTCGCTTTGGTACGCAGCGCAGCGGTAACGCTCCCTTCGGTCCGCGTCACTAGGCTGCTTATGCGTATCCAACGCGAGCCTGGGTAAGGGTTGGGATTCCGTGCCTTTGTGTTGAGACCTGCTGCAGAGCAAGCCTTACCGGGACGCAAGAGCAGCGCTGCGGATTCCAGCTTGTCTTATATACCCATTAAAAATGTCGCATCCGGCACCTGTGATTTAGCGTATCTGTGCTTATTTTTGTTACAAAATCAATGGTATGAAAAGGTTACTATTCTTGCTGTTTACCGCGTGTACGTTGGCGCATACGGTCATGGCACAATCGGCTGCGCCTGGGGCGCAACACGACAAAGCATTTTTGCTGGATTATTATCAGCAAACATTCGATGCGCTTGCGAAATCAGTTGAGGGACTGAGCGATGCACAGCTCGCATTCAAGTCGGCACCCGACCGATGGTCCATCAGCCAATGTTTGGAGCATATTATCCAAACGGAACCGGCACTTTTTGTGTATGCGAAAAAAACGCTCGAACAGCAACCGAACCCTGAGCGGAAAGGCGACGTAAAAATGAGCGATGACGATGTGATCAACGGAATGACTGACCGGAGTTTTAAGGCAAAAGCCTCCGAAGAGTTAAGTCCGAAGGAAGCCGGAACGTATACGAATGGCAAGACCGCGCTTAAAGATCTGAAAAAGCAACGCAAAGCATTACTCGATTTTATAAAAGAGACTTCCGTGGACGATATGCGTAACCGCATTACCGATTCACCATTCGGTGCCGTTGACGGGTACCATGCGCTTCTGTATATTCCGGCGCATACCGCGCGGCATACGCTGCAGATCGAGGAGATCAAGGCGGATCCGAATTTTCCAAAGAGATAACCACGTTTCCGGTTTTTTGGCCGGTTTCCACATAGCGGTACGCCTCGACCAACCGTTCGAACGGATAGGTGCGGTCGATCACGGGTTTAAAGTCGCCGGATTCAACAAGGTTTCGAATCGTTACTACATCGGACTGGGTGATGGAAGGGATAGGAAACAAGACTTTCCTGCCCTTACCCAGCGGTGATACTAGTGCCAGGAATACGTTTTCCGAATTCCTGCCCAATTCAGTAGAGATATAAATCCCTTTTGGCTTTAACAGCGGTTTGCATTGCCGGAACGAACACTTACCGACGGCGTCAAAGATGAAGTCGAAGCGATGCCAGGTTTCGGTGAAATGTTGGGTTTGGTAGTCGATCACTTCGTCTGCTCCCAAGGATGCAACCAATTTGACATTCCTTGTGTTGGAAACCGCCACCACATAGGCGCCGAAGTGCTTCAGCAACTGGACTGCCGCGGAACCGATAGCTCCCGTTGCACCGTACACCATTACGGTATCACCTTTTTTGACGCTGGCTGCACGGATATTGCCCAGTGCATAATGGCTTCCTTCCGTAAGCGGAGCTGCCTCGGTGTAATCCATTCCGCCGGGAATCGTTGCCAGAGCGCCTGAGGCGGCCATCACCTTGTATTCACCATGCCCGCCAAAATGGGTGTCGTCATATCCAAAGACGCGGTCTCCGGGTTTGAAGCTACGCACATTTTTGCCGACGGCTTCTATTTTTCCGGCAAACTCGCAGCCCAGTATTTTTACCCTTGGTTTGAGCAAGCCGCTGAAAAAGCGGACAATAAAATAGTTTGCGCTGCGGAATCCACAATCGGTACGGCTCACCGTGGTTGCATGTACCCTGACCAGTACGTCGTCCGCTTTGACTGCTGGTACGTCGACTTCCTGCATCCGGACCACCTCGGGAGGGCCGTATCGAGTATAAATCATCGCCTTCATTCGTAACTGTGATGTGTTGGGTTGCATAAAGTTACATCTATTCACGTTAATTTATTGTTAAATCAGTGGGCAGGTTTAAAAAGCAACTCCGATCGCCTATGCTGTGGCATTTTGACTACCTTTGGTGTTAATGGATAAAATCAAGGCATTGGGTACGGATATTGCGCGGGCGGTCCGCCAGTATTACGGAGCACTGCTTGTAGCGCTCGTGGCTACCGGTGCATTTATCGAGCGAGCGCAGTCGGTCTCCGAGCCGTTGCTCAAGCTGGGGTTTGTCGGTATGCTGGGCATTTCCCTGTTGTTCGCCTTGCACCTCATCCAGCAGCGCTATCGCATAAGGTGGCCATTGCCGATCGCCGGATTTCTCGTGTTGGCGGCTTATTATATGCTGCTTCCGGATTTCGATGGATCGCAATTCGGGCCGGTCACCGCAATCATTCTGGGCGTTTCTTCGATCTGCTTTCATTTACTAGCGGCAACCGGGCCCTTTTTGAAACGCGGCGATACAGATGGCTTTTGGTCTTACAACAAGAGCTTATTTGTCAACCTGGTGCAGACAGCCGTGTTCACGGTGGTGCTTTGGGGCGGCTTAGCGCTGGCCGTCGTAGCCGTGGAAAACCTTTTTGGTCTGGACGTAGGCAGCGTTTTTTGGGAACGGCTGGCTTGGACGATCCTAATCTTGGGAAGCAGCCTCATCTATGCGCTTTTTTCGAAAGACGGGTGGGGGGTATTGAAGCAAAGTGCGCCCTATCCGCCGGTGCTGCGATTTTTTGTGCAGTATGTACTGGTGCCCTTGCTGGTCATTTACCTCGTGATCCTCTATAGCTACGGTATTAAGATTGTGGTGGCATGGGATCTGCCTAAAGGATGGGTGAGTTACCTTGTGTTGGCCTATAGCTTTCTGGGGATATTGTCGCTGCTCCTCCTTCACCCTTTATACGACGTCACTGAAAAAGTATGGGTCCGTTTCTTTTCCCGGAGTTTTTACCTGACGCTGTTGCCGCTGCTGGCCTTGCTTTTTGTGGCAATCGGTGTGCGCGTGGCAGCATATGGCTTCACAGAAAATCGTTATTATGTGCTGCTGTTGGCGCTTTGGTTATTGGGCATGGCGGTATATCAATTGCTTCGCAGGCAAAATGAGATAAAAGTCATACCGGTAAGTCTGCTGGTCGTCGGTGTATTGAGCTTATTAACGCCGTTTGGGAATGTTTTCAGCGTATCATTCAACAGTCAAATTAACCGCTTTCACCGGTTGTTGGCAGCGCAGGAAGCCCTGACGTCGGGAAAAATTGACTTTAACCAACCGGTGAAGCGATCCGCACTGAATGAAATAGCCAATGTCTTCCAGTACCTAAACACCCGCAACCAACACCGCATCATCCGGGCCAAAATACCCGACGACCGGATGGCAAAGGTAGATAGCTTACTGACGGATAAATGGGGAAGCGAATCGGAGTTTGCCAGGTTGTTTGTACACGTTATTGAAGATGATGATGGTAGTAAACGGCTTACATTCACCCGGTTGACAGACGGAAGGCTGAGCTATGAACAACTTTATGACGTCAAGGAATATGACTACATCATTCCGTGGGTTTACATCGGCGCGGGGCATGCAAAAAGGCAATATACCCTGGGGGCGGACTCCTTGCGGTTTGAAATCGGAAGCGAATACCCGAATGACCTGTCCAAGCGGCAGCTCGATAGCATTTCCAATACCATTTCGCTGTACGGGCCTGACGGCGATACGGTTTTTCGTCACAATTTCACTGCCTTCGTCGATTCGGTGTATGCGCAATACGCAGGCCAGCTCTTTGTGACTGAAGCGATTGAGGTAAATGGCCTGGTTACGCGTTTTCGCCTCGATACATATGAGGTGGAACTCCGATTCAACGAACTGGGTTTCGATCGTGGGGAAAGCAACCCATCTGCCGAGGTGCCCCTAGACAGCATCAGCGTGAACAAGGTGACCACGATTTTAATAAAAGCACGGAGAGAGACCTTACTTCCTTAACATTTCCTTAACACGAAGGTGCTAACTTTACGCCGTGTTAGCCCATTCGGACCAGGAACTGATCATAGCGATACGTAATTCGGATATCCGGGCATTCGAGCAATTGCACGGACGGTATTGGACACAGCTGTACGATCTGGCTTATCGCCGTATAGGTCATGCAGAGGACACCGGCGATTTATTGCAGGATCTTTTTGTCGAACTTTGGGAAATCCGCGATACCCTGCACTTCGAAAACCAGCCCGCGAACTGGCTGCGCAATGGGGGCAATGGATGGCTATTAACGCCATGTTAAGTTTTTGACGGGTTTATCTTTTGGCGGAAAGATATTACTAACTTTGTAAGAGTTAATTAGTTTTCGTGCCATGGAAACCCTTATTGTCACGACTGATTTCTCAGAATCTTCCGCGCGTGCGGCGCAATACGCCGCCGCCATAACCGGTCCACTGGCTGTTCACACGTTGGTACTGTATCACTCGTATGCGACGCCCCCTGCGATAACTGAAGTACCACCGCCTGATCCGAAGGACGCTGCATTGGCGTACGAAAACAGTATGCAGGCATTAGCCGCCCTGGAATCGCGAATCGAACCGTTCAACGCCCGCGATGTGACCGTCGAATGCATTGCCAATGATTTACCGTTGCTACCGGGAGTAACGCAACTTTGGGCGCAGTATGAAGGTGGCGGATTGGTTGTCGCGGGAATGACAGGTAGCAGCTATACCGCCCCAATGGTCGATAGCTGTCCGGCGCCTATCCTGATTGTGCCGGAGGAGGCGGAATTTAAACCAATCAGGAAAGCCGTGTTTGCGTGCGATCTGAAAAATATCGACGAGGCTTTCCCTACGCATATGATTGAGGAAATCATTACGAAATTCGATTGCAGTCTGCTGGTGCTGAATGTGGAAACGAGAGATCCCAGGATGGCGGGGGATGTAATCCCTGAACAATACAAACTGCATGATAAGCTTGATCATTTGAATCCGGAGTACCATTATATCGAACATAAGCCCATTTCGGAAGGCATAATGGCGTTTGCAGAAGCGCAGCAAGCCGGATTGGTGCTGGTTATGCCAAGGACCCGGAACTTTTTCGATGGCCTATTCCACTCAAGTGTAACGAAAAAACTTGCCCATCATACCCGGTTACCGTTATTGCTGCTGAGACCGGAATAATCTTTTGAGCCATGGATACTAACTATCTCATCATCGGTTTGGTCTTAGTGCTGGTCATCGTGCTGATTGTATGGCTCATCAAAAAGAACCGGAAAGACCGGAAAGATTTTGAAAAGGCCGTTAATGCCTCCGATGTGAAGCCGGAGCAGCATGAAAATGATCAAATGTAAATACCTATGCTGTATTTTACTCGTCCCTGAGACTTTCCACGGGATTGGCTAATGCTGCACGGATGGCCTGCGTGCTCACCGTGGCGACCGCAAGGAAGAGGGCGCCCAGACCCGACAGCATAAAGACCTCCCAGCCCGGCGTTATCCGGTAGCTGAAATCCTGCAGAAACCGATCCGCCGCCCAGTAGGCGACTGGAAACGCTACCAGGCATGCAATCAGTACCAGTACCACGAATTCGATGGACAGCAGCTTAGTGATCGAAAATACCGAAGCCCCCAGTACCTTGCGCACGCCGATTTCCTTGGTGCGGTTTTCGGCCATGTATGCGGCCAAGCCGAACAGACCCAAGCACGAGATTAGTATGGTAAGCCCCGCAAATAAGGTCGCTAAGGTACCCGTGCGCTGCGTCTCAGCGAATTTCTGTGCATAGGCCTCGTCGACGAACGTGTAAGTGAACGGGTAGTCCGGGTTATGGCGTTTTAGGACGTCTTCCGTTTTGCGCAATGCCTCCGCGGTGCCCAGGTCAGGGTTGAACCGGATGTGCAGCACGTTGAAGAATCCGTGGGCACCTTCAATCACGGTAGGGGCTATGGGGCTGAACGGCGAGCCCAGGATAAAGTCTTTCACGACGCCAACTACCTGCCAGTTCCGGCCGTTGTCCGTGATGATCTGGCCGATTGGATCCGCAAACCCCATCGCTTTTACTGCCGATTCGTTGAGCAGTGCCGCAGCTGAATCCGTAGGGTAGGTGGCGGGATCGAGATCCCGACCTGCGACGAGTTTCAATCCCATGGTACGCACGACATACTCATCGGCAAACAGTCGGTCGAACACGGTTTTATCTTCCGGATTTTTCCCGGACCAGCCAATGCCCCAGGTATTGCTCCAGCCCTCGGTGATGGGGGAGAGCGTGCGTGTCACCGATTCAGCGATGCCGGCATCCTGCAGTTCCTGCCGGATAAGCTGGATGTTCTTTGCGATCTCGCCTTGTTCAAGTAAATAGATTATGTGGCTACGGTCATAGCCGTTTTCGCGTTCCTTGCCATATTGGATCTGCCGCAGAACAACCACCGTGCTCACAATGAGGATAATGGCGATGGTAAACTGTGCGACCACCAGTACCTTGCGGAGTGTAACCGCACTTTGAGATTTGCGAAACGATCCCTTGAGTACCGCAACGGGGTTGAACAGCGAAAGGAAAAATGCCGGATAACTGCCCGCCAACAGGCCGGTAAGCAAAATGAAGCCGGTGAAATACAGCCAAAAGCGCACGCTGGTGAAGTCAATAACCAATTGCCGCTCGACGAGTGTGTTGAATGCCGGCAAGGTAAGTTGGATAATGCCAATCGCCAACACGCCCGCTACGGCAGCGAGGAGGGTTGACTCGCAGAGAAACTGTCGGATGATAGACCCTTGTCTGGCTCCGGCCACCTTACGAACCCCCACTTCCCTGGCGCGCTTTTCGCTGCGTGCGGTGCTGAGGTTCATAAAGTTAATACATGCGATCAGTAGGATAAATCCAGCAATCACTGCAAATAAGCGAACCTGCTCGATACGGCCTCCGGTTATTTGCCCATTCTCGAAATGTGACCGGAGCCACCAATCGCGCAGGGGGTGCAAAAACACTTCGGTGCCCTTGACGTCCTTACTGTGCCGCTGCGCAATATCGCGGATTTTAGGGTTCACCGCTTCCCCGGAGGAGGTCGGCGCCAATTCGACGTACGTCGTTACCGAGTTATTTCCCCAAAAGCTATCGGCGTATCCCAATTGCTCAAAGAACGCATAAGGTACCAGGTAATCAATGTCACGGAACCGCGAATTGTCGGGAATGTCCGCCAGTACACCCGTGACGATGGCCAATTTGGCTGAGTCAAGTTGGATGGTTTTACCTAAAACATCGGTATCGCCGAATAGGCGTTCGGCGAGTGTGGCGGTGATAACAATGTCTGACGGGTTGTGAAGCGCAGCTTTTTTGTCGCCCACCAGTAAGGGGAGATCAAACATCAACAGGAACGTGGAGTCTACCACATAGCCGCGGGGCAATTGCCTGTTTTCACCGACTCTCAAGAGCACCGAAGCGCCGAGCTCGAGTTGGCGGCTGGTACGCAAAACTTCCGGTATCTCGCTGGTCAGCGCCGGGCCGAGTGGTTGCGGCGTGAAGAACCAGGTTTGCGTTTCGCCGTTGATGACTGTTTGATTGCCAGCCATATAGAGCCGGTCCCGCTTCGTGTGGAACTGGTCGAAGGTAACTTCATGCTGTACCCACAGCAGAATGAGCATGGCTGCCGCCATACCCATAACCAACCCGCCGATGTTAAGTGCCGAATACCCTTTGCTTTTCCAAAGGTTGCGCTGGGCAATTTTAAGATAGTTCCTAAGCATGATTTATTGAAGTCGATATTTTTACCTTTGGTTGCAGGAAACGGGCCAATTGGTTAAAACGTCGCTTATGGTCACGGGAGGCGGTTTGGCGACGGTTGCGGATGTTCGTTATCGGACAGGGGATGTACGTTATCGGACACCCGGCGTGTCGAGCGACTACTCCACATACACTTTGACGGAGTCCGCATTCAGCCGCGACCGGAACCATCCGGCAAGCTTTTCCTGGTCTGCAAGGGTTTTCCTACGGTCGGTTGACGCCACAAACAAAGCAAAATACCGATGGGCTTTTAGCGAATCATCGTAAATTACTTGATCAGCTGCGCCACAAGCCGTTATTTCTGGATATAAAGGCTTAAGTTCCTGCAATAACTGCCTGCCTAGGTGTTTGCGCTGTGCAGTACTATCCTGCATATGCAATGTATGGCTTAGCTCCGCGCGTAGCCTGTCAATTTCGGTCTGCTGCGAATTTATGGCCAGCAGATTTTCTGTCGTCGCTTCATCTTCAAGCGAGAAGCCCTGTTGAATCGTAATTTTGCTATGGGCCAGATCATAATGCTTCGCCTTGGCAATCACCTCCTGCTTGACGTTGTCGGGGATCAATCGGCCGCCATAAATTAAGCGGATGGAACGTTTAGCGGGATCTACTTCGGATTTCAATAGGTAATCACCAGGGATGTGGGTTTCGTTGCGGATATAGGACAGCGCATTTCTAGAAAACCGTTCTTGCTGAACCAAAATATAGCCGAAATAAATACTTGGCAGGACGGTGATCGTTGCGATGATGCTAACCCATCTATTTGCCGCCCTTTTCATGTTTTCATCGACGCCATGCCAGATCGGATATTTCAGAAAGCGGACAATGAGTAACGTTGCCACCGCAATAAATACCGTATTGATCGTGAACAAGTAAAACGCACCAAAAAAATAATTCCATGTGCCGGTTGCCAGTCCATACCCGGCGGTACATAACGGTGGCATAAGTGCGGTGGCGATAGCGACCCCGGGAATCACGTTGCCTTTTTGCTTGCTCGAGAGTGCAATAATCCCCGCTAGTCCGCCTGCCAGCGCAATAATGACGTCGTATATATTCGGTTGGGTGCGGGCCAAGAGTTCGGAGTGTGCTTCCCCAAGTGGCGTAACCGAAAAATATACCGTGGAGGCCACCAAGCCCGATGCCACGGCAAACCCGAAATTGACCAACGACTTGCGGAATAGGGTAAAATCGTAAGTCGCAAGACTGTATCCCATCCCCAGAATGGGACCCATAAGCGGCGAGATTAACATCGCACCTATGATGACCGCAGTCGAGTTGACATTCAGGCCTACACACGCAATCAGGATGGCGAAGATTAAGATCCAAAGGTTTGTGCCTTTAAAAAAAATGCCCTTTTCTACGGTGTCGTGGATAACATCATAATCCTCCTGTTCCGATCTGATGTTGAACTTTGCTTTCAGCTTACGCAAATCCATGAACGAAAGTAGCATAATCTCATAACTGGCACAAATGGAATTGTAATTGCAATAAAGTTGCAAAACAAAATATTTTAATGCAACTTTGGTGCAAAATAATGAATCGCTGTATACGTATACCGAAACTATGTATGTCCGTTATTGCCGGTTGGCTGGCCATGGCGCTCGTCAGTATACCCATCACATACGCGATGCATATCCATTACCATTTTCAAGGGAACGACCGATATCCGATTAATCGTTTGGATCAGGGCAGTGGGGTAGGTGTACCGCAATGCGGCTTATGCGAGTTCTACGTGCATTATACCCCCAAGGACGTCGATTTCCGGCTGTCCCTGATGTTTTCCATTTTACCGGCTTTTGTGAATGTACAGCTTGAGCAAGCCCCATGCGGGATTCCCCGCAAAGAATCCGGGCGTCGGCATTCCAATAAAGGGCCTCCGCCGGTCTACAACCCGATATAAGTTTCCGATCGGCCGACTCATCGGTCAGTTAATTCTTTGGTTTCAGTTTTCCACGGACTTTTTTATCAGCCATATTGCATATTACGTTGCTGCTCTATGGCATCGTCGGTGGACAAATCACACATAACATATACAACACGAATATGAAAAAGCAAAACAAATTCGCTGCATGGGCCCTTGTGGGTTTTACCATACTTGCCATGGCTTCCTGCAACAAAAATGAGGACGACCAGCCCCTTCCTGAGGGCATTCAACGATCTGAACTGATTCTCACCGAGGTAACCGGGGAATCCGTAGAAGCTCATGGCGACCATTTTCATGGGTTGGACGGTGGCACAGAAGGGGAGTCAATCGTGATTTCATTTGATGAAAACGGTGTTGCCACCGCCAACGGGCACCTCCACCTGGAGGCCGATGCCGCCTACAAAATCGAATTGAAAGCTTGGGATTACACCGGGAAGGAAGTTCAGCAAGATTTCATAGCCACTAAAGGAACCGCCGCGAATTACAAGGCTTTCCTTATTGGCGGAGATTTCATCCTGAATCCAGATTCCGAGGACGAAAGCGGCGCTATCTTCCAACCCAGGGAGCAAAGCTACGGCGATGGCACAGCTGTGGACGGAAAATATGAGACGACAGGGATTTTGAGTTACTTCACCATCGGCCATGATAATGAAGGCGCTACGAAAGCAGTGACTTACGTGCTGCGCAAGCTGGGTGCCGGTGTAAAGGCTTCAATCGAACGCACCGACTGGAACCGCACCGATTATGCCGAAGCGTTTGCCGGTGAAAATGTACTCGAGCTGAAATTCGAAATTCATGCCGAGCACGGACACGCGCATTAATCCATCAGCTTGGCCAGGGCAGCGGACAATTCGAATTCCGCTGCCCTGCTTTTTTTCGCGGAACACTAGGCGGTATCCGTTTCGTCAAACCATTTGACGATGCCGGGCATATTTTTTTCAAAGCCGCCGGGGATAAAGAAATTCAGTACGGCCACCCGGGTATCGGTCTGGTTTTTGAAGTCATGAAGCGTTTTTGGGGGTATCCGGATAAAGGTTCCCTTTTCCGCATTTATCCAGTTGTCGTTTATCAGAATGGCGACCGTTCCTTCTAGCACGTAAAACACCTCTTCATTATCTTCATGTTGGTGCGCGCCGACCCCGCCCGCGTAGGGCGCCAACCACCATTCCGAAATGCTGTATTTTTCATCGGTTTCACTTTCGTCAGCCTTAAAAACAGCTGTCATACTTCCGCAGTCATACGTGCGGCCTTGTCCCGCGTGACGGATTAGGACATCAGTTGAACGATCGAATTGCTCCATTTGCTTGTGTATTGATTTCGGCAACAACCACCAAATTTCCGGAATCTCAGTGTGCAGAATGCAGACCTAACCGGTTTCCCTCTGTGTCCATAAACATTGCGAAGAAACCCATTTCGGGGCCGATTTCGGTTTTCGGAACGATTACCCGTCCGCCATTTGCCACAACTTTATCCAGCATGGGTTGCAAGTCGGTTCCCGCATGCAGGTATACAATGGGGCCGTCTGCGGAGGGCTTATAATTGGCACCTTTTATCAGGGCAAGGTTTACCATTCCTTCGCCACCTGGAAACACGCCCATTTGTATGCCATCCATGTCTACTTCTTCAATGCTGACGTTTACTACCGCCTGATAGAATGTTACTGCCCTTGGAAAGTCAGCGGTAGGGATTTCTACAATTGAAATTAAATTGCTCATATGTACCGATTTTAATCAGCTGTAAAATTAGCATGCTCCAAACTAACAGAATAGTAAAAATGCGACACGTCAGTCTTTTGCATAAAAAAGGGAAGAAAGTATCAGGGTATCATCTTGCAGAATTTCCTTTGGGGTGGTTCCGGTAAATTCCTTAAAGTCTTTGATGAAATGATTCTGGTCGTAGTAGGCACTTTCATAAGCAATTTGCGTAAGCGTGCCGTTCGTTTTGCCCAGGACCATTTTCAGGGCGGTCTGTAACCGGATAACCCTACCCAATTGCTTCGGGCTCATGCCGATTTGTTTCCGGAATTTCCGCTCGAGCTGCCTGCGTTTGGATAGGTCGCCTTGGAGGATAGCTTGGATGGAAGTGCTCCCACGTGTTACGAACAGCAGGTCGACGGTGTTCTTTACGATGGCGTCAATCGTATCGGTCTCACCCAGCCTGGTCAGCAAAAAGCGCTCGACAATCTCGATGCGCTGCTGGGTGGTTGTTGCGTGGGTAATTTTTTGTTCCAATTCATCGGCCGTTGGTTGACCGAAAAGCTCGACTATGGGCGTTTCTTTGTTTGCCAGTCTGCTGATCGGTGTCGTTACGAGGTTCGCGAAACCATACGGGTAAAACCGGACGGCAAAAGTATGGACATAACCCATCGGCTGAATATAGAAGGGCTCGACGGTTTGTCCGAGAACCATGGCCCGGGGTTGACGGATAAAATCGGTTTCAGAAACAAACCGTTTAATATCGTCGCCGAGAATAAATGCCATTTCGATACCCGTCGGGAACGATCCGCTGCTTTTCGGAAGGGTATTCGGCAGGAACTTCCAAGGTCCAGTAGCATTTAACCAGCGATGCGAGGTCTGAGTCGGGTTGAAACGTCTGATAGTTCATGGATGGGATGGTATATGTATCAAAGATAGCGTAAGAAAAGACAGGTATCCAAATAATTGTGATCGAGATGCCAAAATAAAAAAGGCTTTCGCGCAGATGAGCAAAAGGGCTCGACGGTAAAGCGGGAAAGCCAGGGCATTTTTTTATACTGTTTTTGTAATCCAATTTTTTGTAAATTGGTCACCAAGAAAGCGTATCGGCGACGCTCCGTCTGAATAGAACTTTTCGTCCAATGTATCCGCTCCCTCGCCGAGCCGTCAAGTATATCAAAACTTTCATATATGGCTAATATGAATACCGTATTACCGAATGGGACTGCCGATCTGTATTTAACCGACGGAGGCTTGGAAACGACATTGGTTTTCCTTAAGGGTTATGAGCTGCCCTGTTTTGCTGCCTTTGATCTCTTGAAAGATGAAAAGGGTTATCATGTACTTAGGGATTACTACAGACGCTATTTGAACATCTCCAGGGAGTTCGGGATGGGGTTCATCCTGGAAAGCCCTACCTGGCGAGCAAATCCGGATTGGATCGAAAGGATCGGATATCCCGGATCGGCAATCGCCGATGTGAACGAAAAAGCCGTCCAACTCCTTGCCGATCTAAAAAAGGAGTTTGAAAACGATATCGGCAATATTGTCATCAGCGGATGCGTCGGCCCACGCGGTGACGGGTATGTGCCGGAACACGTAATGACCGCCGAAGAAGCACAGAAATACCATGCCGCGCAGATAGCGGTTTTTAGCCGGACCCCGGTCGATATGGTTTCGGCAATTACCATGAATTATGTGGAAGAAGCCATCGGAATTGCCCTTGCATCGGCGGCTGTTGGTCTTCCGGTGGTAATTTCCTTCACCGTGGAAACCGATGGCAAACTGCCAACAGGAATGAGTCTTAAGGAAGCTATTAACCAAGTTGACAAAAATGTGGCCCAGCCTCCGCTTTACTTCATGATCAACTGTGCACACCCAAATCATTTTTTCAACGAATTGGAATCGGGCAGGAACGAGAACTGGACAAAGCGCATTAGGGGCCTACGGGCAAATGCGTCCTGCAAAAGCCATGCAGAATTGGATGAAGCGACCGAATTGGATAGAGGAAATCCACAGGACCTGGCCATCGAACATAAGAGGCTAAAAGAGGTTTTCAGTCAGCTAAACGTATTCGGCGGATGCTGCGGTACCGACGAAGAGCACGTTATAGCCATTGCCGGTCAGGTTAAGGCATCTTCCTGAACAGTCCGCCTAACGGCCCTGATTTATAACGAACACCATACAAAACGAAAAACCCCTTAAGCAATCTGCATAAGGGGTTTCTTGTGGTACCAGCTGGAATCGAACCAGCGACACAAGGATTTTCAGTCCTTTGCTCTACCAACTGAGCTATGGTACCCTTTTGTATCGGTGGTTACCACCGTTTTGGGATTGCAAATGTAGCGCCTTTTTTCATTTCAGAAAACTTTTTTTGAAAATTGTTTGCTGAATTTGCCCAAGCCGCTGATTACGTTCGGGATAAAATGACAACCCCAAAACAATGCGGTACAAAAAATAGCTGTATCTTTGCATTTTCATAAATAGCGATGAGTAAAAGAGGAAGAGTATTGGTTGCCATGAGTGGGGGAGTGGACAGTTCGGTGGCAGCCGTGATGCTCCACGAACAGGGGTACGAAGTCATAGGGCTAACCATGAAAACCTGGGATTATGCGTCTTCGGGTGGCTCGTCCAAGGAGACTGGGTGCTGTAGCTTGGATAGCATCAATGATGCCAGGGCGTTAGCCGTGTCCTATGGATTTCCGCATTACATACTGGATATCCGCGGTGAATTCGGTGATTTTGTGATCGACAATTTTGTGGACGAATATTTAGCCGGCCGCACCCCCAATCCATGCGTACTCTGCAATACCCATATCAAGTGGGAAGCACTTCTCAAGCGCGCGGACAAATTGGATTGTGAGTTCATTGCGACGGGCCATTATGCGAATATCCGCCAGCAAGACAACGGCCGGTATGTCATTTCCAAGGGAAAAGACACACACAAAGATCAATCGTACGTGCTTTGGGGGGTATCCCAGGAAAACCTTGCGCGGACGCAATTTCCCCTTGGCAGTTTCACGAAAATGGAAATTCGGCAAATGGCGGCGGAAATGGGGCAGCTGGAATTGGCCAATAAATCCGAAAGCTACGAGATCTGCTTTGTGCCGGACAATGACTATCGAGCCTTCCTGCGTCATCGCGTGGAAGACATAGATGAGCGGATCGGGCCTGGTAATTTTGTGTTGACGGACGGCACTGTGGTGGGGCGGCATCAGGGGTATCCGTATTATACGGTTGGCCAGCGCAAGGGGCTGGGCATTGCCCTGGGACGGCCCATATTCGTTACGCAGATATTGCCGGAAAGCAATACGGTGGTGCTGGGAGATGAACAGGAATTGCAACGTCAAGAGGCCTACGTAAAAAATGTAAACCTCGTAAAATATGCGTCGATTACCGAGCCGATTGAAGCGGTGACCAAAATCCGTTATAAAGATGCTGGAATGACCAGTACGATTGTTCAGGAAGGCGATCGGGTGAAGGTGGATTTTCATCACGCGGTGAAGGGGATTGCTCCCGGACAATCCGCAGTGTTTTACGAAGGTGATGATTTGCTGGGCGGCGGCTTTTTGATGTAAAAAGGCTCCGATATAAAAAAGGCTCCGGCATGCAGCCGGAGCCTTTTTGTGAACTTATTGACAGGTGTCTCGTTAGATTTTGCCCGCCAGTTCAACCAAGTCGACCAATTTGTTGGAATAACCCCATTCGTTGTCATACCAGGAAACGACTTTCACAAAGTTGTCGTTGAGTGAAATCCCTGCTTTGGCGTCAAAGATAGACGTGCGTGCATCTCCTCGGAAATCTTCCGATACGACGTCATCTTCGGTATAACCAAGGATGCCTTTCAACTCGCCTTCAGAAGCTTCTTTGAAGGCTTGCTTGATTTCCTCGTAAGTAGCCGGTTTTTCCAGCCGGGCAGTAAGATCCACAACAGACACGTCAGGAACCGGTACACGGAAAGACATGCCGGTCAATTTTCCTTTCAATTCGGGTAATACCAGTCCGACGGCTTTAGCAGCGCCGGTAGAAGAGGGAATGATGTTCTGATAGGCACCCCGTCCTCCGCGCCAATCTTTCACGGAGGGGCCATCTACTGTCTTCTGCGTAGCCGTAACCGCGTGGATGGTGCTCATCAATCCTTCAATAATGCCGAATTTGTCGTTAAGCACTTTGGCAAGCGGTGCCAGGCAGTTGGTTGTACATGACGCATTAGACACAATGGTCTGTTCGGGTTTCAGCTGTGTATGATTCACACCCATTACGAAAGTAGGTGTATCGTCTTTTGCAGGCGCAGACATAACAACCTTTTTGGCACCCGCGTCGATGTGTTTTTGTGCAGTTTCCTGGGTCAGGAATAAGCCCGTAGACTCGATGATTACTTCTGCACCCACTTCGTTCCACTTGAGGTTTGCCGGATCCTTTTCGGCCGTTACACGGATGGTCTTGCCATTCACGACAAGATTGCCATCTTTCGCTTCCACGGTGCCGTCAAACCTTCCGTGTGTAGAGTCATATTTCAGCATGTACGCCATGTAATCGGGGTCTACGAGGTCGTTGATTCCAACAATTTCAACACCCGGGCGGTTTACGGCTGCCCTGAATGCCAGACGGCCTATGCGGCCGAATCCATTGATTCCAATTTTCATTTTATATTAATTTTTATTTAAATAGTATTTCAGTAAATTGTGTATCGGCTCCCGGATCACCGTGCCGATGGAGATTCCATACCCATCGGCAACCTCCCGCAGCCATTCCTCGTATCCCGCAGCCACACTGCCCGTAAAGTTAACGGCCATATTTGGGTATTGTTTGGTCAACGGGAGCAGATACGTTTCGACATATAAGGTAAAACCCTGATAGATCATCCTTTTTATGAAACGGTGCTTATGGTTCTCCATGACAAAATCGGCAAATGACGTGAGGAAAAGGGTAGGGTTGGCTTGATTGTACACCTTATCCAGAATAATTTTCCGATCCAGGGGATAGCGCTCGACAAATCTTTCCCGGAGGTCAGTCGGCATGGTTTCGTGGAGAAAGCTTTTTAGCAGCATTCGCCCAATCCAGTTAGCCGATCCTTCGTCGGATAAGATGTATCCCAGTCCGAAGTTGTTGTCTGTCGTGCGTCTACCGTTGAAATAAGCGGCGTTTGAACCGCTGCCTAAAATGCCGACAAGCCCTTTTTCGTCGCCTAATGTAGAAAGCGCAGACGCTTTAACATCATGATCCACCGTAACCTTTGCATGGATGAAGAACTGTCTTAACACGGCGGCGATTTTATCTTTCCGCTCCAGTGAGGAGGATCCTGCTCCGAAGAAATAAATTCTTTTGATCTGTTCAGCGTAGTTGATCAGGTTGTTGCTTTTATTGAGCAACTGGAGAATAAAGCGTTCGTCATGGAGATAGGGGTTGATCCCCATCATGCGGAAGCCCGTGACGATTTTTCCTTTATCCGCCAGCCGCCAATCCGAAAACCTAGACCCGCTGAAAACTACTGCGATCATATAGACAACACTTCCATCATTTCAAGCATGTCTTCACTGAGCTTGAATACCTTTTTGTTCAACACTTCCTCAAGAGGGGTGGTCTTAATTTCATTCCCGCGAAGGCCCACCATAACACGGGTTTCCCCGGCAAGCAAGTGCCTTATTGCGGCAAAGCCAAGCCTGCTGGCAAGCACCCTGTCGAAACTACTGGGCGAACCGCCCCGTTGGAGGTGTCCCAAAATGGTTACCTTCGTATCGTAAAAGTCAAATCTGGATTTGACCTCGTTAGCCACATTGTAAGCGCCACCGTTTTCTTCTCCTTCGGCGACGATGACAATGGTTGACGATTTTTTGCTTTTAGCGGCACTTTCCAATTGGGTACAGAGGTTTTCGATGGCCGTTGCCTTTTCGGGCAGTAGTATGGCCTCGGCGCCGCCCGCTATACCGGCATTCAGTGCAATGCAGCCTGAATCGCGCCCCATTACTTCTACGAAGAACAACCGATCATGGGAAGCAGCCGTATCCCGTATTTTGTCAATCGCTTCAATGACCGTATTGGTGGCCGTGTCGTAACCCAGCGTGAAATCTGAGCCATATAAGTCGTTATCAATTGTGCCCGGTACACAAACGATCGGAATGTTGTGTTCGCGTGAGAATACTTCAGCCCCGGTGAAGGTTCCATCACCGCCGATGGCGATCAGTCCGTCGATGCCCGCCGTTTTCAAGTTGTTGTAGGCTTGCTGACGGCCCTCGGGTGTACGGAATGCTTCACACCGGGCAGTTTTGAGGATGGTACCCCCTAACTGAATAATGTTGCTTACCGACCGGCTGCTCATTTCCTGGAAATTGGCATCAATCATTCCCTGGTAGCCGTGATAAATACCCACGACAGATTTGCCAGCATGTAAAGCCGTCCGCACCGCCGCCCGGATGCAGGCATTCATGCCGGGAGCGTCTCCGCCAGAAGTAAATATTCCTACTTTTGATATGCTTTGCACTTTTCTAATAATCTTTTGTAAATTAGCAGCACGAATATAGTGTGTATTTGCTACACTATTAAATTTTTCAAGATTTATTTTTCAACTTGAATGGTTTAAGTGTGCAAACTTAGATAAATTCGCCTTTATATACAAGCGAACAATCGATCTCACCGCTGCTGTTGAGGGACAAGATTTAAGGCGGGAGTTAATTAAATAAATCAATTAGTAAAACAAATAGTCAACGCATTGCAATCAAATTTACCACATCTACAATCCACGTTTACCACGGACTGCGTGATCTTCGGTTTTCACGAAGGGGAATTGAAGCTATTGCTTATTGAGCGGAACGAGTACCCTTTCAAAGGGTGGTGGGCGCTTCCGGGTTTTTTTGTCGAACACAACGAAACCATTGATGATGCCGTAAAACGCATTTTATACGAGCACACTGGATTGAGAGGGATCTATATGGAGCAGCTGTATACGTTCGGTGATTTGAAACGGCATCCGCAAGGGCGCATTATTACAGTGGCTTATTACGCCCTGCTGCGCTTGGATGATTTAAAAAGCCAACCGGAGCCGGTAACCGACTATGCCCGGCAAGCGGTTTGGCATCCGTTGAACAATTTGCCGGAATTGGCGTTTGACCATAGACACATCATCGATAAAAGCATCTCCAAGGTACGGCGCAAAATAAGTTACAGCCCGATTGCTTTCGAATTGTTGCCGGAGAAATTTACGCTCACCCAACTGCAGCAGCTATACGAAGCGATATGGGGCCGGAAATTGGATAAGCGAAACTTTCGTAAGAAAATGCTTAATTATAATATTTTAAAGGAACTGCCCGAATTTCAGCGTGGGGTTTCTTACCGTGCTGCACGTTTGTATAAACTCGACAAGCGTAAGTATGCGAAAGTGTTTCAAAATGAGCTAACATTTGCGCGGTAGCCTCTCATTACACAATCTAAATTTCGTTCCAATGGCCTTGCCATAGGGTTGTCACTGCCGGCTTCTTTCTTTGTCGCGGATCAGTTTGTAAATATTGTGTCATAACCCGTGTGAATATGCCGTATCCGGCATCTTTTTTTGGTGGACTGCAAGCAAACTTTTACTTTTGACCAATTTTTAAGAATAGTCAAATGGTAGAAAGGTAAAAACAGCATGGTGGACGAGAAAAGAGATCAGATAATCGGTGCTGCATTAAAACGGTTTTCTCACTTCGGTATTGCGAAAACGACAATGAGTGAAATCGCCGACGATTTAAAGCTATCAAAGGCAAATTTGTACTACTATTTTCCGGACAAGTTTTCGTTGATAGAAGCTATCGTCTATCAGATCATCGAGGAAAGTGATGTAACGATTAATCAGGCATTGGAGACCATCGACGATACGCTCAGCTTATTAATTCGCATGCTGGATATCAAAAAAGAATATGTCGAAAAATATTATATGCTTATCCTCAATTTGCAGGAAATGAATATCAGCGATGAGAAGTGGGTGCAGCTTTCGGAGAAGATGTTCAAGCGGGAAGTTGAGACGATTTCAAGGATATTTAAAAAGGGGATTGACGGCGGTGAACTTGTAACATTTGACGTTATTTCTACGTCTGAACTGTACGTTGCCATGATACGGGGGCTTGCGATGTTTTGTGATCGCGCTGTCCCGCATACGTTGATCGATCGTAATGAACTGTTAGCGATCCTCGATAAACAAAAACAAGCCGCAGCCATTTTTATCAATGGCATAAAAAAATAATGTTCGAATTAAAAGTCATATGAATATATCGAAGATGAATATACGAAAAGTTCTGGCGATAGCGATCGTTGGTTTATGGGGAGTGCATTCGGCCTCGGCTCAGGAGCCGCTTACGTTACGGGATGCGCTGCAATATGCATTGGAAAATAGCGAGTCCATTAAAAAGGCCTATCTGGATGTTGAAGGAGGCGAGCATCAAGTAGCTGAAGTAAGGGCAAATGCCCTGCCTCAGGTCGAGGGGTCAGCGGCGCTCAATTATAACCCTGTGATCGGCAAATTGGTATTTGCCGGACAATCGGTGACCATTGGTCAACCCTGGGATTCTCGATTCGGAGCCCAGTTAAGCCAACAAGTGTTCAATCAACAGGTATTTACCGGGTTGAAAGCCGCCAAAGCGACGCGCGACTATTATAGCTTGGCCGCTAATATGACAGAAGAGCAGGTCATTGAAACCGTGGCTTCCAATTATTATCAGATTTTAGTTAATCGCGAACAACTTAGCGTAATTGATACCAATCTCAAGAATATTCGGGTGATCAATGAAATTGTTTCCAATCAATACCAAAATGGACTCGCGAAAAAGATCGATGTAGATCGTATTAAGGTAAACATTACGAATCTTGAGAACCAACGGGAGGAACTAATCAATGGCGTTTCCCTCCTGGAGAATCAATTGAAATTTTCAATGGGTATGCCCATCGAAACGCCGATTGTCCTTGCCGAGGAGGAATTGAAAGAAATCCCGCAATTAGCCGATTTTGAAGAAGACAGCGGCCGGCTGGATCGCTTAATTGAGTTACAACTGCTAACCAAGCAGCTGGAATTGTTGGATTTGCAATATAAGGCGAATAAGGCTGAGTATTTCCCAACGTTGTCGTTGGTGAGTAATTATAATTATACGACGATGACCGACCGGTTTAATTATTTGTATAAGAGTTCGGAAAATCCCATGGCAGCAACATTCGGTGCAGCCGTTGTGGGGCTGAATCTTCGGATTCCGATATTCAATGGCTTTGCAACACGTGCACGGATGGGAAAGGCCAAAGTTGATTATCTGAAGGCAGAGCAAGATTTGTTTAATATGAAGCAGTCGCTCAATCTGGCAAATGAAAATGCAAAGATCCAGCTGAAGAATGCGTTGAACACCATCCGATCGCAACGGGAGAACATGCAACTGGCGCAAGAAGTGTATGAAAGCACCCAGAACAATTATAATAATGGCCTTGCTGCGTTGACCGACCTACTGGATACGGAAAATGCGCTCACACAAGCTCAAAATAGCTATACACAGGCACTGTTAAATTATAAAATCGCCGAGATACAGCTAAAGAAATCGAACGGACAAATCAAATCATTAATAAGCGAGTAAATCATCATCAATTTATACAAATGAAACGAATCATCATTACCATCGTTGTCGTCATTGGGGTATTAGCCCTTATCGGATGGGTATTAAGCAATAACAAAAAGGAAAACGAGGCAAAGACGGCCGTCGTTGCTGAAACGGGCGGAGCCATTGTGGTTAAGGCCGCCAAAGTGAGTAAGCAGCCCATTGAGCTTGACTTCTCGGCAAACGGAAATTTTGCGGCAAACCAGGATTTGAAACTGCTTTCCGAAGTCAGCGGCCGGATCACCAAACTTCTGGTGAAAGAAGGTGCGCGCGTAAGCCGTGGGCAGGTACTGGCGCTCGTTGATCCCGAGCTAACGAACCTGGACCGGCAAGTTGCTGAAGAGAACCTGCAAAAGTTAAAGACGGATTATGCCCGGTATAAAAGCTCGTTTGAAACCGGCGGTGTAACCAAATCTCAACTGGATGAGATCGAGTTGCAATTACGAAATGCGGAGATCAAGTTACAGCAGGAAAATCGGCGTGTGGCCGATGCCAATATCAAAGCCCCGATCAGCGGTATTATCAATAGCCGGAGCGTAGAAGTAGGCACCTATTTGTCGCCGGGTACCGAGCTGTTCGAGATCGTCGACCTTTCGCAGTTAAAATTGAAAGTGACCGCCAACGAAACGCAGGTGGTTAACCTGAAAGTAGGCGATAAGGTGAGTATTGCGAGTACCGTTTTCCCGGGAAAGGAATTTAACGGCACTGTGACTTTCATCGCGGCGAAGGCCGACAACACCTTGAACTATCCCGTAGAAATTACCGTGGATAACAGCACGGCATCCGAATTGAAGGCCGGGATGTACGGTACGGCACACTTCAAGTTCCCGCAACAAGAACCGACCATTTTGATACCACGCGGATCCTTTGTGGGCGGCGTAAACAGCAATCAGGTGTACGTTCTGAGCGCCGACAGTACGGCGACCGTGCGCCAGGTAGTCGCCGGAAGAATTTTCGGTGAACAAGTGGAAATCGTAAAAGGCCTGGAAGAAGGCGAAACCGTGATTACCAGTGGACAGATCAATTTGGTAGATGGTGCAAAAGTTGATGCACAGCTCGATTCAACCGGCAAGCAAGGATAAGCTCCATCTCATGTCTCACATTTCATATCTTAACTCATGAAGATAGCAGAAATATCAATAAAGCGCCCATCCATCGTCATCGTGGTGTTCACCGCGTTGACCCTGTTGGGCATTATGAGCTACTTCTCGTTGAATTACGAGCTGCTCCCCAAATTTACGCCTAGTGTGGTGTCTATCACCACGATATACCCAGGGGCGTCACCCAGCGAGGTGGAAAACACGGTAACCAAGAAGATTGAGGATGCCGTAGCGTCGTTGGAAAACATCAAAAAATTAGACGCCACCTCGTTTGAAAGCTTATCCATGGTGATTATCGAGCTGAATGCGGGCACGGATGTCGATTATGCACTCAACGATGCCCAGCGTAAGGTGAATGCCATTCTATCGGAACTGCCGGACGATGCCGAAGCGCCGTCGTTGGCTAAGTTCTCGATGGATGACTTGCCCATTCTCTCGCTGGCCACCACGGCCAATATGGACGATGCGACGTTTTACGACCTTGTCGATAAACGTATTCAGCCGGTGTTATCCCGCGTGCCGGGCGTGGCTCAGGTAAACCTCATTGGTGGCCAGGAACGGGAAATACAAGTCAGTATCGATGCTTCGAAGCTGGAAGGATACGGCTTATCCATCTTACAGGTACAACAGGCAATTTTGACATCCAACCTGGATTTTCCGACTGGTAGTGTGAAAACCCAAAACCAGGACATCCTTGTACGCTTGGCCGGAAAATATAAGTCGGTCGATGAACTGCGTAACATGGTGATCCTGACGACACCAAGCGGTGCGCAGGTCCGGATCCGGGACATTGCGGACGTCCAGGATACACAGAAGGACGTAGAAAAAATCGCCCGTGTAAACCAGCGAAGCGCTTTACTTGTGCAGGTGCTCAAACAATCGGATGCGAACGCGGTAGAAGTTAGCCGGGGCACCCAAGCGATCATCGCCAATTTGATGAACACGTATAAAAATGAGGGGCTGAACATTGAAATTGCAAATGACAGTTCTACGTATACGTTGGAATCGGCCAATGCGGTGATATTCGACTTGTTTTTGGCGGTGGTATTGGTAGCCGTCGTAATGCTTTTCTTCCTGCACAGTCTCCGGAATGCCGTTATCGTAATGGTGGCTATTCCTGCGTCGTTGATAGCGACGTTCATTGGGATTAACCTTTTCGGATATACCCTGAACTTAATGTCGCTTCTGGGCCTATCATTGGTGGTGGGTATCCTGGTAGACGACGCGATTGTGGTGATCGAAAATATCTACCGGCACATGGAAATGGGAAAAAACAAGGTCCGGGCGTCGTATGATGCGGCGAAGGAAATTGGATTTACGGTTATTTCCATCACGCTGGTTATCGTTGTGGTGTTTTTACCGATTGCCATCAGTACCGGTATGGTTTCGGACATCTTGCGTGAGTTTTGTGTGGTCGTCGTGATTGCAACCATGCTGAGTTTGTTGGCGTCGTTTACGATTGTGCCGCTGCTTACGTCACGTTTCGGAAAATTGGAGCGGGTATCCGACAGGAACATCTTCGGACGCTTCGTCCTCTGGTTTGAGAATCAACTGCACCGGTTTACCCGGTGGGTCACCGGCGTACTGAAGTGGTCGCTTAATCACAAAATCATCACGCTCGGGCTGATTACCGTCCTGCTCTTTTCTTCATTTGGATTGATCATAGGCGGCTACATCGGCGGTGAGTTCTTTGCTCAGGGGGACCGGGGAGAATTCCTGGTTCAAATTGAGATGCCGAAGGACGCCTCGATCGAGCAAACCAATCAGATGACGCAGAAGGCAGAGGAATTTATTAGCAAAAAGCCGGAGGTTATCTCGCTTATCACCACGGTGGGCCAATCCAGTGACGGTTTCGCAGGAACCCAAGCCACGGCCTATAAATCGGAAATTACGGTTAAACTGGTCGCGCGCGGTGAAGGCCGCGATGAACCCAGTAATATCTTTGCGGCAAAGTTGAAGCGCGAGATGGAAAAGGTGCTGGTCGGTGCAAAAATAAAGACGGTGCCAATCAGTATCGTGGGTTTCGCTGAGCAGGCGCCTTTCGAAATGGTGGTCATTGGATCGGATTTGGATAGCGTGATGACCTATGCAGAAGGTATATTGGAACGGTTGCGCAAAATTCCCGGCACGTCTGAGGCAAAGCTGTCTGTAGAGGGCGGTACGCCGGAAATCGCGGTTTCGGTGGATCGCGATAAGATGGCGGCACTCGGCCTGAATCTGCAAACAGTGGGCGCTACCATGCAAACCGCATTTAACGGCAACACGGACGGTAAATTCCGTTCAGGTGAGTATGAGTACGATATCAATATCCGTTTTGATGACTATGACCGGAAGAACGTGGCGGACGTGAGCAATCTGCATTTCACAAACGATGCCGGCCAGTTGGTTCGCTTGTCGCAGTTTGCGACAATACATGAGGGTTCCGGCCCGAGCCAGTTGGAGCGACGCGACAAGAGTACTTCCGTGAAGGTACAATCGCAGGTTGTGGGCCGGCCGGTCAGCGCGATAGCGGCCGACTTGGAAAGCCAGCTTCCGGAGCTTCGTACACCGAGTGGCGTAAGCTATGTATGGAGTGGTGACATGGAGCAGCAGTCGGAAGGTTTCGGTACGCTGGGGATTGCCTTGCTGAGCTCGATCCTACTTGTATATTTTATCATGGTAGCCCTCTACGACAGCTTTGTTTACCCACTTGTGGTGATGTTTTCCATACCCTTGGCGGTGATCGGGGCATTTCTTGCATTGGCGCTTACGAACAATACGCTGAACATCTTTACCATCTTAGGGCTCATTATGTTGATCGGTCTGGTGGCAAAGAATGCCATTATCCTCGTCGATTTTACGAATCACCTCAAGGCGGAAGGTAAATCGACCCGGGAGGCGCTTATTTTAGCCAACCACGCCCGGTTGCGTCCGATTCTCATGACGACCATAGCCATGGTATTCGGGATGTTTCCCATCGCCATCGCCACGGGACCAAGTGCGGAATGGAAAAACGGACTTGCCTGGGTAATTATTGGCGGTTTGCTGAGCTCCCTTTTCCTGACGCTGATTGTGGTTCCGGTAATTTACCAGATTGTGGATAACATCCTGCATTATTTTGGCCTTGACAAGAAGGGGAAACCCATTGAGGAGCTTCTGGTAGAAGCCTATGATCACAAGGATGTGAAAGAGTATGAAGACGAACCGGTATAATGGATTACCTCGTTGATGAGTTGATTTATCTGTTCACTGCCCGCTGTACTTCAGCGGGCTTTTTTTTGTTTTGGTGTGAGCCATCAAATCTGCTTATCTTTACCAACCATAAAAGCAGGATTTACCATGAAGCAATACCTCGATTTGATGCGTCACGTATACGAGAATGGAACGGATAAACAAGACCGTACGGGCACGGGTACGCGCAGCCTATTCGGCTACCAAATGCGGTTTGACCTCAAAGCGGGATTTCCATTGGTAACCACGAAGAAGGTACATCTTCGGTCCATCATCCATGAGTTGATCTGGTTTCTCAGAGGCGATACCAATATCCAGTATCTTAAGGAAAATGGCGTAAGCATTTGGGACGAATGGGCTGATGAAGCTGGAAACCTGGGGCCTGTATACGGTTCACAATGGCGCTCATGGCCCACGCCCGACGGGGGGCATATTGATCAGATCCAAAAGGTAATTCAGCAACTGAAAGCGAATCCGGATTCACGCCGGATTATCGTTTCCGCATGGAATGTAGCTGAAATTGAAAACATGGCGTTGCCTCCGTGCCATGCGTTCTTCCAATTTTATGTGGCGCCGGCAAATCCTGCAAAAGGGCAGCTAAAGCCACAGCTTTCCTGCCAGTTGTATCAACGCAGTGCGGATATTTTTCTGGGGGTGCCGTTCAATATCGCCTCGTACGCGCTGCTCACGATGATGGTCGCCCAAGTGTGCGGCATGGAAGCGGCGGATTTTATCCATACCTTCGGCGACGCCCATCTGTACCAAAACCATTTCGATCAAGTGGAATTGCAGTTAAGCCGCGAACCCAAGCCGTTGCCCACGATGCGTCTTAATCCATCGGTCACCGATATCTTCGCGTTTCGGTACGAAGATTTCGAATTAACGAATTACGAACCCCATCCGCATATCAAGGCACCTGTGGCTGTTTAAATCGTAGCATATGGATAACCGTTTCGTATCGGCCATTGTAGCCGCTGCCGACAACAATGCCATCGGAAAAGATAACGAACTTCTCTGGCATTTACCCAATGACCTCCGGTTTTTTAAACGGACTACTTCCGGCCATGCAGTCATCATGGGACGCAAGACCTATGAGTCGGTTGGAAAGCCCTTGCCGAACCGACGGAACCTGGTGGTTACGCGGCAAAAAGATTATGTCCTGGAGGGTGCCGAAGTGGTCCATTCATTGGAAGCTGCATTGGCGCGTTGCGCGGATGAAACGGAAGTGTTTATCGTAGGTGGAGCGGAGATTTATCGGCAGGCGCTTCCCATTACCCATCGGGTATACCTCACCCGTGTGCATGCTAATTTGCCGGGAGACGCATATTTTCCCAGCCTGGATGAACGCGACTGGGTGCTGGTTTCAGAAGAAAAGCATAATCCGGACGAGCGGCACGCGTATGGATATAGCTTTCAAGTGTACGAACGGAGGAAACATGACGCATGATTCCGACATGATGAAAAGACGGGCCGTGCGTGACCGGCTTTTTTTTGCGTTAAAGGTGGTGCTTTGGATGCTGATCGCCTACTCTTTTGCAACGGAGATCGAATTGTACCGTACTTATCCGCACCTGGGACAAATAGCGTACGGCTTGAACACCTTCCTCACGGGGAGCATCGTGATTTCGATTGGCCGGTTTATTTTTATTTCTCTATACCAGCGACAAAACAAGAAGAATAACCGGGTTCGGGGCAATTACATATTGGGAATCAACCAAATCGCTACGTTGTTGAATGTGGTGTTTGTCGTTTTGGGGTTGATGTGGGCCTTCGGGATCAATCCGAAAGAATTTTTGACCAGTATTACGATTGTCGCCATGGCCATCGCTTTGCTGTTCAGGGACTACATTACCAACATGATCAGCGGATTACTGATTATGTTTTCCGATCAGTTTACCATTGGTGACACAGTACGTATCGGTGAACATCAAGGTAAGATTATGGATATTACGCTGGCGAATATCATGGTTAAAAACGATGACGACGACGTTGTATTGATCCCAAACAACACGGCGTTTACGGTTAATATCATCAATCAATCGCTCCAGAATTCGAAGAAGCTTACCATTGATTTCGAACTTCCGTTGGCGCATTCGTACCATCCGGAGACGTTGGAGAAAGATTTGGTGTCGGTATTGGAGAAATATGCGTCAGATGTCGTGCCGGGCAGTTTTCAGCTTAAGGTGGTGGGAGTGGGCAAGGATTTTGTACACTACAAATTCCAATTAACCACGGCAAAGAAAGATACCGGTCTGCGGCGGAAGCTCCGTAATGATCTTTACCTTAAGGTAATTACCTACGATGCTGCGCAGGCCGCTGAAAAATTGCAACGTTAAACTTTTCGGATTTTGATACTTTTAACAAAATGATGGCTGCCTTTTTCAAGAATCAGGTCGGCGCGGAAACGCGTCGGCAGAATGTTTTTGAGCAGATTCGGTTTGTTGATTTCGTTCCAGATACGCGTTGCGACGGTGACACTTTGTTTTTCATTGAGATCGGCATAACGGTGGAAGTAGGACGCGGTATTTTGAAATGCGGTTTTCCGTAACCATTGAAACCGTTGCGTATACCATTCCAGTAGGTTTTCGGGATCGGCATCCACATAAATCGAATAGTCGAAAAAATCCGATACAAAGACCCGCGGACCGCGATGTTTACCTTTCACATTTACCTGGAGTACGTTAATTCCCTCGACGATCAGAACGTCTGGCTGTGTTATCCATTGAAGCTCATCGGGCAGGATGTCATAAGCCAGGTGAGAATATACCGGAGCCGACACGCGTTCTTTACCGGATTTAATGTCTGAAAGAAAGCCGAGTAAACGCTTGGTGTCGTAACTTTCGGGAAATCCTTTGCGATTAAGGATACCCTTAGCTTCGAGGTAGTGATTGGGATAGAGAAACCCATCAGTCGTGACGAGGTCTACCTTTGGATTTCCGGCCGATAGCGACAGTACCTTTTGGAGTACCCGTGCTGTGGTGCTTTTGCCTGCCGCTACGCTGCCCGCTATGCCGATAATAAACGGTAGACGCTTGGTATGATTGTTAAAAAAGGCACTGGCGTTGTTATGCAACTGTCGATAGGAGTCGATATGAATTTGCAACAGATGACTGAGGGGAAAGTAAACATCCTCGATTTCCTGCATGGTCAGCGGCTCATTGAGCGCGTTTAATTTTTGAAGATCGGCGTCTGCGATGACATAGGACGGGTGTCCGTTGAGCTCTTTCCATTCTTCTCGAGAAATGTTCCGAAATGGAGAATACATGCCTCCGTTTTCTGTATGATCCATTTTAAAGTAACCCTTTCAAGATCAATTCTCCGGTGGCCGGATTGGTTGCCAATGGTACATTGTAAACATCGCAGACCCGCATAAGCATTTGGATATCCGGTTCATGCGCATGTTTTCCGAGTGGATCGCGAAAGAAAATTATGGCGTCCACTTGTCCTTCAGCGGCCAGGGCGGCAATTTGGGCGTCGCCGCCCTTCGGGCCGCTGAGTTTGAGTTCTACGTCGAGACCGGTTTTTCGGATGTAGGATCCGGTGGTGCCAGTAGCGATAAGCTTGGCGGTGCGCAGCGCTTCGATGTGATCCTTTACAAATCCGACCATTTCAGGTTTTTTGCCATCGTGTGCGATGAGCGCAATTGTCTTTTGTTCAACCATTTGATTCAAATTATTGAGATTTTAGTTATCCTTTCGTTGATAGAAACCGCCACGGGCCTTTCGATTGGGAATTTTCGTGTTCCTTCACGAGGCGCTCCACCAGTTGATTCAGCAGGTCGTTGTGCTCGCTCACCATTCGGTCGCCCAGCGCGACTAATTTCTCGATATTGCTATGGCTTGCCGCATCCAATTCTTCGCTGATGCTGTGTAAACTACTGGGTTCTATACGGATGTAATGTTTCTCCTTCCCGACGGATTTGTACAGTTGCTGTAAAAAGAAATCACTGCTTTCGGCAGCGCCGCTCATCATGATATCGATCAAAGCGGGGCCAATCGATACCGCACGGCTTTTTTTGAAATGCTCGTAGTCGTAAGCTTTGCGTGACCGTCCGGTACCCAGGGAAAGGATGGAAATATCGTTGATCTTCGTTTCGTTAAACGCCCTGGTAACCTCTACCAGCGCGCTCATCGACGGATTGGGAGCGAACACCCCACCATCAAGAAGTGGATAGCGCGTGCCACTCATTGAATAAATTTCGGCTACGCTGAAATAGGTGGGGGCGGCAGAAGTAGCCCGACAGACATCGCGCAGATAAAAATCACGCGGATCGCCTCGCAAAATAGCCGTTTGTTGGCGGAAAAAGTGTGTTTTTCGGAGTTCAATGTTGTACGCCGTAATGATGCAGGGCTTTAGCAATTGACTCAACTTGGTTTCGCCAAAGTAATTTTCCAATACATGCTCCAAGGTTGTGGCAGGATAACGCTCGCTAAGCAGACCAAACTTGCTGATTAACCGTCTGAAAAAGCCGGCTTTAAAAATGTCACTGCCATGATTTAGGTAAATGTCTAACGCTTCCTTCGCTGTAAATCGGGGGCGTGATGGGTTTTGACCATCCGGGCAGAGCAATAGACAGGTGAGAATTCCTCCGGTACTGGTCCCGGCAAAAAAATCAAAATAGTCGACAATGGCGGCATCGGGATTTCCGCTTACGCGTTTCAGTCTCCGTTCCAAAGCCGCTAGTAACATTCCGGGAATGATCCCACGGATGCCGCCGCCATCTATTGAAAGGATTTTCTTCATCAGCTCATGCTTTGGCGGTAAAAATAGGTTTTTTATACTTATTTTTGTACCGCTTACTACATTCATAATTATACGATATTTTGGAGACACAGGAACTGACTACCGTAGATACCGCAACCGAATTGGGTTTATTGCCCGAGGAATTTGAACGCATAACAGAAATACTGGGAAGAACACCCAATTTCACCGAATTGTCTATCTTTTCGGTGATGTGGAGCGAGCATTGCTCGTATAAGAATTCCATTGTTTGGTTAAAGACCCTGCCCAAAGAAGGGCCGCATATGCTTGCAAAGGCAGGCGAAGAAAACGCTGGACTGGTGGATATCGGAGATGGCCTCGGTTGTGCGTTTAAGATTGAATCGCACAATCATCCCTCGGCCTTGGAGCCGTACCAGGGAGCTGCAACGGGTGTGGGGGGCATCAACCGTGATATTTTCACCATGGGTGCACGGCCCATCGCTCAACTTAATTCGCTTCGTTTTGGCGATATTAACCACCCGCGCACTCAGTGGTTAATTAAAGGCGTGGTAAAGGGCATTGGCGATTACGGCAATGCATTCGGAATCCCGACGGTGGGTGGCGAGGTGTTTTTTGATGAGTGCTATCAGGTGAACCCATTGGTAAACGCCATGTCTGCGGGCATTGTCAAAGCAGGAGAAACAGTTTCGGCTACTTCTTACGGCGTGGGAAATCCCGTTTATATCGTGGGGTCCGCTACGGGCAAGGACGGCATACATGGTGCGGCATTTGCATCAAAAGATATTACCGAAGACTCGGTGAACGATTTACCGGCTGTGCAGGTGGGGGATCCTTTTCAGGAAAAGTTACTGTTGGAGGCGACGTTGGAAGTGATCCAGACGGGGGCGGTTATTGGTATGCAGGATATGGGCGCAGCGGGTATTATCTGTTCCAATTCGGAAATGTCTGCTAAAGGGAAGCACGGTATGCGTATCGATTTGGATAAGGTACCCACCCGGCAGGCCAATATGAAGCCTTACGAAATCCTGTTATCGGAATCGCAGGAGCGCATGTTGATCGTGGTGCAAAAAGGTCGGGAAGCTGACGTGGAAGCGGTATTTGAAAAGTGGGATTTAAATTGTGCAATTATCGGCGAGGTAACGGATACCCAGCGTCTCGAATATTATATGAACGGGGAGCTGGTAGCTGATGTGCCCGCGGATGATTTGGTGTTAGGCGGTGGGGCGCCGGTATACCATCGGGAATACAAAGAGCCAGCATACTTTGCCGAATATCAGAAATTCCGTATCGAAGACATTGCGGAACCAGAGGATTTGCGGGATGTGGCGCAGCACTTGCTTTCCCACCCCAATATTGCGTCCAAGCGATGGGTAACCAATCAGTATGACTCCATGGTCGGTACGGCGAATCTAACAACCAATCGACCTTCTGACGCGGCGGTTGTGGCCGTAAAGGGAACGGACAAGGCGATTGCGTTGACGGTGGATTGCAATTCTCGCTATGTCAATGCGGATCCCCGTAAGGGATGTGCCATTGCCGTAGCGGAAGCGGCGCGTAACATCACCTGTGCAGGAGGGGAACCTTCGGCGATTACCAACTGCCTTAATTTTGGTAATCCTTATATCCCCGAAGTTTACTGGCAATTTGTGAATGCCATCAAAGGGATGGGAGAGGCATGTCTGAAATTCCAGACGCCGGTGACGGGGGGGAATGTGAGCTTCTATAACCAGTCGCCAGATGGCGGATCGGTGTTTCCAACGCCTACCATTGGCATGTTGGGGGTGCTGTCCGATGCATCGGCGATCATGACGCTTGATTTCAAGGAAGAAGGGGATTACATTTATTTGATAGGCGAATCCCGTAACGATATTGCTTCTTCTCAATATCTCGCTTCGTATCACAAAGTCAAAGCTTCTCCGGCACCTTATTTCGATCTTGACGAGGAATACGCGACACACCAGGTTGTCAAACACCTGATTCGCGAGAAGTTAATTATCTCAGCACACGATGTGGCTGATGGAGGGCTTTACGTCGCTTTAGCAGAATCGGCCATGGCAGGCAATCTGGGATTCGCCATTGATACTGATAGTGAAATCCGTAAAGATGCGTTTCTGTTCGGTGAGGCTCAGGGGCGGATCGTCGTGTCCGTCAAGCCTGATAGGCAGGAATCCTTTGTCGAAGTGTTGGCTGCCAGCGGTACGGAATTCTCATTGCTGGGCGCCGTTACTAAAAACGGATTTGTAGTGGACGGCGAGCTTTACGATACGGTCGATCACGCTAAGCAAGTGTTTGATCGCGTTTTTCACGACATTCTTGGTGATTAGACGCTGTTATTTCTTTTCTTAAGCCCGATATTTTTAATATCGGGCTTTTTTTGTGGTTGTTGGATTGGTTCTGCTGGTTTATTTGGTTTTTTGGTGCTTGGTTTTGTCTGTTTTGAATAAAAAACAAGGATTATGTTATAAAATTACATATTTATATTTGTTTTTTATCAAAATATAAGATTATTATTAAAAATATTTCAATGAAAAAATTGTTTTAATGAAATATTTATACATATTTGCATTAATAATTGAGTTAATTCTAATATTTCTTTGAAATTTAAAGCCAAAAAATCAGTTTATGGAAACGAAAAAATCTATTTTACCTTTTTTGTTGCTGGCATGTGTGACATTGCTGGCGTTTTTCTTTCCCGCTTTGCCCGGTAGCGAGGAAACCGAAATCGACGGGGCCGATGTTGCATGGATGTTGACCTCGACTGCGCTTGTGTTGATTATGACGCCTGGGTTGGCGTTTTTTTATGGGGGCATGGTTAAAAAGAAAAATGTGATCTCAACCATGTTCCAAAGTTTTATCTGTATGGCGGTGGTCGCGGTCATATGGGTGGTATTCGGCTTCAGTTTGGTGTTCGGGGAATCGATTGGGGGAATAATCGGTAACCCTGCGACTTTTTTTATGTTCGAAGGGGTTGTAGGTGGGCCTAATTGGCCTGGTGCGCCGACGATTCCATTCGCGTTATTTGCGATGTATCAATTGAAGTTTGCCATCATCACGCCGGCACTGATTACCGGGGCATTCGCAGAGCGGATTCGATTCAAATCCTACATTCTGTTTTTGGTGTTGTTTTTCATATTTATCTATGCGCCATTGGCGCATGCCACCTGGCACCCAGATGGTGTGTTGGCAGGTATGGGCGTGCTGGACTTCGCGGGGGGTACGGTGGTGCATATGTCGGCGGGGGTAACCGCATTGGCGTCCGCACTCTATCTGAAAAAGGGCAGCGATTCAGGCGAGACCAACCCGGCTCGCATTACGTACGTAATCCTTGGTACGGGGTTACTTTGGTTTGGATGGTTCGGGTTCAACGCGGGATCAGCTTTTGGGGCCAATGGACTTGCCGCTTCGGCGTTGGCCACCACCAGTACGGCCTCAGGTGCTGCGGCATTGGCTTGGATATTTTTTGATGCGGCCCGCGGAAAAAAGCCAACAGCAATGGGCGTATGCATCGGCGTAGTCGTGGGGTTAGTGGCGATCACTCCGGCGGCAGGCTTTGTAACGGTATCGCATTCGTTGATTATCGGTGTGGTCGCTTCGATCATCAGTCGGCTGGTGGTTGAATGGCGTACACGGTCAGGGGTTGATGATACGCTGGATGTGTTCCCCAGTCACGGTGTAGGCGGCATGGTAGGCATGATACTAACCGGCATTTTTGCCACACATACTATTAACAGTGTGGTAACGACGGACGGCTTGTTTTTTGGTCAGACGGGGTTGTTTGTTGCTCATCTAATAGGTCTTGTGGGCGCAGTCATATTTACGTTTGTCATGGCCTTTGTCTTGCTTAAAGTAACGGATTCCATTAGCAAGCTACGTGTCTCGGTAGAAGAAGAAGAGCGCGGCCTGGATATTACCCAACACGGCGAGAGCCTTTAACGGCATGTCGGGAAATTTCAATAAATATTAGTTAATCGGTTGAATGAGATAACGTACTAAATTTCCGTTATCCGCATCCAACCTTGATGTTTCACTGCTCCTTAAGATGGCCTGGAAACTATGCTTAAGAACGCAAGCAAAATTTACTACAAATATGAAAAAAATTTTTATCGCGGCGATAGCCATGTTATCGGCATTCAGTGGGTTTACACAAGACGAATCGTTAACGATCTCCGGGTCTGTGGATGCCTACTATAAATATGATTTTTCCGGCTATAGAAACGAAGATGGATTGAGTAACATCCCTACTTCATTTGCCAACGAGCAGAATTCAGTTTCCTTGGGCATGGTAAATGTCATTCTGGGTAAGACCGTCGGTAAAGCCTCATTTGTAGGCGACGTATCTTTCGGGCCGCGAGGGCAATACCAGTCTTTGCTTAATGGGGGAGATGGCAACACGTTCAATATCCAAAACCTCTACATGAGTTATGCCTTTACCGAGAAATTTTCGATGACGGCGGGTTTTATGGGCACTTTTGTCGGTTATGAGATCATTTCTCCGACCGGTAACTTCAATTATTCCACTTCTTACCTGTTTTCGGCTGGTCCGTTTCAAAATGCAGGCATTAAAGCTCAGTATGATTTTTCCGACAAAGTAGGCCTAATGATCGGTTTATTTAACGACTGGAATGTCTACCACGATTTTAATGGAGTGTCCGATATTGGAGCCCAGTTGCGTCTTTCGCCGGTGGAAGGCTGGGACGCCTATATCAATTTTTTGGATGGACATGAGACGGGGATGATTTTTGATTTAACAACCTCTTATCAGGTTACTGAAGCGTTCAAGTTGGGTTTGAACGCTGCTGACTTCACCGCAGAAGGTGAAGATGCGGGAGGCTATCAGGGGGGTGCATTGTATGCGCAATACGGATTCACAGATGCATTTGCTCTTGGTTTGCGGGGCGAGTATTTTAAGACAAAAGATATCGGTAGTGGCGATGACCTGGTTGAAGGGAACTCGGTTTTGGGATTGACGTTGTCTGCGAATGTAAAAGCAGGTCCGCTTACGGTCATTCCTGAATTCCGTTTTGATAACAATTCGGAGGAAGTGTTCTTCAAAAACAAGGAAATGGATCCTACCAAAAGTGCATCACAGTTTTCTTTGGCACTGGTGTATGCATTCTAAGACCTGAAATCTGAACCATATGACTCCAACGGTGTTAGCGCCAATAAGCAGGCCCGTGACGCCGCTTGTGGATAAATGATTTCCGAATGAACGTCATCAGCGGTTGTCTCTCAGTATCGGTGAGGCAACCGCTGAATTGCTGGTCTTCACGGGGTTTTCCGTCCGACAAACGCCCCTTTTCCCAGTAAGTAGTCGATAGCTTTGGCAACATTACGGTCGACGCTGGTTTCGGTTTTTAGGAACGAGATATAGCGAATAATTTCCTTTTGCAGAGAGGGGGCTAAGGAGTCAAATTTTTGTTTTGCTTGCTTATTTTGTTCCAGCGCATGGAGTAATTTGGGGTGTGGATGGATGGAACGGTCGCCCGAATCAACAAAAACAACCAATTGAACGACCTCTCCAATGCGTTTCGGTGAATTTTTGAGCATGGTCGTATTTACATACAGTCGCCAGGCCCCTCGATACCTAACCAGCGTCTGCCGAAACGCAACACCGTTGATGGTGCCTTTAATGGGGATCGGGCCCTTATTTTTTCCGGCTGCAGACAAAAGCGAATCCAATACGTTGTCGGGTACGGGTACGAATGGATTGATTCCGATGATTTCCAATGGAGCGGCGAAACTGGGCATCGTATTTTTCTAACCAGGATACCAATTTATAAAATTTGATTTGAATTCCGATATTCCCCTTCGGGTATTTTCACGGACTTGCAAGGTTCACGATTTCTGGGTTGCTTTTTCGAGCCCTTCCAGAAAGTCCTGACCCCATCGCTGTACATCGTAATGTTTGACAATTTCAAACATGCGCTTAATCCGGAGAGACCGTTCGGACGCGTCGAGGCCTAGCGCAGAAAGCAGGCTGTCTTTAAGGTCTTGGCTATCGTAGGGATTCGTCCGTATGGCATAAGGCAGCTCCACGGACGCTCCGGCGAATTCGGAGATTACCAGCGCACCGAATGGTTGTTCCTGCAGCCCTTGCACGGCGATGTATTCCTTGGCCACCAGGTTAAGTCCGTCACGAAGCGGGGTGATCCAGGCAACGTCGGAGACCGCATAATAAGAAACGACCTCTTCAAACGGGACGGATCGGAAGAAGAACCGAATAGGGGTCCACTCTAGCGTAGAATACCGTCCGTTGATTCCGCCTACGGCTTGTTCAAGTTCGTGTTGTATACGATCGTAAATTTTCATCCCCTGGGAAGGCGGCGTACAAATGTTGATCAGCTCAACCCGACCGTGATACTCCGGATGCTCGTCGAGAAACTCACCGAATGCTTCGATTTTTTCCAGCGGCCCTTTTACATAATCCAGACGCTCTACGGATAAAACAATACGCTTTCCCTGGGTTCGCTTGCGTAGCAGTTCGATGCGAGACTGGGTTTTCTGCTGATCGAGGATCTGTTGTATGTTTTGCATGTTCACCCCGACCGGCTGTGCGCCCAATCGGATGGTGCGGTCGCCTACCTCAATGAGCTTGGTCATTTTGTCTATGCCGAGTGCACAGCTGTAGGTAAGAAACTGTTTGGCGGCATTGACGCGGCGTAAGACGTTTACCGGTGCATGGCTTTTGACCACATCGACGAAGTTTTCGACGTATCGCGGGATGTGGAAACTGATGAAATCACATTGTAGCAGACTGCCGATAATGTCTCGTCGCCATGGGATGATGTTGAAGATGTCGGCTGGGGGGAATGCCGTATGATGGAAAAAGCCGATTTTCAGGTCGGGACGCCGTTGCCGTAGAAATGCCGGAACCATCCAAAGGTTATATTCGTGTATCCAAACCAATGCGTTGGGTTCGGCTTCATCGGCCACACGATTGGCAAACAGTTCGTTGATGCGGAGGTAATGTTCCCAATGGCTATGGTCAAATTTGGCTTTGTTGATAAAGGAGAAAATGGTCGGCCAGAAGGCTTCTTTTGAAAATACGCGATAGAACAGATCGATGTCCTTTTTCGGCAGCGGGATGATGGAAGCCCGGAGATTTGGGTATCGTTCGCTATCAATGTGCGGATTCAATACCGGGTCGTCGCCCAGCAATCCCATTGCTTCCTCACCAACCCATATACCCGGTCTGCCGTTGGAAAAAAAGCCTAGCAGGGAAGGGATAATTCCGTTGGGACTGCGTGGAGGAATGCGCTGGGGGTGGCCATCTTTGACCTCAATGTCAAATGGAAGCCGGTGGTATACCATCAGCAACTGCTTGCTGTCTGCTGTTTTTGTGGCCGGCTCTTGGTGATCGCTGCTATAATTCCGGAAGGCTTCGAAATGCGCCATGGCTTCCAGAATTCCGCCGGCGCCGGGCTCGGTCGCTGCATACACGTTGGGCCATTGCTCGACGGCAGCCAGTAACCGGGGCTCTGACTTGCCTACAGCGACGCCGTGATATCCCGTTTCAAATAACGCGTAGTCGTTGTAGGTGTCGCCGGCAACCAACACATCAGCCTCCGGAATACCTAAATGTACCATCAGTTGAGACAAGGTTGTGCCTTTGTTGACAGCTTTGGGCAGGATGTCGAGGTATTTGCCAGCGGATGTCAGCACATCGCAATGAAGGGCAGAAGCAAGTTGTTCGACTTCTTCAATGTCGGTGTGTTCGTCGTAATAGAATGAACACCGTCGTTGCTGGGGTACTTCTTGCGGCGTTAGTCCTTGTACCGTAGCCAGTTTCTCCCGGATGGCAAATTGCCCGGGCCATTTACGTTCGATCCCGGATTGAAGAGGGGTAACGGGGAGTAATGTCGTGCCGTCTACGACCGTTGCCCCTACATCGGCAATGATGTAATCCGGGGTAGGTACCAGTGGGTCATGCAATAACGGAAGCACCGTTTCGATCCCCCGTCCTGTCACGAATACCAGGTCGATATCCGGGTGGTTCCGGATTAGTTGATAGAGGGTTTGTCTTTTTTCTGCGGTGCCGCCGAGAAATGTTCCGTCGAGGTCTGTAGCTAATAACATCGTTGTTTCTTTGTGAGTTCATACCATACGGCACCCAGCGGGAAGACCACAGGTGCCGATCAAACTAAAAACGGGAGATTAATGTTTTTGCAGGTGACCCAATACCTGCCCCTTTATTCGATGTTCAGTGATGCTGATGCAAAAGGGTTTTCAGATTAAGAAAGCTTTGGTGAAAGCTTCGTTGGTGGGCAAATATAACAATTTTTCCCCAACCCTGAAAACAGGAGTACGGCCGATGGTTCTAAGTGATGCGTTTCAGGTTGATCGCCAGCGGCGTGGAATCTAAGATCAGCGGTACCCGTTCGACGGTAACAAAACTTGAATCCAATCCGAACCCGCGCTCTTCGGATAAACTGAATTTCCGCAGAAAGCTGTATATATCCAGGACAATGCGTTCCATGAATTTCAAGGTGTTGGTTTTCATAATCACCTTTTCCAGCACGATAAAGCGAAAGTCGCCATCGATATTATGTTTTCGGAGCGTATCATAGTTGCTCTTGATGCTGACTTCTCCGTTTTTGACAAGGTCTTCCACTACTTTGCGGAATAGCAGACTGATGCGTTGCTCGTCGCGGAATCCAAGGCGGAAGTCAATACGTATCAGCTTACCGGGGATGAGTTGGTTAACCTTGTATTCGCCGGTATAAGGATGGTCCGTCACATCGACATGCACCAGCCAGTAAATATCCGCACGTTTGGGTTTCTTGCGCAGGATCGAATAGATGATTTTTTCTTCAATCTCCGATTCGAAGTTCGCGCTGGTCAGGTATACGAGTTGTGACGCATAGAGCGGTACCGATTGGTCCGTTGCGAGCTGGCCGAGCAGTTCGTAGTAATCAGCCACTTCAACAAAGCGCGTAAACCGGTTCTTGATTTTTCGTGCCCACCACCAACAGAGCATCACGGTGAAGAGCAGTCCGGTGATGAGCAAGGTAAGCCACCCGCCGTGCGAGAACTTAGTGGCATTGCCAATGAAAAATACTGACTCAATGAACAGGTAAAAGAGTAGGAATGCGGCGCATAGGTACAGCGGGATATGCCGGTTTCGTAAATAAACCGTCATCAACACGGTGGTTACCAGAAAGCTGATGTTTATGGCTAGTCCGTAGGCTGCTTCCATGCGGGCGGATTCCTGGAAAATGAGGATGATGAATACACAGCCTATCAATAATATCCAGTTAGCTGAGGGTACGTATAATTGCCCTTTCAGCATATTCGGGTGAATAATCTTCACTTTCGGCCAAAGATTGAGACGTACAGCTTCGGAGACGAGCGTAAATGCGCCGGAAATCATCGCCTGGCTGGCGATGATAGCTGCCACGGTGGCAATGGAAATGCCAAAGGGCAGAAACCAACCCGGCATGCCCATGAAAAATGGATTTCCGCCATTGAGCGGGATGCCCTCATGCTCCAGCAGCCATGCGCCTTGCCCAAAATAGCAAAGCAGCAGGCAGGCTTTCACGAATATCCAAGAGACGCGGATGTTCTGCAACCCACAATGACCCAGATCGGAATACAAGGCCTCCGCACCGGTAGTACAGAGGAAGACGGCGCCGATAATCAATAGGGCGTCCGGATGCTGGATGAGGGTTACCACCGCATAATGTGGGCTAAGCGCCCAGAATATCTGGGGGACGTCCACGATATGTCCCACGCCAATCACTGCCATCATCGAAAACCAGACAAACATGATGGGGCCGAAAAGCCTTCCCACCACAGCAGTGCCAAAACGCTGCAGCAGAAACAACACCAATACGATGAATAGGACAATCGGCACGGTTTGCAAATGTGGATAGAAAATATCGAGCCCCTCTATGGCAGAGGAAATGGTAATGGCTGGAGTGATCATACCATCAGCAAGCAAGGAGGCTCCGCCCAGCATGGCCGGAAACACTACCCACTTGCCGTGTTTTCGTACCAATGAATAAAGGGAAAGGATTCCTCCCTCACCTTTGTTGTCTGCACGGAGCGTGATGATGACATATTTTAAGGTGGTTTGCAACGTGAGTGTCCAAAAAATACAGGACAATCCCCCATACACCAAATCGCGGTCTACCGCATCCTGTCCGATGATGGCCTTAAAGACATAGAGGGGCGACGTGCCAATATCTCCGAAGATAATCCCCAGTGCCACCATTAATCCCGCTAAGGTCAGCGGCTGTTTTGAATGAGCTTTCATTCGATAATTATCCGTTACCTGTTTGCATCATGGAATGTATGGATGCTTTACAGTTATATGCCTGGCTGCCGCGCGCAACTGTCTTTTACTCCCTTTGCGACGGCAATGAAAGGCAAGCAGGTTATGCGACAAACCGCGAGGCAAACTTAGGAGTTAATTGATGGAAAAAAAAATCAGTGGAAAAATTGGCGAATTTGGCATCATTTTGCTATTTTTATGGCTGTCCGGAATGTCTTGGGAGGACATTCCGGGTGAATAGAAAGAATGGTTTAACCTTATTAAGTTGGAGGAATTATGGTTAGTTTAGTTGTAATGTTTGTGGCGGGAATGGCCATCGGTCATGGTAACCCGCTAAAAGATGACGTAGGGCGCGATGCTGGTCAATTTTCCGTAGATCAGCGTGGTAAATTTGTGGTACACGATTCGGAGACACTGCCAAGCTGTGTAAGTTTTTCCGATATCCAAGCTCAGTTGAATACCTTTTTGGCATCGAAAGGCGATGACACCGAATTGAAGGGAACGACCCGTTTGGAAAGCAGGGGACGTGTTCCCATGAAAAAGCATGCGGGTATCGGCAATTACGTGGCAGGTGATGTACATTACACCTTCGTAATGGAAGATAAAGGGGGAGAGCTCACTTATTGGTTTACCGACCTTACCTATCAACCCTTCCGCAACGACCGCTACGGTAAGCGTGTCAAAGCGACTGCTTCACCCATTCCGCTGGAAAAGCAGATGAGCAAAGTGAATGCGCAAGTCTGGAAGAAGCAAAAGAATTACGCTTATGAGGCCATTAACGAAATGGCCGATCAAGTGCTCGCACAGTTGGAAACTGCGCGCAAACCCCGGGTAATCACTACCGGTATGGAATAACCGTATCTAGATAAACACGATCGAAAGGGTGCTTGACAGGCACCCTTTTTTTGTCAGATTGTCCTGTCATCCTGACGTAATCTCGAAATGGAACACAAATTGTTTTAGAGCCGACCGGCAATTCTTTAGTTAATTTACGCATAATAATTAATCTATGAACGAAAAGGGCAACATATCCATCCATACCGAGAATATATTTCCGGTAATTAAGAAATTTTTATATTCCGACAATGAAATCTTCCTGCGTGAGTTGGTGTCGAACGCAGTAGATGCAACACAGAAATTGAAAAGGTTGGCTTCATTGGGTCAATATACGGGTGAAGTGGGGGATGTGACCATTGACGTGGCTTTTGACGAAAAAGCCAAGACAATAACGATATCCGATCGGGGGATCGGAATGACCGCCGAGGAGGTAAAAAAGTACATCAACCAGATTGCGTTTTCCGGGGCGACCGAGTTTGTGGAAAAATTCAAGGAAGCAAAAGACGCGAACGAGATCATCGGTCGCTTTGGCTTAGGCTTTTATTCTGCATTTATGGTCGCCGATCAGGTGGAAATTCAGACTCTATCTTACCAAGAAGGCGCTGAGCCAACCCGTTGGGTGTGTGATGGCAGTACATCGTACGAAATAACGGAGGGCAATCGGACGACACGGGGTACGGATGTGATTCTGCACGTCAATGCCGATTCGGAAGAATTTTTAAACAAGGGCAGGTTGCAGGAAATCCTTGATAAATATGGTAAGTTTCTGCCGGTTCCCATTCGTTTCGGTACACGCACCACGAGTGAACCCGATGGAGAAGATGCAGATGGCAAAACTAACTATAAGTCGGTCGAGGTCGATAATATCATCAACAACACGCAGCCAGCCTGGACCAAAGCCCCATCAGAGTTAAAGGATGAGGACTACCTGGCGTTTTACCGGGAGCTATACCCTTATTCATTGGATGAACCGTTGTTCTGGATTCACTTGAATGTGGATTACCCCTTTAACTTAACGGGTATTTTGTATTTCCCGAAGCTCAAGGAGAACTTTGAAATACAGAAGAACAAAATAAAGCTGTATTCGCGCCAGGTATTTATCACCGACGAAGTAAAGGACATCGTTCCCGAGTTCCTGATGTTACTTCACGGTGTCATTGACTCGCCTGATATTCCACTCAACGTATCGCGGAGTTTTCTGCAAGCTGACAGCAATGTTAAAAAAATCAATGCTCACATCACCAAGAAAGTCGCCGATAAATTGGCCGAAATATTTAAATCGGATCGGAAGGGATTTGAGGAAAAATGGCCCGATATCGCCCTGTTTGTTAAATACGGTATGCTCAGTGACGACAAATTTGCTGAAAAAGCAAACGAGTACTGCTTGGTGAAAAATACCGACAACGAGATTTATACGCTTAAGGAATATGCGGAGAAGGTAAAAGATATCCAGCAAGACAAAGACGGCAATGTTGTGTACCTCTACACAAATGATACGGCGCAGCAGGACGGCTATATCACCACAGCTAAAGACAGGGGCTACGACGTGCTGGTCATGGATTCGCCTATAGACAGTCACTTTGTAGCATATATTGAGCAGAAGGCAGAAAAAACGCAGCTCAAACGCGTAGACGCCGATGTGATTGATAAGCTTATCCAAAAGGAAGAGGCTAAGACGTTAAATCTCACTGAGGAAGAAAGCAAAAAGGCAGTCGAGCTCTTCGAGAAAGCGATTAGCCGGGACCATATGAAAGTGCATGTTGAAGCGCTCAGCGAAAACGAACTGCCTGTTACGGTGACTATCGACGAATTTATGCGCCGCATGAAAGATATAGCACAGACAGGAGGTGGAATGAGTTTTTATGGCTCTATGCCGGATAATTACAAGGTCACCGTTAATGGCAACCACCCATTGATTAAACGCATCCTTTCCGGAGAAGATGACGAAGAACGGCAACAACTGGCTAAACAGGCATTTGATTTGGCGCTGCTTTCGCGCGGGTTACTGACGGGAAATGAACTTACGAATTTCGTAAAAAGGAGCGTGAGTTTAATCGGTTGAGTTTTTTTAAATTTTGTTGTTGGATTGTTGTTTAATTGCTATTTTTGCAGTCCAATAACACGGTGGGTATAGCTCAGTTGGTTAGAGCACTAGATTGTGGTTCTAGGGGTCGTCGGTTCGAGCCCGATTATCCACCCGGAAACTTGGAAGGCACCTACGACGTCGTAGGTGCTTTTTTTTATAGCCTTAACAAGCCGATTTTGCAGAAAGGTGCCGAAATGGTTATCTAGCAAAAAAACTATTCCGAAATTGCTTAAAACATCCACGGGAATTTCTTGGTTTGACAAATGGAAGAATTTATACGTAAAATAAAGTATGGTTGTTCGCTTAGTCAGTTTTGGATTGATCGCTTTTCCAGTACTCGATCCCATCAATCTTTAGTTCGTCAGCTTGGAATACCGGGTCTTGCCCTGCCTTTTTCTGTTTTCGATAATCTTCCAGTGCCTTTAGTGCGGGCTTGCGAAGCAAAAGAATCGCGATCAGATTGAGCCACGCCATAAGGCCTACACCAATGTCGCCCAATGTCCATGCGGCAGCGGCTGTCTTTACGGTTCCATAATAGGTTGCGGCGAGAATCAGCAAGCGTAATATCCAAATCGCCCATTTATGGCGCCCTTGTTTATCCAGGTAACTCAAATTGGTTTCTGCCATATAATAGTAAGCCATGATGGTGGTAAATGCGAAGAACAGCAGTGAAATAGCGACGGCCGGCCCACCGATGGCTGGAAAATGTTCGGCGATGGCCTGTTGGGTATACGCCGGACCGATTTCGGTGCCTGGAATGTTTTCCACGATATAGCCACCATCGGGGTGCTGCACATTGTATTTTCCAGTAAATAGAATCATGAATGCGGTGGCCGTACAGACAAATAACGTATCTACATAGACAGAAAATGCTTGAACCAGTCCTTGTTTAGCGGGGTGGTTTACTTCCGCCGCAGCTGCAGCGTGCGGTGCAGTACCCTGACCGGCCTCGTTGGAATAAATGCCTCGTTTCACCCCCCAGGCGATCGCCATGCCGATAACTCCGGCGAAAGCGGGTTCAAAATTGAATGCTGATTTGAAAATCAACAAAATTACGTTTGGTATTTGATCAAAATGAAAAGAGATAATTATAAGAGCCAACAAAATATAGCCACCAGCCATAAACGGAACGATCACTTCGGCTACTTTAGCGATACGCTTAACGCCACCGACGATAATGAGTCCCAATAAAACGACCAGTCCGATTCCTGTATATTCAACAGGTATAGAAAAGGCATTATAACTGCTCAGTGCTATGCTGTTACTTTGGACCCCAGGTAAAAATACGGCTGTACTTAATATGGTGGCCACAGCAAATACGGCGGCGTACCATTTTATGCCGAGTCCTTTTTCGATGTAAAACGCCGGCCCTCCGCGGTACTGCCCGTCCTTTACCTCTTTATATAGCTGTCCCAGTGTGGCCTCCACATATGCGGAGGCGCTGCCCAAAAAGGCGATAAGCCACATCCAAAATACGGCTCCGGGACCACCCATGGCGATGGCTGTGGCCACACCGGCGATATTTCCGGTCCCGATACGACCGGAGAGCGCCATCGCAAATGCTTGGAATGATGATACACCGGTTTTGGAACCCGTGCTTCCGAAGAGCAGTTTTACCATATCTTTCAAATAGCGGACCTGCAAAAAGCCGGTAGCAAATGAGAAATATATACCGGTTGCCAGACAAAGAACGATGAGTGCGTTGCTCCAAATGATGTTGTTGATGGCGTTGATCATTTCTTCCATATGTGTCCGATTCAATTTTGATGTAGGCCGCTAAGATAGGAATTAATGATCGACGGGCAGGTAATTTCGATTCCGGTCACATTTTTGTGATGAACGCACAAAGCGCATGCGGATGTTCAGGAGATGCGGTATATCCAGCTTTACGCAATTAATTCCACATCGGATTTTGTGGAAAGTTGGCAACATGCGCATATTTGGGACCCAAAGACACAATCGCCTCTTTCCAGAGATTTTCTCCGTCGTTGCCGAAAGTAATATCCGGATTGTAATGGTTGCTGATTACCCACGTGTTTTCATTGAGCTCGCTTTCCAATTGGCCAGGGCTCCATCCTGAATACCCAATAAAAAATTTAATTTCGTCACGTGCAATGTCTCCATTTTGGATGAGGATTTTTAGGCTTTCGAAATTACCTCCCCAATAGATGCCGTTGCCGAGACCTACGCCGCTATGCAGCCGATCATAGCACTTATGTATAAAATGAATGCTTTCCTGTGCAACGGGGCCACCGAAGAACAGCGGAAAATCGGCTTGGGGGACATCGTCTACGACGTCTTTAAGTTGCAACATCGCAGGTTGGTTGAGAACGTACCCTACGGTCCCGTCTTCCGCATGGTGTTCGCATAACAATATAACGGCTCGTTGGAAATTCGGATCCAACATGAAGGGTTCCGATATAAGTAAGCTTGCGATTTGGGGGATGTTTTTGTTAAACATGATATGTCTCGTTACGTACTGTAAATGTACTGAAAATTTTTCATCGGGCCGATCTTTACCATTTCTCTGTTTCAATCAAGCTGCTCAGTTTTTTTTCGTCGGTTAAGTCGAGGCGCAGGGGGGTGACCGATACATAACCGTTTTCTACTGCCCAGCGGTCGGTTCCCTGTTCTGCGGGTTCGAGCGGGATCACCGTAAACCAGTAGTGCTTTCGATCCATGGGGTCCTTTCCCGGTACAATTTTGCCGTCATAAAAGCGCATCGACTGTCTTGTCCAGCATATGCCCGATGGCTGTGGGGGATAATTCACGTTATAAAGTCCGATTTCGTTGGGGTCGCGTAGCAAAAGTTTCAATGTCTTTTCGACATATGGAGCCAGCTCAACAAAATCAGGTTCGGAGTTTCCGGCAGGAGTACTCAAGGCAATTCCCTTTTTTCCCAGAAGTACAGCTTGCTTGGCGGCGGCCAATGTGCCGGAATGCCACATCGAATTTCCTAGATTCGGCCCCATATTAATGCCTGAGAGTACGACCTGGATGTTGTTACGCAGGTGGGTGCCGAGTGCTACACAATCGGCCGGCGTGCCGTTAACCCGATAGGCCTCGATGCCGGGAAAATCAATCGGTGACTTTTTATAAGATAGGGGTCTGGAGTGGGTAACAGCATGGCCCATAGACGATTGTTCCACATCGGGCGCGACCACTACAACCTCTCCAAATTGCGAGGCAATTCTCGCTAACGAACCAATTCCTGGGCTGTAAATACCGTCGTCGTTAGTAACTAAAATCCGCATACGTAGGTGTATTAAAAAGAGCATCCACGAGGACGCAAAGTAAACCGTTGTGATTCTAAAACAAGTGTTCCGGATTTTTTGTTTGGAGAAGTATGCATCATTCAGCAATACATACCACGCATGCAAGACGTTAAATACGCCCAATTGTTGCATAATCCCAAAGCAGGAGATGGCGACCACATGAAAGAGGACCTGATTGAGACAATTGCATCCTGTGGGTTTAGCTGCAGGTATGCCTCGACAAAGATAAAAGGATGGGATCGCCTAAAGAATAAGACAATGTTGGTGGTTATTGCGGGTGGTGACGGCACGGTGAGACAGGTTTTGAAACGGTTGTTGAGGCGCAGGATACTGGATAAACAGTTGACCATCGCATTGCTGCCGGCCGGCACGGCGAATAATTTTGCGAAAACGCTCGGGATTCCGATGACGCTTTCGGGATTGAAGCGTGCTATTACGGGATGGCAGGTTAGAAAAATTGATATCGGGGCCATCAGTAATCTGCCCGATGTCAAATTTTTTTTGGAGGGCATGGGGTATGGCCTGCTGCCAAGACTGATCAAAGAAATGAAAACGGTCGATCTTTCGGGAGTTAAAACCGCGGACGAAGAGTTAACGCTTGCGCTGGATAAATTGATCGAAATAGCGCAACAATACGAGCCCAAGCACGGAATATTAACAATCGATGACACACGGTACGAAGGCAGTTACTTGCTGGTGGAAGTGTTAAATATCCAATCGGTAGGACCTAATGTTATCCTTGCCCCGAAAGCCGACCCTGCCGACGGGAAGTTCCACGTAGCGTTATTGAAAGAGGCCGATCGGGAAGCCTTTATCGACTATCTTCGTCACCTGCACCACCCACGGCCCAGGCGTCAGAAGGTGCCCTGGCAACTGGTCGAGGTGAATCGTTCGCTAACGATGCGCTGTGATAACCGGTTGTTGCACGTTGACGATGAATTAGTCAGTCTGAAAAAAGCCCAACTTGTTCGGGTGGAAATCCGGCCAGGTATTGTAGACGTTATTGTCTGATGAGTCCCAATTTTTCCAACAGAACAGGCAATGACTCGCCGGGTGCCAGCAGATGAGCTTGCAGTCCCAGTCGAAGCGCGGTTTCAATGTGTTGGGGACTGTCATCGACGAACAGGGTCTGTTCCGGCTGGAGCGAATGGGTATCCAATACAAATTCGAAAATTTCGGGATCTGGCTTCCGCATTCGCAATAAATGGGAATAATAGTCCTTTTCGAAAAACTCCGTATTGTCCTTGAGGCCAAATTCGCGGTTGAGATGATCGATGATCCATGTGTAATGGATCTCGTTATTGTTACTTAGCAAAAACGTACGGTAATGTCTTTTCAGTTGATGCAACAACTCGTGGTGGCCGGCTCTTACCCCAATCAAGAGACTGTTCCATGCCGAGTCGATTGTTTCGTCGTTCAGCGATGAGTTACCCGTGGCCTTACGAATTTCATCGCGGAATTGCGCCGCAGTGATAAGCCCTTTATCGAATGCATCAAATAACGCATGTTGCGCCCGGTGTCCATAAAAAGTGTCAACGTCGGGTACCCCTAGATCGACGAATGACTGACGCAACCTGGAAAAGTCAATGTCAAACAGCACATTGCCGTAATCGAGGATGATGTTCTCAATATTTTGCATAAAAAATTTCAGAATGTATGCGCAAAGATGTAAATTTGCAGCCGCAAAACAATAGGGATTTTTGCTGCGCCTATAGCTCAGTTGGTTAGAGTAGAAGACTCATAATCTTTTGGTCCCTGGTTCGAGCCCAGGTGGGCGCACTTCAATAAAAAAGCCGTTTTTCTTTACGAAAAATGGCTTTTTTTCGTTTATTAGGACACTTTAGGAACATGTGTCCTACGCTGGGTCGGATACCCCGAAACGGTGTGTTTTACATAATTTTTTGTTGAACTTCACACAAAACCGTAACAAATAAGTAACGGAACTTTTGTGTGGCAATTGAAAAAATTATGGCAACCGTAAGCGCAAAAGTTTATGAACACCACAAGAAAGCCGATGGAACCTACAACGTAAAAATCTGTGTCCATCACAAAAGTGAAAGAAAGTTTATTGACACGGTACACTATGTTGTCAGAAAACAGTTGACCAAGGATAACAAGGTCAAAGATCCGTTTATCGCGGATAAGGTCGAACAACAGCTAAGGGATTATCGAAAGATGATTAGTGAGCTCGACGACCGACTGGATTATTTCACCGCGGAATCCCTTCGCGATTACCTGCGTGACAAAGATGAGGATATCGATTTCATCAAATTTTGCGATCAACACATCGAACGTCTAAGAAAAGAAAAACGTACGGGAACCGCGAACAACCACAGGAAAATCCGTAACAGCTTGGTCGATTATTTCAATCGGACATCCGTCTCGATCAAGGAGATCAATTCCAATATGCTGATGGCCTACGAGCGTTACATGCGATCAGAAAGGACGATGACACGAGTCAACCAATTGGGGAATGAAGTTACAACGAGAGAAAAAGGTTTGTCCGACAGCGGTCTGCACAACCAAATGCGGGACCTACGTACCTTGTTCAATGCTGCAAGGGATCATTATAATAATGAAGACCTCGGTATTTACCGCATAAAGCATTACCCTTTCAAAAAATACAAGGTAGGTTCCCCACCACTTACGAAAAAAAGGAACAATACACTTGAACAGGTATTAGCGATAAGGGATTGTATCACCCAGCCCGGTAGTCGTGTGGAATTGGCCAAAGAGCTGTATATGCTTTCGTTCTACCTCTGCGGAATGAACGCCGTAGACCTTTATCAATTGACGGAACTTGACGTCAGAAACGGCCGCGTGGATTACAATCGTTCCAAGACAGAGGGCAAGCGTAAAGACAATGCGTTTATCAGCATCAAGATCGTTGATGAAGCCAAGCCATTGCTTGAAAAATACATAGGTAAATTATCCTTGCGTTATTCCACTTGTGACAGCCTCAATTGGGCATTGTGCAAAGGCATGGAACAGTTGCGCAAGTTGACCGGAATACCCGAGCTAACCCTCTATTGGGCTCGTCACACTTTTGCTAATACGTATCCGCCCGACCAACTGCATATTTTCGGTTTAAATGATCGTCTTTAGCTTTACGCCCAAATATTATTGATATGAGAGAGCGTAGAGAGTACATGTTTACCCTTGTCCGCCAGTGGCGTGAGAGTGGT
>Ga0065721_10003771_pt1 | contig 114406 bp, 81 predicted proteins | sample Mesricmetagenome_FD_59108 | JGI IMG/M metagenome (GOLD analysis project Ga0065721, IMG submission 59108) | Mesophilic microbial community from rice straw/compost enrichment Sample: eDNA_1 v2 (version 2) | ecosystem: Engineered > Solid waste > Grass > Composting > Bioreactor | place: USA...
AGGAATAAAACGTCTCGCCGTAACGCGAATTGCTGTGCGTGAAACAGAATTCCAGCGTCTTGCTCGCGTAATGCAGCGGCGAATACAGCGGCTCGCTGTTGTCGCTCGATAAATCCTCCATCACCAGGTCCATCAATCCGTGACGCGATTGAAAAACCTTGGGTTCGGAGAACTGCGGCGAGTTCAGAATAAGCTTCAGGCCGGAGTTCAGATAACTGTAATGGCGCAGGCGTTTCTCGACGTATTCCATCCGGAACTGACTGTCCTTAAAAATTTCCGGATCGGGTTCGAACTCGATGTAAGTTCCGTTCGGCTCTTTCGTTTTGCCGGAATCCTCTTTCTTCAACTTGCCCGCTTTGAATTGCGCCTCGGCGTATTCGCCATCGCGATGGCTGCGCACGATGAACGTTTTGGAAAGCGCATTCACCGCCTTCGTGCCGACGCCGTTCAAGCCGACGCTGAACTGGAACACGTCATCGTTGTATTTCGCACCCGTGTTGATCTTGGAAACGCAGTCCACGACTTTTCCCAGCGGAATGCCGCGGCCGAAATCGCGAACAGAAACGCGGTTGCCGTCGATCTTCACATGGACCTCCTTGCCGTGACCCATGATGAATTCGTCAATGGCGTTATCGACGATTTCCTTGAGCAGGATGTAGCAACCGTCATCGTAATGATTGCCGTTGCCGATGCGCCCGATATACATGCCGGTACGCAGGCGGATGTGTTCCAGCGAGGAAAGCGTCTTGATTTTGCTCTCGTCGTAATTCGTTTTCGCGTTTTCAGCCATAGTTCAACGGGTGAGAAAGATGAGGAAAACGAAACGCGATGCAAACAGGAAAACGAGCGGGAAAACAAAAAGCCCATCTCCAGCTGGAGATGGGCTGATGAAGAGGGGAAAGATCAGTCGCCGTAAACCGTCGTGGTGGTCTTGGCGTAGAGGCCCAGAATGCTCGTGGTGTGGTAGTCCACATGCGAGATCTTGGTAATGCCACCATTCGCGGCAGCGGCGGAAATGCTCGCGTCACCCTGGGCGAAGAAAACAAATCCTTGCGCGGTAGCTTCACCTTTTTTGCTGCCAATCGCATTGCTGGTCGCAACGACCGGGCCGGAAACATCTGTGTAGATGCCAGCGCCAACGCCACCCACTACGCCCATGGGACCGACGCAACCGGTGACCAGTCCGGCCAATGCAACCGCAGACAAACCAACGATGGATTTTTTCATACTGTTTTTATTTTGGTTGTTTTGAAGTCCGGACGAACCCTTCGTCCGGATTCCGGGACCATAGGCGGCGGTCTGTGCGGTGTCAACGTGCGGTTTCTCAACGAAATGCAGGAAACTTCACGGCATCAACGTTTACTGCCATCCGGTTTCACGAACCACAACCTCGTGCATGAACAGGCTGATCCATTCGCGGGCTTCGATCCGATCCGACCGGCTGCCGCCCCGGAGGAGCCATCCGCCGCGACGCTGTTTGATCAACGCAGCGTTTCCGAAGCGGGTGACGATCGTTTCGTTATGCTTGAGCGGTTCCGATTCAACAAGGTGACGCAATTTCATGCGCGCCACAGTAAGGGCGCGGGTCGGACAAAAAGTGTCCAATGAAGAAAGGAGTAGGGAGGAGCGAGAATGCAAAATGCAGAATGTGGGATGTGGAATGTGATCCGTACAAAGTGGCGCCGGTGCGGATCAGCTTGGCGTCTCCAAAAAGAACTTTGACTGAATCCGCACCGGCGTCGGGCATTCTATTCGGTTTACCGAACAGAGTTGCCAGGAACAAACGGCTAAATGTTGTCGTTCGCCTTAGCACCCCCCCTTTATTCAACATCTCCCCAAGCCGACGTTCACAGGGGTATACGTGAGATTTTTCCTGATCTTTCAAAAATCTTTCAAAAAGTTGAAAAATTTTTCGGTGCCTTCCGTCCGGGTTGACCGGCCCAGTATTCTCTTGGTCAATGCGCGTCGCTGAAGCAGTCCGACCATTCCTGTCTCGGGGCATTTGGGCTCTGTGTGCGCTTCTTGCAGAACCGGCTGTAGCTCAAAGTGAAGCCGCGAATTATCTCATCTCCAACCTGCAGGATTTAGATTGTTTCGCGTCGCAGAATCCGACGCAAAGTCATCCCTTCGGACTGGTCGGACCGTGACCATTCCCAAATAATCCGACACTGTCTGAGCTGGAATCAGAGTTATGAAGAAACGATTCGTTGTATTCACGCTGGCTGTGTGGTCCGTTGTCGCGGCGCAGGCGTCGGAGTTCATCGTTGGGGCGGACATGTCGCATCTCGCCTTTTTCGAAAGCCGCGGCGTGAAGTATCGCGAAGACGGAAAGGTGTCGGACGCGTTCATGCTGTTGAAGGATCGCGGACTCAACTGCATCCGGCTGCGACTTTTCACCAGCAATTCTTCGCAGGCGCAGGCCAATCCTTACAACTACATCAACAACCTCGATTACACGCTTCCGCTGGCTGTTCGCGCGAAGCAGGCGGGGTTCAAACTGCTGCTCAATTTTCATTACTCCGACACATGGGCTGATCCCGCGCATCAATGGAAACCCGCGGCCTGGAGGTCGCTCACCTTCAACGAGCTGGTCCAGCAGATGCGCACCTACAACAGCAATGTCATTGCTGCGTTCGAAGCGGCGGGTGCAATGCCGGAAATGGTGCAGGTGGGAAATGAAATCACCGGCGGGATGCTCTGGCCGGACGGTTCCAACACCAATGCGACGCAATGGAACAGACTCGGCCAGTTGATGTCGGCGGCGGTGCAGGGGATTCAGGACGCGTCCGGAACCAACATGCCGAAGATCATGGTTCACATCGATCGCGGCGGTGACTGGAGCGCCACGAAATGGTTCTTCGACAACCTGGTTCAGCGATCCGTTCCTTTCGATGTGATCGGACTCAGTTATTACGCCTGGTGGCACGGTTCGCTTGAAGCGCTCGAAACCTGCCTGACGAACACGGCCACGCGATATGGCAAACCGGTCATGGTCGTGGAAACCGCATTTCCCTGGAGCAACTTCACCAACCTCGTTGGTTTCCCGGCCACGACAAACGGACAGGTGGATTACATCGTGGACCTGGCGCGCATCGTGAAACGCGTTCCGAACCACCGCGGCGCAGGAATTTTCTGGTGGGGAACCGAATATCAGCAGGCCAACGGAGTGAACACCGCGAGCTTCGAATACAAGTCGTTCTTCCGGACAGGCGGCGACATCCTGCCCGCCGCCGCTGCGTTTGGAAAACTGTCCGCGCCGGCCCGCGCTGGAAGCGAATCTGCGCGGTGACAATCTCGAGCTTCGAGGGTCTCTCGACGCCGCGGCAATGAACCTGAAATCAAGCACGGAACTGGATCCTGTCTGGTCGCCAGTGATCAATCCGGTTCAAAACACTGGCGGCGTGTTCAGCACCCTTGTTCCGATCGAACCTCGCATGCGTTTCTTCCGGCTGGAATCCAACTGATCTTGTTCGGATCGTTTTCGTCCGAGCTCTTCGCCCCCAAAAAATTCAATCCGAGTGGGCAAACTCCTGAGTGCCTTGCGCGGCATTCCGATCCATAATGCCTCGAAATGTTGAATCGGAGGCGCAGGACCGTTCGGGTGCTGGCCGGGCTCGCGCTCGTGCTGGCCGGACTCCTCGTGGCGCTTCCCCTTTGGTGGCCGTGGGCTCTCAAACCGGCTGGGAAAACGTTCGGGCTCACTTATTCGCGTTACGATCGGATCGGCTACTCCGGATTTCGACTCACCGACGCCTCCATCACCAACAACTCGTCTCGCATCCGGGCGGAAAGGATCGAAGCATTCGTTCCCACGGCATGGCTCTGGAAAGTCATCACAGGCGAAACCAACGTTCCGTTCGTCAATGTCCAGGGCTGGTCCTATTCTCCGGTGATATCCCCTTCGAAAACCAACGACGTCACAAAAGCCGCATCGGTGTTCACCAACGTCGTTCAACTGCGTCGCCTGTTCGCACAGTTGCAAACCTGGGCGCCGCACATGGTCTTGAGCCGCGGAAACCTTCTTTTGACCGACTCGCTCGACATTGAGATTCCGCGCGCGGAATGGTTGGAAGGGCGGTTGATCGCGACGGCGACAACGGAGCAATCGGGCGAAACCGAAGTGAGTTTGGAAACGCATTCATCGCCGATGAAACTTTCCGTCGCGGCTCCGAAACGGAATTTGTTCGGCGAAGTAAACGTTCGCGATCTGGCTTCCACGGTGAATTTCAATGGAGCGGTAAACTGGCTGAGCAACCGAACGGAGTTGGAGATAACTTTTGCGCGTGAGGGAGTCATTCCTTCCACTGCGGCCGTTCGTGCCGATCGCATTCTGCTTCCGGGCAGCGCGATGGGATTCACTCAATATCAGAAAGTTCAGGGTGAAGCGGAGTTGAAGTGGAATGCCGCCGGATTGGACGGAAGCTCAACGGCAACCAACCGACAGTTCGCAATCCATATCAGCGCAAATGCCGTTCCGGAATCCGAGGACTTGCCGCCGCTCGATATCGACATTCAGGCATCGGGCACGACGAACGAAGCACGCATCGACACCGCGCGGGTGGTGATTCCGTGGATGACAGCCGAATTGTCGGAAGGAACCGCGTTGCGATTCGCGCCGCCGTTTGTTCCCGAGCGGGCGGAACTGCATGTGACAATTGAGCTGTCGAAGCAGAATCATTTTCCTGCGACCGGAGTTCTGCATGGCAATGCGACGGTTTTTCCGAGCACCAATGTGACGCCGCGCGCAGAGTTCCAACTGACCGGCGAGCATCTCAGTGTCACCAACATGAACCTTCGCGCGGTTCGACTTCGAGGCGCACTCGACTGGCCTTCGCTGCAACTGACGGAAAATCGCGTCACACTTGAGGACGGTTCGGAGGCATCGTTCACAGCGTCGTTGGATGTCGCCAGCAATGTCGTGCACACGGCGAAGTTGACCGTGCGCGGCGCCTTCGCGCGTGACCTGTTGCCGGCCGGATATTCTTTCAAAGCAGCTGAGGTGCAGGCGGATCTCCGCGGTCCTTTTACTGCATTGCGCCATTCGGGTGAATTGAAGTTGAACGAACTTGTCGCTCCAGGTTTGCGTCCTCTCGAAGTTCTGGCTCGCTGGCAGGGAACTGGAATCGGCTTCGACGACCTGCAGCTCGAAGCCGCTTCGGCAGGAACGACAGTGGAGGTCAATGCGGCGGGTGCGTTCAGTCAGACCAACGTTGCCGCATCGCTCTCGATGTTCTCGCTGAAGTCGGAACAGCATGGCGAACTGCGATTGGAAACGCCCGTGAACGTGCAGTTTCAGCGCGGCGCTTCGGATGAAACCAATCAATGGCGCTTGAGTTCCGATCCGCTGAAGCTGGTTGGAAATCAGCGAATGCTGAACTTCTCCGCCGGAGTGGAATGGCCGCAAACCGGAAACATTTCGATTGAGATGCAGAACATCGGTTCGGAATTGTTCGAGGATTTTCTCGTCGCAACCAATTCGCATTATCTGATTCGCGAGCTTCAAGCCGGTGCGAACTGGACGAACGGACCGGTGATGTTCACGAACCAGTTTGCCGCGCGGATTTCTTCGACTGACCAGCCCGAAGTGGAATTGCGCGGGAGTGTGGGAAGTGATTCCAACCGGATTGTGATTTCAAACGTGTCGATCGCGTCAACAACCCAGGTGGTCTGTCACGTCGAAGGCGAGCTGCCCTTCGCATTCGAACCCGCGGCGACGAACAGCTGGATTCAGATTCGGGATGAAGGCGATCTTCGGCTCAGGGCGTTCACGGAAACGAATTCGGCGATCTGGGATCAGCTGGCGGCGAAACTGCCGATCAAGCTGCACAATCCAAACGTACGTGTGGACGTTTCCGGCAGCTGGCGCAAACCGGCCGGAACTTTGAAGGCGGATGTTGAACGTTTTGAGATTCGCGCGACCAAACCACTTCCGGTTGTGACCGGATTGAACCTTGCGCTGGAGATGGATCGTGAGAACGCGCGGGCGAATTTCGGTGCATCGATCCAGGATCAGCCGGTTCGGGCAAGCGCCACCATGCCGCTGGGGACCGGTTTCTGGAAAAAGGTTTTGGAGGAACGCGAATTGCCGGACTTCGGCGAAGCGACTGGAGAACTGGCTTTGCGGGATGCAAAGGTATCCGCATTTGCCGAGTTCGCGCCCGAGCTGATCGCGCCCCAGGGCGAAGTGAGCGTGAATCTCAAACTCAGTCCGGGCCTTCAGCTCGCAGGCGAGGCGCTGGTCTATAATCTCACCACGCGACCGCTGCCGTCGCTTGGACCGGTTCGATCGATCGATGGACAGGTGTTGTTCGAAGGCAGCCGGCTCGCGTTGACGAATTTTGTGGCGGAGATCGGCGGCCAGCGGGTCAGGGCGCATGGCGTTTCGGAGGTGACCGAGTCGATTCTTCGGGAACGAAAGCTTCCGGGTTTTGAACTGTATGTGATCGGCACCAACGTTCCGCTCGTCCGCGAGGCGAGTGTGTTGCTGCGTTCGGATTTGAATCTGGCAATTACCAACGTCGCCGGAAGCAACGGCGTGATTGCCGGGCATGTGCGGCTGCGCGACGGATTTTTCCTGAGCAGCCTGAAGGACCTTGCGCCGGGCAAAGTTTCATCGCCTTCACGTCGTCCGCCTTACTTCAGCATCGAAGTCGAACCGTTCGCGTCGTGGCGGCTGGCGTTGAATGTCGAAGGCGACCGGTTCATGAAGGTGCAAAGCCCGTTCTTTCGGGGAACAGTTTCGACGACGCTGCGGATTGAAGGATCGTTGCGCGAACCGCTGGCTCTGGGCGAGGCACGAATCAATTCGGGAATGATCACGTTTCCGTTCGGCAGTCTGAACGTGCGGCAGGGATTCGTCTCGCTCACCAGTGCAAATCCGTATCAACCACAGCTGCTCGTGAATGCCGAGGCGGAACGCATGGGCTACGACATCAAGATGGAGGCAACTGGTCCGGCGGATCAGCCGGCGATTCAGTTTTCGTCCAGTCCGCCGCTGACGTCCGAGCAGATCGTGCTGATGCTGACGACCGGTCAGACGCCGGCGGGTGTTGCAACCTCGACCACGACTCGGCAGCGCGCGCAAGGAGTGGCGATGTTTGTCGGAAAGAACATTCTGTCCGATCTCGGCTTTGGCGGCACGGGCGATGGCCGGCTGACGATTCGCTCCGGCGAACAGGTGACGGAATCGGGCCGGCCCACTTACGACGTGGAATACAAGCTGGACGAAGACTGGTCGGTCGTGGGCGAGTACGACCGGTTCAGCCAGTACAATCTCGGGTTCAAATGGCGGATTTATTCCAAGTGAACAGGGTCCAGGCGACAATTCAATCCGTCCGCGCGCGGAAATCTTCCGGCATTCTGAAACTGCTGCTGCTTGTCTTCATGGCACATTGCGTCGTGCCCGTCGCCTGGGCGCAGTCCACCAACGCGGTTCCTCCGAGATCGGAGCGCGCGAAGCTCAAGGTCAGTGGATACGGACTGTTCGGAAATCTTCGACTGAAGCGGATGCTGAAGATTCTGGACGAGGGCAAAACAAAACCGCGGACATTTGATGCCAATTACATCGAGGATGCGGCGCTGCTGCTGGTGTCCCGATTGTCGGACGAAGGTTATCTTCGACCGGTTGTCACGGCGCAGTTGGAACTGCAGGACGGATCGAAGGCAACTTTCGTCTGGAATGAATCCGTGGAGGAACCGCTGCCGCGGCCGATGGCGGTGCGTGTGGCGCGATTCGAAATTCGGAAAGGCGTTCTATTTCATTTTGAAGATCTGGAGTTCAGCGGGCTTACGGCTGTTCCGGAAAAGAAGGCGCGTGCGTATTTCGTAGAGACGGGTGGAATTGTTTCGTTGAAGAGAAATCGTCTTTACTCGCCGGAACGTTTCAAGCGCAGCATCGGAAACCTGACGGACCAGCTGCGACGGCTTGGTTATCAGAACGCCGCAGTGATCGCGACCAACTTGCACGCGAATCCGACGAATGGGGAAGTGAATGTGCTGCTTCGAGTGGAGGAGGGGCCGCAATTCGTTGTTCGCAACGTGACGCAGGAGGTTTTTTTCGAAACCAACCAGATTTCCACCGAGGTAAGTTCCAATCTCGTTCTCCAGCCATTCTCAAAAATCTGGGAACAGGACTACAGCCAGTCGGCGCGGACGAATTTCTATCGGCAGGGTTATCCAGACACAACCGTCGAACTGCAAAGGACGAAGGAGGAAAATTTCACCAACGGACTCGTGGTGGTCGATATGAGGGCGATTGTTCGGACCGGACCGCAGATTCATGTCCGCGACGTGATGTTCACGGGAAATCACCGCACGCGGGATGAAGTGTTGGAACGCCGGCTTCCGCTGGATGAAGGCGATCTGCTCGACAGGATTCGAGCGGAGCGGGGGCGATATCGGTTGTCGCGATTGGGCGTCTTCGATTCGGTGGAGTTGAAATACGAGAATGTCGATGAACACACGCGCGACGTGCTCTACCAGCTTGAGGAGGGAAAGCAGATCGACGTCAGCCTGCTGTTCGGCTGGGGAAGCTACGAGCTGCTCCGCGGCGGTGTTCAGCTCGACCAGTACAACGTCTGGGGCCGGGCGCATCATCAGCGGCTCAAGGTGATCCAGTCGTTCAAGTCATCGAGTGCGGATTACATGTACACGATGCCGGAGTTTTTTGGGGAGAACATGGATGTCTTTGTCACCGCGGATGGACTGCGTCGGGAGGAGGTTTCGTTCACGCGGCTGGAATATGGCGGTGGCGCCGGCGTGCGGAAGTATTTCCGGCATCTTCGCACCGACGTCAGCACACGATACAGTTACCAGGTGCTTGAAGCGCAGGGCGCTGACGCCGATCTGGAGGAGGTGGGACTGCAAAATTCGCGTGCGGCGGCCATCATCACCGATGTGAATCACGACCGGCGGGACAACCCGCTCTATCCGCGCAAGGGTTACAAGGTGTTCGCGAACCTTGAGCTGGCGAGCGACTACCTCGGCGGCGACGTGAATTATCAGCGACTCGACCTGTCATCCGCCTGGCACTGGCCGGTGAGCGATTCGCAATGGGTTCATTTCGGTCTGAGCCATGGATTGGTTGGAACGATCGGTGACACGGCCGACGATCTGCCATTCAACAAGCGGTTCTTTCCCGGCGGCGAGAATTCCATTCGCGGTTACAAAGAGGGCGAGGCGGCTCCACGTAATGCCGAGGGCAAGGTGATCGGTGCTGAAACCTACCTTCTGGGGAACCTCGAATTCGAGCAGGGAATCACGCCGACGTGGTCGCTCGTCGGATTTGTCGATGCGGTCGGATTCGCACAAAGGCTGCAGGCGTATCCGGCGGATGAAGTGCTGGTGAGTGTCGGCATCGGAATCCGGTGGAAGACATTCATCGGACCGGTGCGCGTCGAATACGGCCACAACCTGAACCCGCGATCGCATGATCCTTCCGGCACGCTGCATTTTTCGCTCGGTTTCCCATTCTGACTGTTTGGCTCCAGAGACGCCGGGGAGAACTCCCCAGAGCGAACTGCGCGTTGGTTCTTTAAAACAGCTCTTCAAGATGCATCTTTAACTATGACCTCTGTCCTTCAACGCTTCCCGCGGTTTCAGGTCGCTTCGATCGGGCTTTTGCTTTTCGCCGCCGCATGCACGGATCGGGCGGAGAATGATCCCGATCGTCGCCCAGGACCGCAGCCGGAGCTGATGATGACAAACGCCAGGGAAGGCAGTCCGAACGGACGCGGCATTTCGCCGGCAACAGGTCCTGCAATGACGATCGATGGAAAGCCGCTGACGACGATCGAGGATATCGTTTCGGCGCCGAATCAGGTGGCATTGACCAGTCGGACCGTTCAATTGAATGCGGTGCCGGTGCAACGCGTACTGAGCAGCCAGTACCTGATTGTGGGTTCCAGCGAGGATCGCGGCGTGGTGGTGAGACTTAAGGAACCGCTGCGAAATCTTCAGCCCGGACAAAGGATCAACGTGACTGGAATGATCGCCCAGACCGGTGTTGATCTGGCGCATTGGGAACTGGACGAGGACAAGAAGCAGATGGTGAGAAGTTACGCGATCTTCGTCAGTGCGGTCAGTTCTGCAATCGCGCAGTGATCGGGCGTTCGCACGAATCGATTGCACAACGAAACTTGCAACGCTGCCACGTTCCAACGTTATCCATGTTCATTTCGCGTCCAATAGAATCGATCCAGAGCTGAGATTCGTTTCTCCGTGCGATTTCAGCCTTTCGGCTTGACCCGATAAAGCTATGTGCCAGTCTTTTGCAGCGCTGAACCGGAACGGATCTGTGACGGTTGGTGCCGTGGAGAGATGGCCGAGTGGCTGAAGGCGCTGGTTTGCTAAACCGGTATACGGTCAAAAGCCGTATCGGGGGTTCGAATCCCCCTCTCTCCGCCAGTTTTAAAGGGGTTTTCCTACATTCCATGTTTTCCTGACACTTTCCTGCCAAAACAGGGACGTTCGGGCTTAGAAAACATGAAAGCCGAAAGGTTTCCGATCCGAATCACCGAGTCCGGCGTCTCAGCACGAATTCGAAAAACCACGCAAACAAAAAAGAGCGTCGATTACACGGCTTATGTCATCGAATACACCCTCCTCGGGAAGCGCGTCCGGGAATGGCGAGCAGGTCTGGATGAAGCCAAGGAAGTAGCCAGGGAGGCGTGCCGGAAGATTGCAAACGGTGAACACTGCGCTCTGGAACTGAAGAATCATGACCGGCTGATCTATCTCAGGGCCATGGAATCGCTGAAGCCGGTGCAGGTTCCTTTGGACGTCGCCGTCTCTGAGTTTGTCAACGCGCTGGCCATCCTGAATGGCAGAGGTTCATTGACCGAAGCCGCCAGGGAATACATCGAGCGCCACTCGGCGCAACTTCCACGGATCAAAGTCGGCAGTGCCGTCGAGAAGCTGCTGCTGCAAGCCGCCACGGATGGCAAATCGAAGGGCCGGCAGGATCGGATGGCGTCGCTGCTCGGAAAATTCGCCGATGCCTTCGATGTCGAAGTGCATGCGCTCACTCCAAAACTCATTGGTGACTATCTGGCGACGCTCCCGTTCAAGGAACGCACCAAGGCGAACCACCGTGACATGCTCGGATACTTTTTCCGTTGGCTGGTCACTCAGGGGTATCTGCCAAAAGGAACGGACTTGCTGGATGGTGTGCAGACGTACAGCAAGCGGAAGTATGGCGCCGTGGAAATCCTCACCCCTGAAGAGATGGCGAAGCTTCTCGCCCATGCGAAGCAGGAATTGCTTCCCTTTGTCGCTCTGTGCGGATTCGCCGGACTGCGTTCGATTGAAGTTCAACGACTGGATTGGAGCTGCATTGATTTTGAGGACGGCTTTATCGAAGTGCGCGAGGAGACCGCCAAGCAGCACGAAGGCGAGATTCTTCGCCGGATCGTTCCGATGTCAGAAAACCTGAAAGCATGGCTTTCAACCGTTAGGAAATCATCCGGTCCAGTTTGCCCTCTGAAGAAGGTTGAAAACGACCTCGATACACTCTGTTCAAAGGCTGGAGTCGTCTGGAAACATAACTGCCTTCGTCACTCCGCAATCAGCTATCGCATCGCCATGACGGGCGATGTGCCGAGAATTGCCGACGAGAGCGGAAACTCGCCGTATGTGATCCGTAAGAATTACCTCAACCGCCGCAAGCCTTGGCAAGCCGTTCAATGGTTTGGAGTTCTTCCTGCGACGGCTCCCCAGGTTGTAAGCCTGCCCACGCCAGAAGAAGCCAAGGCGAGGATCAAGCCTTGCGCCATGACAGCAACATTGTCGGTTTCAACTGCAATTGCTGCCTGAGAACTGCCCTGATCGCGGTTTGACGTTCTGCGTTGTAGGAATGAATGAATCACCGGGATCTGAATCCACCGGCGCTGATGTTGCCAGCGAGCAGCAATATGTGAACGGGGAGAAGCTCCTCGAAATCCTATTTCCCCCTGATTGCCGTCCGACGGTGCGCTGGCTTCAGGATCAACGGGCCGCACGGCGCATCCCCTTCGTCAAAATCGGGCGGCTTGTCTTTTTCTCCCCGGCGCAGGTTCGTAAAGCCCTCGAAAATCGCGCGAACTTCAAAGAATGAATGGCTTGGACAGAATATGTCCGACCGGCACAGGTAAATTCTGTGCCTATGGTAGTAATAGATTTTTACGTTCTGCTTGTGCAGAGAGCGTAAGAGATCGTGTCGGTGTCCCGCCTCAGAGCTGCTCCGCAGCGCAGGTCATCCCGCTCATCCAGCTTGTTCGGTTTCGATGTGAAGCCAGCGAAAAATTCCGCGTCGTCTGACGGTGGCGCGTACCACAACAACAGACAACAACCAGAAGCAAAAACGTGATAAACAATCGGTTCCTCAACGACTCAGAAGGTCGCTCCCCGAACGTTCAGCTATTGGAACTTGCCGCCATCCGGTGTGATTGCGGCACACAAATCCGTGCCGAGATCAGCGAAAGCACGGTTGCAGAGTATGCCGAAGCGATGGAAAGCGGCGCTGATTTCCCGCCGCTCATCGTGTTCCACGACGGAAATCGTTACCTCCTTGCGGATGGCTTCCATCGTTTGATGGCTGCATCGCGACGAGGGCGGACAGAGTTCCATGCGGACGTTCGCCAGGGCACGAAATCGGACGCGCTCCGGTTTGCTCTCCAGGCAAACGCGCTGCATGGCCTGAAGCGAACCAACGCCGACAAGCGGCGTTCCATCGAACTGGCGCTCGCCGAATGGCCGCAGGTCAGCGACCGGCAGATAGCTGAGCTGTGTGCCGTTGGCTACACGCTCGTGGCGGAAGTCCGGAAAGCTCAACTGCCCGAAACGGGCAGTTGGCGGCTCGGCGCGGATGGAAAACAACGCCGCGTTCCCCTTCGAGTGCCTCCCGCGCGAAAGCGATGCAAGGGAGCCGCACAAGGCTTCGCCGATGCCGCGCAGCCGATCCCAGCTGAACTGCATGACGGAATCCTCTCGGCCCAGGTCGAGACGAACTATGACGAACTCCGCCAGATCGTCACGCGTCCTCACGCGGCGATGAAGCAGGGAGTTTCCTATCACCTGAATGTGATGCAGGCGGATGCCGAAATCATCGCGGCTGCCATTCACGACAACACTATCGCCAAGGAACAACTGCTCTCTGCCGCTGTTCAAATGCGCCTCTGTGTCCAGCTCATGGAAGAGCTGGCGCGCAAGCTCTCCATTCCCAACTCCAACTGAAGATCAAATGACCGTAAAAACGAACACACCAAAGTCAGCAGTCCCAAGCACCGTGGCCAAACGCATCGACGACATCGCGTCGGGTGCCATGGAGCTTTTCAAATCAGCCGGCGGCTTCGAGTCCGAACTCGCCGTCGCACAAGCCGTATCAGACCTGCGCGTAGCGCTCACTCCCGAGCTGATGCAACCGATCATGGCGTTGATGAACACGGACCTCGGCTTCCGAACAGATCGCGATCCGAAGGTCACGCCCAAGGACAAGGATGGGAACGCGATGGTTCCCTACTCGGTTGAGATCGTCCGCGAATGTTTCATCGAATCGAAGTTGCGGGGTTTTCACACCGTCGGGAACGAGTGGAACATCATTGCAGGCCGGTTCTACGCCTGCCGCAATGGACTCAAGCGAAAGTGCGAGCAATGGCCTGGAGTCACCGACCTTCGGATCAATCCAGGATTGCCGCGTGCGTCAGGAGACAAAGGCGCGGTCGTCCCGGTGAAGGCCAGCTGGCGAAAGGATGGACTCGCCGACGGTGTCGAAGCGGAGATTCCCGTCCGTGTGAACTTCGGCATGGGAGCCGATGCGATCCTCGGCAAGGCGGAGCGCAAAATCTACAAGCGCATTCACGACCGACTCAGTGGCATCAGCACTCCAGAAGGAGAAGTCGGGGAGGACATCGAAGTGCAGCCTGCGGCCGCTAAACCATCACCGCGCTTTGCGGAAGCAAAGCCAGCAGCGCCGCCGGGCGAGCCACAACCGTCGCGCACAATTCAACAGGAACTTGCCGAGATCGTCACCGGAGCCGGATACACATTCGATCAGCTCGCCGCGTGGAGCATCGAGAGCGGACAGATCACGCGCACGCAACAGGAATCGATCAAGTGTTTTGACGAAGTGCCCGATGCGCTCGCCCGCCGCTTTGTCGGCGCAAAGTCCGGACTGCTTCGCGGTCTTGCTGCGACCGCGCCAACCGTTGCAGCGAAGGAGTAGCATGCTAACTCTTCAAACCAGATCGGCATGGATGCCTGCTGCGGAAGGGATATACCTGGATTTGCCTGCCGAGCAGTATCACAAGGCTCCAGGCGTTTCGAACTCCATGTTGAAACGCCTGGACCGTAGCCCGGCACACCTTCAGGCGTACTTGGAGCAGCCACAGGAACAGACACCGGCGATGCTCTTCGGCAGCGTCGCTCATCAGCTCCTGCTCGAACCTGAAAGGCCGTGGAGTTGGGCAGTGCGACCACCTGGTCTGGATGGCCGGAGCAAGGAAGGCAAGGAATGGAAGGCGAAGGTTGGCGACCGTCCCGTGCTGGATCATGAGGAATGGCTGAACGTCGAAGGTGCTGTCGCCAGCGTGCGGTCACATCCCACAGCACGTCTGGCACTCGGGACCGGGCGTTCCGAAGTGAGCGTGTTTCGAAAGTTCACGCTGGGTGACACGGTGCTGCGGCGTGCGCGCATTGATTTCGTCAACGATGGCGACGCGCTCGTGGACATCAAGACCACCGAAGATGCGCGTCCAGAAGCGTTTGCCCGAACCATCTTCAACATGCGTTACCACGTCCAGGCGGCTTACTACCTGGACATCTGGAACGATTCACTGCCGGAAGGCCAATGTCCGAAAAGCTCGTTCGTATTCATCGCCGTGGAGAAGACCGCTCCATTCGCCGTGGCTGTTTACGATCTCTCACGCGAGGCGATCAACGCCGGGCGTCAGGAATACATCCGGCTCCTTCAGCTCTACATGGAGTGCGAGCGCACCGGAATCTGGCCCGCCTACAATCCCAATATTCAGGAGATCACGCTTCCCGCTTACGCCCGAAAGCGTTCTGAACTCGCCCTTGCCGCATGAAACCCGACATCACATTTACCGTTTATGGAGTGGCCAGGCCTGCTGGCAGCAAACGCGCATTCGCCATCCGAAAGAATGGCCAACCCACCGGCAAGATCGCCGTCGTTGATGATTGCAAAGAGTCGCGGGACTGGAAGAGCACTGTGGCACGGGAAGCGATCGCCGCGATAGAAGAGACCGGCGGCACAATGTTCCTTGATGTGCCTGGCGCGAAGGATGAACGCGGCAAATGGAATTTCGATCTGCTGGCGGAGTGGATTCGTTACCAGTGCGTCGCGTGCGGCCACCTGATTGCCGACACACCAGCGGAACGGAAAGCAACTGCCCGCAACGGGCAGTTCGTTCGGATGAACCCGAAAGCACCTCGTCACCGGGTGAGCTTCCACTGGAACGCCCTGCTGCCGCCGTGGGTGTCGTGGCGAAGCATCGTGGAGGAGTTCGTCGCCGCCCGCGCCGCTGCTCGCGCCGGTGACCTGGAACCGCTGAAGACATTTATCAACGAAACGCTCGGCGAGCCTTGGGATGATCAGCTTGGCGAAATTGATGACTATGATTTCCTGGAAGGTCGGAAACGATGAACGCCAGCATCCATTCGCCCGATGTTGTGAATGAACTGCTCACAGCTGCAGCAACGGCCGGCAACACGTATCCGCTGGCCAACTCAGATGTTTGGAATGTAGCCGTCCAGTCGCGCGCCAGCTCGGGCGACGCGTGGCAGACGCGGACGCTTGGAACGGATTACCTCATCGATCGGACGACTGGGAGCATCACCCTTGTTTCCGGTGGGGCCATCGCCAGCGGGCATCAGGTTCAGGTGTCCTACAGCATCTATGCTCACATTGCGTTCTCGCCGGAAATGCCGCTGCCGGATTTTGAATCGATCAGTTCTCCGCTGACCGCGGATGAAGTGAACAACAACACACTGCTGCTCTTTGCCTTCAGCGCAGGAGACTCATCGCGGTTCGAGATCATGTCGGTGAAATCGATCGAAGCCGCTGGCGGAGGATTCTATCGAGCTAGAGTTCGTCGTAGCGCCTACGGCACCCGCCCTGGCGGAGATGGTGTTCACGTGTGGAATGCGCCAGACCGCTTCTTCATTGTGTTCCGCTCCGCACTGGCTCCGATTCAGCACGAGTCATTCGCACGGCTCGCGAGCACGAAGGCTCACGCGCTGTTCCGCCTGGCTCCGGCCAGTCCATGGTTACAGGCAGATGTTGAAGACGTGTTTGACCCCGCCAGAAATCCGAACGGACTCGCAGCGGAATTCCCACACACGTTCAGCAATCCTTACGCTCCAACAGTGACGTGGATTTCACTTCAACGGAATGGAACGGAGATTGCCGATTTTGTGGCGAGCTTCGCTCCAACAGATCAATTCCAATTCACGTTCCGGCTGACGGATGCAAACGGGGATCTGGTTCAAGCCACGGTGACGGCTCGCATGGGCACTGTGGATCGAACGCTCTGGGCGCAAACGCTTGCGCCCGCATACGAGGTCATCAGGACGGCCCAGTTCACCATTCCAAATCCCGGCTCCTGGCAAATTGTGTGCACCGTGCGGGATGCCGCCGGAAACGTGTCGGAGGTTCCGTTGACGATGGTTGGAGACACCGAACCCGTCACGCTGAAGATTCAAGGGGCGCAGGCGGCCGCTCCCGCTCCCGTGGTTTATGGCTACAGCGAGAACAACGGCTACATCACCAATCTGCTGTTCGGCTGGATGGAGACGGGGCTCACAGTTCTGTATCAGGTCCGAAATCTGAATGCCGGTTACGACAATGCTGCGTGGGCTGTGGCTCCGGTCTGGGGCAGCCCTCTTCGCGGAACGTTCCAGCGGTACGGTGCGGTCCCCAACTTTCCGAAAGGGAAGACGCTCTACGCCAAGGTGCAGAAGACGGGTTTTACTGAGAGCACCGTGGTCGCGTGGAATTTCTAGTCAGACCGCTCATCAAGTTGAGCTGGTGCGGTGCTGATCTCAGCAGGCTCCATTGCGTAGTTCATCCCTGAGTCGCCTTTGCGCCCCCCATCGAGGTGCGGTGCTGATCTCAGCAGGCTCCATTGCGTAGTGCCTGCTGAGAAAGTGCATTCGTGAGACCGTTCTGTGCTTGCGCCTGAAGGTCACTGTGTTCATTTATCTGGGAAGAAAACATGGGCTGCGGACCAGGAACGATATGGTTTGCCGTGGCTCTCTAATGCAAGGTGGTGAATCGATGGCAAAGGCGTGTCTGAATCTTGAGAATGTGCGGGCTGATGGGCGTCAGGTCAGTCCTGTCAAAACGATTGCTGGCTCGGTGTTCGTCCTCTTGTTGGCCACATTCGTTACCATTCAGTGCTTCCTGCCTTTGAAGACCGCTGTTAAGATTGGAGCGGATGAAGGCTTTGAACCGGCAAAGGCGATTCTTTCGGTTCATGGCTACAAGTTCTACAGCGAGGTTTGGAGTGATCAGCCGCCGGTGTATGCCTTTCTGCTCTCACAAATCGTCAAACATATCTCGTCCGAGATTTTCTGGCAGCGCTTGTTGACGGTTGCATTCGCCATTATCCTTCTCTCAGGGGCATTTTGGTTGATTGTCCGAATTCACGGCTGGGTGGTGGCTTCGTTGGCGACGTTTTGTGTAATGGCGTCTCCCGGATTCATTGAACTCAGTTGTTCTGCCATGCAGGAAATCCCTGCGCTGACGCCGATCGTTGTCGCGCTTTCGATTTTGGTTTGTTCCAGGCCTGGCAGGGGGTGCTTTCCGGAGATATTGGCAGGATTTGTGTTAGCATTCGGGCTGCAAATTAAGCTGATCGGAGCGCTTTATCTTCCACTTTTAGGAGTCATTCTGTGGCAGAGACAGCGATTCGGGGAGAGGCAACATGTCGAAAACGCCTGGGCAATTGGAGGCCTGTTCTCAAGGAGGCTGTTGCGTTCGGCACTTGTATTCGGCGGAAGTCTGGCACTGGCTTTTGTGGCCATTGACTGGCTGATCGATCGCGGGGCTTATTTGAAATACTTCCGGCAATCCTGGACTGCCCATTTCGCACCCCCGGACTCCTTTGAGCATGGATCCCCGGCACAGTATTCATTCAAATGGAGCGTCCTGCTGAAGAACTGGGATGCGACCGTTCCCGCGTTGATCGGAATGATTGTTCTGGTGCGGCAGGCTTGTCGCAGGCCGCTCCTACTGGTTCCGGGCGTTTGGCTCGTCTTGACGCTGATGGTGTTTGGGGTTCATAAGCCGTGGTGGAATTACTACTACGTTCATCATGCCGTTCCTCTGGGTTGGTGCGCCGCAATCGGGATTGCGGCGTTGTGGCAGGGTGCCTCGAACGGTCGCAAGCCATGGCTGAGATGGCTGCTGGCTGTCGCGTGCGTGGGCATGCTGGTGTGGATGGGTTCTCGAATCTGGCTACAGATCAAGGGAATTCGAGAATCCCCTCAGCTCTATTCGGAGTTGGTGTTGACCGAAATCCTGCGGCTGAAGCCATTCACAAAACTCTTGTACACGGATGACCCGATCTACTCGTTCCACGCCGGAATCCCGCTGCCGCCGAAACTGGGTGTGATATCGCTCAAGAGATTCTGGTCCGGCGACCTGACCTCTGCTCGATTGGTGGAAGAAATTAAAGCGGCCGAACCGGGCCTGATTCTGCTTGGCAATATGACGCACGACATGCCGGCCAGCGACTGGCTGGATACAGAATACCGATTGATTTTCCAGGATTCCGAACACCGGCTTTATGCCAGCAGATCGTTGCTCGCCCGGGCCAGGCAATCAGGCGTGGTGCCATGAAACGCCCATTTGTAAACGTCACCATCCCCGTTTTCAACGAAGACGCAACTCTCGCGGCAAACGTTTCTCAAGTGGTCAGGTTCCTCAACGCGGAGTTCGCATACCCGCATGAGGTCGTCATTGCCAATAATGGATCTACGGATCAAACGCAGGCGGTGGCAGAGGAGTTGAGTTGTAAGTACGGGGCCGTGAGAGTGGTGCAGTTGGCCCGCCCGGGACGTGGGGATGCCGTTGCTGCGGTCTGGCGGAGGTCTGAGGCCGACGTCGTCAGTTACATGGATTGCGACTTGTCGAGCGATCTGGCGGCGTTTCCGAAGCTGGTCGAACCCTTGATTCGCGGGACGGCTGACCTGTCAACCGGTTCGCGGCTCCTGAATCCTTCAACAACTTCGCGCGGTTTAAAGCGGGAAGTTCTTTCCCGCGGCTACAATCTCCTGGTCAAAGCGCTGTTTCGGACGCGGTTTTCCGATGCCCAATGCGGATTCAAGGCAATAACAAGGGAGGCGGCCATGAAGCTTCTTCCGCTGATCCGGGACCAAGGATGGTTTTTCGACACTGAGCTTTTGGTCCTTGCGGATCGGGCAGGCTTCCGAATTCATGATCTGCCGGTGCATTGGGTGGATGATCCGGACAGCCGGGTGCGAATCGGTTCGACGATCATCGCCGATTTGGCCGGGCTGGCGCGATTGCGATGTCAGCTTTCCAAGTGCGAGCGCTACCTGCGGAGGCAATGAACGACGTGCGAACAAGCTCTTTTGCGATACGCATCGATCATTGTTGAAGGAATATTGCCGCATTTGGAAAATTTAAATTGACACCTCTCAGGTTCGGGTAGTAGAAACCCTACCGTTGCGTTAGGAGTTGGGAAGTAACCCGGTGAAAATTCGTTAAAGTCCCCCACAGTCGTAAAATGTCGGGACGACTATGGCAAGGCCTGGCGAGAGACAATCTTCCGGGTATTTGGCGGGTATCTGTTTCCTATGAAAAATCGATTTATCGCATTGTTCCTGTCATTGTCATGCACCGTCGCAATCGCGCAGCCAAACTTCTCATCTCGCCCGGAGGTTGTCTCGGTGGAGCGCCATGCAGGCGAGCGCACGGGAAATTCGCGCGAGTGGCTGAATGTGAAAACATTCCGGGACAGTGCGGGAAGCACGTTCGTGACGACCAATAGATGTGTCGAACTTGCGACAGGAATGAGCTTCTGGGACGGTCAGGAGTGGGTCTTGAGCGATCCGAGGTTTGACGCGACAACGAATGGATTTGCGGCCACACGTACCCAGCACAAGGTAAGGCTCAGCGGCAATATCAATCAAGAAGTCGCTGTGGTGCTCACCACGCCGGATGGCAAAGTGCTGCGCTCGACCCCGATAGGTATCGGTCTTTACGACACGGCCAGCGGACGGTCGCTGATCATCGGCGAGATAACCGACTCGGAGGGTGTGTTGGTGGGCAGCAACCGCGTGGTGTATGCCGATGCGTTCAAGGGTGTGTGTGCCGACGTCGTGTACACGATCAACCGGCACTCTTTCGAACAGGATGTGATCTTTACGGGCAGAATCAATCCGGCGGACTACAATTTTCCAACCAACACGACTCTTATTGAGATCTTCACGGAGTTTCACGGCGATTCTCCTGAACCGGAAATAACGCGGCGCCCCCTGCGGGTGGAGAAGGACAAGGCGGTGCGGGATCGGATGGTCAGCCCGGATCTGGTGGATGAGACACTGGTGTTCGGTGAGATGGTTTTTCCGACCGGGCGCGCGGCCAGCTACGCGACGCTCGTGAGTGATCTTACCGCGCCGGCGGCACCGGTTGCCAAAATGTATCTGAGGACGCCGGATCGACGAAAGGTTCTGGTCGAATCGGTTCAGTATAGCTGGATTGCGAACGATTTGCTGGCTCTGCCCGAGTGCCAGGCTGGGGCATTGACCGCCCAGGAGGCTTCTGTCAAAGGCGCGCGCAAGGACGGATTCGCTCTATTGCCCTCGCCTGTGCGGCCTACGACAGCTACTGCTGGAGTGCGCAAGCGGACGGCTGTGATGACTGCGGCCATGCTTGACAAGCGTCCGGGCGTGGCCATCGATTACATCGTGACGCTGGGATCGGGCTGGTCGGTGTTCCAGGGAGACACGACCTATCTGGTCACTGGTCCTGTGCCGTGCTACAACCCTGTAACGATAGAAGGTGGAGCCGTCGTCAAGTTCAAGGTTGGCGCTGGCCCCATTACGTTCGACAGCACCGTTACCTGTAAAACGTCCCGGTATCGGCCGGCTATTTTCACCGGTATTGATGATAACAGTGTTGGTGAAAGTATGGCAGGCTACGTCGGCTACACCGGAAACATTCTGGACACCGGCTATGCTTATGTAGCGGTGGTCTTGAACTGGCCTCAGAATCAACCGTTAAGCAATCTGCGCTTTGCCTATTGCCAGAGGGCCGTGATGGCTCAGGGTTACGATGGTGTGCAGGCCACCATCTCTCACTCCCAGTTCGTGGACTGCATCCAGGGTATCCTCACAACGGGAGGCGGTTGTGGTTCCTTCAATGGGTGCACCGCAGTTAACCTCACGGCTGACAACGTTCTGTTCAGTCGAGTGGATTATCCTTTTGAAGCCTACATCACTTCGTCAGGCACGTTCCGCCAGTGTACCGTGGACCAAGCCGTTCGATTGATCACCTGCCCACCGGTGGATCAATGGTACAACTTCTACAATTGCATCATTGCCAATTCGACGACCCGTGTCTCCTCTGGAGGGTGCATCTTCTTCTCCGGAAATAAAAATGGATTCTACAATAATGGTGTTGGTTTCGGCACAATTGGAACTGCTGCCATTACGACTTCCAGCAACCCTTTTCAGGGATTCGGAGCCAGTGCTGCTTACTATCTCTCCTCGGGGCACCCTTTCAAGAATGCTGGGACAACGAGCGGTTTTGCGGCCGGGCTGTTGAACGAATTGAAACTGCGAACCACCGATTCACCAGCAATTCTCAGCGGATCTGTGTCATCAGATACCACCCTGTCGCCGATCGTGCTTGGTGACTGGGATATCCCCGATTTGGGATACCACTATGCCAGGCTTGATTACGTTCTCAACAACGTAACACTTTCCGCACGGCTTAAGCTCGAAAACGGTGTTGCGATCGGCTTGCTGGGCTCGTCCGCTTTAAATCTACAGAGTGGCGCCAGCGTCAACAGTGTCGGAACGCCGATCGTACTCAATCAGTTTGTCAGTCTCGCAAATGTTCACGAGCAGGTGGTTGATTCAGCGAGTTCTACGTTGATGACATTGGGTTCCGCCATGGATGACTTCACTGCGGATTTTCAGTTTACGGATTTTTCCGTGGGGCAAGGCAGGCTTGGTCGGATTATAGATCCGGGAAGCGGTAATCCGTTCAATCGCTTGTCATTCCGAGATTGCTGGTTGCGTAACGCTTCGTTCGCACTCGCGCCCGTTACGGTTTCGCCTGTAACGGTCGGGTTGACGAACAACATTCTTCAACGCTGCTATCTGGCGCTAAACCATTCGGGCGGAGCGGTAAACACGCCGTTGAGCGTGTATTTCTACAACAACCTTGTGCTTGGAAACCCGACGCCGGCGACGCTCCGGGCGTTATCAGTGACGTATGACAGCGGTACGAGTAATCCCGACTGGGAAATCCGGGACAACCTCTTTGACGGTTGTCTTCAACTTCTGACGGGTACTGGCACAGCTTACGTGAAGCGTTCGTACAATGGATTTACAACCGGCACAGGAGTTTATCTAGGTGGAACTGACAACGTTATTGGCCTATCGCCGAACTACGTGAGTGGTCCGCTGGGCACATACTATTATCCGGCTGTCGGCGGTCTTGCTGCGTTGAGGGATCGAGACGTTAGCACGGCGGATACGGCCGGTCTTTACCATTACACGACACAAACGAACGCAAATTCCAAGGAGGCGGCCAGCAGGTTGGACATTGGATTTCACTACGTGGCGCTGAACGCAAGTGGGAAACCCATTGATACCGACACGGACGAACTGAGCGATTACCTGGAGGATTCTAATGGCAATGGCGTTTACAATAGCGGTGATTTCTCTGACTGGTTGGATGCGTTGGCTGACGCCGATGCGGACGGTTTACCCGATGCATGGGAGGTGCGCCATTTTGGCGACATGGACGAAAGTGGCTACGATTTCGACCAGGACGGAAGAAGCAATCTGGCGGAATACGAGGCTGGAACAGAACCCAATACAATCGCATATTGGCTGAACATCGAAAACGAGTATGTGAAGGTGAGCACCGTTCCAGTCGAAGTTGAGATACGCAGCGGCGAACCTGCCAGGAAGGCCGTCCTGATTGACAGTGAGGACTTCGCCTCTGCCACTTGGACCAGCTATTCGTCGCCGAGCATGGCTGTGAATCTCGGAGCGAATGAAGGCTGGCATAATGTTTGGATCGGATTGAAAGGGAGGGCTGACAACTCCAAACCCACATGGCAACGCCTGCGAATCAAGCTCGATACCACCCCTCCTGTGATCGCGATCACGCAACCCGCCGGTTCCACTGTGGTTCGGCCGATTATTCAGGTGGAAGGAACGGCCAACGAGCCTCTGGGCACTCTGTCCTACGATATTCAGAACTCCACCGGGTCGATCAACGATCAGGCCGGTTTTGTGACCGGCAAAGACATGGATCAGGCCACGTTCGAGTTCACGACCTGCCGCTTCCAATTGTATGATGTGGAATTGGCATCGGGCCAAAACAACCTGACGCTGCATGCCGTGGATCTCGCCGGAAACACGGCGACGCTGCAAACCGCGGTCACATTGGACATGTCAACGGTTTCAGCAGGCCCGGTCATCAGCCTGATATGGCCACAGGACGGGGCTGAAATCAGCGGAAACAAATTCACGCTGCGCGGTAAACTGGACGATGAGACGGCCACCGCCGAAGTCTCCATCACAGATGCCCAGAACCAAACGACCACCGTCACGGCAATTGTGGAGCGGAATGGTATCCTCTGGGGTGAAAACCTTCCGCTGGCGGCAGGAAACAATACAGTCACAGTCCGCGCCAGAAATGCCGCTGGGTTTGAAACGATCCGGACTTTAACGGTGGTTAAGAGCGCCGTTCAACTGACATTCGATTATTCTCCCAGCTGCAGTCTGCTTTCCGGAGTCGTGCCGATGTCAGGCGTAATCAATGCCACCGGCTATGAGGTTGTAGTAAATGGAGTTCCCGCCACTTTGACGGACCTGGGAGACGGCACCTGGAGATGGGACGCCTCGAATGTGCCAGTGATCGGAATTGGCACCGCCGTGTTTGAAGCCGTTGCGACTCCTATTCCGCCCGAAAATGTGGGCGGCGGCGGAACTGCTGGCGAACCTATGGCGAGCGGGGCAGCAGGCGGCGGTTCCTCGGTTTATGCCTCCATCGAATCCGAAATGCCACCGGAGATTGTGCCGGTGGGCTATCGCATGTCGATGACGTTCACAAGGAATGGCATCGTTCAGTATACTCGCACAAAGGGATACAGCGCCACGATCCAAACGGCCGCGAACGGAATGCCCCAGTTCACATTTAGCGGAACGGGCACTCATTCGTACAGGTCTGAAGTGGGAGCTCCCCTGACGACAGTGGATTATGCATGGTCTAACAACGATCCGAAGGGAATGGCCCACACCGTAATAAATGGTGAAGACGTTTACTATCCTATCGAATGGAGCTATTACGAAGATCTCGAAACCTCCGTTCCCCACGCAAGCTTTGATCATATGACAGGTCTTAATTCCGGTTTCGTTAGCCATTACAAAGCCAATCCCGGCGAGTACACATGGGACGAAGGAACGGATGCGACGGTGACTGTGACGGCCAATACTGAGGAGAAGCTTTTCACTGGTAAAGCCATTGGCCGGAAGAAAAACCTGTATTGCCTGTATACGGACGCTGGCGAGTTTGCCCGGGCGTGGGGAATCGGTTACGGTCCGTGGCACTACACAGATGGCCGAAAAGTTCCTTCGGAATCCATCAAAATCGGCGGGATTGCGGTTGATGTGAATGGAATCGCTTTTCTGAGTGTTCCGGAAGGCGCCACGCCCGATGTTACCATCTCCGCCCCGGCACGCCACCACAATGGCAGCGCATCAGTCACGAAGCATACGCTTGTGAATCGTTGCCATGCTGCTATCCCAGCTGACAGAACGCGTTCAAAACTTGGAGTTGGTGAGGAAGTGTCTCTCGATATTTCCCCCGGCCTGCCTCCTGGATATGTTGCTACCTGGGTAGCTACATCAGGTACAGTGGAGCCGCCAACGGGAGATTCCGTCACATTTACTGCTCCAGAGCGAAAGAATTCCGCCAATGTCAAGGTTGTCATTGGAAGGGAATCAATGGAAAAGGATTTCGAAGTTGTCGAGCCGAGTGGTGACTATACCCCAGAGATTGTTGAACCTTTTCTTCGAGTCGACCCTGTCGGGGCCGGTATGAATTTAAGAGTATATTTCCATCCCAGAGACGTTTCATTCTATAATGTTTGGATTTATGAAGTTCCCGGTCCAGCCTCGAATCCAAAGGGCTATTTTGTGAACGTTGAACCGCCGCCCCATGATGAATTGCACGGAGCAGGTGTATGGTGGAAACTAGGGGAGGACAATTCGTGGGGGGATGAGGCTTCTTTTTTTGGATGGCCACCTAATGTTAACGGAAGCTATGACTGGGTGATTCCGGCACAATGGCGAGTCGGGAACAATGGCACAATCAAGAGTCCCTGGACAACATGGGTTCAGAGCCACACCATTACCGAGGGAAGGCGAGGCACAGTCGAGAAGCTCGGTCTTTGTGTCGATCAGACTCCTTTGACCTTCAGCGAGCCCTGCCAATAACCAAATCCATGAAAGTAAAACTCAGCATTTTGATCGCTCTTCTGCTTGCAGGTTTTGAGACTTCTTCGGCAGAGCCAAATAGCGCCGTAATTGGCTGGGGCAATCTCGATTTCGGAGAGTACGGTTTTGTATCCGGCTTCCGGAGTAACGGAATCGTGGCTATTGGAAGTCAGGTTCTAACAAACGCCGTGGCCATTTCAGCGGGAGGATTGTTTTCGTTGGCATTGACGGATGAGGGCAAAGTTGTCCGCTGGGGCGAAATTAATCAGCCCCCCAGCCCTTTTCCTGGCACCAACGGAGTGGTGGTCATGGATGGCTCGCCATTGAGCAACGTGAAAGCTATTGCCTGCGGTTATGATCACAGTCTGGCGCTAAAGGAAGATGGGACGGTTGTGGCTTGGGACGGAGGGCTCGATATCAAGCGGAAGAAGAGTCTCGAGACTCAGGTGCCGCGGGAGTTGAAGCATGTCAAAGCTATCGCGGCTGGTTTCAGGCGCAGCCTCGCTGTGAAAGGGGATGGAATGGTAGAAGTCTGGGGTAAAGGGCAGAGTCCTTCGGGAGAGGCTAATCAGGTCGTTGCCATTGCCGCGGGCAGCGGAATTCACGGCCGGCATGATGTTGCCCTGAGGGAGGATGGATCCGTTGTCACGTGGGATGTGGGTGGGATTTCGGATCCGCCTCTCCAACAGCCCAAAGGCATGAGCAACATTGTGGCAATCGCTGCTGGAACCGCTCACGTTCTGGCGCTTCAAGATAACGGGACCGTGTGGGGCTGGGGCTTCAATTCCAAGGGGGCGGCCACCGGCGTTCCAACACCCAAGGGCGCGAAAATGGCCGCCGGAATCGTACATATCGATGGCAAGCCCCTCACCGATGTAAAGGCCATAGCGGCGGGAATGGAGTCCAGTCTCGCCCTAAAGAAAGATGGCACGCTCGTGTTCTGGGGGGATGATCATCGGGGATTGTTGAGACCGCCTCCAGATATCAACGGTGTAATCGCGATTGCCCTGAGCGGATCGCATGCATTGGCCATTACAACGAACATGGCGCTGATTTCCCGGGAGCCACGAAGCGGGCAGCCTTAGCCAACAATGCAGTTGCAGAAAAGCATTATTCGGCAGAAGGATCTCAGAACTTGTACGCACCAACCAAGGCAGGAGAGATGCCAAATGATTTGAATGCTAAAGCAGGTGGGACTTCCCAAGTCCTACAAATTGGATGCCCTACGCAGGATGGTTCGCTTCGCGAACTGTAGTCTCGGTTTACGAACACCTCTGACGCGAGGGGAAGCTCGTTTACATCAAACTGAACACCCAAACGCCTTGCCCGCCTCGTGGCGCTGTCCCGGTCAACACAAGAGCGTGGTTTCGCGAGCCTGTTTCATCTCAGCACGCCCGTTCGCTTTCGGTCATGGATGCGACTGCTTCAGCCATGTGAACGCAGGATAGTTTTGACGGTTTCACGGGAAAGACGCTTTCGGATTGTTCTTTGAAAGTTGAAGAGGCTCCCTCGGATGCGAACGGCAACAGACTGAGGCGCGGCAGGGAGAAGACTTCCGGGTTCGATTGAACACCGGCATCACCAACGTGGACCGGTATCTTGCGTTCACCAATCACGCCGTGCTGCCGCAATCAGGACAGGCGGACTCGGTGACGAGCAACGTGGTGAACCGCTTCATTCCCGCGAACGCATCTGAAACGCTGACGTATGATGTGGATGGCAACTTCCTTGCCTACAAGAGCCCGTAAATGCCCGCAGAGAGTCGCTCATATCGGGCAAGGGATTTTTCCTGCCATTTCCTACAAAACAGGCTTCCTTTTCTTTCCGCTTCCTTCCCGAAAAGGCATTTGGCAAATTCTTGGAAACAGTGGAATTCTTCAGGAAATCACGGGTTTTCGGGAGAAAACGCGTGAGGAGACAAGGGGTTCGAATCCCCCTCTCTCCGCCATCGGTTTTATTGGGGTTTTTCGTCGAGTGTGTCATCAGTGTGCCATGGAGTAGGCACAACTTCTTCTTTCCCGAGCGGTTTTTCAAATTTCACATTGCACGTCGAAATGCTGTTGTCTCGACCGATTTGAATCCGGATGTTTCGCACATGCCGTCCGTACCACTTGTGCCCCTGATGTCACGCCCGGTGCAGATCATCGCTCATCGAGGTGCGTCGCACGATTATCCCGAGAACACCCTCGGTGCGGTGCAGCTGGCGTTCGATCAGGAGGCCGATGCCTGCGAAATCGACGTTCAGTTCACCCGCGATCGACGGTTGGCGGTAATGCACGACGACGATACGTGTCGGACCGCGGGTGTTCGCAAACACATCGCGGCATCCGACTGGAAGGACCTGTCTGATCTGGAGGTCGCGCAGTGGGGGAAATGGAGGCAACGGGGATTTTCACAGAGAATTCCTCTGCTCGAAGACGTCATCGCGATGCTTCCGAAAGGAAAGCAACTTTTCATCGAAATCAAGGCCGGCGCGCAGATGTTGATTGAATTGAAACGTGTGCTGATTGAAGCCGATCGCCACGGAACGTTTCATCTCATCAGCTTCGATCTGGAAACCATGCGGCTCGCGAAGCGCTCAATGCCCGACATTTTCGCGCATTGGATCGTGAGCCCGAGATGGGCGAGGAAGAGATCGCCAAGCGTCAACGAAATGATCCGAAGTGCGCTTGAAGCCGGCCTCGACGGGCTCGATCTGCGTTCGACATTTCCGATCAACGCTGAATTCGTGCACGCGATCCATTCCGCCGGGTTGAAAATCTGCACCTGGACGGTTGATGATCCCACGGTCGCGCGTGCGGAAATCGATGCTGGTGTGGACGGGATCACGACCAACCGTCCGATGTGGCTGCGAAAACAGCTTGGTTTGTGAAACCTGCAATGGGTCGAAAGGCACCTACCCTCGTTTACCGAACACCCGGCGTTGTTCTTTCCCGCGCATCGCTTAAGCTGCGCGGGTGAAGTTTGATATCTTCAATGCCGCCTCTGAGATTGTCAGCGGTGCAAGCCGTGACAGACCTGCGGATCAGCTCCTGCGCGAACTGTTCAAGCGCAACCGGAACATTGCGCCGTTCGACGCAACGGAAGTCAGCGCGCTCGTCTTCGCCTGGTTTCGCTGGTTCGGATGGCTGGACCGTTCAAAGCCGGTCGAACAGCAGCTCCGGCAGGCGCGCGATCTGGCGGCGCGGTTTCGTCGCGAGCCTTCCAGTTTCAGCGCGGACGAACAGCGTGCGAAAGCTGTTCCGCCATGGGCACTCGACGCAATCGCAGCGGAACCCGCGTGGTTCAGCGCGCTTCAACAGGAACCGCGGCTGTGGCTGCGCGCACGACGGGGGCAGGGGAGAGTTCTTGCGGAACGATTGGGCCACTGCCGCATTGCTGGAGATGGTGCGCTGTCTGACACGCTGGAATATGCCGGACGCGAGGATCTTTTCCGGACGACGGAATTTCATGCTGGCGAATTCGAACTCCAGGACATCAGTTCGCAGGCGGTCGGTTTGATCTGCGATCCGCAGCCGGGCGAAACCTGGTGGGACGCGTGTGCCGGTGAAGGCGGCAAGCTGCTGCATCTTTCCGATCTGATGCAGAACAAGGGATTGATCTGGGCAAGCGATCGGGCGGGGTGGCGTTTGCAGAAGTTGAAGCGGCGCGCGGCACGAGCCAGGGCATTCAATTACCGGGCCGAACTCTGGGATGGTGGCCCGAAGCTTCCGACCCGCACGAAGTTCAACGGCATTCTGGTGGACGCGCCGTGCAGCGGCGCCGGAACATGGCAGCGAAATCCACACGCCCGCTGGACGACATCGCCCCAGGACGTGACCGAGCTGGGCGCAATCCAACTGCGACTGCTGCAGCACGTGGCCGGTTCATTGAAGCCGGGCGGCCGGTTGATCTATTCCGTCTGCACGTTAACCCGTCAGGAAACCACGGACGTGGCCGATGGATTTGAACAGCAACATCCCGATTTCGAACCGCTCTCGTTTTCCAATCCGTTGAATCCGAAAGTCGCAGCAATTTCCCGCCAATGGTTATGGCCGCAGGAATGCGGCGGCAACGGAATGTTCATTGCGGCATGGAAGCGACGGTGAAGCTTCGATCGAGCGCATGCACTGAGGGACATTTTTATGCGAGCCTCTTGTCATGCTCTGAAAATCAAATTCGTAAGGGCGGAAAACAAAGGCGAACGGGGGGGGGTCCGTTCGCCTTTGTTGTTGCGACGATTTCTTGTCGCAGATTCGATTGCCTGGAACGGCGGTGAGAGAACGCCGTGGCAGCGCTTTTTAATAGCGATAGTGCCGGGCTTGTAGGGGCCGTCGATGGCGAGGCAGAACAACGCAACTGCCTAAATGACGATTTCCAGTGCCTTTCGTTCTGCTGATTTTGAATCCATCAGCGCCGCAATGCGTTGATCCAGCGTGGCAAGCATCCCATTTCTATGAATCGCCAAGCCCAAAAGATACGCATCCATCACCTGCTGATGGCCGACAAGCCGCGCTGAGGCAAAAGCGGAAGCGTCGGCATAGGGTAATTCATCCCGCCAAAACTCATGATCGTCGGCAGTCGTGTTGACTGCGAGCAGGCTGGCTGCTTCGCGGGGTGTCACGGCGTCGCGGGAAAATGCTGGATTCGATACGATGCGCACAAAGCCTGCCTCGGTCAGGGAACAGGTGGCCCAGCCTTTGGCGCGATGCTTGGCAAACCACTTTACTGCAATGTCATGTTGCGTATGGCTCGGCCAAAGCAATGCGATCAGCAAGTTCGTGTCGAGGAGATATCTTTTCATTCCCCCTCGGTCTCAATCCGGCGAACGTCATCCGTGGTGACTTTGGGAGAATCCGCAGGTAGCTTGAAAACCACCAGCCCGCCCTTATCCATGGTAGGTGTTGGCGCATTAAGGCCCCGGCGCACCAGGTCGGAAACCGTCTTGCCCAACGACAAACCCCGAGCCTTGGCCTGGCGAATCACCACTTCACCGATGTCATCATCAAGGTTTAAGGTCGTTCTCATGGTGATTTGATGTCGCAGTGTGACTATGATGTCAATTTATTAAATTTGTCATCAATGGTGAAAAATGATGTCTTAGCCATATTGTAACATCATCGAGACTGTAAGATGAGAAAAAGCCAAACAGGCGAACAGATTGCTCTGTTCGCCTGTTGAATGCCGATACGGCGACGTTGCGCGCCGCCCGAAACTTGCAGCTGCGGCAGCGCAGTCCCGCCGGTTAATACCGATAGTGCTCGGGCTTGTAGGGGCCGTCGATCGGCACGCCGAGGTAGTCGGCCTGCTTCCTGGTGAGCTTCGTCAGCTTCACGCCGATCTTTTCGAGATGCAGGCGGGCGACTTCTTCGTCGAGCTTCTTGGGCAGGCGATAGACGCCAACCTTGTTGGTGTCGCGGTTCTTCCAGAGATCGATCTGGGCGAGGCACTGGTTGGTGAAGCTGTTCGACATGACGAAGCTCGGATGGCCTGTGGCGCAGCCGAGATTCACGAGGCGGCCTTCAGCGAGCAGGTAAATGCTGTTGCCATTCGGGAAGGTGTATTTGTCCACCTGCGGTTTGATGTTCGTCCGCTTCACGCCCTTCGCGTTGTTCAGTCGATCCACCTGAATCTCGTTGTCGAAATGGCCGATGTTACAAACGATCGCCTGGTCCTTCATCTTCTGCATGTGTTCCAGCGTGATGATGTCGCAGTTGCCGGTCGTGGTGACGTAAAGGTCCGCCTCGCCGAGGGTGTCCTCGATCGTGGTGACCTGGAAACCTTCCATCGCGGCCTGAAGGGCATTGATTGGATCGATTTCCGTGACGATCACGCGGGCGCCGAATCCGCGGAGCGAATGCGCGGAACCTTTGCCGACGTCGCCGTAACCGCACACGACCGCGACCTTGCCGGCGATCATGACGTCGGTGGCGCGCTTGATGCCGTCGGCGAGCGATTCGCGGCAGCCGTAAAGGTTGTCGAACTTCGACTTGGTGACCGAGTCGTTCACGTTGATGGCGGGAACGAGGAGCTTGCCCTGTTCGAGCATCTGGTAGAGGCGATGGACACCGGTGGTGGTTTCTTCAGAAACACCCTTCCAGTCCTTCACCACTTCGTGCCAGAAGCCGGGGCGTTCCTTTGCGACGCGCTTCAACAGGTTTTTGATCACGGCGATTTCGTGATTGTCGCTCGGCGTGTTGACCCAGTTGTCGCCGTTTTCCAGTTCGTAACCTTTGTGGATGAGCAGGGTGGCATCGCCGCCGTCATCGACGATCAGCTGCGGGCCTTTGTTGCCGGGATGCGTCAGCGCGGCGAGGGTGAAGTCCCAGTATTCCTCGAGCGTTTCGCCTTTGTGGGCGAAGACGGGGATGCCGGCGGCGGCGATGGCAGCCGCGGCGTGGTCCTGGGTGGAGAAGATGTTGCAGCTCGCCCAGCGGACGGACGCGCCGAGTTCGACCAGAGTCTCGATGAGAATGGCCGTCTCGATGGTCATGTGGAGCGAGCCGGTGATGCGGACGCCCTTGAGCGGCTTCTGCGGACCGTATTTCGCGCGGATGGCCATGAGTCCGGGCATTTCGTGCTCGGAAACCTGGATGGTCTTGCGGCCCCATTCGGCGAGGGAAAGGTCTTTGACGGCGAAGTCGGTGAACTTTGCTTTGCCGTTCTTGCTGGCGCCGTTTTTCAACGGGGTGGCGCCGGTGGGTTTTGCGCGGCGGGATTGGGATAATTTGATTTTTGCCATAGTGATGAAATGAAAGGTCGTGATTGTTAGGGAGAGTGTCTGGCTAGCGACGACCGGCAGGGCGCTCGCCGAACTTGCCCATCAGGGCGGATTGGATGCCGAGTTTGAAGGTTTCGGTGAACAGGGGAATGTTGCCCCGGCGAAGGAGATTGGCCATGTAACGCGCCTTGCCTGAAAGCGTGAACTGCCGGCTCCGATTTTTGACGAAGGGTTGATCTTCGTACTCACGATTCTGCGACCCGTCATTCAATTTCTCGAATGCGCAGCCGCCGAGGGATTCGTGAACGAGTTTCCAGTCCGAGCGTTCCTCAAGGAGGAAGCTCATCAACGTTTCGCAAACCCAGATGTGGAGGTCGTCGATGATCACATAGCCGCCGTTCTTGAGACGTTCCGAGACGTAGTACCAGTCGAGGAACGGCTGCGGGAAGCCATGGCGGCCATCGATCAATGCGAGGTCGAAATCCTTCGTTTCCACTTTCGGCAACCCTTGTTCGGATGGCTCGATGATGAAGGTCAGTTTGTCCGTGGGAATATCCTTCGATTTGCAGAATGCAAGGATGCGCTCCGTCAGGGGACCGTCAGGAACGATGCAGGTGTGCTTGCATCCGAGGAGTGCAAAAAGAATCGTGCTGCAGCCGGCACCTGTTTCGATCGTTTTCGAATCCTTGCCGACGTGCCGACTGATGAAGAGCAGCTCTTCATCCGACAGTTTCCAGCGGTTGATCAATTCACCCGGTTTGAACATTCCGTCCGGCGTCGCCGCCGTTTGCCGGAACACGTGCAACTTGGGTGGGTCCGCCAGCAGTTCCTGCACGGTAATCATAATTTACTGGAATCAGGCGGTTGGCCGGACACGGGTGCGCCCATTGATGGACGCGTTTTTCAGCGTCACACCGTTCACCGGGGATTTCGTCTGGCCGACGGCTTTGCGAAGCGCGTCCACCTTGTCGAGCTTTTCCCAGGTGATCGCCGGGTCGTTCTTGCCGAAGTGACCGTAGTTGGTCGTCTTCGAATAAATCGGACGGCGCAGGTTGAGCTGGTCGATGATGTCCGCGGGCTGAAAGCTGAACACGCGATTGACAGCTTTGACGATCTGCTCGTTCGGGATGGTGTTGGTGCCGAAGGTTTCGACATGCACGCTGACCGGATCAGGATGTCCGATCGCGTAGGCGAACTGCAGTTCGCAGCGGTTCGCGAGACCGGCGGCCACGATGTTCTTGGCAACCCAGCGGCCCATGTAGGCGGCGCTGCGATCGACCTTTGTCGGATCCTTGCCGGAGAACGCGCCACCACCGTGACGGCCCATGCCGCCGTAGGTATCGACGATGATCTTGCGGCCGGTGAGACCCGTGTCGCCCTGAGGTCCGCCCACGACGAAACGGCCGGTCGGATTGATCAGGAATTCGGTTTTCGGTGTGAGCAATTTCGCGGGCAGGACCTTCTTGATGACTTTCTCGATGCAGAACTTTTCGATCTCCGCGTGCTCCACATCAGCAGAGTGTTGTGTGGAGATGACGACGTTTGAAATCGCGACAGGCTTGTCGTTTTCATAAACGACGGACACCTGCGACTTCGCGTCGGGGCGAAGCCATTTGACGCCGCCGGACTTGCGGATCCTGGTCAACTCACGTCCGAGACGATGAGCGAACATGATCGGCGCGGGCATGTATTCGGGAGTTTCGTTGCACGCATAACCGAACATCAACCCCTGGTCGCCGGCGCCCTGCTTGGACGTTTTCTTGCCCTTCGCTTTGCGGGCATCCACGCCTTGGGCGATGTCGGGGGACTGCTGGGTGACAATGACATTCACGAAAACCTTGTCCGCGTGGAAGACGTCGTCGTCATTCACGTAACCGATTTCGCGGATGGCATCGCGAGCGATCTTCACGAAATCGAGCTTGGCCTTCGTGGTGATTTCGCCGCCGATGACAGCGATGTTCGACTTCACGTAGGTTTCGCAGGCGACGCGGCTGAACTTGTCCTGGGACAAACAGGCGTCGAGCACTGCATCGGAAATCGTATCGGCCACTTTGTCGGGATGACCCTCGCCAACGGATTCGGAAGAGAAGATATAGGTGTTGCTCATGAAGGAAGCTTTGCTGCGATTGTTAAACTGTCATATTGACGTATCAGGATTGGATGATATATCCGAAGCCAGCAGCGTCAAACGGTATTTTGGAAAAAAGTTCACACGGGGTAGGGCACAGAAGGGAACGAAGGAAACGAAGGAAACAAATGCATCCACTCTTTTGAGAAAGCGGATCGGCTGAGTCACGAGGCGATCGGTGTCGCAGTCGAAGTGCACAGAACTTTGGGCGCAGGGTTGATCGAAAGCATCTATGAGAAGTGCATGATGCGGGAGCTGAACCTGCGAAACATCGGGTTTGAGAATCAGAAGCTGGTAAGGATCGAATATAAGGGCGCGATCTTTGATGAAGCGTTGAGGTTCGACCTTTTGTTGGACGGCTGCCTCCTGCTTGAGTTGAAATGCGTCCAGGAAGTCGCGCCGATCCATAAGGCCCAGCTCCTCAGCTACATGAAACTGTTGGACGTGCCGGTTGGATTGATCATCAACTTTCACGCAGTGAAACTCACGGATGGAGTGAGTCGGCTGATTTTGCCCGGTGCAAACAAATGAAAAACGAATTTACAAAGTTCACGCGGGGTAGGGCACAGAAGGGAACGAAGGAAACGAAGGAAACGAATGCATCCACTCTTTTGAGAAAGCGGATCGGCCGAGTCACGACGATCGGGTGTCGCAATGCCTGAGTTGAAATGCGTCCGGGAAGGCGCACCGATCCATAAGGCGCAACCCCTCAGCTATATGAAACTGTTGGACGTCAGGATGGATTGATCATCAACCTCGCGAAACGAAACTCACGGTGGCGTGAGTCGGCTGGTTTTGCCGGTGCAAACAAATGAAAAACGAATTTACAGAAGGTAACGAAGACAACGAAGGCGGACGGACGCAATGCCTGTCTCAAATCTTTGTTCCCTTCGTTTCCTTCTGTGAAAACTCTGCCTTATGTCCAACAAAGGGAACGAATGCATCCACTCTTTGAGAAAGCGGATCGGCTGAGTCATGACGATCGGTGTCGCAATGCCTGAGTTGAAATGCGTCCAGGAAATCGCACCGATCCAAAGGCGCAATCCCTCAGCTATATGAAACTGTTGGACGTCAGGATGGATTGATCATCAACCTCGCGAAACGAAACTCACGGTGGCGTGAGTCGGCTGGTTTTGCCGGTGCAAACAAATGAAAAACGAATTTACAGAAGGTAACGAAGTCAACGAAGACCCGATGCGGAACAGGACGCAACTTGACACCGGCGCCATGAAATATTCCTTCGCTCCGCTGCGAAGCGCGGGGAGAGGGTTTGGGAGGGCCATCTTCTCCGACATTCGCTCGGAAGAGAGGGAGATGCGAGCGTCATGTTTCGCTAAATACGTCATCAATTCCGGTGCGTATCTTCAGCTGCGCCCTGCGACCAGCTTGTTTCAAATCTTTGTTCCCTTCGTTTCCTTCTGTAAAAACCCTGCCTTATGTCCTCCACTCTAAAAGCACTTCGCGCGCTCTCGGATCCCACGCGGCTCCGCATCATGGCTCTTCTGCAAAAGGAGGAGCTGTCGGTGAACGAGCTCCAGGAAATCACACGCATGGGGCAGTCGCGCATCTCGACGCATCTCGGCCTGCTGCAGGATTCCGAGCTGGTCGAATCCCGGCGTGAAGGGAAGCGCACGTTCTACAAATTGAACCAGCTCGCGGATGCGACAGCGAAGGAGTTCATCCAGCTTGCGATCCGCGGCGCGGAGGAGCTTTCCGATTACGAAGGCGATCAGATCAACCTCAAGCGTGTGATCCATCGCCGCCGCGAACAGGCGCAAATTTATTTCAATCAGATTGCAGGAAGATTTGATCGCGTTTACGGCCCGGGCCGTTCGTGGCAGGCGTTCGGGCATTTGTTGCTTCGCATCCTGCCGCCGCTGACGGTCGCAGATCTCGGGGCAGGGGAAGGGTTGTTGAGTGAACTGCTGGCGCGCCGTTGCAGGAAAGTGATCGCGGTCGATAACTCGGAGAAAATCGTCGAGTTCGGCGCGGCGAAGGCGAAGAAGAACAATCTGAAGAATTTGGAATTCCGGCTGGGCGATCTCCAGAACCCGCCGATCGAACCGAGCAGTGTCGATCTCGTCATCCTCAGCCAGGCGCTGCATCACGCGGAGAATCCCGGAGACGCATTGAAGGGGGCGCACAGAATCCTCAAGCCGCACGGGCAGATTCTCATTCTCGATTTGTTGAAGCACAACTTTGAGAAGGCACGCGAATTGTATGGTGACCGCTGGCTTGGCTTTCCCGAGAGCGATCTGCATCGCTGGCTTGAACAGGCCGGTTTCAAAAAAATCGAGATCAGCATCGTCGCGCGCGAAGAACAGCCACCGCATTTCGAAACGATCCTGGCCGGAGGGGAGAAGTGACGTGTGGCGGGCGCCTCAGCCCAATTGAAGATCGTGCCAGAGCGCCATCACGGCCTGCCGGTTTTCCAGATGGAGTTTGTTCAGGATGTGTTGAACGTGCTTTTCGGCGGTGCGTGAGCTGACGTGCATCAGGGTGGCAATTTCCGGATTGGTCTTTCCCTGCACCATCCATTGCAGTGCCTCAGATTCGCGGGGCGAGAGGCCGGCATGATTCAATCGCTGGAACGTCCGTTCCGGATTGTCCTCGCGCAACAGGAGAACCGGCCTGGAGGCGTCGGGGTGATGCACGGTGATGATGAGGCGGGCATTTCCTCGATGAAGCTGAAGAATTCGCGCGTCGGCGGATGGATTCGCGGGATTTTGAAGCTGTGATTCCACCCATTGATGTATGACGTCGGGCAGCCGTTCGCCGGGTTCGACGGCTTTTCCGGAGTATCTCCAGAGCCAGCAGATTGCGCGCGGGCGCGATTCGAGAAGGACAAGGTCCCATGTGAGTTTCACCAGTTCGAGGCAGCTGACATCGGCGATCTCTTCAAGTTGATTTTGAGTTCTCAAGGTTTGTGCGAACACGCAGGCGTTCTGCCAGGCCTGACAAATATGCGGATACAGGAAGTGGACGAGCTCCCGTTCGGAGTTTGTGAATCTTCCGTGTGCGCGCCGGATTTTCAAAACCGCCGGTGCAAACCGGGATGATGGCAGCTCCACCACAAACAACAGGGGCGCCCTGAACGGACCAATGCGCCGGGTCCCTGCATTGGAGGCTTGCTGTTCCGGCATTTCCACAGCAGCCGCCGACTCGTGGATTTCGAAAGCACCGTGTGAAGCACGGCGGATTTCAATTTCGGCGTGGCTCTCCGGAAGCGCTTCCTCCATTGCTTCAACGAGAACGTCAGACAGCAGCTGAAGATTGGTCGCGGAGTAGAGTTGGTGAATGACCTTGTCGGCGATGGAAAAGTCTGCCGGCCGCAACATGTGACGCCTTCGCATAACCCGTTTTCCTTTCTGTCCCGACCCATTACTTGCATGCAGGTACGGCGTCTGACAACGAAGCATGCACCACGACGTTCGTGGAACTTTCGGGATTGCCGCCCAGTTAATCACAGCGCGACCTGCTGGCAAGCGAAGATTCGGTTCAATCAGGCATTGCGAAATTGCGGAATCGTTTCTCTCCATGTCGATGAGGGTTGAGTGAGGGATGATGCATGCATTCAACACGACGTTCGAAAGTGTCGCTCACTGCGAGTTTGAAAGGCTGCCCTACGTACGCCTACCTATTGCGGTTTCTCGCAGGTGTGGAGGAAAAACGAGCATGTCCAATGGCCAGAGCTGGTCGGCTAGCTTGAAGTCGATTGTGAACGTGCTGTTGTTTTTGACGGCAATTCTCGGTGGAGCGGTGTTAGTGACATCGAAGCTCACCAGCCAGCGTCCGCTTTCTCCAGCCGGAACCTCGACATGGACCATCGGCGAGCAGACGATTGAAGCCCGGTTGTGGGAAGATCCGTTTGCGGTAAGGACCGATTCGGTTTTCCAAAAATTTTCGGAATTCTTCGAACACATCGCCCATCACACAACCTGTTCCGGAAAACCGGTGAGACTGATGCCGGTGATGATTTCGGGCGGTCCGTACAGCGAAGATCGCGAATCGCGAATTCGCGCGCGGTTTGCAGTGGTGAGCGCGCTTGGACAGTCGGGTTATGCTCCCGAAAACGCCGAACGTGTGGGCGAAGTCCGTGTTCCATGGCATTCGACACTGGGGCTGGAAAAGATGCTTTCAAACAACAGTATCAAGGGAATTGAAGCTTATTTATTCTCGGACTCTTCCACGAATCGCGAAACGGTTCGCCTTCGTTACGAGTGGTTTCGTCCGCGGGTGTTCTGGAAAGGCAATGACACCAACGACGTGGCGTCAGATCAGCGATCTGAAATTTTGGTGATCTGGCTGGATGACACGATGTTTGAAGATCTGCCGACCGTTCGGCTTTCGATGCTTCTCAATCCGCTGATTCGCGCCGCCTCGACCAACGCTTCCGGCACTGACAGTCACGAGCTGATCGTTGAACAACCGAAAGCAGACGGAGGGACCAATTTGATGGTGAATGCAGCGGTCTCTTTTCCCGGTGCAGCCGCCCTGGAAGTGACCAACATTTTTGATGTGAAGGTAAGTCTCATTGGACCGCGCCGATCCTCAACGCTTCGAGCATTGGTGAAGCAAGAAGTGAAAGAGCGTTGGAGCACCAATTTTCTGGCGGCACGGGAAACACTTAAAAAAGTCGATTTGTATTCGGCAACAGCCAGTGCAATGCCCGAGGTGTTTCTCTGGGATGCAAACGAAACCAATGTCGCCAATGGAAATCCAAAGGAGAAACTGTGCGAGATCCTGCGGACCAACGTCGGTTTTGCATCGGCCCGATTCTTCAACGCTTCGGATTCAGAGCTTGCGACGGAGGTGTTTGACGAAATGCGTCTGCGCCGGGCAGATCCTGCGAATCCGGCAAACCACATTGTTTTGATCACTGAATGGGACACGTTCTACAGCCGGATGATTTCCCTGAGCTACCGCACGACACTGAGCGTTCACGAGAGTAAGAGACGCGGTCACAAACGCGATGTGTTCGATTCAATTCGTCAGTATTTGAGGGGCAGTGAAGGAATGTCCTCGAACTTGCACACCTTCGTTTATCTTCGAGGTCTCGACGGTCGCACGGTGGTTGATAAAACCGGCGGAAAGGAGGACGAATCGCGATCGGATACACGAAGCCGTGAAAGGCCGAAGTCGCTTGAAGACTTGTTGCAATGGCAGCCGGATGCCAACAAGGCGGAAGGGCAGGCGCAATACGATTATCTCGCGCGAATGGGAGATCGCCTCGCGGAATTGCGGGGGGAGTTGAGGAATAGCGGTCAGGGCGACATCAAAGCAATGGTGGTCGCGGGCAGTGATGCCTATGACACGCTGCTGGTTCTTCAGGCGTTGCGACGTCGTTTTCCGGACGTGCTGTTTTTCACACATGATTTGGATGCGAGATTCTGGCATCCGACCGAACGGGAGTGGTCGCGCAACCTGAATGTGGTGAGCAGTTATGGGTTGAGTCTGCATCCTCGGTTTCAGGGTGACATCGCTCCGTTTCGCGACAGCTTGCAAACGGCGATTTTCGCCGCAGTGCTTGCAACTGTGGGAAATGAAACGCTGGGAAAGTTGGATTCCGTGCCACCGAGACGATTTGAAATTGGCCATAGTCTGGCGATGGATTTGAGTTCGGTCGGAGACACAGTTGAATTGCATCCACCGCCCAGACTCATCCGAAACCGCGGGGATGATCATTACGACAAAAAGAAGAAACTGGTGGTGGGCATCGTGGGCGCCGGGCTGTTGCTTGCGGGGTTTTACTGGTTGGGTTTCTTCCGGACCAGCTTGAGCATTCAGCGGACGCGCTGGCCTTTGCATCCGTTTGCCTCGATGCAACTGTCCGAAAGCGATGTGGGCGGGCGCGCCGGAAGCGCTCTGCTCCTGCGCGAGATCAGTCTGCGTCGCCAGTCAGATTCCCGGGCTGCGTTTGTCCACGGTTTGCTTATCGCGCTTCGATCACCTTCAAAACCAAAGGGCGTGAATTACGATCCGAATCGGAGGATGGATCAGCTGCTCGAGGTGTTGAACGGCATCGTGGCGGGCACGTATCGGAACCCGGCGGTTATGGCTCCGAAGGCATCGGCGTCCAGACATTCCTGGACAATGCGGCGATCGTTGCTGAAACGATTTTTGATCACCACAGGAATACTTCCGCGGGAGGCGAAGGACCGGCTGGATCGGCGCGAATGGGTGAACGAATTCCTTGGAGACATGGTCCCGAACAACATGGGCTCGAGAATCAGCCGATACTTCGGCGTTGTGAATGACATGCGCAACGCCGCCACCGAATTGTTCTGTTGCAAGTACATCAGTTACACCGTCTGGTGGATCTTCTGGATCTGCATCGCGATCGCCGGTGTGAAGCTCGCGCTCGATATCTGGCGGGACACATTCAAGCTCCTGGACGGAGAGCCGTTCAGTCTGACTGCCGGAATCAGTGCCTGGCCGAACATCATCGTTCGAAACATCGGTTTTGCGGTGTCAGTCGGACTCGTCGTTTCCATGTTCCATCGGTTGTCTGCAATGTTCTACGAAATCTCCCGGGAATTCCGGCTGGCAATATCGCGCCCGAAAGATTTTCCTTCGCCACCGAACCGAATCTGTGCGGCCGGTCTCTGGCGGGAATTTTATGAGAGCGGACGGCTGGACCTGAGATGTCTTCGCGCGATTATTGCCACGCTGCTTTACATAGTCTTCGGCGTTTGCATATTCAAAATTTTCGGATTCCCGTTTGAACCGACACGCGGGGACGCAAGCGCTTTCTGGGCAAGTCCGTGGTGGTTGCCGGGTGTCGGACGGGGCGCGCACCCGTTCTTCATCGTGTTCCTTTTCCTTTGTTTTCTGACGATCGATGCCTCGATCAACTGCCTGCTTTTCATCCGCCGTCTGTCAGCCAACTCGACTGATTACCCGCATTCGACAACGGCCTACTTCCGAAGCCGGAGAGGCAATATTCCGAAAAATCTTCTCGACGAGTGGATCGATACACAGTTGATCGCAGATCTGACAGAGCGTGTTCAAACGTTGCTGTGGTTCCCGGCGATCGGATTCCTCTTCGTGCTGGCGGCGCGAAACAACTGGACTGACCACTGGCCGTGGTCGCCCGCGCTGATCATCATGTGCGCCCTGAACCTCGGATTGGCGATGGCCAGCGTCGTCATTCTTCAAAGCGCCGCCAGAAGTGCGAAACGCGCCGCGGTGAGCAGCCTCGAAGCGAAGGTGAAACAGACCGTTGCGAAAACCATGAATCCACAAACGAACGCAGCCTATCAGGCTCAGGCGCTGCTGGAGGAAACCAAGGGAAACAAGCGCGGAGCTTTCACCGACTTGGTGGAGAATCCGGTTCTGGGTGTGTTTCTTCTCGCGCCGAGTGGAACTGCGCTCGTGGAAATCATTCACTGGATCGCAAATCGATAGAAGATCGACCCGGTCTCAATGAAGCAAACATCATCGCGCAAACGCATGGACGTCGTCTGACCTCTGCAAAGCTGATTCAAGGAACCTGAATTTCTGAAGGGGTGCCGAGAAATGCGGAAATGGAGATCCATGTCGCCGCATTCTCCGCTGACGAATGTTCCGGACCGAACGAAGCGAGTCTTCCGCGGAGGCAATCCAGGAGTGAATGAAGAATCAATGGACGGTGTGGAGGCGGCATTTCCGCGCTTCCGCCTGAAGGGTTTGGCGGTGAACGGGAAGTGAGAAATGGGTTGAGGTGATCACAAGCAGAAATTTCCTGAAAATCGTTTGACGATGCGGAGGTCGATTTGTAAATTGCGCGTCCCTTGCTGAGGACGAAAACGCTTCAGCAGCGGCATTGTTCCAGAGTAGCTCAATGGTAGAGCACGCGGCTGTTAACCGTGTGGTTGTAGGTTCGAGTCCTACCTCTGGAGCCACTTGTAAAACCTCCAGGCCCCAAAGAATCCCCCCTCGAAGTGCTTCGGTCTGGTGCCATTGTAGGCGGAAAGGTTAGACCCTATTTCTTCGGCATGTACCGGGCATCATCGGAGACCGGATTCCCGACCGAGCTTGCCGCCGTAGTTTGCGTCCTTGCCCGTGCAGCCTGATCCTGTTCCATCTCATATCGCACTCGGATTTTCCGCAGTTCATCCGCAATGTCGCGCAACCGGGCGTAGAACATGTAGATCACCCATCCACCTGCGATGACCATCACCACCTGAATTGCCAAAAATCCCCATGTCCACTGCTGTAGGTTGTGCAACATCTGATTAATCAGGGCTTGATCGTTGGGATTCACATTGTGCGTTTGTCTCTGGGATGAAGATGTATTCTCACCGGAACAGGCAATTAAGCAGTTCTGCCACATAGCTCAGTTGCGAAACAGCCTCGTGATTCTTGATCTGAAACGCTTCCTTGTTCCATGTCCTTGGTGCGGAAACTAGGAGAAGTGGCATGGGAAGAAAAGCGGAAAGGTCTGAAAAACCTTCTCTCCCCAGCCCTCTCCTCCGGCATTCGCACGGAAGAGAGGGAGATCCGACCGTCGCGCTTGGTTGTTAATGCTTCAATATTCTTGTGCGGGTGTTCAGTTGCGCCCGGCATGAGATTGCAGTCTTTGATGGGCTGGCGAAACGGAACGAATCCAGACAAACTCCGGCCCATGAAATTTGGAAGCCTCTCAGCGTTTGTTCTGATTTTTGCATTCCTGAATCATCTGGCTTTTGGAGGAACCGCTTCGCATGTCCTCTGGTACACGCAGCCGGCGCGTCTCTGGGTGGAAGCGTTGCCGGTTGGGAACGGCCGGCTCGGTGCAATGGTATTTGGCGGGGTTGCGGAGGAGCGTATTCAATTCAACGAATCGACGCTTTGGTTCGGCGAACCGCGCGATTATTCAAGGCCGGGCGCACATCGACATCTGGCCACCATTCGACAGCTTCTTTTCGACGGAAAACAGAAGGAAGCTGAAGCATTGGCGATGACCAACTTCATGAGCGTTCCGCTGCGGCAGATGTCGTATCAGCCGTTCGGCGACCTGCGCTTTCATTTTCCCGGCCACGAAAACTTCGAAGATTACCGGCGCGAACTCGATATCGATCAGGCGGTGTGCCGGACGACATATCGTGTGGGCGATGTTCGTTACGAACGGGAGGTGTTTTCAAGTTTTCCGGATCAGGTGATTGCAATTCGAATCGCCGCGGACAGGAAGAGGAAGGTTACGTTCGACGTGACGTTTGCGAGTCCGCATGAGGAACATTCCATTTCGTCGCAGGCCAGGAACGAACTGCTATTGACCGGTCGCGTTCACAAAATCAGCAACAACTCCACCAATTCCAATTCCGTGCGATTTGCGGCGCGAGTGCAGGTGAGAAACGAGGGCGGAAGCGTCGCTGTCGTGGATGGAAAGATCCGTGTCACGGATGCCGATTCGGTGACATTGATTCTGGCTGGAGCAACGAGCTTCGTGAATTTTCAGGATATTTCTGGCGAGCCGGAAAAGTTTGCGGCGAAAGCGTTGAGCCAGGTTCGTCGGAAGGATTGGAAAAAACTTCGCGCCGTTCATGTGGCGGATCATCAGCGGTTGTTCCGTCGGGTGACCATCGATCTCGGCAGGAGCGCGAATGGGAAACTGCCCACCGATGACCGCATACGTTTCGCGTCGCAAACACCCGATCCCGAACTTGCTGCGCTCGTGTTTCAATACGGGCGATATCTCCTGATTGCGAGCAGCCGTCCGGGCGGTCAGCCGGCGAATCTTCAAGGCATCTGGAACGAAAGCCTCACGCCGCCATGGGACAGCAAGTACACGTGCAACATCAACGTGCAGATGAATTACTGGCCGGCTGAAGTGGCGAACCTTTCCGAGTGCCACGAGCCGTTGTTCGCAGCAATGAAGGAACTCGTCGTTTCGGGCAGGCGCACCGCAAGAAATCATTATGACGCCAATGGCTGGGTATTGCATCACAACTTCGACATCTGGCGCGGCACGGCGCCGATCAACAATTCCAATCACGGCATCTGGGTGACTGGCGCGGCGTGGCTTTGCCAGCATCTATGGTGGCATTACGAATACACCGGCGATCGCAAATTTCTGAAGGAGTGGTATTCGGTGATGAAAGCGGCGGCGGAGTTTTTTGTCGATTTTCTGATTGAAGATCCGCGGTCGGAGAAACTCTGGCTCATCAGCACGCCGAGCAATTCGCCGGAGCATGGCGGACTGGTTGCCGGACCGACGATGGATCATCAGATCATTCGCGGCCTGTTCAGCAACGTGATCGAAGCGTCTGAAGTGTTGAACGTGGACAAGGATTTCCGCGCAAAGCTGGTTCAACTGCGATCGAGAATTGCCCCGAACCAGATTGGAAAACATGGACAGCTGCAGGAATGGCTGGAGGACAAGGACGATCCGTCGAACAAGCATCGTCATGTTTCGCATCTATGGGGAGTGTATCCGGGCGAGGAGATCAACTGGCGCACGCCCGACCTGTTCAAGGCGGCGCGTCAGTCGCTGTTGTTCCGCGGTGATGAAGCGACGGGCTGGAGCATGGGATGGAAGATCAATCTGTGGGCGCGATTCCTGGATGGCGATCACGCGAACATCATTTTGAAGAACCTGATCAAGCCAGCGATTGAGGAAGGTCAGACGCGCGCGAACAGCGGACTTTATCCGAACCTGTTTGATTCGCATCCGCCGTTTCAGATCGACGGCAACTTCGGCGCGACGGCGGGAATTGCCGAGATGCTGTTGCAGTCGCATCTGCGCGAGCAGGACGGCACGTATCTGTTGCACCTGTTGCCGGCGCTTCCATCCGCGTGGCGGAACGGTTCTGTGACCGGCCTGCGCGCGCGTGGCGGTTTCGAAGTCGATATTGTTTGGGCGAACGGGAAGTTGAAGCGGGCGGAGGTCCGTTCGACCAAAGGCGGCAAGGCAACGCTGCTGAGTGAAGGCAAACAAAAGGTCGTCGAACTGAAACGCAAAGGGCGCGTGGAATGGAACGGACAATAGGCGGATCTGAATCACACCGTCGAACGCCTTGAAACTCTCATTGGCACGTTGAAGCGCCGCTCTTGACGGTTCCCTGTCTCGGCATACTAGTAGGTACGTATGCAACTGGACCGGCTAACTATCAAATCTCAGGAGGCATTGCAGGAGGCGCAACGCGTGGCGCAGGGATACTCGCATCAACAAATCGACGGCGAACATCTCCTGCTCGCCATGATCAGTCAGACCGACAGCCTCATTCCCGATCTGCTTGAAAAAATCGGCGTGCCAGGATCGAAGCTGAAACCTGATCTCGAACGTGAACTGGCGCGACGTCACAAGGTCCAGGGCACCACCGACGTTTTCATGAGCCCCGGCCTTCGCAAGGCATTGGAAGCCGCCGGCAGCGAAGCGGAGAAGCTCAAGGACGATTACATCAGCACCGAACATCTGCTGCTCGGATTGCTTCACGATCCGGACACGTCGCTGAAAAAGATTCTTCAGTCGCATGGATTGAAGCGCGATGCGGTATTGAGGGCGCTGGCTGATTTGCGCGGCAACCAGCGCGTGACGGATCAGAATCCTGAGGACAAGTTTCAAGCCCTTGAGAAGTACGGCCGTGATCTCACCGCGCTGGCGAAGCAGGGCAAGATCGATCCCGTGATCGGTCGCGACGATGAAATCCGCCGCGTGATGCAGGTGTTGACGCGTCGCACGAAGAACAATCCCGTGCTGATTGGAGAGCCGGGCGTGGGCAAGACCGCGATTGCTGAAGGCCTGGCACGGCGCATTGTGAGTGGGGACGTTCCGGAATCGCTCAAGAACAAGCGTCTCGTGGCCATGGACCTTGGCGCCATGATCGCCGGCGCGAAATATCGCGGCGAGTTCGAAGACCGGTTGAAGGCGTTCCTCAAGGAGATCGTCGCCAGCGAAGGCAGAATTCTATTGTTCATCGACGAACTGCACACGCTCGTCGGTGCAGGCGCGGCGGAAGGTGCGACCGACGCTGCGAACATCATGAAGCCACAACTGGCGCGCGGTGAACTGCGTGCGATTGGCGCGACGACGCTCGATGAGTATCGGAAGCACATCGAAAAGGATCCTGCGTTGGAACGCCGTTTTCAGCCGGTGCTGGTCAGCGAACCGACAGTGGAGGCGACGATCGCCATTTTGCGTGGACTGAAGGAACGGTATGAAGTCCATCACGGCGTGCGAATTCAGGATTCCGCGCTGGTTGCAGCGGCGACACTTTCGCATCGCTACATTTCGGATCGTTTCCTTCCAGACAAGGCCATTGATCTCGTGGACGAAGCTGCGTCGCGTTTGCGGATGGAACTGGACTCGATGCCGATTGAAATCGATCAGCTTGAGCGGCAGATCATGCAATTGGAGATCGAGCAGAACGCGTTGAAAAAGGAAAAGGACGACGCTTCTCGCGAGCGGCTCGCGAAGATCGAGCGCGATCTGGCGAACCTGAAGGAGCAATCGACGAAACTGAAAGCGCAGTGGCAGAACGAGAAGGCGGCCATCAACGCCGCGAGCATCATCAACAGCCAGATCGAGGATGCGAAGATCGAACTCGAACAGGCGCAGCGCAAAGGTGATCTGAACCTTGCCGCGCAGATTCAATACGGCCGGATTCCCGAACTGCAGCAGAAACTTGCGGCGGCGGAAAAGGCGTTGAAGGAAAAACCGAGCGACAACCGTCTGCTGTCGGAGGAAGTCACGGATGAAGACATCGCCAAGGTGGTGGCGTCGTGGACCGGCATTCCCGTGTCGCGAATGCTGGAGGGCGAACGGCAGAAGCTCGTGAAAATGGAGGAGCGCCTGCAGAAGCGGGTGATTGGACAGAGCGAAGCGATTGAAGCGGTCGCGAATGCGGTGCGGCGGTCGCGCAGCGGATTGCAGGAGCCGAATCGTCCCATTGGATCGTTCATTTTTCTTGGTCCGACCGGTGTGGGAAAAACGGAGACGGCCCGGGCGCTTGCCGAGTTTCTCTTTGATGACGAGAACGCCATGGCGCGGATCGACATGAGCGAATACATGGAGAAGCACACCGTGGCGCGGCTGATCGGTGCGCCGCCAGGATATGTTGGCTATGAAGAGGGCGGGCAGTTGAGCGAAGCTGTGCGGCGAAAGCCGTATTCGGTGGTGCTCTTCGACGAAATCGAGAAGGCGCATCACGACGTCTTCAACGTGCTGCTTCAGGTGCTGGATGACGGACGGCTCACGGACGGGCAGGGGAGAACCGTCGATTTCAAGAACACGATTGTGATCATGACGAGCAACATCGGTTCGCCGGTGATTCAGGAGTATTACAGCACCGGAAAACTCGACGCGCAGGATCAGGTCGAACTGGACCGGCTGGTGAAAACGGAATTGAAGGCGCACTTCCGTCCGGAATTTCTGAATCGCGTCGATGACATCATCATTTTCCACACGCTGGACGAATCGCAGCTTTCAAGCATTGTGGACATTCAGCTGGAGAAGCTGGCGAAGCGACTCGCGGCCCAGCAACTCACGCTGGAGGTGGATGCCGCGGCGAAGCGGTTGATTGCGAAGAAAGGTTACGATCCTCAGTTCGGCGCGCGGCCGTTGAAACGGGCGATTCAGGATCAGTTGCTTGACCCGCTCGCGACGCGGTTGCTGACAGGCGATTTCAAACCGGGCGACCGCATCCACGTGACAGCTCCGAATGGGGAACTGGTGTTCACGAACCGCTGAGTTCCAGTCCCATCAATGGCGACGCAGAATCAATCGGTGATCGACACGTTTTGTCTGGTGATATTCCAGTGGCGGGAGATCGGTGAGAGTGGGTGATTCCGTTTCGTTCAGAATGGATTTTGCCATGACCTGAAGCGCCTTCCAGCGCGGCCAGTCGAGTCCGGGCGCGTGCGTGATCTGCCGTAGCAGGCTGCGCCATTCAATGATGACGCGGTCGATGTCTCCCGCGCCGACGAGGTCAGTGATCCACGCGTGCTTGTTGAGCGGGTTTTTGTGAACGGAGGCAACGATCTGCTCCGCGCCGGCACCGTATTTCGGCGGCACCCCGTTTTCCAGATAACCGGGAATGCTCTGAAGGCCGAACTTCTGATGACACGCCATCGCCAGCCGTCCGCCCCAGCGGTTTTCGTCGCCACAGAATCGGAACCCGGCATCAAGATTCGCGAGATCGTAGATCAGTTCGTCGAGCGGATATTGTTCGTCCTCGAGCGCTGCCGCCACGGCGAGTCCATCGCCTTGTGAGAAGAAGCTGACCACTCGTCCACGCAGCGTCGGCACGCCGGCGGCATCGACGAGTTGCAATCGACGCCAGAGCAGCGCCGTGCCGGTGGCGGTGGGCAGTTGTTTGCAGATGGGAACGAGCGTGCATTGAGCGCAGTCGTAAGGCAGCACTTCGCGAGTTTTCGGACGCCACTGGGCGACGCCATATCGATCGACGGACACGCGCATCGTAAGGTCGGCGAGGCTGGTGAGTGCGAGAATCTTGTGACCGTGATGTTCGAAGCGAACGACGGGTGTGCGAAGAAGCGCCAGTTTTTGTGCGAGCAGCGGTGCAATCTCCCGTTCCCAGACCGCCAATGGCGCCTGGCGACCGTTCCAGTTTGTCAGACGTCGAACCCACTTGGTGATGATCACGCGATCGTCGTTCAGACGATCCGCCACGGTTGAAGAACGTCCGTAAATCCGCAGTCCATTCTCCTCGTTCAGGACGACGAGATTGCCGGTTCCGATTTTTTCCAAAGCCGCTGGTTCGGACAAAACAGGACGGTGAACGATTTCCGGTTCAGATTCAGAAATTGTTTCGTCAGCGGATGCCTCCGTTTCATTCGCAAATCGAAAACTGTAAATCGCAATGTCTCCGATCCGTTTTTCCTGAAGCGGAGGAAATGTTTCCCACTCGCCGCGGCTGTTGAGCATCTCGCGGACGAGCTTCCGTACGTGACGCGCGCGTTCGGCGTCGGTCTTAAGGCCGCAGGGAACGTCGGGATGCTTCAGCGATTCTTCGACGCCAAGGAAGATCGGTTTGACGGTGAACAGGCGTTCCTGAACACGAACTGCTTCAAGAAACGGATCGCGATCCTGCCGGGCTGCGGCGGCCATCAGATTCAGCAACGCGCTCCAGTCCACCGCACCGCTTCTCGACAGCTGACACGGGCGCGCATCGAGGAGGCGAAGTTCGTTTGCGGTGATCAGCACAAAGCCGGTTTCATCCAGTCCGCGGCGTCCGGCTCGGCCAAACATCTGGAGGATTTCGTCGGATCGCAGCGGTTGTTCGATCGCGTCCCGCCGATACGATTCGCCGGCCAGCGCGACGCTGCGGAGGGAGAAGTTGATGCCTGCGGCCAGTCCCATGGTGGCGACCACGACGCGCAGTTGTCCGGCCTTCGCCAGGGGTTCGATCACGCCTGCGCGCGCGCCGTAGCTCAGTCCGCTGTGATGGTAGGTCACGCGGCTTTTGAGAAGTTTGCCAAGGTGTTCGCCGACGATGAGTTTTTGCTCGGCACTGAGCTGGAGCGGATTTGGATTGGGCAGTTGTCGGGCCAGTTCCGCTGCCATCGCTTCGGCTGCCTGACGTCGGGGCGCAAAGATCAAGACCGGTCCGAGATCTTCGGCGAGTGCTTTTGCCACAAGACGCGGCCAGTAACCGCGGATTTCGCTTGGGACATGGTAACTGAGCTGGTTGGCATGAACCTCTTCGAGCGGCACGGGACGGTGTTCGCTTCGGACGAGAACAGCTTTTCGGCCGAGCCGTTGAAGCCATTTCACGACGTCGTGCGGGTTGGCGACGCTGCCGCTCAGGAGCAGCAATTGCGTATGCGGCGGAGCCAGTGCGAGGGCGAGTTCGTAATTCAGTCCGCGGTCTTCGTCGCGGATCATCTGGTATTCATCCACAACGAGCAGGGCGGGGCCGTCGCCCTGGATCAGCCGGTTCTTTTGTGTTTCGAGTGTTGCGACGAGAACGGGTGCTCCGAGATTTTCAGAAAGATCACCCGTCGCAATGCCGACATCCCAGCCACGTGAACGCCATTCCGCCAGTTTGTCATTGGCAAGGGCGCGAGTTGGAACGGTATAGATCGCCTGGCCGCGGTTTCGGCCCTGATTCGACCAGAGCTCGAAGATCAGCGTTTTACCTGCGCCGGTCGGTGCATGAACGACCACATCCCTGCCTTCGCGAAGGGCGGTTACGGCCTGCTGCTGCCAGAGATCCGGGACGGCAACCTGATTGATCGCGGAGGTGAACTGAAGGTCAATCGACTGCACGGACGCAAGATAGCTGAGGAGACCGAAAGCGAAACCGGGAAAATCCGGAACCGGATCAGAACAAAAGGCTTTTTTACAGAAGGGAACGAAGGGAAGAAGCGTTCCAAGGAACTAAGTGTGCGCCATCTGAAGTTCTCTCCTTCGTTCTCTTCGTTCCCTTCTGTGAAATTTCAGATTCGTGGTTTCAGGATTACCCGATCTTGTCCGGTCGCGGACATTAACAAGTTTGACTTGAAGAATATCGAACTTTAGATTGCACGCGAATGTTAGCTGCTGAATCCAAAGTGGGGTCGGCGCCTGCTACAGTTCGTTTGAGCTCAGAAGTGGCCTTTTCCTGGAAGCAGATCGTTGAACCTGTTGAACCGTTCCTTGATGCCGTGCATCGTCGGCTTCTGAAACAGGTGGACGAGTTCGATCCGGCTGTCGCTCCCTACGCGGAATATTCCCTCAACGCCAGCGGCAAAAATCTCCGTCCCGCCCTTGTTGCGCTCTCCGCCAACGCACTGAACAAGATGCAGGACGCGCATGTGACCGTCGCGGTCATCATCGAAATGGTTCATCTCGCGACCCTGGTTCATGACGACGTGATGGACGAGGGGGCGATTCGACGCGGACGTCCGACCCTGGCGGCAAACTGGGGGAATGAGATTGCGGTTCTCTTTGGAGACTGCCTGTTTGCCCAGGCATTGAAGCTGGCCGCGAGTTTTCCCACGCCGGAAATCTGCCGCGCCGTGGCGATGGCCACCAACACGGTTTGCTCGGGCGAGATTCTCCAGACCCAGCAGCGTCGGAATTTTGAACTTTCCCGCAGCGACTATTTCCGGGTCCTGGAGATGAAGACAGCCGAACTTTTCGCGCTCTCCTGCGATCTGGCGGCGTTGCTCGCCGGGGCCAATGCAGCCCAGCGCGGGGCGTTGCGGCAGTTTGGAATGGTATTTGGAACGGCTTACCAGATTTACGACGATTGCATCGACCTTTTTGGAACCGAAGCGGCGGCGGGAAAATCGCTCGGCACGGATCTCGCCAAAGGCAAGTTGACTCTGCCGATGTTGCTCCTTTGGGAGCGTGCGAATGAGGCGGATCGAAATCGCGTTCAGGAACTGATCCGCCACTGGCAGCCAGCCGGCTTTCAGGAAGTCTCCGCCTTGCTCGCGAAATACGAGACCCTGGCGCCGTCGGTTGAAAAAATTCATGCCTACCTTGAAAAGGCGCGCGAACTTCTGGCTGCGCTTCCGGATTCGGACGGGAAGGCTTCATTGATCGGGCTGACCACCTATTTGGATCGCCACACGGACGCTCTATCGGCTCCTGAGAGCGGCCTATGATCACTATGACCGATCCAGTATCCGGTCGAGCGCCGAAGAAAGCTCCTGAGATGGAGAACGAGGCCCAGACGGTGGAGTCTGCGGCACCGGCTCCGTCGGTTGCAGCGGACGAAGGCGATCTTGTACAGCGGGCTCGGAATGGGGATTTGAAAGCCTACGACGAGCTGGTTCAACGTTATCAGCAGCGGATTTACGCGACCGTCTATCACATGACGGCGAATCATGAGGATGCGAATGACCTTGCCCAGGAGGCGTTCATCAAGGCGTACCAGGCGTTGAAATCGTTCAAGGGCGGCTCGAGTTTTTACACCTGGGTTTATCGCATCGCCGTCAACAAGACGATCAACTTTCTCAAGCAGCGGAAGAACCGGACTCACATGAGCCTCAACGATCTGGATTTCAATGCCGAGAACGATCCCGATCTGGTGGCGCTGGTTTCGGACAAGACACCGCGGCGTGAGGCCAACCTGACAGAGTTGCAGGAAAAATTGAACGAGGCCATGCAGCGGCTGTCTGAACAACATAGATTGGTAGTCACTCTGCACGACGTGCAGGGCATGTCGCATGAGGAAATCGCTAAAATCATGGACTGCAACATTGGGACCGTCCGCTCACGGCTCTTTTATGCGCGCCAACAGTTACAGGGCTACCTCTCTGATTATTTGAAATAGTATGAGTTCCGACCTCCAGGATTTTGATCAACTACGACGTCTCCTTGCGCTGAAGCGGCATGAGCAGCCGCCCCCCGGTTATCACGACCGGTTCTCGCGCGAGGTGATTGCCCGGATCAAGGCCGGCGACGCCGGGGACGAGGTCGGTGCCGGCAACTGGTTCCGACGCCTTTGGACCGCGCTCGAAACCAAGCCGATGTTTGCCGGAGCACTGGGTGCTGGCGTCTGCGCTGTGCTGATTTCAGGTCTTTTGAATTCAGAAGACAGCGGAATGGCGACCGCCGGGGCGAATCCGGCCCTTCCGCACGGACACGGCGGTTATGGAGGTCCGGCGATGGCAAGCGTGGCTGCGGAGCCGGTTTCTGCCACGACCGAACCGTCACTTACGACCACGGCTGCTTCCACCGACGCCGCTGCGTTGAACAGTCTGTTTGGCTTCAATCCCCAAATGAACGTTCGATCAGTGAACTGGGTGCCGGCGGGGAACTGACAGATTTTCAAAAACGAAACGGCTGAAAGTGACTTCACTTTCAGCCGTTTCGCTTTTAAGTGCCTGAAATCTCCTCTCCGGCTCGCCGCGATGGGGAGATGAATATTCGTCAGTCTTCGCGATTGAACGCGAGGCCCAACAGGTCGGGACCATTGACCACCAGGCGGCTGCCGTGGATTTCCGCAGAAAGGAATTCGGTCTTGCCTTCAACAGCAACGGAAAATGTGTATTTGCCTTCCTGGCCTTTCCAATCGCCGGTCACTGTCTGTGTCTGGGGCCGCATCGTCGTTGCGCGGACCAGAGGCACATTCTTGAAGATCACCTGGCCTTCCGGAGTGGCGATGATTTCGACCGCCGCCGCCAACGAAGTCAAAATGGCTTTGCGCTGGTTCATTTCCTTGGAAGTCATCGTCGGCTTTTCCCGGCGGAAAATTCCAAGTGTTCCGTTCACATCAAAGTTCCAGCGGCCCAGGATCGGCTCCGAGTACTTCTCGGAAATTCCCGTTTCCAGAAAGGCTCGAAGATCCTTCAGGTTCGGAACCAGCGAGGTTTCGATGTTATTCATCAGGTCCGCGTTCTTCATCATGTCCTGAACGCGCGGGTAATCGAGGATTTCGGCGATGGAAGCGCCGCGCTGGCGCATTGCGGAAAATTCGGAGTCGCTGGCCAGATCCTTGAATTCCTGCCGTTCTGAAAGCGCGAGAATTCCGGGATACCGTGACAGCCGGGCTTCCAGCAGGGGCGTCTGATACAGGAGACCCGCGATGTCCGCGGCGTCGTAGTAGGCCGGGGAAGTGGAATCGACTGCGGCGGCCACCTTGGACATTCCTGTGCTTTGAAGATCCTTTCCGAGCCGGTTCACGATCCGGACGCTGCGCGGATCGGATTCGGTCTGCGCCTGATAGGTCCAGTAGCTGATCATGTAAACCGCCTGCGCGAGCAGGATCATGTAGGCCAGGGCGTTCAGCGTACCGAGACAAATGCCGAGACGGGAGTTGAGCCGTTCCCACAGCGCGAGCCGGAGTTCACCGGCCTTGTACTTGTAGAAGACCTCAACTTTCTTGTGGAGAAAGAGTCCGCCCACCTTTGCGAGGGTGAGGATGAGGACGAAGACGAATGCCGGCGGAACGAGCCAGATCAGGGCCGGATTCTTCATTCCGATCGCGCCGAAAACCGGTTTGAGCAGGTTGCCCAGAGGAACTGCGAGCAGCGCACCGAGAAGTATTCCAACCAACGAGGCGGCAACGCGAATGGCTCCCTGTCGCAACCCCAGACCAATCAGCGATGCAACAAACAGAACGGCAACAATCCAGATCGTCATGATGCAAGAGTTAAGTTTTTTCCAAACCAAAAAGCACGCAGAAAATTCCGGGGTTGAACGGCATGTTACGAGACCTGAATTGGCCTGAATCTACCTATCCCGAAACGGAAGCAGATGAATTTTTGTCTGACTGAAGGCGGTGTCCAGTGTGGGCATCAAACCCGCCGCTGCCTCGACGTTGCCGTTGCGTCCGAATTCTTCGAGCCGCTGCGCGATTTCCACGATCTGCTTTGCACCGAGATTCAGGCTCATGCTCTTTAAAGCGTGTGCGTGGAACGCCAGCTTCACGGGATCGTTCAGTGATTCATTGATCTGCGCAATCCGCTGCGGACCGCTTTCGAGGAACATGTCCACCAGTTCGCGGACGATGCTGACGCCGTCGGACGGCGGCATGTCGCAGAGTTCGTTCAGAATGGTTTCGTCCAGCACCTCGGCCCGCGGTGGGGCGGGAGTGCGAAGGAGAAACGAGGTTTCAAATTTACGTTTGCGCGGCGGTCCCCAACGTTCCAGAGCGTTCTGGAGTTCCGCGATTCGAACGGGTTTCGTGATGTAATCATCCATCCCCGCATCGAGACAACGTTCGCGATCGCCCATCAATGCGTTGCCGGTCATTGCGATGATGCAGGGACGTTTCTCACGCGGCCAGCGTTCGCAGATCTTGCGCGTGGCTTCGAGTCCGTCCATCTCCGGCATCTGAACGTCGAGGAAGATGATGTCGTAGGCCTTGCGATCCAGCGCCTGCAGAACTTCGATTCCATTGTTCGCCACGTCGGCGCGATAGCCGAGTTTCTGGAGAACGCTGAGTCCGACTTTCTGATTGATCGGGTTGTCATCGGCGAGCAAAAGCCGAAGCGGGATGCGTGTCGCCAGTCCGGGATCAAGCACGGGTGCGGATGGCGCCTTCTTTTCGCGCTGCAGCTGGATGCTCAATGCGCGGCAGACCGCATCGAGCAGTTGCGCCGGGCGGATCGGTTTGTGGACGAAGACCGAAATGCCGGCACTCATCGGGCGTTCGTCATCGCTGCGAAGCCGGACGCTCGATAGGAGAAGGATCGACATCGATTGTCCGTGCGGGTCCTTTCGGATTTCTTCCGCGAGGGTCAATCCATCCATGTCCCCCGGCAGTTGCAGGTCGAGGATGGCGATGTCGAACTCGCGGCCACCACGAACCAATTCCAGTGCGATGCGGGCGTTGCCCACTGTTTCAACCGTCATTCCCCATTGTTTGGCGCGATGGCGGATGATGTCGGCGTTGGTGGAGTTGTCCTCCACAACGAGCAGGCGTTTCCCGACGAGTTGCGGTTGCTGCATCTGCCAGTTGCCGGGTGAATTGCCGGAAGCGGCCCGAACGAGAATGGTGAAATGGAACGTCGCGCCCTTGCCCTGATCGCTTTCCACCCAGATTTTTCCGCCCATCAATTCGGACAGGCGTTTGCAGATCGCGAGGCCAAGGCCGGTTCCGCCGTAATGCCGCGTGGTGGAGGCATCGACCTGTTGAAACGATTTGAACAGGCGATCCTGCTTGTCGCGGGGAATGCCGATGCCGGTGTCATGAACCGAAAAGTGCAGGAGCCATTGTTCGGGATGACGGAGAAACTCCGTGTCATGCGCGTGCTGCGAATCGAGGACGCGTGTTCCCTTCGCGGCCGCGCGCACCTGAATCACCACCTGCCCCTCGTGCGTGAACTTCACCGCGTTGCTCAGGAGATTCACGATGATCTGGCGCAGGCGCGTCACGTCACCGACAAGCACCCGGGGGATGGCGTCGTCGATCAGATACGCCAGATCGAGCTGTTTCTCCGCGGCCTTCGGCGCCAGCAGATCGAGCGCTTCTTCAATGCAGGTGAAGAGCTCGAACGGATGATGTTCCAGTTCCAGTTTGCCTGATTCGATCTTCGAGAAATCCAGAATGTCGTTGATGATCGTCAGCAGGGCGTCGGCGCTGCTGCGCGTGGCTTCCACGTATTCGCGCTGTTCATCCGTCAATTCCGTGTCGAGCAACAGCGCGGTCATTCCGATCACGCCATTCATCGGCGTGCGGATTTCGTGGCTCATGTTCGCAAGGAACTCCGACTTCGCGAGCGTGGCTTCCTCGAGCTTTTGATTCAGCGCGATCAACGCACGGTTGCTTTCGATCCACTGCTGCTGACTCTCGCGCAGGGCGCGATAGGCGGCATCGCGTTGCAGCTGATTCAGATAAGCCTTCGAGTGATAACGGATTCTTGCGATCAGCTCGATCTTGTCCGGCAGCTTGATCAGGTAATCGTTTGCGCCCACGGCGAACGCATGGCTTTTCACATGCGCGTTGTCGTTGCTCGAAAGCACGATGATCGGCGTGTCGCGCGTGCTGGGGTTGGTTCGGAACTGATTGACGAGCATGAGGCCATCCACGCCCGGGATGACAAGATCGAGAAGAATGACCGTTGGCTTGAGCTGGTTGGCGACGGCGATGGCGCTGGGGGCGTTGTCGCAGTAGTGAAAATCGATGTCGCTCTGATTGGCGAGTGCGAGTCGGACGGCCTCGCTCACTGCGGGCTGATGATCCACCAGCAGAACCACAATGTGATATTCAGGCGAGGGCAGGGCGTGGCCCGATACAATGGATGTCGCGTAACTGGTTGGTTCTTCGGCCATGGCTCGATTGCGCTCCGAAACTAGGGTTTCGAAAATGGAAGACAAGCCAGTTCTGCTGCGGTTTTATGCGGAACGGACATCGAGAAAACTACAGGCTGGAACAAAGAAAACTCGCCGCCGAATCAACCGGATTCGACGGCGAGAAGTTCGATGGAACCGATGAAAAACGAACTTTCGATCTGACGTTCCCGCGACGATCTGCAACCGCAGATCGCGCTCACTTCAGAAGTTCAGACGATCAGCCAATCAGGCTCTCGATTCGCCAGGCACCGGACAGACGTCGTCCTTCGGCGCGACCACTTTGCCGGTTTCGAAGTCTTCCGCGGAGGGTGAAGCGGTGAGGTTGTACCACGGCGAACTGGTGTTCGACACAAGATCGCTCCAGCGCACCATCTGGCCGGTGTAGGCTGCGATGCGGCCCATGATGGCGCTCAGTGTGGATTCCGCGACGTTGCGGGCTTCGTTCAATGGCTTTTCGGCGGCAATGCTGTTGAGCAGGTTGACCTGTTCCTGAACCTGGCCGTCGCGATGTGTGGCGAATTCCGGAATGGTGAGGCTCGCCAGTTTGCTTGACTGCATTTTGCCTGCGCCAAACGTGCTGCCTTCGGTTCCGACAAAAAACTCGCTCACGGAATCATAACAGCCACGGATCTGGCGGCACATGCTGTGAATGTGGCAATCCTCGCCGTAGTTGAAATCAATGCTGAAAAAATCGAACTGATTGCCCGTCTTGCGGCGGGCGCGTCCGCCGAACCCAACGGCCGAGATCGGTGTGCGTCCGATGAACCAGTTTGCCACGTCGATGTTGTGGACGTGCTGTTCGACGATGTGGTCGCCGGACATTTCCATGAAGCTCGTCCAGTTTTTCGCCATGTAGCTGGCGTCGGTGTCGTCCGGCTGACGGCGTCGATACCAGAGTTCACCGCCGCACCAGCTGACGGTGCCGCCCACGATTTTGCCGATGGCGCCCTGGGCGACTGCGGCCTGGTTGCGCAGATAATTGCCCGAATGACGCCGTTGAGTGCCGGCCACCACCGCGAGTCCCTTGCGTTTCGCTTCCTCGCCCAGTTCGATCACTTTGCGCGCGCCGACGGGATCGACGGCAACCGGTTTCTCGATGAAAACGTGTTTGCCTGCCTTGATCGCGGCTTCGAGATGCAACGGGCGGAAATTGGGTGGAGTGGCCATGAGGACGATGTCCACCGGTTGCTCAACGACTTTGCGGTAAGCATCTGCGCCGCCGAATGCGCGTTCCTTCGGCACCTTGAATCGGTTGCCTGTGTTTTCGGCGCGGTCGGCAAAGAAATCTGCGAGCGCGTAAATTTCGACTTCATGTCCGGTGATTCTGCCAGCTTCGAGAATGTTCGAGATGGCGCCGGTTCCGCGACCGCCGCAGCCGATGACACCGATCCGGAATTTCCGCGGTGTGCCCTGTGCATGAACGTTGAACAGTGGCAGAGCACTGACAGCCGCTCCGGCAATGGCAACGTTGCTGATGAATTTACGGCGGGAAATGTTTGAGGGTTCGTTCATACTCGCGTTTAGTTTTGGGTTAACGGACGTTTCCGGTTGCGGATTATTCATGAGGCCAGATTTTTCCAGACGAAGCGCTGCCGGAAAGGTAACAGACCCGAATGGGTCGCTGTTGCTGCTTGCTGCGCCATGGGGCGCATGTTACTAGGCTCGCATGCCAAATCCAGCTTCCACATTCCGGACGTTGCTAGCGATCACTGCCATTTCCTTCAGCTTCAATCTCACCGCGGCGGAACCGGTCAAACCGCTCAAGGCGCTGTTCGTCACCGGTGGCTGCTGCCACGAATACGACAAGCAGAAAATGGTTCTGACGGAGGGTATCTCGGCGCGCGCGAAGGTGGAATGGACAATCATTCACGAGGGTAGCACCCGTGGCGACTTTCGCGTCAGCATCTACACCAACGCGAACTGGGCCGCTGGATATGACGTCGTCGTTCACGATGAATGTTTCGCTGACGTGAAGGATGCTGAATTCGTTCAAGGAATCTTGAAGGCGCATCGCGACGGTGTGCCGGCGGTCAACCTGCACTGCGCAATGCATTCGTACCGGGTCGATTTCCAAAAGTTCAAGGACTGGTTCGCCTTCACCGGACTCGACACGCGCGGACACGGGCCGCAGCTGCCCATCGAGATTGTTCACGTGGAACAAAATCATCCTGTGACGAAAGGGCTGACGAACTGGACGACGATCAAGGAAGAGCTTTACAACAATCTGCAGGTCTGGCCGACGGTGACTCCGCTCGCGCGTGGAAAGCAGATCGTTCCGCAGCGCGATGGCAGCACGAGGGAAGTGGAGGCGATGATCACGTGGATCAACAATTACGAAGGCACACGTGTCTTCAACACCACTCTCGGACACAACACCGCCACGTGTGAAGATCCGCGTTATCTCGAACTGGTCACGCGCGGATTGCTCTGGGCCTGCGACAAGCTCGACGAGAACGGAAGCCCCAAACCCGGTTACGCCGCGAAGTAACGGCAGGCCGACGTGCCCGTTCAGGCGGTTGGTTTCATCCCGTCGAGCGATCAGCGGGTCCGACGGAATCGGTGAAGTCCAAAGGCAAGGAACCCGAGCGCAAACAAAGCGCCGTGCGCCGGTTCCGGAATGATCGTGAAGCCCATCACGTCGAACACGCGCAACTCCATCTGGGTGAGCTTCAGTTTTTCGCCGTAGTCGGCCGAGGGATCGAGCAGGCCGATCCCGAGATCGTCTTTCCAATGGCTCGCCTGCCTCTCATCGCCATAATTGAGTCCGTTCGAAAACAACGCCAGTTCCGTCTCACCACCGTCGGTTGAAAAGAACTTGTCGCGATTGTCCGCAGTGTAATCCGGGATGCCGGGACCGTACGACAGGCTGAGCTGGGAAAAACGAAACAGGTCGATCAGGTTGGAGCTGAATTCGCCCCCAGGATACTGGCCGTGGAAATAGTCGATGTCATCGACACCGCTGGCAAATCCCAGCGCATGACCGATCTCATGCGCCGCAACGCCAATGAAATCCATCTGCCAGAAATTGATCGACGGCCCGTTGTTGAAATCAAATTCGAAGTCCGAGCTGAATCGGATCACGGCGTCGATCGAACTGTCCTGTTCGAGAAGTCCGAGCACCTTCGCGTTTGCGGTGGTCAGCCCGATACGATCCATCGTGTCGAAATAAGGCGTCGCGCTGTTCGGTCCGTTCGGATTGTCGATCGTGTGATTGATCAGCCGGGTGAAGCTGCTTCCCTGTTGAAGCGCGGCGTAGGACGAATAATCGTCAGCCGAAGTTCTGCGGCTTGCGAGAGCGTCGAGTGTGCTGGCGTAGGAGGCTTCGATGAAGCTGCTCGTCGTTTCGCCGATGATATTCGGCCCGAGTGACGCGTAGCCAATCTGGATGTTGATCGTGACGTTGTCGGTCAGAACAGAAGACCACACTGACGCGGCGGCATTGAATCCATCGATAGCATATTGCGGCATGCCGGGTTCCGGAATCAGGTTGAAGACGATTGCCGGTGCCGAAAAGGGCAGGAGCGTGGTGGCAGCTGTCAGGCTGGACAGCTGTCGCCAGCGCGCGGGGAACTTAGCGGCATCAACGTGCGGTTTCATTGGCAATTCGAAACGCCTACAGGAGGCGAGGATCAATGACAATCCAATCGTCGGGAATTGGGCTGCTCTTTAGCACATTGAAAGGAGAGGAAATGGTAAGTTCACGGCCGAGACGCAGAGATAGTCCGCAGATTTCGCCGATGCACGCAGATGGGAAAGCAGACGGAATTAACACGAAGACTCGAAGACGCAGAGGTTCTGAGAGTTTTTCCGTTCTCTGCGCCTCTGCGTCTCTGCGGTGAATAAAGAAGGTGTTCGCCGCAATCTGCGAAAATCTGCGTCATCTGCGGATACTGGATAGTCCGCAGATTTCGCCGATGCACGCAGATGGGAAAGCAGACGGATTTTAACGCAAAGACGCAAAGACTAGAAAACGCAAGGGTACTCGGAATTTTTCTTTCTCTGCGCCGATGAATAAAGAAGGTGAAAATCTGCGGCATCTGGGGATGCCGGGAATTCCTCAGAGCGGAAAAGTCAGTCCCGCCAGTATCACCGGGCGCTCCTTCAATTCAAATCCGAGGTGAGCAATGCCGCCGATCCGAAGTTCCTTGAACACCTTGACCGCGAATCGGGCGGGCGCTTCGCCGGACAACGGGCGATACGACGTGCCGACATCGAGGATGTAGCCGTGCACAAGCGGAATGGATGTCGCGAGTTCCAATCGATGTTCCGCGAGCCGGTCGTAATAGTAGCGCAAGTGTCCGAGAAAGAGCACTTCGTCGCCGTCGCGAACTGCAAAGCTGGTGAACGCGTAGGGACTCGTCCTGAAAGGCCGCAATCCAAAACGCAGGGCGCCGTTGCGCCGGACGTTCCTCCACCACGATTGTTCCACGAGTCCATACGACGCATCGAGTGGCGAGACTGCCTCCTCCTCCGCGCTGTCGATGGAATCCTTGAGGAAAGCGGCGAGCGTGGCCTGACGATCTTCAAGCCAGAGCATGAACGGCGATTCGGCAATGGCATCTCGAAATCCATGGGAAATCGATTTCGACAAAGCACCCTTCGCCGCGCTGTCCGTCCGGTCTCGAAAGTCGTCGTTCACTGTGTTCAACGACAGGCTCCATTTCACCATGTTGAACGAGCGCAACTGGTCTGCGAAAACGTTGTCCGCCCGGCGATCGAGCGCAAAGGCGAGGCGCTCGACGAACAGGAATGGAGTGGTGCGAAGCTGGAGGTCTTTCGGATCACTTGTCTGAAGCGTGAAGGTTTCTTCCGCTCCCGACGCTGATGCAGCGAACGCAAACAATGCGACGACGAGCAGAACGCTATTACGACCAACACAGCTGAGAGTTTCGCGCAACGTCCCTGTCGCGGGCTCCATCACTCTCTGCGTCCCTTGGAGTGTCCTGTCTGAAAACATCTGTTGGACCGTAGCACGCGATGTTGTCATGCGATGCTGGGGTGTGTTGGGGTGGGAAAATGCCGCAGCTGAACAATCGTCATCGCGCACGGATTTTCTGCCTGCAAATCGGTGTGAATGTGCGGCCAGCGTTTCGCGGATTTCCTCAAACGGAGCGCGGAGCATTGCTTCGCCAGCCAACAACAGGCAGGGCAAAGCTGCCGCTTTGCCCATATCTCCGCACCGACCGGTGCGTTCCGTTCATCAACGACAGCGCACCAGAATCGATGAAATTTCAGCAAAGCGCAGTGCCTGGATCCCCCTCTCCTCCGAGCGAAAGCCGGAGGAGAGGGCTGGGGAGAGGAGGTTTTTTAACTCAGGTTTCAGATCAACATCTCATCTTCCTTTCTGCGACGAAACGCGTGGAGAGATTTTCTCCCAAATGGATTTCGCGATTCGAACCTGAACCCGGTTCAAGAGGAGAAGATTCTTGTTCGTGTGTCAGCTCCAGAATCCCCTCTCCCTAACCCTCTCCCCGCGCGTCGCAGCGGGGAGAGGGAACATTTCAGGTGCGTCTGTTCAGTGCGCCGAGGTCGATCGCGCAACTACATTGCGCTTTGATCTTTGCGTGCTGGCTGACTATAACCTCCGCGTGTCCGACGATTCCTTGAACGCCATCAATGCCAGCACGCGTTATTGCGCGGTGCTCGGGCGTCCCATCCGTCATTCCGCGTCGCCTGCGATGCAGAACGCAGCCATTGCTGAAGCGGGCTTGAACTGGCGCTATCTTGCGTTCGACGTCCGGCCGGAAGAACTCCGTCCGGCGCTGCTCGGCGCCAAATCGATGCACTTCGTCGGACTGAATCTCACCGTGCCGCACAAGCTGCTCGCCGTGGAAATGATGGATGCCTACGACGAATCGGTGAAACTCTGGGGCGCGGTGAACACGGTGCGTTTTGAAGGACGAGATCGCAACGGCAACTGGCTTCCCATTCATCAATTCGACGATGCCCCGCCCGAAAAAGTCCGCATGCAAGGCTTCAACACCGACGCCGACGCCATCGCGCGTTCGCTTCGTGAAGATCTCGGAATCGAATTGCAGGGCGCGCGTGTTCTGATCCTGGGCGCGGGTGGAGCAGGGCGGGTGGCTGCATTGAAGCTTGCGGCAGAAAACGTCAGCGAACTGTTTCTCGTCAACCGGACGCAGTCGAAGGCCGGTTCTGTTGCGGCGGAAATCCGGCGGCGTCATCTCAACGTCAAGGTGCAGCTCGGTTATCCGCGCGGCGAAGTGGATCTCGCGATCAATGCGACTTCGCTCGGACTGTCACCGGACGATCCATTGCCGCTCGATGGAAAGCAGTTTTCGCTGCGACAGGCGCATGCGGCCTACGACATGATTTATCGGCCGGCGGAAACGCCGTTTCTGAAAGCAGCGCAGGCCGCGGGCAGCCGCGTTGCCAACGGACTCGGAATGCTCCTGTATCAGGGCGCCAAGGCGTTCGAGATCTGGAGCGGGCGAACTGCGCCGATTGAAACGATGCGCGCGGCGTTGAAGAAAAACGTTTATGGGATTTGACGCCATTTTCGATATCCGCAACTGGAGCGCCGTGCCGTTTCATTTCTGGTCAGTGGTATTCTTCGTGTTCGGGAGCATGGTGGGCAGTTTTTTGAATGTGGTGATTCACCGGCTTCCGCTGGATCAAAGCGTCATCTCGCCGCCGTCCCATTGTCCGCACTGCAAGTATTCAATTCCGTGGTATCTCAACATTCCGTTGCTCACGTGGCTGCTGTTGCAGGGAAAATGCAAGAACTGTGAGGCGCCGATTTCACCGCGTTACTTCCTGGTGGAACTGCTGACCGGCATCGCGTTTCTGAGCTGCTGGATCGTGTTCGGAAAAACGTCCGTGTTCCTCGCGCTCGCCAATTGCCTGCTGCTCGCGGGACTGATCGCCGCGACGTTCATCGACTTCGAACATTTCATCATCCCCGACGAAATCACGATCGGCGGCATGGTGGTGGGATTGCTTCTTTCCATTCTGATTCCCTCCCTGCACAGGCAGCCTGGAATCATCGGAAACATGCTGCAAAGCCTGCTTGGAATCGGCGTCGGTGCGGGAGTAATCTACGCAATTCTGCGCCTTGGAAAACTTCTGTTCGGACGCCAGAAGGTGGAACTGCCGAGCGACGCGCGAATCGTCTTCACTGAAACCTGCATTCATCTGCCGGATCGCGAGGTGCCATACGACGAGCTGTTTTACCGCAAGTCGGACACCGTGGTCCTGCATGCGCGGAACGTCGAGCTGGCGGATCGTTGTTACAAGGACGTGGTGGTGCGGCTTTCGCCCGAACGCCTGATGATCGGCGAGGAAACGCTCGATCCGGAAAAGGTGCCGCATCTCGAAGCCATCAGCAGCGAGATCGTGCTCCCGCGCGAGGCGATGGGTTTCGGCGACGTGAAGTTCATGGGCGCGATCGGCGCCTTCCTCGGCTGGAAAGCCACGTTGTTCTCTCTGATGATCAGCTCCGTGCTCGGATCGATCGTCGGTGTCACGCTGATCGTGATCGGCCGGCGCGAATGGTCTTCCCGTCTTCCCTACGGTCCCTATATTGCCGCGGCGGCAGTGATCTGGATGTTTGGCGGAGGACGGCTGCTGGCGCTGTTCGCGCCGAGGTGAGGGAGGTTCGGAACGGATCGTGACCGTTCACCGAGCCTTCATGTCATTCGCCTCGGTCCTCAGGATTTTATCCATCGCCTTCCCCTTCGCCAGTTCGTCGATCAGCTTGTCCAGATAACGGATTTCACGCATCAGCGGATCTGGCACTTCCTCAACCCGGACGCCGCAGACCGTGCCTTTGATGAGAAGCCGCGAGGGATTCATGGCAGGCGCTTCTTTGAAAAACGTTTCGAAATCCTTTTGTTTCCTGAGCTGTCCTTCCAACGCCCGCTGTGTGTAACCCGTCAGCCAGCGAATGATGGCGTCCACCTCGGCCTTTGTGCGCCCCTTTTTCTCCGCCTTGGCGACATAAAACGGATAAACGCTCGCAACGCTCGTCGTGAAGATTCGGTGTTTCTTTTCCATGTGATGGAAGGTCTGACGACCGAGCTCGACAACCGGTTTCGCACGGAAATGCGGAGGCGGAGCCAGCCCCGGCGGAATACGGGATACGAGAGCCCCTTGGCGCTGGGGCGGTTCGACTCAAACAAGCCTCACGCGAAGGTCGCGAAGGTCGCGAAGGCTGCATAAGAAACAAAGACTGCACCGTTTATTCTGAAGCGCGGAGTGCTCACTGGACGGTGACTTTAGTTCGCATCGCTAACCATCCAATGTTCTTCGCGCCCTTCGCGTCCTTCGCGTGAGGCGAGTCAGAACCTTCTGGAACGTCCGCAATGGAAATGGGCGGAATAAAGCGAGTGAACCATGCAGTCTGGTGAAAGCGGAAGCTCCCACGATTCGATCATCGCAAGAGCGTTTATTGACCCGAATGTGGTTTGGATGAATCCGCGGATGCGGACGTTTCTAAAATGATCCGCCGGTAGCTGGTCAGTTCGGGCGTGCCATCGTCCGTGACTTCGCAGATGAGGTGAATGCTTCTGCCTGCGGCATCTGTCGGGATGCTGAGGGTGGCGCGATCTGTGTTTGCTCCTGAAATCGCGACTTCGTTCGTGAAAGTTCCGGCTTCAGGCAAGGTCCACCAGGAAAATCTCAGGTTCTGTCCATCAGGATCGTTTGAAGCTGAAGCATCCAAGGTGATCGACTGACCGGGAGTGGTGGCAAGTCGGATCGGCGCGATGCCGGCGTTTCCATTGACGGTCACAAGGGGATTCCGATTGCCGATTCCATTCTTCGCCCAATCCATTCGCGCGGCGAAATCATTGAAAATCGCAGGGTAGAAGCGGGTTTCGTATTTTTTTGAAATAGAGTGTGCTGAGGATCCCGACTGGTTGACGTAAGCCTGGGTGACTGTGTCCGGCCCGGAGCCCCACATGAAGAAGCCGCCCCAACCTCCGGCGCCGGGATTTTCGGGGTCATTCAATCCATTGGGCAGAAGATACAGGAAGGATGGCGTGTCACCCTCCACGCCGTACTTGTATTTGGGATAGAGGCTGCCGAGGTGGCCGTGCCCCTGGATGTGCATTGCATACTCTTCCCAATTTCGTTTTCCGGTTGCGTTCTGGAAAAGCCATGCCGATTCGTCCCACAGGAAAATGAGGTCTTTTTCGAACTCGCGGCGCAGCCACTGATGCGAGCTGATCTCGAACGCGGCGCGGTAGCCGCGATCCTGGTCTGTGATGGTATAGAACCGCAATTTTTTCAGGAATGCTTTGAGTTGTTCCGGCGTGCGTTCCTCTTTAACGCGCCAGATCGCTTGCGCCAGGGTGTTGCCGCCGCCCCACGCGAGCACCCAGAGCGGACGCTCGTCCGGTGCATCGGCGAGCTTGATGATCAGATCGCTGCCGGGCGAATCGTTGTCTTTTCCAATGTGACTCATTCCTCGTTTTTGACTGCCCAACATCGTAACGGAGCGCAGGTAAGCGGGACTCGGCCAGTAGCCGATTTCCTGATGCGTTTCATCCGACGCGTGCCCTTGCTGATTCGAACGCTTTTGAAGATTGGGAAGATCCTTCTCGTAAGCTGCAATGGCTTCATGAATGAAATGAATCCAGTCCGCCTTGTCGCCGCCGCTGCTCCAGCCGGTGGTTGCCACCAGACCTTCAATCTCGAACAGATCGGCATAAGCAAACAGCCGGATGATGGATTCCATGTCGTCGGGTTCGATCTGATTCGGCGCAATGTCAGTCAGGACCACGATTCGCGGCTTGAGCGGAGCCGCTGTTGAGCACGCGTAAAAGAGGCAAACGGTTAGCAATGAAAACAGGAACTTCATGGTCGTGGCATCTTTTCCGGACGCATTCAACGATCAATACGACGTTCGTCTGATGCAGGCGACTCGAGATCCAGTTTTGCAGCGTCGTGGGCGTAACAGGGGACACGCGCCATGAAATGTTCCCTCGCCCCGCAGCGACCTCCTCTCGCCGGCCTCTCCTCCGGCATTCGCTCGGAAGAGACCGGGTGTATTCAGACGCCGTTTTCTTCGTTCCCTTCGCGTCCTTCTGTAAGAAATCCGTTCTTCAACCGCACTGCGCTTTTTGGCGGAGGGCGTGATCGACGAGCACCAGCGCCGCCATGGCTTCAACCATCGGAACGGCGCGCGGCAGAACACAAGGATCATGTCGGCCGCGACCCTTCAAGGTGGTGTTCTGGAACTGCACGTCCACGGTTTCCTGTTCCACCATGACCGTGGCGACGGGTTTGAATGGAACTCGGAAGTAAATCGTTTCGCCGTTTGAAATTCCCCCCTGGATGCCGCCGGAACGATTCGTTTTGGTGAACACCTTGCCGCCTTCGGATCGAATCGCGTCGTTGTGCTCTGTGCCCGTCAGCAGAATGCTGTCGAAGCCGGAACCGAATTCGAATCCACGCGACGCCGGAAGGCTGAGCATGGCTTTGGCAAGATCGGCTTCGAGTCGATCGAACACCGGTTCGCCCCAGCCCGCAGGAACATTTCGCGCAATGCATTCCACAATGCCGCCCACGGTGTCGCCGGCCGACCGCATTTTTTCGATCAGCTCGATCATCTGATTCGCTGCAGTGGCATCGGGGCAGCGGACGATATTCGATTCCACGTCATTGAAAGTGACCTTGTCGCGATCGACCTGCGCCTGGATGCGTTGAACCTGCGTGACGTAGGCGAGCACTTCGACGTTGAAACGTTCGCGCAAAATTTTCTTTGCGATCGCGCCGGCAGCGACGCGTCCAATCGTTTCACGGGCGCTGGTGCGTCCGCCGCCCTGCCAGTTGCGGATGCCGTATTTCGCGGTGTAGGTGAAATCGGCGTGCGACGGGCGAAACTTCGTCGCCATTTCAGAATAGGCTTCCGACCGGGCGTCCTCGTTCTTCACCCACATGGAAATCGGTGTGCCGAGCGTTTTGCCTTCGAAGGTTCCAGAAAGGATTTGGACGGTGTCGGATTCCTTACGCGGCGTGACGATTTTCGACTGACCCGGCCGGCGTCGGTCGAGGTCGGGCTGAATGTCGGCTTCGGTCAGGTCGAGTCGTGGCGGGCAGCCATCCACAACCACGCCGACTCCGCCGCCATGAGATTCGCCCCAGGTGGTGATGCGGAACAGCTGACCGAAAGAATTTGCCATGGCGGGAGTATGAGAAAACCGCGGGTGAGGTCAAACTTCGAAGCGTTGAGGAAATGAACGGGGGTCGATGAACATGCACGGAACGAATCGGTCGGTGCGGAAAATGGGGCAAAGCGGCAGCTTTTCCCTACCTATTGTTGGTAGGGCGGAGCTGCCGCTCCGCCTGAAAATCGTTCGGAATATTTCATGGCGTAGGTGTCGAGGTGGGCCCGATGAGAACGGGAACACGGGACTCGAAAGTCCTTTGGAGTGTGTCTGAAAAACCTTGGAGCGCGGCTGTGTCAGTTGCGACCAGCCGCCGTGCGGAGCGCGGAGCATTCCTCCGCACGTTTCTTCGGATTCTCGCGCAGAGCAATGCTCTGCTCCGTTTTCAGGCCGACTCTTGAATCGGCACGCCGGAAAACACGTACTGCATGGGTGAGTGCAATAGAATCATCCATACGACAGGCAGGATTTGGCGGGGCTTTGCGATTGCCACGGTTGTCGCTGATTTTTAGCCTTCAACGAAATTGAGCGAAGCCGCTCATCAATCATTCTATGGCCAAGTTGTTTCTCGGATTGGATTCCAGCACTCAAAGTCTCAGCGCAGTTGTCATCGATCTCGACCGGCGAAAAGTCGTTTACGAAAAGTCGCTCAACTTCGACAAGGCGCTGCCGCGTTATCGCACGAAGAACGGTGTTCTGCCGAACAAAGATCCGCTCGTGAAACACAGCGCGCCGCTCATGTGGGCGGAGGCACTCGATCTTCTGTTTGCGGCGCTGAAGAAAGATCGCGTTGCGCTGGGAGACATTCTTGCGATCAGCGGAAGCGGACAACAACACGGCTCGATTTATCTGAACGATCGTGCGGAGGCGGCGCTCGCCAATCTGCCGAGGGCGAAAGATCTCGTCAGTGGTTTGCGCGGTGTGTTCTCCCGCAAAACGTCTCCGATCTGGATGGATTCCTCCACCGCAAAGGAATGCGCTGAAATTCGTTCGAAACTCGGCGGCATCAAGGCGACGGCGCAGAAGACCGGCTCGGACACGTTCGAACGTTTTACCGGTCCGCAGATTCGCAAGTTTTACAAAACCGAACCGGACGCCTACGAGGCCACCGCGCACATTGCGCTGGTCAGTTCGTTCATGGCGTCGTTGCTGGCGGGCAGGATCGCGCCGATCGATCACGGCGATGGTGCGGGAATGAATTTGATGGATATCCGGACGAAGGAGTGGCATCCGGAGGCGCTTCGTGCGACCGCGCCAAAATTGACCAAGAAACTTCCGCCGCTCGCTCCGTCGTCGCAAATCGTCGGTCCGATCAGCGCGTATTTTGTCAAAAAGTATGGCGTGAATCCGGAGGCGCAGATTCAGGTCTGGTCGGGAGATAATCCGTGCAGCGTCATCGGTCTTGGATTGGTGAAGTCGGGGCAGGTGGCCATCAGCCTGGGCACCAGCGATACCTACTTCGGTTCGATGAAGCGGTGTCAGACGGACGAACACGGTGAAGGTCATGTGTTCGGTTCGCCCAACGGCGATTACATGACGCTGATCTGTTTCAAGAACGGATCACTGGCGCGCGAGAAAATCCGCGAGCTTTACGGCGTGAAGACCTGGGCTGCGTTTGGCAAGGCACTTGAGAAAACGCCCGTTGGAAACAATGGCGGCATTTTGCTTCCGTGGTTCGAGGCGGAGATTGTTCCGCGCGTCAACCAGCCTGGAGTGCATCGGTTCGATCTGGACGAAAAGGACGCCGCTGCTCATTGCCGGGCGATTGCCGAGGCGCAGATGATGTCGATGCGACTGCATTCGCAATGGATGAAGGTGAAACCGGAATGCATTTATGCGACCGGCGGCGCTTCGAACAACGTGCCGTTGCTGCAGGTGATGGCGGACGTGATGAACTGTCCGGTGCGGCGGATTGAAGTTTCCAAGAGTGCCGCGCTGGGAGCTGCTTTGCGCGCTGCGCATGGCTGGCTTGTGTGGCAGGGAAACAAACCGAAGTGGCCGGATGTCGTGGCCGGTTTTGCGAATCCTGTCGCAGGGAGCGAAATCCGTCCGCGCGCCGGGGCTGCGAAGGTTTACGACAAGCTCATCCGAAAATACGCGGCCTGCGAACAGGAAGCGTTTGAACGGATGGGACGGGATTGATCCTCGTCGAATAGCCGGCCTCAAGGTCGCTTCGAGCGATTACGAATGCAGTGCAGGAATGGGGGATGCGTGGTGCAGCGCAACCCCACGGGGAGGAGATTCCAGAACTACCGATTGTCAATGCCGCGTCCGGGAGGGCGGCATCGCCAGAATTTGCGTGTACAGGTGGTTGCGCAGGCGTGGACTTCTCGCTTCGATATACCGTCAGTAATGAAACAAGTGATCAAACGACTTTGGGTGCGGACGGGGCTGTTGCTTCTCGCGGTGGTTGGGACTGCTCAGGCGAAAGAATTTCAAGTGACTGATTTCGGCGCCAAACCGGACGGCGTCTCCACCAACACGGCAGCGATTCAACGCGCGATTGATGCCGCGGCGAACGCAGGCGGCGGAACCGTTCTGTTCCAGCCCGGCACCTACATGTCTGGCGCGATCTTTGTGAAATCGAACGTCCGTCTCCAGCTGGACGAAGGAGTTGTGATCAAGGCGATTCAGGATGACGCCCTTTATCCCGAACGTCCGACGCGTGTGGCAGGAATCGAAATGATCTGGCCCGTTGGGCTGGTGAATGTTTATCAGCAGACCAACGTGACGATTTCGGGCAAGGGCACGATCGATGGCAACGGCGAATACTGGTGGCACAAGTTCTGGGGCAAGGACGGCAAGAGTGGGATGCTGAAGGATTACGTTGCGCGCGGATTGCGCTGGGCGGTGGATTACGATTGCAAGCGCGTGCGTGCCCTTGCGGTTTATGATTCGCGCCAGGTGAAGATCGAGAACGTCACGGTGCTGCGCTCGGGATTCTGGAGCGTGGCGGTGACTTATTGCGACGATGTGACGATCGACGGCGTGATTGTGAAGGCGAACATCAATGGCTACGGTCCCAGTTCGGACGGCATTGATGTGGATTCCTCGTGCAAGGTTCTGATTCAAAACTGCGACATCGACTGCAACGACGACAACATCTGCCTGAAGGCCGGGCGCGATTGGGACGGACTGCGGGTGAATCGTCCGACGGAGAACGTCACCATCCGCAACTGCATCACGCGGTCCGGTCATGGAATGCTGACGCTCGGCAGTGAAACTTCCGGCGGCATTCGCAACGTGGATGTCAGCGGAATGAAGGCGCTTGGCACATCCATTGGCATTCGCTTCAAGTCGGCCCGGGTTCGCGGCGGTGTCATTGAAAACATCGTCCTGCGCGACATCGTGATGGAGAAGATCGAGAACCCGCTTCATTTCGAACTCAATTGGTATCCGGCTTACAGTTACCCGACGATTCCCGAAGGCATCGACACGTCGAATATTCCGTCGCACTGGACGGTGCTGACGAAGCGGGTTGAGCCGGCGGAGCGTGGCATTCCTGAATTCAGGAACATCACGATTTCGAACCTGACGGCGACCGGCGCCAAGCAGGCGATTCATTCCAAGGCCTATCCGGAGAAGCCGCTTCGGAAGCTTCACCTTGAGAACGTCACCATCGAAGCTCGTGAACCCGGCCGGATCATCAACGCCGAGGACTGGACGATGAAGAACGTTGTGATCCGGACGCCATCGACCGAAGCCTTGAATCTTCAAAGCACCCACAACGTCGAGCTGCCGAAGGTGATCGTTGTTACCACGGCTGCCGCGCAGGAGGCTTCTGCGACAGGAGCTGATCCGTACAAGCTTGGCTTGCCGGACAGTCCGAAAGAGTGAACGGAGCACAGAGCTTCGACCGACCTCGATCGAGTTCAAAAATCCGGACGTTTCCAAACGCGAACGGAGCGCGGAACATCGTTTCGCGAGCCCACGTGATCTGTGGAGCAATGCCCCGTGGTTCGAAGGTGCGTCCCCCGGTAATCTGGCCCATTTGCCTCATCCGTGTCCTGAGTTAGGTTCGGCATCAATTGCAGAAGGCCAATGATGCACGCGATGGAGACAATGTTGGAAACAAAGGCGAACGCTGAAGCGCAACCGAGACTGCCACGCATTCGCGTGCTGCTGATCGAAGACAATCCAGCCGATGCCCATTTGATCCGATTGATGCTGCTCGACGCGGAGCACGATCTTTTTGAGATCGAGCATTTGGATCGTGTGAGCCGGGCGCTGGACAGACTGGGGCGGGGCGGAATCGACATCGTGCTTTCGGATCTTTCGCTTCCGGACAGTCAGGGATTGGAAACATTTTCCCGACTTCACAATGCCGCGCCGCAGGTGCCGATCATTGTGCTCAGCGGATTGAGCGACACGATGGTGGCGGTCGATGCAGTGCACAAGGGAGCGCAGGATTTTTTGGTGAAGGGCAGGGTGGACGGACAACTTCTCGCGCGGGCCATTCGTTATGCGATCGAGCGCAAGGCGATGTCGGAAAAGCTGCATCATTACGCGGATGAATTGCGCAACAAGAACGCGCAGCTCGAGGCGGACTTCAACATGGCGCGGGAGATTCAGCAGATTTTTCTGCCGAACCAGTATCCAACGTTTCCCGGCTGGGTTCCGGCGGATCAAAGTGCCGTCGCTTTTTCTCATCGATACATTTCGGCCGCGGCAGTCGGCGGAGATTTTTTCGACTTCTTCGCCATCAACGATACCTCGGCTGGAATTCTGATCTGTGACGTGATGGGGCATGGAATGCGGGCGGCGTTGATCACGGCGATCATGCGCGGGTTGATTGAGGAATTGATGGACGCAGCGGCGGAACCCGGCAGTTTTCTGACAGAGATCAATCGCAGCCTGCGGGCCATTCTCCGGCAGACGCGCGAGCCGTTTCTCGCAACGGCTTTTTACGGCGTGGTCGATCTCAAGTCCGGTGACTTCACTTTCGCCAACGCCGGGCATCCGAGTCCTTATTTTCTCCGATGGGAGAATCGCACGGCGGAGCCACTGAAGAATTATGATGCGCGCCACGGTCCGGCGCTCGGGTTGTTTGAACGCTCAGTTTATCCGGCGTGCCGCGTAAAGATGTCGCCGCGCGACCGGCTCCTGCTGTTCACCGATGGCGTGTATGAAGTGAATGATGAGAATGGTGAAGAGTGGGGACAGGAACGGCTTCTTTCCTACGTGCGAACCCATTTCGATGCTTCGGCGGAAGCGTTGTTCGACGGAGCGTTGCGCGAGGCGCGGCAGTTTTCCGGTGAGCATGATTTTCAGGACGACGTCTGCCTGGCGGGAATGGAATTGAAGCATCTGATTTAGCGAAATGCGACCAGTGGGAGTTGACCCTAATGGCGGGGCAAGGTCGGACTTCGGTATGTTTGAAACATGCAAACTGCTTCACCAACCAAACTGCTCGTGCGGGACGCGCGAACGCAGAAGTTTCTGAAGTCCACTGGCCAATGGACGAAAAAGCCGGAGGCTGCATCCAATTTCCCCAACGTGGTAAACGCCATTCACACTTCGATGGCGGCGGGAGCGCAAAACGTCGAACTGTTGCTGCGATTTGAAGGCGCGAATGAAGATCTGCGCCTGTCGCTGACCTGCGCGTGATCAGTCGGTTTTCTTCGGGCGCGGACCGAACAACGCCGTTCCAACCCGAACCATCGTGGCGCCTTCTTCGATGGCAATTTCGAAATCGCCGGACATTCCCATGCTGAGCTGTGGCAACGGTGCGCCAAGGATTTGTTCGCACTGCTCCTTCAATTCGCGCATCCGGCGAAAGATCGGTCGAAGGCGGTTCTCGTCGGTCGTGTAGGGCGGAATGGTCATGAGACCGTGAATCTCCAGTTTTGAAAGCGCGTTGATCTTCGGCAGATCGGCGAGAATTTGTTCCGGCGCGTAACCGTACTTGCTGGCTTCGCCGGCGAGATTCACCTCCAGCAGAATCGGCATCGTTTTGCCGGACTGTTCGCAGCGTTTCTGGATTTCCTCCGCGACATTGAGGCTGTCCACGCTCTGAATCATTTCAAACAGCTGGGCGGCGTCGCGGACTTTGTTCGTCTGGAGATGACCGATCATCTGCCAGCGCAATTTGCCGGAGCAGAGCGGAATCTTCGCCTTCGCTTCCTGAACTTTGTTTTCCCCGAACAGAATGAGCCCCAGTTTCGCGGCTTCGTTGATCACTTCCGGCGGCTGGCCTTTGCTGACGGCGAGCAAGGTGACGTCTGAAGGCTGGCGTCCCGCGCGTTCGCACGCGTTGCGAATGCGTTGTTGAATGGATTCGATATTTTGGTCCAAACTCACGCGCCGGATCGTAAATCGTAAATTCAAGATCGTAAATCCTCATGAACTTTTGGCTCGTGAAACAGGAACCGGAGGCCTACTCCTGGACCGACTTTGTAAAGGACGGACGCACCGCGTGGACCGGCGTCCGGAATTTTCAGGCGCGCAACAATCTGCGCGCGATGAAAAAGGGCGACCTCGTGTTCTTCTATCACAGTGTTTCCGAAAAGCAGGTGGTCGGCATCGCGCGCGTGGAGAAGGAAGCCTACGCCGATCCCACCGCCGACGAAGGCGAATGGTCATGTGTCGATCTGGTCCCGGTGAAGCCGTTGAAACAGCCGGTGACGCTGGATCAGATCAAGGCCGATAAAATTCTGAAAACGATCCCGCTGGTAAAACAATCCCGTCTTTCCGTCACGCCGCTGTCAAAAGCTGAATTCGACCAGTTGCTGAAACTGGCGGAGACAAGCGTTTCGAAGTAGGGGCGGCTGTTTTTTAACGCAAAGACGCGGAGGCGCGAAGGTCGCAAAGGAAGCTGAACCGGGAGTTTTTGTTCGAACTTCTGACACCCACCCTGCGAATCTCCGCGTTCTCGACGCGCCTCTGCGTTGGAAATAAAGCCTCTAAAACCATTGCGTCCTCAGCGCCTTCGCGCCCTTGCGTTAAAATCTGCGCGTTCCCTGAAAAAGGTATTGCAGAACCGAAAATCCGGCGTAAAAAAGCACGTTAGCTGGCTTGATGGCGGAAATCAGCCAGCGACGCAGACGAGCACAGCTGTAAATCTCGGTTCCTCACCAATTAGTTGTGCTTTGGGAATAACTTTTGCCCATATGTGGTAGATTTTCGCTTTACTCGTTTGGGCAGCTTTGAAAGTGTAAACGCCAATGTATCTCAAAAACTTAACGGTTTTAGGATTCAAGTCCTTCGCGGACAAGACTTCGCTGAATTTCGAGCCTGGTGTGACGGGCATTGTGGGCCCAAACGGTTGTGGTAAGTCGAATGTCTCAGACGCAATCCGTTGGGTACTCGGTGAACAGTCGGCCAAGGCATTGCGCGGCGGTGAGATGGCCGATGTGATCTTCAATGGCACCGATGGGCGCAAACCGTTGGGTATGGCCGAAGTGTCAATCACGCTCGGCGATGTGGACGAGGATCACCTTCGTGCCGCCGGGGTGGACGTCTCCTACAACGAAGTGACGGTGACCCGCCGGATCTTCCGCGATGGCGGAAGTGAGTATTTCATCAACAAGATTCCCTGCCGGTTGAAGGACATACAGCAGCTCTTCATGGGCACCGGCATGGGCAAGACGAGCTACAGCATTCTGGCCCAGGGACAGATCGCCCAGATTCTTTCCAGCAAACCGGAAGATCGCCGCATGATTTTCGAGGAAGCGGCCGGCATCACGAAGTTCAAGGCGCAGAAGAAGGAATCGCTGCGAAAGCTCGATTACACCGAGCAAAACCTTTTGCGCGTGGAAGACCTGATCAAGGAAGTGAAACGCCAGATCGGTTCGCTTCAACGTCAGGCCGGCAAGGCGCGCCGTTACAAGCAGCTCGCGCAGGAACTTCAACATCTCGATACCCAGCTCGCGCGGCATCAGTTCGATCAGCTGCAGGTGGAAATCCAGCAGCGACAGGAAACTGCCGAACGCCTGCGCGATGAGATCGAAACCGGTTCCGCTGCGGTGTTGCGTTGCGAGGATGAAATTCTTCAGCTGCGCGAACGCCTTTCAGAACTGGAACAGCACATTGCTTCCATGCAGCAACGGGGCATGGAACTGAAGGGTGAAATCGATCGTCACGAAAGCCGCATTCAGTTCAACGAAGAACGCCTCCAGGAACTTCAGTCCCAGAACGAAAAGGCGCTGAGCGAAATCACCCAGGCCGAGGAACGGCGTCAGACCGCCGTGGACGAACTGGCATCAGTCACCGAACGGCTCGCTGTCAGTGAAGCGGCGGTGGCGCAGCATCGCGAATCATTGCAATCCAAGCAGGAAGCGCTGCGTCAGATTGAGAATGAACTTCGGGTGAAGCAGGAGGATTTGCGCAAAGCTCAGCAAACAGCATTTGCCGCAGCGCAGGATTTGTCGCGCGTCCGCAACGAACTGACCGCGCTCGACCTCCAGAAACAGGGGAACATCGTTCGTCTCGAAAAGCTTTCCGCCGAGAAAATCCAGCTTGAGGAAGAGCGCAATCGTCTTGAAGTCCGCCTTCAGGAATTCGCGATGAACGTGGAAGCCGAGAAGCTGAGCGTTCAAACCACGCGCGGAACGGTGGAGGAACGCCAGGCCCGGCTGCGTCAGATTCAGGAGGAATTGAACCGCGCTTCACAGGAGCAGGAGAAGCTTCTCCATGCGCAGGCCGAAAAGCGTTCGCGTCTGAATGTTCTCGAACAGCTCGAAGGCCAGCACGAAGGTTTCAGCGCCGGTGCGCTGGCGGCATTGCGGCGTTCGCATGCGGTGATCGGTTCGCTCGCGGAACGAATCCGCGTTCCGGACCAGTTTGTTCCGGCCATTGAAAACGCGCTCGGCCACAACCTTCAGATCGTGCTCACCGAGCAGGCGGAATCGGCGCAACAGATTCTCGCGGATCTCACCAACAGCAAGGCGGGGCGGGCCAGTGTGGCGGCGCTTTCAGTTCAGGTTCCGGAAACGCAGCTCGCGTTCGCCGGCGACATGGCGCCCGGCAGCAGCACGGAGGCGGTTCAAAACCAGCTCGCCAAAGGCGAAGTGGTTCATGCGCTCAGCGTGGTTCAGGCGGAGCCGACCGTGGAGAAACTTGTCAAAGGTCTTCTCGCACGCACCTTCATTGCGCCCGATCTTTCGTCCGCGACAAAGCAGCTTCAGAACGGTCACGCTGGATGCGATTTCGTCACGTTGAATGGCGATCTTCTGAACCGCCACGGCATCTACACCGGCGGTTACATGAACGGAGCAGGGAACGGCAAAGCGCCGTCTTCAATTCTCGGTCGCAAAAATCAGATCGCCGAACTGCAGGCTGCGCTTGCAGAACTGGCGGAGAAGGTTGCCGAAGTCAGCCGCACGAAAGGCGCGTTGCAAAGCGAGCAGACGGAGCTTCAGGCGAGCCTTCAGGAAGCACAGACCGAATTGCGCCAGCAGGAAGTTGCAATCGCAACACGCCAGGGCGAATTCACTGCACTCGAGAATTCGCGCCGGCTTCTGCATCAGAAGATCGACACGGTTGTTTACGAAATCGAAAGCCTCGCCGATTCCGAGCGCGAAGGATTGGAGAAACGTTCCGCCCTCGCCACACGCGCGGCGGAATGCGAAGCGCGGGAACGTTCGAGTCAGGAGGAAGTGGTTTCGCTGACGTCGCTGCTGGAGGAATTGCGCCAGAATCGCGACACGGCGACGGCCGATCTGAACGAAAGCAAAGTGGCGCTCGCCGGCGAGGAACAGTTGCTCGCTTCCTTCCGTCAGCAGCAGGGAACGCTGGATCAGCGCATTCGTGAACTCGGCCAGGTGGTTGAATTGCGTCGCCGCGAATGCTCGTCATTCCTCGGCCGCAAGGAACAGGCCGAAACCGAGATTCAGGATTCGCGTGCGCAGATCGACCGGCTTCAGCACGATCGCGAACAGGTCAACGCACAGATCACCGAACTGCTCGCGCAGAAGTCTTCGCAGGAATCGGACGTCCTGACGCGTGAAGAGGAGCTGCGCGAACAGCGCCGCAAGCTCGGCGAAATGCAGACGCAGCGCGGCACGATCGAGGTTGAACTCGCGCAGAAGAACATGTCCGTTCAGAACCTGCGCGAACGGATTCAGCAGAAATATCACGTCAACCTCGACGACGTCCGCAGCGAATGCATCACGATCACGGTTGCCGACGAAGGCCCGGCCCGCGTGGAAACGCTCACGCCGGAGGAAATGGAGAAGCTCGGCGGCGCGACCGACTGGGCGGCTGTGGCACAGCAGGTCGAGGCGTTGCAGAAACGACTCGATGAAATGGGGCCGGTGAATCTGGTCGCGATCGAGGAATACGAGGAAACCGAACAGCGTTATCAGTTCCTCACCAAGCAGCACGAGGATCTCGTCCAGGCCAAGGCGCAGCTGCTCGAAGTCATCAACCGCATCAACACGCAGACGCGCGACATGTTCAAGCAGACGTTCGAACAGATTCGCGACAACTTCCGCGCCATGTTCACGGAAGTGTTTGGCGGCGGCAAAGCGGATTTGATTCTCGTGGACGAAAACGATGTTCTCGAAAGCGGAATCGACATTGTCGCCAAACCTCCGGGCAAGCAGCTGCAAACGATTTCGCTGCTGTCGGGCGGGGAACAGACAATGACCGCTGTTTCGCTGTTGTTCTCGATCTATCAGGTGAAGCCGAGTCCGTTCTGCGTGCTGGACGAACTGGATGCGCCGCTGGACGAGTCGAACATCAACCGCTTCATTCGCGTGCTCCAGCGATTCATCAACGATTCGCAGTTCATCATCATCACGCACAACAAGCGCACGATCGGCATGTGCGACGTGCTCTATGGCGTCACAATGGAAGAACACGGCGTGAGCAAGATCGTCAGCGTGAAATTCCACAAGGCGCAGACGAAGGAACTGGCGCCCGAATCTTCGCAAGGCAAACCGCTTGTTCCGCCGCCCGCGCCGGTCGCGACGACGCCCGGGGCTCCATCCACTGACTCTGAGACAACTGTCACGGCCTGATCAGCTGGAAAGGGACATCGAGAAATGGGCGAATGGAGTGCGGTTGTGTCGAAGACCCGCCGCAGCCACCTGAAAGAATAAGAATCGCTGGAAAGTTTCGAAACGCTGCGGCTGGTCACAAGTGACACAGCCGCGCGCCGAGATTTCAGATACACTCGCAGTTTCCGTTTCTCCCCCAGTTGATTTGCAGCGGATTGAGGCCGAATTTTCCCCAGTCAGGAAACGTCAAAGGATGTATGAAACTGCTGGCAATTTCCGCTGGTGCAGCGCTGTTGATGGGATTGACAGGCTGCCAGAGTATTCCGGCCGGTGCTGAGCGTGGGCCGCACGGCACGATGGCTTATCATGTGCCGGTTGAAACCTCTGAACCCGGCGCGCGCATCGAAGTGAATGGCGAATTCGTCGGCCACTCGCCGCTGACATTGAAAATCTTCGGTGATCCTGATGGAACCTTTCACGATTTCGGCTCTTACGAATATGTCGTCCGGGCTTATCCGGTGAGGACGAACCAGTTCGTTCAGACTCGCGCGTTCAAAACCGGGAGAATGTTTTCGGGAGAGGATTTTATTCCGTCACAGATTTATTTCGATCTCAACCAGCCGCCGCCGGTGGTAATACAGGTTCCGGTCTATTCGCCGCCGGTCTATTATCATCCGCATCCTTATTACTATTACTCGCCGCCGCCGGTTTACCGCTATCACAGGCCGGGAATTCACGTCCGGCCGCCGCCGGGAAGTCATCGCCTGCATCATCGTTGAGTTTGATTCACGCTTCGCGATTGCGCTGTTTGATTCGCTTCTGCGCGGAATGAATCAGTCCGTAAAATTCAGAACATTGCTCATGTGCAGAAATCCACTGTTTCCGCGGAAAAAGGATCAAATTGACGTGGAATTCGTGTGAAAACCGCGGTTCCACTTCGCTGTGCAAACTGGTACGCGGCATGCACGGAACAACGGCATGGTTGAGAGAAATACGATGGGAACGGATGTGACGGCGGAACGGAAGGAAGGCGTGGAAAGCGCGGATTCCAAAACGTTGCGCGTGTGGCTGGTGGACGACAGCGAGAACTTTCGAGTGCTGCTCGCGGCATTGCTCGAGGACGAAGGCGGCATTCGATGTGAACGTCAGTGTTCCACTGCCGAGGAAGCGCTGGAGGCTTTGCGCATGGAGGAAGCGCCGGATGCAGTGCTGCTGGACGTGCGAATGCCTGGAATGGGTGGAATCGCAGCTGTGGCTCCGATCCGCCAGCTCGCGGTCAACTCCCGCATTCTGATGCTGACGACTTTTGGCGACATGGAGGCGAGGAGGAAGGCAATGCAGGATGGCGCTTCGGACTTTTTGTTGAAGAGCTTTCAGGTGCAGGAAATCGCGCAGCGTGTGAAGGTCGCGTGCGCGGCGCCGCTTCCGGCGGTCAGACCGGCGGTCGAAGTTTCCGCGGTTGCATCGAGCAATTGTTCGGTTGACACCCGGGCTGAGGTTAAATCGCGAATGACGCGTGAGACGACTTGCGTTGCAAAATCGAAGACGGATTGCGGCACCGGCTTCTTGTCGCGCAGTGTTCGAGCGCTGCGAATCTGGGTGAATCATCTCGGTCGCAGCCGGAAAAGCGCAGCCCAACCGCTGCCTGCGTTGGCCAGTTCCCGGTAATGTCGTGACGTAATTTCGGATTAATCAGTTCCCGCATGGGAACTGGTTAATCTTTCCGTTCCTTCTCCGCCTTGTCTTCCACTTCTTCCAGAGATACGGAACGATCGACATTTGGAAGCAGAGCGCTGACAAACGCGTTTTTCAGAATGCCGCCGATCGTTGCCCACATGTCGATGTCGGTTTTCTCGAACGTGCCGGAGATGGGAATGCGCGTGGCGAGCTGATCTTTCGGCTGGTTCTTGAACAACGCTCCCACGCCGGCGACGATCGCCTGCCAGAATTTTTCGAGGAGATTCTTCTTCCGCTCCTTGTCCCAATCAAAGATGTCGAGGTCTTTGAAAAACGGTTTGGCGTAGCCTTCGAATCGTCCGTCTGCGGCGGCCACCTCGGTCACAAGCTGAAACGTGCCGCTCTCGACATCGAACTTGCCGTAGGCCCGCATGAAATCGTTCAGCGCCACAAGGTTCATGTTGCTCACGACTGCCGTGAGAGTGAATGTGGGCGCCTCTGCCAGGGGATTCATCCGCAAATTGATATCAAGCTCTCCGTCGCCGATCGTCCGACCTCGCGCGATCAAACCGGCCGGCAGCTTGTCGTTCACCTCGCGGGAATTCGTCAGGTTCGTGGCCGTTGCAAACAGGTTCGTGATGTAGATGTCCACCTGCGGATTACGATTGAAGTCGCGGAAACGAATGTCTCCGTTGTTCACCTGAAACCGGTTCAGGTTGAATGGGAAAAGGCTTTCCAGCGTGCTTTTCCAATCCTTCTCCTCGCCGGTCTGGCTCTCCGCTTTCGACGGAGCGTTCACGAAATTAACCTTCGGACTGGTGACTTCGACTTCGCCCACCAATGAACCGTGGAACAATTCCTTCCACTGAACGGACAGATCCATCACGGGAATCTCGATAAAAGGAACAGGCACCGGACCGGTTGCTTTCTCGATCTTCAAACCTTCGATCTTGTAGGCGCCGCGAATCAGTTCGATGTGAACGCGCGCCACCTCACCGCGATATTCCGGTCCTTTGTTGATCTGGCGATTGACGTAGTGACGGACCGCATAGGGAAGGGCAAGTCGTGCCACGATGAGGATTGTCACGAGGATCAGAAGCGTGAGCTTTGTCCAGTGCGACAGCGCCTGCCAGTGAGTTCTGATTTTCTTTCCGGCCTTTTTCACAGGTCGGATAAAGCCTAAGGGGCAGGCAGCCTGAGGCCATGGGGTCTTTTGCGGTCAGATCCTGACGGCAGAACAGGCGAGATCGGGAGAAGGCTTTCCTGCTTCCAGCGCTCCGGAACTTTGGATGCAGTGCAGCAGTTGGTCGGGCGCGAACGGTTTATAGATCAGGCCGGCGAAACCGAACAGCTCGGCGCTGGCCGGATCGATTGCGGTGTGGTTGCCGGTCATGAGGATCACCTTCAAGCCTGGCACGGCCGCGCGAATGGCATTTCGCAACTCAAGCCCGTTCATTCCGGGCATTTCCAGGTCGGTGATGATGAAGTTGAACTCAGTCGGATTTGCAAGAATCGCGGACAATGCTTCTCGAGGGTCCACAAAGGTGCGAGCCTCGGCTCCTATCAGGACATTGGTCATGGTGGCGACAACATCCAGAATGCCTGGGTTGTCATCGACGATCATGCAATGTTTCTGTTCGCTATCCGAACCCCCGGATGTCACGGAATCCTGCTTCACTTGTAACGTAGTTTGTCCGGAAAATTTCAAAACAAAATGAGGGAAACACCTACCATCCTGCAGGTTGCTCTCCTCGGAACGAGCGGTGACCGGCATTGGGTTGTGCTGGGCGGAGTCGTCACTCCGCCCATTGCGCATCTTTCGTATCAATGTCCCGGGGCGTCGGCGGGAGCTCCACCGCGTTGCGGACGAGGGCCAGGGCCGGGGCCAGGTCCGCGGCGCGGTTCCCTGCCTTCGCCACGTCCGGGTCCACCTTCACGCGGGACGGGATGCAATTCCTCGCGGGTCAATTTTCCGTCACCGTTCTTGTCCAGCTTCCGGAGTGCGGCGGCGGCATTGTCGATTTCCGCTGCATCAATCACTCCGTCGTGATTGGCATCCAGCGCCGCCAGCAAAGGTGAGGGCGGGCGCGGACCGCCTTCAGGACCGCCCTGGTGTCGCGGCGGATTTCCTTCCTGGGCGGAAAGGACTGCGGTGGAGGCGGCGATGCTGAGCGCCACGATGAGTATTTTGTTGTTCAGTTTCATACTGGTTGTCTTTCCACGAACCGTCCCGGGCACCGGCCATCCAACCACGGATGAACTTTGTTTCGATGTTCGGACAATCAGTTCGTTGATCATGGCGTCACCTTACACGGGGCCACCTTAACGGAACGTTAAGCGCATCCGATTCTCAGAAAAAATTTTCTTCATCTCCCCTTAAGGTTCGTTCCGCAATCTTTCAATTCGCTGAATTGAACTGCGTGGATCGGCCGCGCCCATTAGATTCGGCGCCAATGCCATGAGACTTCTGATCGTTGAAGATGAACCCGACCTGCTCAGCAGCCTCGCGCAGGCGTTTCGTGATGAAGGGTATGCCGTGGATACCGCGGCTGACGGCGAGGAAGGGTTCTACAAGGCCACGAGCTGGGATTACGACGCCGTCGTGCTCGACATCATGCTGCCCAGGATGGATGGCTGGACCGTGTTGCAAAAACTGCGCGCGACGAAGAAAACTCCGGTCCTGATGCTCACCGCCCGAGACCAAAGCCGCGATCGTGTGCGCGGTCTTGATTCCGGTGCGGACGATTACCTGGTCAAACCTTTCGATCTCGGCGAACTTCTTGCGCGAGTCCGCGCGTTGATTCGACGCAGCGCAGGTCAGGTGAGAAACGTGATCGAGATGGGGGATGTGATCGTCGATACGGCTGCGCGGACAGTTTCGAAGAAGGGAGAACTGATCCAGTTGACTGCGCGTGAATATGCCCTTGTCGAATTCCTTGCGTTGCATCGCGGAGAAGTCGTGAGCCGCACCCAGTTGTACGAACATCTCTTTGATGAGGACGACAGCACGTTCTCCAATCTGCTCGATGTTCATGTTTCGAATATTCGGAAAAAGATCGGCGCAGATTTCATCGTGACGCGCCGCGGACTCGGATACTGCATCGAAAATTGACCATGATCCCGAAATCCATTCGCTGGCGGTTACAGCTCTGGTACGGGCTGATTTTGCTGCTCGTTCTCGCCGGGTTCGGTGTCGCGGCATATCAACTTCAGAGCGGCCGACAATGGCGGCGCCTCGACGGTGAATTGCAGCGGCGCGTCAACGTCGTGGTTTCCGGACTGCGCGGTCCCGAAGCGCGGGAGCGGATGGGAGGGGATCGGATTAACCTAGATCGCCCGGCGCGATTCCCCGGCGATCAAGACGATTATCGCGAGCCGGGACGTCCCATCAGACCGGAACGCCCTCCAGCGGACGGCGCTCCGCGCGGCCCGATTCGCGGCGGTCCCTCGCTTCGACTTGGGCCACAGCAATTGCTTCTGTTTGATCAGGACGATACCAACGGGTTTTACTTTGTTGTGTGGGATCGGGAAGGTGTCGAACTCGCCAGATCCACGAACGCGCCGGCGCGCCTGGTCATGCCCGAAGTTCCTCCGCGCGTCCGCGGACCGCGACCGAATCGAACGCGGGAAAAATGGCGGGAAGCGTTCATCATGACTCCGCCCGGTGAAATCATTCTGGTGGGGAGGTCGATTGTTCAGGATCGAAAGGAACTGCGCCGGGCGGCGTTGCTCCTTGCAGGAATCGGCGGTGTGATTCTCGTATTCGGCATGGCGGGTGGCGCCTGGCTGACGGCACGGGCGATTCGTCCGATTCACGACATCAGCAACACGGCCGCGCGAATTTCCGAAGGCGACCTTTCGCAACGCATCAGCGTGCGCGAAACGGAGAGTGAACTCGGTCAGTTGGCCGGTGTGTTGAATTCCACTTTCTCACGACTGGAGAGCGCCTTTGCACAGCAGAAGCAGTTCACGTCCGATGCAGCGCACGAACTGCGGACGCCGGTGTCGGTGATTCTGACTCAAACGCAGTCGGCGTTGAACCGCGAGCGAAGCGCCCCCGAATATCGTCAGTCGCTGGAAGCCTGTCAGCGTTCAGCGCAACGAATGCGGGGCTTGATCGAGTCGCTGCTTGAACTGGCGCGTCTGGAGGCGGGGCAGGAACAGATGCGGCGGTCGCCTACCGATCTTTCTCGCATCGCAGCCGACTGTGTCGAGCAATTGCGGCCGCTTGCTGCCGAACGGGGAATTCAAATTGAAACCGATCTTCCACCGGCGCCCTGTTCCGGCGACGACGGTCGGCTGGCCCAGGTTGTCACAAATCTTCTGAGCAATGCGGTTCATCACAATGTCGAGGGTGGAATCATTCGCATCACGAGCGGGAGTGAAGCGGGCTTTGCAACAGTTCGAGTCGAAGACGAAGGGCCCGGTATTGCGCCGGAACATCTGCCGCACATATTCGATCGGTTTTATCGGGCGGATGCGGCGAGAACCACGAGCAAGGGGCGGACTGGTTTGGGGCTGGCGATCTCGAAGGCCATTGTGGATGCCCATCAGGGGACCATAGAAGTGAAGAGCGAGCTCGGACGCGGAACGAAGTTTACCGTTCGGATTCCCGTTTAGCTATTCGCGCAACTTTGAGTCGATGAGGATTGTCACCGGACCGTCGTTGACCAGCGCGACCTGCATGTCCGCGCCGAAACGTCCGCTTTCGATGGGACGCCCAAGATCCGCCGCCAGCTTTGCCTTGAATTCTTCGTAGAGCGGAATGGCGACTTTCGGTCGGGCCGAACGGGTGTAGGAAGGACGATTGCCTTTCCGCGTGCTGGCAAACAAGGTGAACTGGCTCACGACGAGAATGTTCCCACCGCTTTCCTGGACGGAATGATTCATGACGCCATTTTCGTCGTCGAAAATCCGCAGTCGCACGATCTTGCCGCTGAGCCATTCGATATCTTCCCGCGTGTCAGCGTCCTCCACGGCGACGAGAACCAGCAGGCCCTTTGCAATTGAGCCGATCACCGCACCATCGACCGTGACGGATGCTTCCCGGACGCGTTGGATGACGGCGCGCATGGTGTTGTTCGGTGAAGTTTTGGGGTGGCAGCCCTAGTGTGAAAACGAACGGCTCAACTTATACTCGGCGCATGAAAACTCGAGAAATGACCAACCGAATTCAGGACTTGCAGAAGAAGGCTGGCGAAACAGCCCGCCATGTCAGCAAGGCAACCGACGAATACGTTCATGAAAACACATGGTCGAGCATTGCGATGGCGGCGGTGTTCGGCTGCGTGTTGGGATTTCTGCTGGGACGCGGCCGCCACTGAAAGCGGTCAGTGCGTCTTGGGCGGCAGGCAGCCGAGCTTGATGAGCAGCGCCATGTAGCCGAGGAAGCCGATCGTTAGAAGCCAGTAGCTCCCGTGAACAGCCTGCAGAATGCCCCAGCCCAGAATGAAGGCCATGAAGGCATACACGAAAATCGACGCGAGAAATTTCATGGTGCAAATCTGGCGAATCGGAACGTGCGGTTCAAGTGCTGTTTGATCAGGCGCACTTGGAAACCGGATCAATTCGGGTGAAACGGAATTCTCATTAACACCGCGCTTTAGCGCGGTGCCGTGGGACTGAATTGATCGAGCCGTTTCCAACGGCTTTGTCCACGAGTCCAGCTACTCCGAAACGAGATGCCGCGCCTGCCGTTTGGGTAATGCACTCGTCGGTTTGCGAGCGAGTGGTTCTTCGTCCGCGAGCCATTCCTTCATGAAGCCCGGTTTGTCGAAACGTCCGCCGCGCTGATAATCGCGCCAGAGCGCCTGTGCCGCACGCTTCGGTTCCTGTTTGAGTTCCACGGTCAGAAATTCGAACAGGAGCTCCATCAAACGAACCAGCGCGATGCTGTCCGTCCGGCGGGTGCGCTGATACAGCCAGTCGCTCAACTGAAGGAATTGCTGGAATGGTGACGCGCCTTGGTTCCAGAGCAGTTTGACCGTTTCGACAAAGTTCCCACTGTTGCCGATCAGATCCCAGTATTTTGCAAACCGGCGCAGACGTTGCATGGTCGCGAAATCGATCAGTCGGTTCTGAAGAATTTCGTAGGTGGCGTGAGGCGAATACTTCATCTGCCATTCATCGTCGTGCCGCACAATGGGTGTGCCGCGCAGGCGCTTGAGAATTCCAACCTGAATTTCATGCGGTCCAAGTCCAATCAAACGATCGAATCCGCTCGCAAAGCTTTCGAGACTTTCCCCCGGCAGGCCAGCGATCAAATCCGCGTGAATATGAACACCGGTTTGCTGGCGAAGGAATCTGAAGTTCTCTTCGAGCCGATCGTAATTCTGCCGGCGTTTGATCAGCCCGCCGACTTCCGGATTGAACGTCTGGATGCCGACTTCGAATTGCAAAGATCCGGCGGGAAATTTTGCGATCACGTCCCTCAATGCTTCGGGAAGCCGGTCCGGCACCATTTCGAAGTGATAAAACTGTCCCGGTTTGTGGCGTTCCAGAAAGAATTCCAGGATGGCTCGACTGGTGTTCACGTTCAGGTTGAACGTCCGGTCCACGAACTTGAACTGTTTCACGCCGCGATCCAGCAGACGTTGCATCGCATCGAGAAAGGCCGGCAGCGGAACCTGCCGCACGGGAACGTCCAGTGACGACAGGCAAAACTCGCACGTGAACGGACAGCCGCGCGACGCTTCCACATAGATGATGCGATGCGCGATGTCGTCGTCGTTGTAGAGATCGTAGGGAAGGGCCAGTTGGGAAAACTCCGGCAGAGGCGCGGGAATGATCTTTGGCAGTGACTGTCCGGAACCGCTGAGCAAGGCGGCGCAAACTTCAGCGAACTTCAGGTCCGCTTCGCCGGTGATGACATGATCCGCGAGCTGAACGATCGGCTGAGTGTCGAGTTCGTAGGACACTTCAGGTCCACCCATAATAACGATGATCTGCGGCCGCACGCGTTTCAGAATCGCCACCACTTCGCGGGTTTGATTCACGTTCCAGATGTAAACCCCAAAGCCGAGAATCCTGGGCTCGCGGGCCAGCAACACTTCCGCGATGTCGATTGGCCGCTGGTTGATGTCGAACTCCGCGATGCAGGCGCGTGATTTCAATTCCCTCAGGTTCGCGAGCAGATAGCGCAGCCCGAACGAAGCGTGAATGTACTTCGCATTCAAGGTGGTGAGCACGATATCCGGCATTGGCAGAAGCTAATGGAAGCGAGCAGCTGTCGCAATTCGTGAGCGGTAAAACGGGGGTTCGAAGTTCTCATTAACACCGCGCTGAAGCGGGGTGTTAACGAGAGTTTGGATGTATCGTTCTTTGTGACCAATTCGGGACGGTGGCCCAAGGTCGTATTTGTTCCCCGATCATTCCTCATACGTAAGACCGAGGGCGTATTGTGAGTGTCGCGGGACCTGCTAGAACGATCTCGAGCATGAAACCAAACCTTCCACTCCGATCCGGATGCCATGGCCACGACCATTGATCATCTCCGCGTGGACCATCGCGTGACCGTGATTCGGAACTTCACCGACGCGAACGGAAAAACACTCCGTTCTGGCGACAGCGGGATCGTGCGCGCGCTTGAGCTGGATCTGCCGCGAATGGAAATCCACATCGTCATCGAGCGGAGCGGGGAGAAGGTCGATCTTGTGTTTCCGCTCAAAGCGACATCCGGTCCGCGCAACGGTCACATGCGGGAGTATTTCGAAATGGGTGATGACGTCACCCCGCCGCGAGTCATTCCCGCGTTCCACGATCGTTCATTGCGGAAGATGATCATTCCGCCGCCCGAGAAAACTCCCGCGCCTGCCAAGGCAAACATGTCCGCGTGGTCTCGTATCGCGCAAAGCACGGAAGGCCCCGACCGGCTCGAGGCGCTCGAAAAGGAAATGCAGGCATCCATCCAGCACATCGGCGTGGCGGCGTCGATTGCCGAAATGTATGCGCGACGGATGCGTGCCTTTCAACGCGCCGGGGACGAACCGCGCGCGATTGCCGCCTTCAAGCTGGCGGTGGACTGGATGGGAACTTACGCCAGTTGGGCGACGAGCGGTGGCGAAGGCGCGGCGCTTTCATACGAACGCGATCAGTTTCATGAGGCGCTTGTGCGCGAATTTGGATACGACCCGACTGAGAATCTGTCCTGAACCATTTATTACTTTCTGCCATGAAATTCATCCTTCCGATCCTTGCCATGGTTTTCACCTTTCTGGCCACGCTCATGGCTCTGGTGTTCTGCATGGGAATGGGCGCGAACGCCAAGCCGCCGGAGATTCGCGCGCTCAAACTCTGGATGCTCGGACTCACGCTGCTCGGCCTGCTCGGTATCTCCGTGGGCATTTATCTGCTGCGACTGGATCAGCCCGGTCTGGCGACGGGTGTGAGTGTTTCTCCAGCGGTCATCATGGGGTTGATCCTCACTGTGGCGTTGCTCAAATGAATTTCTCCGAACGCAACTATCCGAGGCGCGGTTCATCAGGAAGTCAGTTGTAACCCATCAAACGAAAGAACATGAGCTGGTTCATCTCCATTATCGCGGCTGTGTTAGCCGGACTGGTTGCACTGTTTCTAACCGGATTGATCTCAAACGCGTGTGTCAGCTGGTATCATATTTCCAGCCGGGAAGGTGCGTCCGGATACTTTGTCATTTTCAATTCACTGGCGGGAGGCATCGTCGGGATTGTCATCGGATTGATCACGGCCCGGATCATTGCGGGGAACTTTGGATCGGGATTCGGCAAAGAACTTGGCGCGGCGCTCGGCGTTGTTCTGGTGATTGCCTGGGTTTCTGCAGCGTTGTGCCGGATGCTGGCTGATGTTCCGCCGCGGATCGATGGCCGTTATCTCACGTTGGAGGTGGAATTTCGTTTCCCAGAGCCGTCCAACGCGGGCCGTCCCCCAACCGCAGAAGGAGAATGGAATTTTCAGCTCGGTTCGGTGGCCGGACATACTCGACGCGCTCACCTCGACGGCTCGGTCAAGACAGAACTGGCGCGCTTCGAGGCTGGACGATGGATCGTTCCCGCTGAAGTGGCACTGTTCACTGAACGCGGTCGTCGCACGATCGGTCTGCAACGCGATGGCCATGATGTTGGCGGTTTCCTTGTCCCGCTGCCGTCGCGGCCGGGAAAAAGTTTTGAGAATTGGAGCGACTGGTTGCCGCGACAGCAGGCAGACGGCTCGCCCTGGCCTTCGGATAAAATGTCCTATCGCTATCGCGTGCAGAAAGTGCCCTTGCCGCCGCCGCCCAAAAGCGCGGAGGAATGGCAGGCTGAGGAGATGGCGGCAAAGGATGCCGAGTTCGCTGCCATTCCAGCCGGTTCGCCGATTGAAGCCTGGTTTCCCTACATCGCTTACGACCAGCCCCAAACGAAACGCGCCCTGCAGCTGATTGCGCAGCGGCCCGATATGGTCAACGAACTCGGTCGTCTCGTAACTGGTGATGATCCGAAAAAGGCTCATGCTGCATTGCTCTGCATCAGCCAGCTTTCCGAACCGTCCAGGGAACTCATTCCGGCAGTGCAGGCAGCTGGACGCGAGATCGCGCGACGCATCACAAAATTCAACAACACGCCGAAGGAGGAGGATCCGAGTTTCGAAGCGGCAGTCGATCCTGCCACGCGTTTTTACGGCTGGATTCCCGCAGCCAAAACGTTGCGACAAAAGTGTGGTGCGGATTTGACTCCGGAGCTGAAGACCATTTTGGAGCTGTCACGCGTCCGTCCGGAAAGCCACTGCATGCGAAGTGATATTTGCCGCGTCGCCAGCTTTTACCTGCACCAATGGGCGGGCATTGCGCCGCTGCCGACCGATCCCAAACCGCTCTGACAATGAATCTCTCGACCATGCAACAGAAGGCACTCGCGCAGTGCCCTCCCGCATTGCGTGCCCTGGTCGAAGCCGAAGTGGCTGCGGGCAATTCTATCGTGGAAATTGGCCACAGTTTTCCGGCTCCACCGGCCGGCGCCTATTTTAAACTCGCGAACAAGGTCACCACCCGGCCACGCGCCTCGGTCGATGGATTGATTTTCTACGAACGCAACAGCTCGATCTATTCCGGCGAATTTACGGATGCAAAGCGGTTTTATTTCATCATTGAACCGCCGAATCCGCCTCCACCTGAGCCGGACATGGACGCCATCCGCAAAGCGCATGAGCCGAAGCCGGATTCTCTGACACAACTTGCGCAACGGACCGCCGGCGCCAGTGTGGGGTTCGTACTGGACGATTCGAAACCGTGCTCGTCTTTGACAAAACTCGAAGGGCAGGCAGAGCAACAATGCCGGCGAGGATCAATCGATGAAGAAATTTCCAAACCTCGTCGCTGTTTGAATTCAACTGAAAGCGCCACCGACTTTCAGCGCGTATTGCATTTCGAAGACCGGCGACCGCCTCATGAAGTTCAGTTCGCGCTGGAGTCGGAATTGATGACGTTGTTCTCCGCGAAGATGGAAGGTGACAAGCTCTGCATGATTGCCAATGCGAACGTCAATGGCGCTCGATATCGGTTTGAACTGCGGTTTGAAGCGGCTTTGTTCTTCAGGAATTGCTACACGCTCGTCGTCGAGGCGTCCTGGGCGGATCTGCCGGAAAACAGGCACGATTATTTCCGCAAGACGTCGGACAGCTGGTTCAGTCTCTGGACACGCAACCTGACCGCCACCAATCCACCGAAGGAAGATGCCGGTTCGAAGGAACGCTATCGCAAGCTGGCGGAGGCGGCGATGGATGCGCAGGGGAAATTGGATTCCGTTGCTGTGATTCAACAGACGATTGTGGCTGAGATGAAGCGCGGCGCAACCTACGGCACGTCTCACAAGGAAGGCGGCACAAACATTTTCTGGCAGAACGGCAATTTCATCCGCTCCGACTACGGTGATTATCCAGACCAGAAAGTGTTCTCCAACGAAACGGAGTTCCTCGCCATGTTGCGACAGTTCTGCCACTGGGACGTGTTGCGAGCCTCGTGCAAGGAACAACGCACCGATTTGGAGGTTTGGAAACTGATCCTCCGTCGTCTGCGCTCAAAATAAAACATCATGTACTACAGATCTCCTCTCGCTATCGGACTGGTCGTCGTCATTCTCATAATGCTCGGCGCGGGACTCGCCGCGTGGCGTTTCGTTTCCATCAAATCCACCGGTGTGCCGCTCGGAGCCGCCGTCCGAACCCCCACGCACATTCTTCAGCTCATTTCGACCACGGAACGATATCTTCCCACGCTGCATCGAGCTCCCGGGAAGGACCGTTATCGAATGGATTTGCTGGCGGTTTCGATTGCCGATCCGGCCCGGCAGCAAACATTCACGCTGATCCGGCAGCAACAGGCGAATGCGTTGACGCCGATGACGAAAATCCTCGGCGCCGACAGTGATGTAGTCTGGATTCAGGCACTCGACATCTTCGCGGTGAATCTGAAAACCGGACGCATCGCGCGGGACGCTGATCTGCGAAAGGAGAATCCGGAACTGGCCTTGTTCATGGCGTCTGCAAAGCCTGCCTTTACCGACCGTTTCATTGCAGTGTCGCGGGACTGGAATCAGGCCTATGCGTTCTCGGCCGAAACATTGAAGGCGACTGCGTGTCCGCCTCCGGCGCGTGGTTCATGGCTGGAGGAACGATCGAGCGGACGCATCGAAACGAGCCTGTGTTCCGGCGGGTTGATTTCGTCGAATGACTGGATCGCTGTGGCGACACCCGATGATGCCAAAGGTGATTTGAAACCCGGATTCTCGCTGCCTCGCGACTTTGCAGCCGGTGAGAAGGACCACAAACGGCAGCTCTATCGTGGCAAGGTAAACACTGAAGAAACGCGGCCACGCATCGAAAGCTGTGAACGTATGGACCCAGCGGAATATCGCGCTGCCACGTTTCTGCGCGACAAACCCGGCGGAAAACTATTTCGCGTGATTGATCCCGACAGCAGCTTTCTCCTGCACCGCATCGGAACGGAACTCTTTGCGCCGTTTACATTGACGCGGCTTTCTCCGGACGGCAGATCCATTTGGAACGCCAGCACCGGAATCGGACGTCTGCATCAGGTTCTGCCCGGTGATGATGTGATTGCGTTGATTGGCGAACGGCCGTCTGTGCCGAACAAAGTACCTGAACCGATTCTGATGTTCGTGAATGTGAAAGACGGGAGCACGAACACGGTCAGTTTGTGGCGCTGATATAGGACGCGATTGAGAAGGGCTTTGTATTCGGGGCGTGAGTTGCGGCGATGAGACGTGAGTTGACGCAATGATTGTTGCAATCAGTTCATAAGTGCTGGGCGCGAATGGACACCCTCGCCATAAAATGTTCCCTCTCCCCGCAGCGAAGCGTGGGGAGAGGGAGACGCGAGCATCCCGCTTCGCCGTGCCTCATCAATTCCGGTGTGTGCGTTTAGTGGGGCCATTTGATGCTGTCCGGCGGACTTGACTCTTGTGCGGTTATGCTATGTTGGCTACGGTTTCGCCGTACCCGAAAAAATCAAGGCAGTTACCGAACTGTTTATCAATTAACGACTGAAAATTATGGCACACGAACTTGCACCGCTTCCGTATCCGCACAACGCGCTCGAACCTCATATCGACGCGCAGACGATGGAAATTCACCACGGCCGGCATCACAAGGCCTACGTGGACAATCTGAACAAGGCGATTGCCGGCAATGCCGCGCTCGAAGCCAAGACGATCGACCAGATCGTGAAGGAAATCGGTTCGGTGCCGGATGCGATCAAGGGACCCGTGCGCAACAACGGCGGCGGTCATTGGAATCACACCTTTTTCTGGCGCATCCTCGGACCGAACGCCGGCGGCGCTCCTTCCGGCAAACTGGCCGAAGACATCAACGCCACATTTGGAAGCTTCGATGAATTCAAAACCAAATTCGAAGCAGCTGGTGTTGGACGCTTCGGCAGCGGCTGGGCCTGGCTGGTCGTGAACAATGGCAAACTGGAAATCGTTTCCACCGCGAACCAGGACAATCCGCTGATGGGCAAGGCCGTCGCCGGAGCCGAAGGCACGCCAATCCTGGGCGTCGATGTCTGGGAACACGCTTACTATCTCAAGTATCAGAACAAGCGCGCTGATTATTTGAAGGCGTTCTGGAATGTGGTGAACTGGAACGAAGTTTCCAAGAACTACGACGCCGCGAAGAAGTAGGCAGCTGAATCGGTTTCAAACAGCGCGCTTCGGCAACGGAGCGCGCTGTTTTGTTTTCGGAATAGGAGAAGCTGAAGACTGTGAGCGACGTTTGCGGTGAACTTATTTCCCCCCCGATTGCATCAGTCCCGCAACGGCCTTTGCCGCTCGAACAGTTGCACCCGGGCCACCCAAAGTCGAAACGATCTCACTCAAACGACGGCGGATCGCTGTGCGACGAATTTCGTCGGTGAGCAAATCCACCGCGGCGCGGGAAAGATTTTCGGGAGTCGCCGCCTCCTGAATGAATTCAGGGAAGATTTCCTCATCCGCCAGCAGGTTCGGCATCGTGAGCGACTTCACTGTGACGATGCGTTTTCCGATCTGATACGTGCTCCACGACGTTCGATACAACGTCACGGTGGGAACACCGAACAGAGCGCATTCCATGGTCACGGTCCCGGTCGAGGCAATCGCGACGGTGGCTGTCTTCAATGCTGATGAAAGGTCGCCGATTTGGATCGGAAGATCCTCAGGCGATCCCAATTCCTTTGCGAGCGTGAGCAAACGTTCACTGGGCAGAACCATTGTTGCCGGAACGGAAGGTTGTGCCGTTCGGATGCGAGTCAATGCGTCGAGCATGACCGGCAAATGACGATTCAACTCGCCTGGTCGGCTGCCAGGAAGAAGCAGAAGTTTGGGCGAAACGGGGTGGGACGCGACTTTGCCGACATCTCGGCCGACGCCGTAGCGATCCACCATCGGATGCCCGACGAATTCGACGCGCAGTTTTGGAACGCGTTTCGCATACCAGTCCTTCTCGAATGGAAAGATGCTGAGCAGAAGATCGTAATCCTGTTCCAATTGATACGCCCGGCCTGCGCGTGAAGCCCAGACCTGGGGCGAAACGAACTGCACGAGCTTCGGGCGCCAGTTGTTGAACGGAGCGTTGCGCGTGAGCTTCCGAATGGCGCGACCGAACCGCAGATTGAATCCGCCGTAATCGACTCCGATGATGAGGTCCGGCTGCCGTTCGCGTGCTAGATCCAGAAGTTGATGAAACAACCGGCGGAAATTCAGGTAGTTCTTCAGAACATCCGAGATGCCGATCACCGAATGCTGGGTCAGGTCAAAGGCCAGTTCGACACCGGCGGCTTTCATGCGGGGACCACCCGCTCCGAAGAAGCGTGGTTCCAGTCCGGTCTGAATCGGTTGTGTGTCCGTTGTGTATAGAATGGTTCGCGCCAGCAATTCCTTCCGAAGTTCCGTCACCAGTTCGGCAGCCAGCGTGTCGCCACTGGCTTCGCCGGCGATGATCATGATGGAAATCGGCTTCATGATGGGGACGGGGAACGAACTCAGATTTTCTGGCTTTGAATCTGGCGTGTGATTTCAAACGCAAGATCGAGTGCCTGTTTGGCGGACGCGCCGCTGACCAGCGGCGTCTGTTTCTCGCGAACGCAGCTGACGAAATGTTCGAGTTCGAGCTTGAGCGGCTCTTCCTTTGTGATCGGCACAGGTTCGCGGACAATCCGTTTGCCGCCAAATTCGCTGACGATCGCGGAGTCTTTTCCAACGCCGAGCTTGGCGGCGAGGACCTTTTTCAAAATCGAACTTTCCTCCTCGCCATCCCTTGCGATGCGGTAGATGAACCCTTCCTGCGCGCGATAATCCAGAGAGATGTAACTCGCCACATCGCCGCCGCTGAAGACGCGGATCTTTCGCATTCGTTCCGGACTGACGCGACTGACGGTGACATTCGCGACGCAACCGTTTGCAAACCGCAACCGCGCGTTGGCGATGTCTTCCGATTTGCTCAACACTGGAATACCGACCGCATCGACATGTGTGACGGGCGACTGGACAAATGCAAGCACGACATCGAGGTCGTGAATCATCAGGTCGAGCACCACACCGATGTCGGTCGAGCGGGCAGGGTAGGGAGACAATCGATGCGTTTCGATGAAGCGCGGCTGTGTGGCGACGGTTTGGAGATATTTGAAAACGGGATTGAATCGTTCGACATGGCCGACCTGGAGAACACAGTTTTTTTCCTGGGCGAGCTGGACCAGTTCAGCGGCCTGTTCCGTGTTGTCGGTCATCGGCTTTTCAACCAGCACGTGCTTGCCGCTGCTGAGAAGCTGCCGGGCGATTTCAAAATGAGTGGTCGTTGGAGTGACAATGTTCAGCGCATCACTCGCGGCGGCGGCCTCCGCGACGGAATTAAAAATGCGAGCATTGTGCTTTGCGGCGATCTTTCGGGCTGTTTCGGGGTTGGCATCGTAAAGGCCGGTGAATTCGACCTTCCCGGCGGCGGCGAGTTCAGAATAGATGCGGGCGTGCTCTTTTCCGAGCGACCCTGTGCCAAGGACAGCGACTTTGATCAGTGACATGTTTCGTGTGCGCCACAATTGGCGCGGGCGCAGTTTGCCAACTGGGCGCGAGGTTCACGACTGAAAAGTAAATGCCTGGGAAGGGCACCGGTTCGATGCCCTACTTGTCGCCTGCGAAGAATCCCTCAAAGTGAACGAAGCAAATCGAATGAAGACGCGAACCGTATCAACAAAAGGAATCAATGGAACCCCCGGCTCCGGCGACCCAAAGTCTTTGAATCACCGGCAGGTTCCGCTGGGTGCCTCCTACCTGGGTAATGGGCTCTGCGCATTCAATGTGTGGGCTCCAGGCGCAAAGTCGGTTCAGGTGATTCTCAACAGTGACGCACCGCGCAATGTGAGGTTGAAGGCGGATTCCGGCTATCACTTTGGGGTTGTGGAAGGCGTCATGCCGGGTGCGCGTTACATGTTTCAGATCGATGACCTGCCGCCACGGCCTGATCCGGCATCGCGATTCCAGCCTGTGGACGTTCATTCGGAATCGGAGGTGGTGCCGACTTTGTTTGACTGGACTGATCGCGACTGGTTCGGAATTCCGTTGCGCGATTACATCATTTACGAACTCCACATCGGCACGTTCACGGAAGAGGGAACCTTCGATGCGATCATTCCCAGGCTGGCTGAATTGCGTGAGCTGGGAATCACAGCCATCGAGCTGATGCCCATCGCGCAATTTCCCGGCGCACGCAACTGGGGCTACGACGGCGTTCTTCCGTTTGCGGTACAGAACTCCTACGGCGGGCCGCAGGCTTTGAAACGGCTGGTGAATGCGTGTCATCAGCAGCGTCTCGCGGTGATCCTTGATGTTGTTTACAACCATGTTGGCCCGGAAGGAAATTACCTGCGCGAGTTCGGTCCGTACTTCACCTCGACCTACAAAACGCCGTGGGGGGAAGCGATCAACTTTGACGGCGCCGGGAGTGATCACGTGCGGCGGTTCTTCATTGAGAATGCGCTGTATTGGCAGCGGGAATTTCACATTGATGCGCTGCGGCTGGATGCGGTGCATGCCATCCGCGATTTTTCGGCACGACCATTTCTGCAGGAACTCGTCGAAGCGACGCGTGTTGAAGCGGAACGGTTGAATCGCCGGTTTTATCTGATTGCGGAAAGCGACCTGAACGATGCGCGACTGATTCGTCCTGAGTGCAGCGGCGGCGTCGGCCTGGATGCGCAATGGTCGGATGATTTTCATCATTGCCTTCACGTGCTTCTGACCGATGAGCGGGATGGCTACTACGAGGATTTCGGCGGCCTGGAGCAGCTCGCGGCCATTCTTCGGCAGGGTTATGCATTCACAGGACAGTTTTCCCGTCACCGCCAGCGGCGTCATGGAAACGTCCCGGAGAACACCGGCCTTGGGCAGTTTGTCGTTTATTCGCAGAACCACGATCAGGTGGGAAATCGTTTCATGGGGGACCGGCTTTCGGATCTCGTGGGCTTCGACCGGCTGAAACTGGCGGCCGGAGCAGTGTTGTTGTCGCCATTCGTTCCAATGCTGTTCATGGGCGAGGAATATGGCGAGACGCGACCGTTCCAATATTTCGTCAGTCACAGCGATCCGGCGCTGGTTGAAGCGGTGCGGAATGGACGACGTGAGGAATTCGCGGCTTTTGAATCGAACGGAGACGCGCCTGATCCATTTTCAATGGAAACGTTCAAACGATGTATGCTCGATCGTCGGCGACTTGAGGAGAAACAGCATCTCGAACTTTGGAATTTCTATCGCGAACTGATTCGACTGCGGAAATCGCTTCCCGTGCTGAATCGCGCGGACCGGAAATCGATGAAGGTTGAGGTGATGGGTTCGGCGGGATTGTGGGTTCAATATTCTGGTGAACCGGCCGGCGTGCTGATCGTGTTCAATTTTTCCGATGAAACACTCACGGAAAATTTAAACATCCCGCCGGATTTGCCTCTCGTGTTGGATTCCACAGTGTTCGGGGAAACCCGCCCTGGCACCGTTGAAACTGTAGAGCCGTGGTCATTCAAGGTGTTTGCGCGTGCCGTTTCGAAAGTCGATGAAGTGAGCTTCGAACGCAGTTTCCGATCCTCATGAAACGGATCGCCTCCTCTCCCCATCCCTCTCCTCCATATATGCATTCGAATGGAGGAGAGGGAGCGCGTAGAGCGGTTACGGATACACCAGTCGGAAGAAGACGTTCGTCTTCGTTGCGTCGATCGTGATGTCCACGTTGGTCAGCGCGGCGGAACCCGGATACGGGAACCATGAGGCCGATGCATTGATGCCGACCGAGTTCGTCTGAAGCGTCCAGCCACGATGATCTTCGGGCCATGACAGCTTCAGTGTGTTGCCGGTGACGACAGCGGTGATGTTCGTCGGATTTGTCGCCACGGTTTGCGTGACGACGCGCAGGATGCCATTCGCCGGATTGAAACTGTAGGCGAGGCCTTCACCGGGCGAACCCTGGATGCTCGAGAAGTTGCCCGTATGGCTGCCTGCATTGAACAGCGCGAATTCATCGCCATCAGCCAGCGGTGTCGCATCCGAGGTGACGTTCGTGATCGTCAGCGTTCCGCCGTAGTTCACGGTGGTGATACCCGCGATGGAATCGCTGCTGGTGAATCCGCTGGTCTTGTCGATGCGGAAGCTGGCACCGCCCTGGATTGTGAGCGTGTTGTTGATGAAGAGAGAACCCACCAAGTCTTCCGTTCCAGCTCCGATTTTTCCAGCTGGTCCGACAACGACTGGAGAAACGATTGCTCCCACGCCGGCAAGAGTTCCGTTCGTTACGATCACAGGACCGGTGAGGTTGACCGACGAATCGATGTACAACGTGCCGGAACCTTTCTTGATCAGCCCGCCGCCGGGTGAAGCGAAGTCCTCCTGCAATCCCTGCGACCAAAGATGCACCGCATAGCCGCCGTCATCAATCACCGCGCCGCCGCTCTGCACCATGGCGGAGGACAGGATGAAGTCGGTGCTGTTTGTGGCGGCCTGGAGTGTGCCGCCGTTGAAGTTGATGATCGATGAGACAGGGGTGCCGTTCGGTTGAACGACAGAAGCCCGCACGAGGCCGCCATTCAGCTGCAGCGTGCCGCTGGCGGTCGCGCCGTCGCCGAGGAACAGAGGCAGGTCATTGAGCACCTGGCCGCCATTGACGATCAGGCGTCCAACCGCACCCTGCGCGCCGACGTCGATGCTGTTGGCAACCGCCGCAAACGAGCCGGGAGAATAACCGCTGTGATCGACAGTGCCGTCGTTCACGATCAGTGTGCCGTCGGCCGTGGAGGAACCGTAGCCGATCGAGAGCACGTTGTTGGTGACAGCGAGCAGGCCGCCTGCGACGACCACGGTGCCGGTTTGTCCGGCGCCATTTGCGATCTGAAGCTGGAGGTAGCCGGAGCGAATCACACCTCCGTTGGTGATGATCACGGTGCCCTGGTTGATCTGGTTCTGGAAGGCGAACGACTGGCCGTTGTCGAAGTAATTCTTTCCGCTGACGAGCCACGTCCCGGTGCCGACCTTGCGCAGTGCAACGCCTCCACCGCCGGTGTTGGTCACGGTTCCGTGCCAGTTGCCGCCCGTGCTGCTGCCAACGGTAAGCAATGTTTCAAGGCCGCTGTTGTTGTTCACCACGCCGCTGCCGGTGAGTTCGCGGGCCGTGAGGGAGAGGCCGGCAAGCTGAAGCGTGCCATTCGTGCCGACAACAAGGTTGCCCGAAGACGGCAGACCTGAGGCCACGCCGAACTGTAGCGAACCGCCGTTGATGATTGTGTCGCCGGTGTAGTTGTTGTTGGTCAGGTTCAACACGGCGGAACCGGTGCCGGCTTTCACCAGACTGGTTGGGCCCGAAATGTTGCCCGTGCCGCTGAACGTATAGGATTTGCTGTTGTTGCTGATGGTCAGGCTGGCCGGACCGACGTTGGCGTTCAGGAGAACCGTGCCGCTGCCGGTGTCGTTGAACGTCACGGCATCACCCGGAATGATGGTCTGCTGATAGGTGGTGATCGCGGAGTTCAACACCCAGTTCGTGGAGGCGTTGATGTCCCAGAGATTGTTGATTCCACCGGTCCAGACCAGGCCGGGGCCGGTGCTGGTGATCACGGCGCTGATCGTCGTGTGAGTGCCGTCGAAGCTGGAGGTGATCGTTCCCGTCGCACCCTGCGGGAGGATCAGGTTTGTCACGTTGCCGGAACCGGCGACAGCACCGAGCGCGCGGATCAGCTTGATCGTGCCCACCTGGACAGCACCGGCGAGGCTGATGGAATTGGTGCCGTTCAACGTGAGCGTGCCGCAGTTGATCACCGGCACTGTGGGATCGTTTGCCGGTGTCAGCGCCAGCCCCAGAGTGGCACCCGGTTTGGCAGCGCCGCCATTGAAGGTGAGGTTTCCAACCGTCTTCGTTCCACTTCCAATCTGGGTGATTGAGAGCGTTGCATTGTTGCTGATGCTGATATTGCCCGACAGCGTGGAGGCCATCGTGAGCAGCAGTGAACCGGCATCGACGGCTGTCGGACCGGTGTAAGTGTTGGCGCCGCTCAGCGTCAGCGAGCCTGTGCCGCGTTTGGTGAGGCCGCCATCGATCGCATTGTCACCCGCAATCGTGCTGTGCACGAGCGGTTGCGCGATGGTGATGTTGAATCCGCGGTCGTCGATGATCGCTCCGCCGTTGCGCACGTTGGCGACCGCGTTGCCCGTGCCGAGATTGAAGAAGGTGGCGCTGGAAGCAGTCGGCCTCAACACACCGCCGTTGAAGTTGAAGATGCGTGTGCCGCTGTTGGCGGAGGATCTTACCATCGGGACGGTCAGTGTGCCGCCGTTGAGGTTGTAGGTGTTCGTTGCCGTCGCGGTGCCGGTAAGCATGAGATCGAGATCGCCCGCGCCGCCGATGGTCGTTGCGAAGTCGGCGTAGAAGGTGACTGAGCCGCCGTCCTGGTTGAATGTCTTGGGACCGCTGCTGTTGTTCTGGTTGATCTTGATGGAGGTGCCCTGGTTGAGGTTCAGGTTGCCGCCGCTGATGGTGATTTCGCCGGACGTGGTATCCCATTGTCCGAATCGCAGCCATTTGGTCACGGTGGTGCCGACGTGGAGCGTGCCGGTGCCGCTGATTCGAAGCGTGCCTTTGCCGGTGCCTGCGAATCCGATGAGAAGGTCGTTTGTGCAGATGATGGTGCCGCCGCTCAGATTCACTTCGCCGGCGTTGGAATTCTGGTTGTTATTGCCGCGGGCAATGGTGAGTGCGCTCAGATAGGCGTTGCCACCGGTCATGTTGAAGGCGCCATACGCGTCATATTGCGCGCCGTTCTGATCGGAGCCGCCCACGCGTAATTCTCCGGCAGAGCTGATCGTGCCGCTTCCGCTGAGGTTGAGTGTTGCCGATCCAGTGAGATAACCGACATAGGACGGGTTGCCTGTGAATCGCAGTGCTCCGCTGTTCACGTTCAACGTTCCACCCCGGACGGACAGAGCGCCAGTAAGTGTATTGTTGGCGGTGAGAGTGAGCGCGCCGTTCGAAACCTTGGTGAGTCCCGAGCTGCTGGTGATCTGGCCGCTCAATTGAGCTGTCGCTCCTGAAGAGACGCCAATGGAAGATCCGGCCGCAGTGATCGTCACTGGCCGTGCGCTGGTTGTATTCGCCGAAAACTCAAGAGATCCGCCACCGAGCGTTACGCCCGTTCCCGGAGTGCCGAGAGCCGCGTCGCTATTGACGAGGAGCGAACCGCCATAAACGTAGGTGCTGCCGGAATAGGCATTCGCCGTGTTGAGCGTCAGTGAACCGGTGTTGGATTTCACTAACGATGTCGTGCCGGCAATGCCGCCCGAACCGCTGATGCGGTAGGGAAGTGTGGAATCGAACACGAGCGGGAACGGATACACGGTCGTGTTTAGCGTGATGTTGGTCGGCTGAGGATTGACGAAGTCATTGTACAGGTTGTCGTCGAACCGGGCGGCGTCCCCGGCCACAATCATGCCGTTGGTGTACTGCTGGTAGGCGACGTCCGCGAAGTTCGCATCCTTCCAGTTGATCGTGCTGAGATCCCATGCGGTTCCGTTGGCGCCGTACCATGTGAGGTTTTTGGCCGCCGCGGAAATGTTCACATCAATGGTGCCTGCGCCGGCATTGACCTGGAGCGTGGCGGAAAGCCCGGGCGGCATTTCAAGAACGATGTTCGCCAGGCTCGGGGCAGAGCCCGTGTAGTCGATCAGCGGAAACGTTCCGGTCTGCAGGCCGACTGCATTGATTTTGATAACGGCATTCGGACCGGTGGCGGTCACGTTGCCTGCGGTGATCGGTGCGATGCCGGGATTTGACAGCAGCGTGCCGAAATTAATGACGTTGGTGGAATTGGACTGGAGTGTCAGTGTGCCGGTGATGTTGAGGGACGTGTTACCGATGGCGGCCGCGAGGGTAATGGTGGAATTGGTTCCGACGGTAACATTGTTTGCCGGGAGGGGCGTTCCGAGGGACGCGTCGATGTTCACAACTGCAGCGTTGCTGACGACCAGGTCGCCGGGCACGAACGGCACAACGCCCGACACGGTCGAGAGGTTCAACGTTCCGCCAGCGACAAGTGTGCGGCCGCTATGGGAAAAGCTGCTGATGCTTTGAACGCCGGCTCCGATCTTGGTGAGGTTCAGTGTCCCTGCGCTGTTCAGAACAGAGCCGGTGAAGTTTCCGCCACCGCCGTTGGCGCCGATGGTCAGGGTGACTGTTCCCGCGGCCAGCGAATCGATCACTCCGTTGCCGTCCAATCCATTCACGGTGGTGTTGAAGCCGTTGAGATCGAGTGTTCCATTCACCGTGAGATTGCCGGCGGGCAGGCTTCCGGAAGCGCCGATCTGGAGCGTTCCTTCGGCAACGATCGTTCCGCCGGAGTAGGTGTTGGCACCGCTGATCTGAAGCGTGCCGAAGCCGGCCTTGGTCAGTGTGAAGCCGCCGCCGTTGTCAGTGATCGGCTGCGACATCAACGTGACGACGGCTGCGTTGATGGTGGCGTTGCCGGCGAGGGTGATGCCGCTGTTGGGATTATTGAAGTTGAGGCCGACGTTGTCCTGCAGTGTGCAACCCGCTTCCAGCAGAATCTGGTCGGGTGTGAAAACGGAAGGATTCCCAAGCTGGCTGTCCGGTGCATTCAAAATGACACGAGTCGCACCGCCACCATTGCCGAAGTTGATGGTCGAGAGGTAGAACTTGCCTTTGAATCCGGAGTTGTTGCCGTTGTAGGTGATGCCGGTTCCATTGCCGCCGGCGTTGGTCAGGATAACGCCTTCGGCTCCCACAAGCGGGTAATCGAGGATGAGCGGTCCCTGGTTTGCAACGACGGCGGAGTTTGCGGCGATGGTGAACAGATTGCCGGTGAAGGTGACGGTGGCGTTGCCGGAACCGCCGTTTTCAAGGATGCCGCCAAACGCATTGGTCAGGTTGTTGATGGTCAGCACATCATTATTACCACCCTTGAAGAGGATGCTTCTGACTCCCGCGATCGTTGGCTGCTCGATTGTGAGCGACCGTCCCGCAAAGGTGTAGTTGCCGGCGGTGGCCGGCGTGCGCATGAAGTACGGGCCGGTGAAGTAATCGTTGGCGGGACTGGGCGGCTGTCCGTCGCTCCATTTGCCAGCCGTGTCGAACGAACTGGTGTTGATAGGATCACTTGTGGTCAATGTGACATTGGCCGCGTGCGATACGGACGCCGCAACGAGCAGGGCGAGCCCGGCCGTGGACAGTATGGAGGAGCCGTTTTTCATAGGGGTTCAAGAACTGACGATTTTGTTAACCTTCACCGACACTGCAGAGTGCAATTCATTTTCGGATGCAGGACAAACGGACGTTACAGGGATAGTACCAGCCTCTCGTTTACCACTTCGGCTGGTTGCCGCCTATTACCCGAACGGGTGAAAATGTGCTCGCCAAAGGGAGATAGGCCGTGTCGATGTGGTGTTTCCGCCTCGGCCAGAGGATGGAATCAACCCCGGATGAACATTGATGAACACGAACCAGGATGATCCGTGACTTTAGATCCGAAAGGGGAGTCTCCGAAGAACTTGGGCATGGAACGGCATGGAGGATCATGCAGCTCCAGCTACGACAAATGGCATATAGGCACTCTGGCGATTTCGACTAACATCCGCCGACGAAATCATGTCGCTGTGCCGGTGCGGTGTTGCGCCGTCGAACGGTGATGTGGTGGAGATGCAAACAACAACATTCAAAGGTGACGATGAACGCATTGCGCATGGGAGCGATCGCTGCAGCTCTACTTCTCTTAACAGTCCGCAGCTTTGGGCAGGACACGAATTTCTTTGTCTTCCTCTGCTTCGGGCAATCCAACATGGAAGGCTTTCCGGGCATTGAAGAGCAGGACAAGGGCCCGGTGGATGAACGGTTCCGGATGCTCGCGGCGGTTGATTTCCCAAGACAAAACCGGACCAAGGGAAATTGGTATCCGGCTGTGCCGCCACTGTCGCGTCCGTCCGCCGGACTGGGACCGGCCGATTACTTTGGACGAACGCTTGTCTCGAATCTTCCGCCGCACATCAAGGTGGGCGTGCTGAATGTCGCCATCGGAGGCTGCAAAATCGAATTGTTCGAAAAGGAGACTTACGAATCGTATGTGGCCACGGCACCCGGATGGATGACGAACACCATTCGAATCTACAGTGGAAATCCGTATCAGCATCTGGTCGATATGGCGAAACTGGCGCAAAAGGATGGCGTGATAAAAGGAATCCTTCTGCATCAGGGCGAATCGAATACCAACGACCGCGAATGGCCGAACAAGGTCAAGGGCGTGTATGAAAATCTGCTGAAGGATCTGAATCTCGACGCGGCCAATGTGCCTTTGATCGCCGGAGAAGTGGTTGGCGCCGATCAGCGCGGCGCATGCGCGTCAATGAACCGGATCATTCGCGAGCTGCCAAAAACGATTCCAACCGCGCATGTGGTTTCCTCCGAAGGTTGTTTGGCAACGCCGGATCGACTGCATTTTACGCCGGCCGGATACCGCGAACTTGGCAAGCGTTACGCCGAGACAATGCTGCCTCTGCTGGGCGTAAAATCGCAGGAGTGAACGAACTGAATCTCCAGCAGCACTCACCTGAACCGGCGCACTCCTTTCAGACGAAGAAATCATGAAGAGCAAAGTGGGGCGTGCTGATATTTCGTCCGGAACCGGCGGATCGGTGCCATCCTGGAATCCCGTGAACAAAGAACCCAAACTTTTCAACCGCCGCCGTTTCATCACTGCAAGTGCCGCGGCGGTGGCATTGCCAGCCATCATTCCGAGTTCGATATTCGCGCAGAGCCGACCGTCGAATCAAATCACGATAGGTGTGATCGGCTGGGGAATGCAGGGGCCTGAGAACACGCAGGCGTTCATGGCGGAGAGCGATTGCCGCGTTGTCGCCGCCTGCGATGTGGACAAGAAACACCTTCAGGATGCCGTCGAGACCATCAACGCGCATTACGGCACCAAGGATTGCGCGGCGTACAGCGATTACCGTGAGTTGCTCAAGCGGGATGATATCGATGCCGTGATCATTTCCGTTCCGGACCACTGGCATGCCTTGATCGCAATCGAAGCAGCGAAACAGAAAAAGGACATCTACGGCGAGAAACCACTGGCCAGAACGATCGCTGAGCAACAGGCGATTGTCCGCGCTGTCCAGCAGAACAAGATCATCTGGCAGACCGGGTCGTGGCGGCGTTCGCGAAAAGTTTATCGGCGCGCTGCAGAGATTGTTCGAAACGGGCTCCTTGGAAAACTGAAGCGGGTGGAGGTCGGGCTTCTTTCGGGTCATTTTGATTTTCAGGGAGGATTCGGTGGATCGTATGGCGGACAGGAGTCTTCGTCACCTCCGCCCGAGCTGGACTATGAAATGTGGGTCGGCCCGGCTGAAAAGTTGCCTTATGTGCAGGCCCGCACGCACATGAACTGGCGCTGGCATTACAACACAGGCGGAGGAATGCTCATGGACTGGATCGGCCATCATTGCGACATCGCGCACTGGGGAATGGATTGCGACAGCTCCGGGCCGACGGAAGTTCAGGGACGCGGCGAGTTTCCGCCCAAGGATGCTGTGTTCAACACCGCCACGGAATATCGGATCGAGCTGAAATATCCTGACGGAATCGATATGACGATCGCCGGCGGCCATCCCGAGATTGAGGAGGGAACGAAATGGATCGGAGCGGATGGCTGGCTCTGGGTTGGAGAATGGGGCATCCAGTCGTCGAACCCCGAATGGCAGTCGCAGAAGGAACTTCCGGACGACTTCAGAAAAGTCCGATTGTATGAATCGCCGGGCCATCACCGGAACTTCCTCGATAGCGTCAAATCCAGAAAGCCGACTGTGGCTCCTGTGGAGACCGCGCATCATTCAGCGATTCCAGGACATCTCGGGCTGATCGCGATGCTCACAGGGCGAAAGATTCGCTGGAATCCAGAACGCGAAGAGATCATTGATGACGCGGAGGCCGGCAAGCTTCTGACGCGGGAATATCGCGCGCCATGGAAGCTGGGTTGATTTTTTTCAAACGCCTGTAACATCCGTGCAAATGAGCTCAGGTTTCTCAGACGAAAACGCGTTCATTCGGAATCCCATTCTGCGCGGGTTCAATCCGGATCCGTCCATCGTGCGGGTGGGAGACGATTTCTACATTGCGACCTCCACGTTCGAATGGTTTCCGGGGGTGCAGATTCATCACTCGCGCGATCTGGTGAACTGGCGGCTGCTGGGGCGTCCGCTGAATCGTGCGACGCAATTGAACATGCTCGGCGACGCCGATTCATGCGGCGTCTGGGCTCCGTGTCTCACGCATCACGACGGATTGTTCTGGCTGGTCTTTACCGATGTGAAGCGATTCGGCCGAAGCACGGTGGCCGGCGCCGGCGGCGCATCGCTCCGGGATTTTCACAACTACGTGGTCACGAGTCCGGCGATCGAAGGCCCCTGGTCCGATCCAATTTATCTGAACAGCAGCGGATTCGATCCTTCCCTGTTTCACGACGAGGATGGCCGGAAGTATCTCCTGAACATGCTTTGGGATCATCGGCCCGGACGGAACCGTTTTGCCGGGATCGTGCTTCAGGAATTTTCCGTGAAAGAGCGTCGGCTGATTGGAGAGCGGAAGATAATATTCTCCGGAACATCGCTTGGCTTCACGGAAGGAGCGCATCTCTACAAGCGAAATGGCTGGTATTATCTGCTCACGGCTGAAGGCGGAACCGGATGGAACCACGCCGTGACGCTCGCGCGGTCAAAAAACATCGAAGGTCCTTACGAGCTGCATCCGGACAAACACATTCTCAGCGCGCGCAATTATCCTGATGTAGAACTGCAACGGGCGGGTCATGCCGACCTGGTCGAAACGCAATCAGGCGAAACCTACATGGTGTATCTTTGCGGCAGGCCGCTGAAGAATCGGGGCCGCTGCACACTGGGGCGCGAGACGGCCATCCAGAAAATGATCTGGGGCGACGACGGCTGGTTGCGAACGCTGGACGGGCAGGGGATTCCCACCGTGGAAACACCGGCGCCTCAACTGCCGCGGGAAAAGTTCCCGGCGCAAAACACGCGGCACGATTTCGATGGTCCGGAGCTTCCCATTGATTTCCAATGGCTGCGCACACCCTGGCCGGAGGAGATTTTCAGCGTTGCTGCGCGGCCCGGATTTCTCCGGTTGTTTGGACGAGAAACCATTGGAAGCCATTTCAAACAAAGCCTCGTCGCACGCCGTCAGCAGGCGCATTGTTTCAGTTGTTCCACGGTAGTGGAGTTCGAGCCGGAACATTTCCAGCAGAGCGCCGGACTGGTCTGCTATTACAACTCCGCCAAGTTCCATTACCTTCACATCTCGCACGACGAACGCGTTGGAAAATATCTTCGAGTGATGTCGTGCATTCCCGACTCGCTTCAGGCCGACGCATTTTCCGAACCCGTTCCGATACCGGCAGGGCGACGGGTGCATTTGCGCGCGGAAGTTGATTTCGAGCGGCTCTATTTCGGATGGAAGGTTGAAGGCGTCGATGCCGAATGGCGATGGCTGCCGCAGCCGTTGGATGCCAGCATCCTGTCCGATGAAGCGAGCGCGCCGGGCATGCCGAATTTCACCGGGGCATTCGTGGGAATGGCCTGTCAGGACATGGCCGGCACGATGCGTCACGCGGATTTCGACCGGTTCGAATATCGGGAGAGAGAGTATCGCCGGAACCCGTTCGAATAAGACCGCTTTCGGCCGGCCTGATGGCGAACCGGTATCAGCCGGATTTGCGCTGCAACTGTTCAACGATTTTTTGTGGATCGTAAACGCAGCCGGCCCACGTTCCTCCACTGACGAGTTGCAGGGCAGCCCACAGGCGCGTGTCTTCGGGAAGCGCCGGATCGGGTGCCATGTCATTTCGAATTTCGCGTTGCGCCAGAATTCGCCCACCTTCGTCGGGATCAAACCTTGTCGAGCCTTCCCCCACGAAATCAACCCGTCCTTCAATGCGGTTTCGGTCAATGGTTATGCGGACAACGTCGCCGTCGCGAAGTTTTCCCAACGGACCACCCGCAAGTCCCTCCGGTCCGATGTGTCCGATGCATGGGCCGGTCGAGACGCCGGAGAACCGAGCATCGGTGAGCAGTGCGATCGATTTACCGTGAGGCAAATGTTTGAGTGCGCCCGTGACCTGATACGTTTCCTCCATTCCCGTGCCCATCGGACCAATGCCGACGAGCACGATCACGTCTCCCTCCCGAATGTGGCCGTTCTTGATGGCGGCAATGGCGTCCTTCTCCCGCACAAAAACCCGCACCGGTCCTTCGTGCCGAAAAACGCCATCCTTGTTGAACAGGGTGAGATCGATCGCGCCGGCCTTCACTACGGATCCTTGTGGCGCGAGATTGCCGGTTGGAAAAACCAGAGTGCCGTTCATTCCCTGGGCGCGAGCGCGATCGGGTGAAAGGATGACGTCATCCGGATTCACGCCGTCTTTCTTGAGAAGCAGTTCGCGGAAACGTGCGCGCCTTTCCGATTTTTCCCACCAGTCGAGATTTTCACCCAGTGTCTGTCCGGTGGCGGTCAGCACATCGGTTCGAAGCAGGCCGAGGCGTCGGAGATGGAGCATGACTTCCGGAACACCGCCCGCCAGGAAGACACGCACGGTGGGATGGTGGACGGGGCCATTGGGCAGAACGCTGACCAGCCGGGGCACGCTGCGATTCACCCGGATCCAATCCTCAACGGTGGGTGGGCGAAGTCCGGCAGCGTGGGCAATTGCAGGGACGTGGAGCAGCAGATTGGTTGAGCCTCCGAATGCCGCGTGAAGGGCCATCGCGTTTTCCAGACTGGCGTCGGTGAGGAGATCGCGGGTCTTCAGTCCACGCGCTTCCAATCGATGCAGTGCGCGCGCCGAGCGTATTGCGAGATCGACCCATACCGGCTGGCCTGATGGCGCGAGGGCGGAATGTGGAACGGACAATCCCAATGCCTCGCTGACCACCTGTGCCGTCGCCGCGGTTCCAAGGAACTGACAGCCACCGCCCGGTGATCCACACGCGCGACAGCCGAGTTCCGCGGCTTCAGACAGCGTGACGAGTTGATGTGCGAAACGGGTTCCGAGTGTTTGCACCGTGCCGGCATCCTCGCCGTTTTTTGGAGGAAGTGTTACGCCACCCGGAACGATCGCGCCAGGCAGGTCCGGCAACCCGGCGATCGCCAGCATCATGGCAGGAAGGCCTTTGTCGCATGTGGCGATTCCAAGAACGCCCGCGCGCTGTGGCAGCGATCGCGCCAATCGGCGAAACAAAATGGCTGCGTCGTTTCGATACGGAAGACTGTCGAACATTCCGGTCGTTCCCTGCGTTCGTCCGTCGCATGGATCGGAGCAGAATGCCGCAAAGGGAATTGTTTTCAGCCGGCGAAATTCCTCCGCAGCGGCCTGGACCAACAAGCCGATCTCCCAATGCCCGGTGTGATATCCGAGTGCGATGGGCGTTCCGTTCGGGGCGCGCAGACCACCCTGAGTGCTGAGAATGAGAAACTGTTTGCGGCCGAGCTCTGATGGATTCCAACCCATGCCGGCATTCTGCGTCATTCCGAACAGGTCGCCGCTGGGGCTTTGACGCAGCTGAGCCTCCGTCAATGGCAGGCTTCCGGCCGGACCCGGTCCGCTGGTCTGGACGCGATAGATGTCGTTGGAATCGGAATCGAAAGGATTCGAACTCAGGTTCATTGCAGCCATTGTATGCGGTTGGCGGCCCGGGTCGTGCGGATTTTTGTCCATTGCTGGACCTTTGTTTTGTTTGAGCGCCTGTGACAGCATTCCGGCCCATGAAGCTCTGCCGTTTTAAACATCACTCATCAGATGTCGCGCGAATTGGGCTGCTTTCCGATCCAACCACCATTCTCGATCTCACTCCTGGAGGCATCACCCGTTTGTCCACGTTGCTGGAGGAGGAAAATCCGTCTGCGACGATTCGCGGCATCAACCACGCGGATCTTCCGAGTCTTCCTGTATCGGAAGTGAAGTTACTCGCGCCGGTCGAGCAGCAGGAAGTGTGGGCTGCGGGTGTCACTTATCTACGGAGCCGGAAAGCCCGGATGGAGGAATCAGAATTCAGCGCGAACGCTTATGACCGTGTTTATTCTGCGGAACGGCCGGAGCTGTTTTTCAAGTCGCTTCCCGAAAAAGTTGTGGCGCACGGCGAATCGGTCGGAATTCGTCATGACTCGCGATGGAACGTTCCCGAACCGGAGCTCGCGTTGGTGTTGAATTCACAGGGAAAAATCGTGGGCTGCACCATCGGAAACGACATGAGTTCGCGCGATATCGAGGGCGAGAATCTGTTGTACCTTCCGCAGGCCAAAACCTACAGCCGTTCGTGTGCATTGGGACCTTGGATTGTCCTCAATGCTTCGGAAGAACAGGCGCGCGGATGGAAGGTCGCCTTGCAGGTGCGACGCGCGGGCGAAATCGTTTTTGAGGGCGAAACCGATGTGGGCAACATCGTCCGTTCGTTCGATGAGCTGGCGCAGTTTCTATTTCGCTGCCAGACCTTTCCAAATGGTGCTGTGCTTCTCACCGGCACGGGAATCGTTCCGCCCGACACCTTCACTCTTGCCGAAGACGACGAGGTTTCGATTCACGTCAGCGGCATTGGCACGTTGCAGAACGACGTCGTGATCATTCGTTGATTTGCGTTCAAATCATGAGCTCAGAGCAAACTGCCCCCGAACATCGGCTGAAGACCCGCGAGTATGTCGGTTACGCTCTGGGCGACACCGCTTCGAACTTCTTCTTCCAGACGTTCAACATTTTCCTGACCTACTATTATGTGGATGTCTGGGGAATTCCCGCGACGGTTCTGCTCTGGTTGGTGCCGGTTGTTCGCGCGTTCGGCGCGTTCGACGACGTCATCATGGGATTGATCGCGGACCGGACGAAAACCCGGTGGGGAAAGTTCAGGCCGTACCTCCTGTTCGGAGCGGTTCCTTATGGCATTTGCGGCTACCTGATGTTTGCGGGGCCGGATTTGAGTGAGGGTGGGAAGACCATTTACGCTTTTGTGACATATGCGTTGATGATGATGAGCTATACCGTCATCAACGTGCCGTATTCCGCAATGCTCGGAGTCATCAGCCCATCACCCCGGACGCGCACTGTGGCGTCCACCTTCCGCTTCATCGGTGCGTTCGGAGCGGCCTTTCTCATCTCCTTGTTTGTCCGGCCCCTTGTGGAATATCTCGGGGCGGGAAATGAAACGCGCGGGTTTCGACTGACCATGGCGATTTTCGCAGTGGTGTCCGTGGCGCTGATCCTGATCACGTTTGCGACGACCAAAGAGCGCGTTGCTCCGCCGCCTCAGCAGAAGACGAACGCGCGCGAGGAGCTCGGGGAGCTGTTCAGAAACTGGCCCTGGATGGTGTTGCTCATCACTTCGGTGTTCTCCAACGCCTTTTCCGCGCTTCGGTCCGGCAGCACGATTTTCTACTTCAAGTATGTTCAGGGTTACGACTCCACGCCGGTCATCTGGGGACTGGACCACACAACCCTTTTTCTGAGCAGTGGCGCGCTGGGACTCGTTCTGGGCACGGTCTGCCTGGGGCCGATCGCTCGGCGTGTGGATAAAAAGTACTACGCCGCAGCGTTGAGTCTGGTCACGGGGATTTGTTTCCTGGCATTCTTCTTCATCCCGAAAGGACATTTCTGGCTGATGGTCGGCGCGAACATGCTTGCCCAGTTCTGTGCCGGACCAACCTCGGCGTTGACTTGGGCGTTGTACGGCGATGTTGCCGATTATGGCGAATTGAAATACGGACGCAGATCCACGGGGCTGATTTATTCCGCATCTCTGTTCTCCATCAAGTCGGGCATCCTGATAGGCGGGTTTCTCGTTCCCTTGTTCCTTGCCCAGTTCGGGTATGTAAAAGGAGCTGCGACTCAGACGGCATCGGCGCTGCTGGGGATTACGATCGCCTTTTCCGTCGCACCGGCGCTGTTCGCGCTGCTGAAGGCCGGCGCGTTGATGATTTATCCGTTGAATCAAAAACGGGTGGACGAGATCGAGCGTGAGCTGGTGGCGCGCCGGGCGACGGCTTGATCACGCACGAATTCCCAATCCGCAATAGGAGTGTCAGGCCGGGCGTGACCCAGACAGAAATGGTCGCCTGACAAATGTCGTATTGTCGCCCGCAGAAAATCCGGGAAAGGTGGGGTAATTCACAGCACTTTGGTCGAAAGGAAAACCCATGGTTATTTCGCGAATAAGCCGTGCGGATGATGTTGTCGAGTGCAAGCCCTGTGTGCTCGTCCTGGGACAACCTCGCATTTCTCTTCGACCAATACCCAACCCAAAGAGAACCATGAACAAACCCAATGAATCCCTCAGTCTGCGTTCAGTCGGCAGAGCAGGCTTCACTCTGATTGAATTGCTTGTCGTCATTGCAATCATTGCAATCCTCGCATCGATGCTTCTGCCGGCGCTGAGCAAGGCGAAGATCAAGGCTCAAGGAATTCGCTGCGTGAACAACGGTAAACAGTTCGTTCTCGCGTGGCAGATGTATTCAAGCGATTCGTCCGATCGTCTCGTGCTCAATCCCATCAACGGGGCCAATAACAATGTCAACTTTGCATGGGCTACCGGCGACATGTCGGTCCCCGCCGACAGAACGAATCCGAATTACATCCAGAATGCGTTGCTTTTTCCATACACCAAAAGCATCGCCCTCTACAAATGCACCGGGAACGTGAAGAAGGACATGCTTCGAGGTGTTTCAATGAATTCTACAATGGGACTGGCCGACACGTCCGGTCGCTACCTTACGACTCCGCCCTGGACCGGCATCGGAGGCAATTTCAAGATATTTACCAAGCAAACGGCGGTATCCCATCCGTCGGAGTTTTTTGTGATCATCGATGAAGATGACAATAGCATCAATGATGCGCTGTTCCGTGTGGATTACGCCAATGTTGCGACAAGTCTCCGATTGAACGATATTCCCGCCACCTACCACAACCGTTCCAGCGGGGTCGCTTTTGCCGATGGACACGCGGAGATGCACAAGTGGAGGACACTCAAGTATCCTGTGCCAGGTTGGGGAGGTCCGGCGACCGGCGCCAACGGATGGGGCGCTCAGAATCAGGCGGATGCCCAATGGCTTCTCGATCATACCGGTACCCGATAGTCTAGCGAATCTGACTGCATGTTAAATTGACGATCTCGGTCGGTGAGTCTCCTCCTTTTCGAACAACGTGGCTGAATGACCTGTATTGAAACGCGGCCATCTGTCGGCCGGGCGTAAGCATTTCCCAATTGATATTCAGCAACGACGCGACCGATGTGACGGTGGCGATGACATTGCGGACAGTTTGAATCCTGTAATGAGAGCGGTTCGAGGGGCCGCCTTTCTTGCGGTGTCACCGGGCAGATCAAAACCAGCCACTTGTGGGCGGATTAAACCGGCCACCCAAATCTGCGTAACTGAAACTGACCTTTTGAGAAAGTC